>OHBJ01000112.1_pt1 | contig 40576 bp, 34 predicted proteins | sample 1577241 | NCBI WGS metagenome assembly OHBJ01 (sample SAMEA3541594, study PRJEB24748) | human gut metagenome | biome: human gut; feature: human-associated habitat; material: faeces | place: China | collected 2012 | reverse complement strand
ACGGGTCAGCCTTATAGACCAGCTCATCCGCCGGGGTGGTGATGCAGTATTTGTAGACATCAAATTGTTTGATGCCGGGAACGAAGCGCTCCCAGATACCGTCCGTCACCTTTTCCATGGGGTGCTCGCCGGGCGTCCAGCTGTTGAAGTCACCCACAATGGAAACGGCCTTGGCGTGCGGTGACCAGACACGGAACACCGCGCCGGCCTCGCCGTTTTCCTCGCACAGATGCGCACCGAAATAGCGATAGGCCTCCTGATTGTTGCCCTGCTTGAACAGATAAATGGGCAGATCGGAGCTTTTGGGCGTTTCTTTGCGCTGTTTCAACGTAATCTCCCCTTTTGAGCGGCGCTGTAGCGGATACAGTACACCGACTCTGTATAATCTCTGTCTCTATATTACCTGTTTCTTACGGGAAATGCAAGGTCTTTTGTGTAATATTCTGCTAAAATTTTCGTATGTTACCCATGCGTTTTGTACAAGTTCGACATAAATCGGGTGATTTTTCGGACAAATGTACAAAAAAAGTCCCCTGCAAGGTGCTTTTTACACTTTGCAGGGGATTTGTACAATCCGGAAATTATTTTCAGGTCCCGTAGATGTGCGCGACTACCTGATTTCGAGTCAAGTTGCCAAAACCGAACCTGGCGGAATTTGACGGAAGATAACGGCAGATGAGAGAACCCCGAAAATGCCGTGTTTTCAAGGCTTTCCGCACCTCTTTGCATCGAAAACGCAGTGAAAATCCGAGTCCGAGAGTCTCCTCCGATTTTGCCGAGTTCTAACGGATTTCCGGAAAAGCCTATTAGAATTTTTGATAGAACCGAGCGATTTTTCGCCCCAAAATCACGCTTTTGGCAGTGCGTGAAAAGCGCCGGTTATGCCGAACCGCACCAAAAGTCGTGTGGCCAAATACCGGGGCGTAATCAAAACTGCCGTTATCGGCAAAAATATATGTGAAGATAGGCTTTTAACGATTGATTTTTTGCCGATAATGTGGTATACTGATAACAGTAACTTCGGAGGGCAGGAAGATGAAATATTTATCCGTAAAAGAGATAGCGGCGCTTTGGAATACCTCCGAGCGCAGCGTCCGCAACTACTGCGCGGCAGGCCGCGTCCCCGGCGCTTTTCTGACGGGTAAGACCTGGACCATTCCCGAAAACGCCGAGAAGCCTGAACGGAGCAATAAAAGCAGTCCCGCACCGCAGACTTTGGCGGATATTCTTAAAGAGGAAAAGCGCAGTCAGACTCACGGCGGAATTTATCATAAGGTGCAGGTGGAACTCACCTACAACTCCAATCACATGGAGGGCAGCCGCCTGACCCACGAGCAGACGCGCTTTATTTTTGAAACAAACACCGTCGGCATTACCGAGGAAGGCGTGCGGGTGGACGATATTATCGAAACCGCCAATCACTTCCGCTGTATTGATGAAGTCATCGAAAGTGCAAAATCGCAGCTCAGCGAGAAATTCATCAAGCGCCTGCATTTTATTCTGAAAACCGGGACAAGCGACGCAAAGAAAGATTGGTTTGCCGTCGGCGATTACAAGAAGCTGCCGAATGAGGTCGGCGGACGGGAAACGACCTTGCCCGAGGAAGTGTCGGCAGAGATAAAAAGGCTGCTCGATGCGTATAACGGCAAGGAAACGGTGACACTTGAAGATATCCTTGCGTTCCATGTGCGGTTTGAGCGCATCCACCCTTTCCAGGACGGCAATGGGCGTGTCGGGCGGCTGATCATGTTCAAGGAATGCCTGAAACATAATATTGTGCCGTTTATTATTGAGGACAGCATAAAAATGTTCTATTACCGCGGACTGCAGGAGTGGAATCGGGAAAAGGGCTATCTGACCGACACCTGCCTGTCGACACAGGATACATTCAAGAAATACCTGGATTATTTCAGAATACCGTATGAAAACTGAAAGCCTCACGCACGGCCTTGAATGAACCGTGCGTGAGGCTTTTGTAATATACAGTGTTTTGCGAAAATGATAAGACAGCCCTCGCAGCAGCGCTATTTCATGTTATTGCATAAACTTGAAATAACGAGCGTGCCATAGTGACTTTTTTGCGCATGACAGCAACGGAAAAAGCAGAAAGTTATCGAATAATATTCGAAGTTCGGCGGAAAAGCGTCGATTTATCTTGAAAAAAAGACGTTCTTGTGATATAATACAGATTGTTAAATTGTAATTCTTTCAAATGTGAGGTTTTAAATGATGAAAGCAAGTTATAAAAAACTGTGGAAACTCCTTGTTGACAAAGAAATGAGTAAATCAGACTTGCATAAAGCCACGGGACTCTCTTCCAGCACGATGACAAAACTTCGCCGCAGCGAGGATGTTTCTATGGAAGCTCTCCGCAAAATCTGCACTGTCCTCGACTGCAATATTGCTGATATCGTTGAGTTTGAAAAAGGAGATAATTAAGAAAATAGGGAATAAGCGATATTGAATGCCGAGGATATACTATGTTAAAGAAAGAAGAACAATATAGTTATAATTTCATCGACCTCTTTGCGGGTGCCGGCGGGCTTTCGGAAGGGTTTCTTCAGGCTGGATTTAAGCCTGTCGCTCATGTCGAGATGAATGAATTTGCAGCTAAAACGCTTGAAACGAGAAGTGCCTATTACTACTTAAAGGGCACAGACAATCTCGGTTTATATAAAAAGTATGTGTCCGGGAAAATCTCTCGCGACGATTTTATGAAGCAGATTCCTGCTTCCATAACAAAAACTATCATCAATGAAACGATGTCGGACGAGACGCTCCCAGCAATCTTCAAAACTATTGATGGAATAATGAAAATACGAGGCATCACAAAAATCGATGTCATTGTAGGCGGTCCGCCCTGTCAGGCATATTCTTTGGTGGGCAGAGCGCAAAGTAGTCACATGGAAGTGCCGATGGCGGAAGACCCTCGTAACTACTTGTACAAACTGTATGCACGTTTCTTAAAACGCTATCAGCCTCGTATGTTCGTTTTCGAGAATGTCACGGGTATTGAATCAGCCAATGGAGGAGCTACCTGGAAGAACATTCAGAAATACTTAAAACGAGTGGGCTACGAAATTGAATGCTGTGAGCAGAACGCCCACACCTTTGGCGTACTCCAAAACAGACGACGAATGATTATCGTAGGATGGTTAAAGAAAAGCGGTCTGAAATATCCCGATTTTCTTGAAATAAAAACGGACGCTATAGTAAATGACCTCTTCGCTGATTTGCCAAAGTTGCATCCAGGCGAGAGTTCCGATAAGTACGCAAAAACAAAAGCAACAAACTATGTCACGGAGTCAGGGATACGGACGAAGGATGATGTGCTGACCCATCACAATTGCCGCCCGAATATAGATCGGGACATCAAGATTTACAGGCGAGCGGTTGAACTGTGGAACGATGGGCACAAGCGCCTGAATTACAATGATCTCCCGGATGAATTGAAAACTCATAAGAACAGGCATTCATTTACGGACAGGTTCAAAGTTGTCGAGGGCGATGAATCGTGTTGCCATACCATTTTAGCGCATCTTTCAAAGGACGGTCATTATTTTATTCATCCTGACATTGAACAGAACAGATCAATTACCGTCCGTGAGGCGGCAAGAATACAGTCCTTCCCGGACAGCTATTTCTTTGAGGGTCCGCGCACATCGCAATACGTCCAGATTGGAAACGCTGTGCCTCCGATGATGGCCAAAGGGATAGCGATGGGTATTTTTGAGCAACTGTATAAAGGAGATTCAGATGGAAGGTAACCTGCTGCTTGAACAATTCAGCAGATATAAAAAGCTGGAACTTGAGGCTTCTCCGTTCCACTTCCTTTTGGATGCAAATATTGAATTGAATCCCCATCAGATCAATGCCTTCTGCGCTGCTATCCAGGCGTTGAAAACAGGCGGCATTGTTCTGGCAGATGAGGTTGGTCTCGGAAAGACCATCGAAGCCGGACTTGTGCTGAAATATGTTCTTGAGTCCGGCGCAAAGCGTGTCTTGATTGCGCTTCCGGCATCTTTGAGAAAACAGTGGGAACTGGAACTTGAGGATAAGTTCGGCTTGGAGTCGGTGATACTTGACAGGCTGACTGTGGAAAAAGATAGTTCTGACTGGCGCAAGAGGCTCACTGATAATAAATCTGTCCGAATTGTTCTTACCTCCTATGATTATTCATCCAAGCTGATGAAACGGTTCCCGGAGGTGAAGTGGGATTTCATCATTATCGATGAGGCGCATAATCTGAGAAACGTGTTTCATGGTACCAAAAGGGCAAAGAATCTGTATGAACTGTCAAAGGGCATACCGAAGATTCTGCTGACCGCAACACCTCTTCAGAATTCGCTGACAGACCTTCACGGGCTGGTTTCCTTTATCGACCAGCGGATTTTCGGCAGTGAGAAGGTCTTTAACAAACGCTACATCGAGGGACAGGATTACTCTGACCTTAAGCGTGAGCTTTCGCCGGTTTTTTATCGGACACTCCGCAAAGATGTGGCAAAGTACATGAATTTCAAAAAGAGAACCTGCAAAACGGTGGATTTCACCTTGTCGCAGGATGAGATTGAATTATACCAGCGGGTAAACGACTTTTTGAAGCGTGAGCTGCTGTATTCCATACCGACCTCAAACCGCGGGCTGATCATCCTTGTTATCAGAAAGCTGCTTGCTTCTTCGAGTTTCGCTTTGATAGAGACTTTTGAAATTCTGAAGAACAGACTCGAAAAGCTATATGAGGGCAGCAAGTCTGCAAATGCGCAGGAAGGCTTCGACCTCTTCTGGAGCTATGTGGAGGATGAGATTGATGAGTCGGACTTTGAGGAGACCGAGGATGAAGATACCATTGTTCAGAAACAGTTCATCCAAGCTGAACTTGATGAGGTGAATATCATCATTGATGTGGCAAAGCGCATCAAGACAAATGCAAAGGTCAATGCGCTGAAGACTGCCATACAGATTGCATTCGACTACCAGCAGGAACAAGGAATCCCGCAGAAGGTAGTAATCTTCACGGAATCAAAACGTACACAGAAGTACATAGCTGCAGAGCTTCGTAAGACAGGATTCGAGGACGAGGATATTCTCCTTTTCAATGGTGATTTTGACGACACCATGACGAAGGAAATATACAAGGCATGGCAGGTCAAGAACTTCGGTAAAGCGAACTACGGACGCAGCGTGGAATATAAACACGCCATTGTGGATTACTTCCGCAATAACGCAAAGATACTGATCTGTACGGATGCAGGTTCCGAAGGTCTGAACCTGCAGTTCTGCAATACGGTCATCAACTATGACCTGCCGTGGAACCCGATGAAGATTGAGCAGCGTATTGGCCGTTGTCACCGTTACGGACAGGAACATGACGTTGTGGCAATCAATCTGTTGAATACGCAGAATGCCGCCGACCAGCGTGTTTACGATATTCTCTCGAAGAAGTTTGAACTATTCGAAGGTGTCTTCGGTGCATCGGATATCGCTCTTGGCGCATTGGAGTCAGGCACAAGTTTTGAAAAAATGGTATTGCAGATTTATCAGACCTGCGACACCACGGTGGAGTTTAAGAAAGCCTTTGACAAGCTGGATCGCAAGCTGAACGCAAAACGGGATAAGAAAGCAAGAGAACTCCGTTCCCTTCTGCTTACAGAAAGCAGCGGTGCAAAAGAACAGGCGCTTGACGCCACAAAGTCTGATATCGCACGGTATCTGCACGATGTGGAATACTGGAGTGCCTTTGACGAGCCGGAGGTTGACGGCGGTCTTCATTACTGGAAGGTCGATAATTGGGGAGAAAAAGTCCTCGGATCGCACGGAATCCTGTTTATAGGAGCCTTCTGCGATTCCTCGAAACTTCTCTTCCCGGTATTGTTGCTTTGTGACGAAAAGGGAGCCTATATAGACTTTGACGAAGCAGACCTTGTTCCCGAACTGGAACAGATTGACGATATGGATGTGCGCTATTTCACGCCGACAGAATCCGAGATGAACCTCTATCAGCATGTTTACGACAATCTGACCGCAGAGATGGTTAAACGCTATCAGGAGCAATCAGAATCAATCAAAGCCTATAACCGAAGGAAGATCGAAAACTGGGAGCGCATTCAGATGGAGCAGCTGATAGCGATATATCAAGACATGAATGCCGAAATCGATGTTCTAAAGGAAGAGGAACGAGCCTCGGATAATTTCTATGAGAAGATAGATATACGAAAAAAGATAACCGAGAAGTCCAAGGCACTTGAAAAGCTGCAGGAGTCCTTTCACGAAAAAGGTACCGGCTTCAAAACCGAGGGTGAACGGGAAATCGCAGAATTTGAAAAACAGTTTGATATTAACCCGATTCTGTTGGTTAACATCGTGCTGAAGTTTTAGGAGAGAACATTATGCAAAAAGTAGGAAGACTTGAACTGACTTGGGTCGGAAAATATGAGGAAGATAGATTTGAGCCACGAATTTTAATAGAAGACAAGGAAAAATCGTATGGAGATGCCTCAAGTGACAATATGCTTATCCACGGGGATAATCTGCTGGCGTTAAAAGCTTTGGAAAGAGATTATACTGGGAAAATCAGGTGCATCTACATCGATCCACCTTACAATACCGGAAATGCTTTTGAACACTATGATGATGACCTTGAGCATTCTATTTGGCTTAATATGCTTTATAAAAGAATCAGGATTTTGCATTCTTTGCTTGCTGAAAACGGTACATTATGGATTAGCATAGATAGTACTGAAGGGCATTACTTGAAGGTTATGTGTGACGAGATATTTGGTAGAAGTAATTTCGTATCAGATATCACATATGAAAAATCAAATGTAACAGGTTTAGGTCAAGGGGGAGCCATCTTCAATACGGGAGAAAAAATCCTCGTATATAAAAAGAATATTCTCGAACTTAATGAGGTTCTTGCCTCCGAAAAACTCTCCAAGAAAACAATGCAGCGTTATAGAAAGTATATCCAGTCGGAGGGGACTAAGGAACTTGTAGAAGAATTTGAATCAGCATCAAACGGTTTGCCAGTGCGAATTTATAAACATACGGATTATGTAATCGGTGATATTTCATTGAAGCAATTTGAAAGTCGTGAAAGTGAAATACGGGCACAATATTACGAGTTCTTCGATACCATATATCGCACATACGTGGTTCAGCAAGAAAACGAATTTCAAAACTCACTTATGTCAAGGATGGAAAAGAATAGTCTTTATTCAGTTGAGTATACGCCAAGCAGAGGTAGAAACGGCGGAAAGGAAACCACACTCTTTTATCATAATGGTGAGCTGTGTGCTTGGCTAAAAGATACAGCTTTCCTTGAGGGGAGAGATGTAGTTAAGACCACGAAGTTATCAAATGTGTGGAAAAATGATGATATTCCGAAGGCGGACTTGGGAAACGAAGGCGGTGTAGCCTTTCCAAGATCGAAGAAGCCTGAAAAGCTAATAGAGAGAATCCTTCTGATGGCAACAAATGAAGGTGATTTGGTTTTAGATAGTTTCCTTGGATCAGGAACAACGGCTGCTGTTGCACACAAGATGAGCAGAAAATACATAGGCATTGAGTTGGGAGATCATTGCTACAGCTTGTGTAAAAAACGTTTAGATAGAGTAATCGATGGTAAGGACAGCAACGGTGTTACAAAACAGTATAACTGGCAAGGTGGAGGCGGATACCACTTCTATGAGTTGGCACCGAGTCTTCTCGTGAAGAATGACAAGCTTCCGATTTATCAGATCAATCCTTCCTACACCTTCGAGATGCTCTGCGAGGCAATCTGTAAGATTGAAGGATTCCGCTATAAGCCCCAGGATGTGTTCCACGGTCATTCTTCGGAGAAACGTTATATTCACATTACTACGGAATTCATTAACGCCGGATATATAAAATCGCTGTCCGCGCGTCTTGCCGAAGGTCAGTCGCTACTAATCTACGGGACAAAGATTCAGTCGGATATGGTATTGCCCGACAACATCGAGGTCAAAAAGATTCCGAAAGACCTTCTGGAAAAATGCGATTTTGAAAGCGAGGTGCAGTAAATGTCAGAGATAGTAAACAGAATCAAATACGCAATGAGCCTAAGGACTCCACAGGAGGAGGCTCTCTCTTACCTCGATGCCATCAGTTCGCATTGTGATTATAAGAAGGACAGCAAGGATGTTATTGAGGCAGCCGCATCGGAGTACTGCGAGAAACAGCGCAAGGTCAAAGCCGGGTTTGAGTTCCCGTCCTTCTGTTATGCTATGGCCACGGGTATCGGAAAGACCCGTCTGATGGGAGCAAGCATCTATTACCTGTACAAGACGAAGGGCTATAAGCACTTCTTCATTCTTGCACCCGGAAACACCATCTATGAAAAACTGCGCAAGGAATCCAATCCGAACCATCCGAAGTATATCTTCAAAGGTCTTGAGGCGGAGATGGGAAGACCGAAGGTTTACGATGGTGAAAATTATGATACTTATCCCATAAAGTATGACCAGATGACTCTGATTGTTGAAAAGACTTCTGATATTCAGCTTTTCATTTTCAACATCGGGAAAATCTTCAACAGCAAGACGGACACGCAGTTCAATTTCCATAAATTCAAGGAAACGCTGGGTGCTTCATTTGCCGATGTATTGGCACAGTTTGACGATCTCGTTATCTGCATGGATGAGGCGCACCGTTATTATGCTCCGGCGTCAATGAAGGCAATCAATTATCTTAAACCGGTTCTCGGTCTTGAGTTTACCGCTACGCCGAAGACCACATCGAACGTCATCTATGCTTATGATCTGGCTCGTGGCGCTGTCGAGGGATATCTGAAGATTCCTGTCGTTATGGGACGCTCTAACATGGCGGGCTATAACCAAGACGATATTGAAGAAATGAAAATCCGAGACGGTCTTACGCTTCATGAGCATCGTAAGGCTGTACTGCGTGAATATTGCAGTGAAAACGACCTTGACTATGTAAAACCAATTGTTCTTGTTGCCTGCAAAGATACGGATCATGCCAAGAAAATCCGTGCGTTGATAGACAGCGATGATTTCCAAGGCGGAAAGTATAAGGGCAAGGTTATCGAAATACATTCAAAGCAGACCGGCGAGGAGTCGGAAGAAAACATCCGTCTTTTGCTCTCTATAGAGAGTGCTTCTAACCCGGTCGAGATTGTTTTGCACGTTTATAAGCTGAAGGAAGGTTGGGATGTCAACAACCTCTTTACAATCATTCCGCTCAATGCAGCAAAGAGTGACATCCTCGCTATGCAGACTATTGGTCGTGGTTTAAGACTTCCATTCGGAGAACAGACCGGCAACGAGGACTTGGACTCTCTTGATATCGTTGCCCATGACCACTACAGAGAACTCGTGGACGAGATTAAAAGCAGTGATATCTTCCGTTATCGTGATCTTGATAAGGCGACTGTGGAGCCTTCGGAGTCCGTAGGTGTATCTGCTACCGTAGACGATGGCCAACTTTCTCTGCTGGATTTTGCGATTACCGCATCTGGCGTGAAGTCCTTTGCCGAAGTCAGCAATCCGAAAACGCAGCTTGAGATTTATCAGGAATATGTGAAGAACTTTATGGCTGCGCAGAAGAAGGATAAGAATGAAGACCCTGGGCAGATGACCCTCTTTGACCTTCATCCTGAGATGCTTTCCGGCGACTCTGCTGAGGCAACGGCTCCTGCACATGAACAACCGCAGGCAGCGACCAGTGGTAACCCCGGCAAACAACCCCTTACCAAGGATGAGTTTGTAAAGGCGGTCTCGGAGTATTCGGCGAAGGCTATCTCTGTCCCGAAAATCCTCGTGCAGACCACTTCGGAGGTGAAGTTTAATCGCTTTGAGGTGAAACGCACAATCGCTGACTTTGAAGTGGCTATGGCTAAGATTGAGCGTTTTGACGCTATCAATCAGCAGCTTCTTTCTGTCGTGGATGCGCAGATTCTTGAAGTCAATGACGCCATGAACACTCTTGCTTGTATGCTCCTCGATTCCATCAGCGAGTTGTCTTATGACGATGCGGATTTTGTTATTGACGTGGTTGAGCAGTATTTAAGCCAGATACCTGGGGATGAAGAAAACAAACGGAGAATCGTTCGCCGCTATGCTTCTTTGATCGTGGCCGATATCCGCAAGCAGATTTATGAGCATATGGACAGAAAAACGCAGGATGTTCACATCATTCAGAAAGACCTTATTCTGTTCCGTAAGTTCGTGAAGAACGTCAAAGAAGACGGAAAGGTTAAGTATGATAAACCGTTCTCTGACAAGAGCAATATCAAGAAGTATCTCTTTACCGGCTACAAGAAGTCATATTATCCGGCGAATGCTTTTGACAGCGACACGGAGCGTCTGTTCTCCATTATTCTGGAGGAAGATCCGGATGTTATCCGTTGGATCAAGCCGCCGCTTAATCAGCTTGGCTTGTTCTGGAAAGCAGGTCAGCAGTATAATCCTGATTTCCTCGTGGAAACAACTACGGGAAAATTCATGGTCGAGGTTAAGGCTCTGAATGAAGTGACATCAGATGAGGTCGTATCGAAAGCAAGAGAAGGCATAAAGTGGTGTCGCTTTGCTTCAACGGCAGACCCGGATCATAAGCCTTGGGAGTACAAGCTGATTTCAGATGACAACATTCATCTTGGCAATACCTGTAAATATACACTCGGTACGGCTCATGCCGTGAAGGAGGAGGCATAATGGCTGACAGATTTAAGTATTCGGAGGTTAGGCAGAAAATCATTGATGCCATAAGAACTGACCTTATCGGTCCCAGAGAAAAGGAAGAGGTTCTTGAAGAGAATCCACGCTATGCCTATCTCGTGGGTATGCTCGATATTCAGAGCGATGACGAGGATTACTCTGGCGCCGGAGAGCAGGAAGTTGATGCTGATATGGCATTTGAGGATGGCGAGGATTTTACGGCAGGCGAGGATGATGACAATGAGCCTATATCCACTACACATTTTCAGCTGCCGTCCTCTATCGGTATCAGTTTCTACATCCAAAGCGATACAGAGAGTATCAACTTGGATGTGACATGGGGAGACTATGTAAAATCCTCTGAAAAATATACCGGTAAGGATGAAAAAGAACACAGCCGTGCTATATATACGCGCCAGCCTATGGAAGAAACGGTTCGTGTCCAGTTTAAGGATTTTACACGAACAAAGGATTACCAGCTTACCTGCGACTCCAATGTTCATGTTCATGTGTCCCGTATTCCTTTGAAGGGAGGATATTCTCTTGTAACGGCATATGTTATTAACAAGAGAAAGAATCCTGCCAACAGTGCAGAGGCCATTATGTTCCAGGTGGAAATCAAGGCTTATGCGGAGGACGGTTCTGCCTCGTTTATTGCAGAACATATTTGCAGAGAGATACTTGCCTCCGATGAGTTTTATTTTGAGCAGCGCCCGATCATGGGACGCGGACGTGGCTGCGCAGCGGTGTGGGATACCCCGGTTGATGGCAGAACAACATATGTGAAATCAGCGTTTATACCAGAATATGAATTCCCGGGTGTCAGCGCCGCTTTGGATGGATTTGACCGATACTTCTTCTCGACATTTACCATGTCTGTAAAATCGAAAAAGGAAGAAACCATCGGTAAACTTAATACCCTGGCTGACTCTTATGAGAAGTGGATTAACTCTACGCTTCTCGGAAACGCAAGAATGAGAAATCCCGATTTTAAGGATAAGATCGGCAACAAGGTCATTGACCGCTGTCAAGACGCTCTGAAGCGTATCCGCAAAGGCATAAGCATTATTGAGAATGACGACACTTCATTTGAGGCTTTCTGTTTCATGAACCGTGTAATCTTCTTGCAGAATAGTATCAAGGGCTACGCAAAAAAGCACGGCACAGGGACAGAGTGCAATTTCCAAGACTTCATTAATCCGAAGAATCCTGATAACAACTTCGGATGGCGTCCGTTCCAGATCGCCTTTATTCTGATGAATCTTGCGGGAATCGTTGATCCGAAACATAAAGACCGTGAGGTTGTTGACCTGCTTTACTTTCCTACAGGCGGCGGTAAAACAGAGGCTTACCTTGGACTTATGGCATTCGTTATCGCCAACAGAAGGCTTAGAGCGTCTGATGAAGAGGAATACAATCGAGATGGCGGCGCAACTGTTATGCTCCGTTATACGCTCCGCTTGCTCACCACGCAGCAGAGAGACCGTATTACAAAGATGGTGCTTGCAGCCGAAATGATCAGACGGCAGGCATACCCGCAGTTTGGTAAAGAACCTATCAGCATTGGTTTCTGGGTAGGAGGCGGAGTAACGCCTAACAAATTTGATGAGTTTATTGAAAAGGCTGATAATCCGCAGGCAGCAAGGAGCGCAAGGAACCATGTTTATAAGCAGCTTTTAACCTGCCCGTTCTGCGGAAAGCCTCTCAAGGAAGAGAACTTTAACATTGACACCGATAAGAAGTCTATCGAGATTTTCTGCTCCGATCGGGATTGTCAGTTTTACAGATACAAAAACGACAGGATACCAATCCCGGTTTATCTTGTCGATGAGGAAATATACGCCAAGTGTCCGACTATCATTCTGTCGACTGTTGATAAATTTGCGCGCCTGCCTTGGGATGTGAATACAAATGCACTTTTTGGCAGAGTGGACAGGAAATGCAGCCGAGATGGTTATGTTGCTATTGGAGCGGAACACGGCCGCCACAACAAAACAGCTTCTTTGCCGGCATCAACGATGGTAAACATCAGACCGTTCCTGCCACCGGAACTTATTATTCAGGACGAGCTGCATCTTATCACGGGACCGCTTGGTACGGTTTACGGTGCCTACGAGACGATTATCGAGGATATGTGTATCCACGATGGTATTAAGCCGAAGTATGTCGTTTCAACAGCTACAATCAAAAATGCGGAGGCACAGACCAGATGCCTTTACGCAAGAAAGAATACAACGCAGTTCCCTCCGAATGGCTTTGAAATTGGGGACAGTTTCTTCATCAGAGAGATTTCCGTAGATGATGATCCGTTCCGAAAATATGTGGGTGTATGCGCACCAGGTCAATCTGTTAAGACTGCTTTGCTTCGTGTTTACGCCATTATACTGCAGGCTGCTTATACATATTCCCTGCAGGATGAGTATAAGGATGTGATTGATCCGTACTATTCTCTTGTCGGTTATTTCAACAGTATCCGAGAGCTTGGCGGTGCGGTCAGACTTTTGCAAGACGACATTCCGAAGAGAATTTATCGTATCAAGAATAAGTATGGCTTGGATAAGCAGCGGTACCTGAACCACAACGTGGAGATTACTTCCCGTATGTCATCATACAAGATACCTGAAAAGCTGAATCAACTTGAAACGACTTGTGCTTCAAAAGACTGTCTGGATACGGCTATCGCCACAAATATGATTGCTGTTGGTATGGACGTTGACCGCCTTGGGCTGATGGTTGTAACAGGTCAGCCGAAACAGAACTCGGAATACATCCAGGCAACAAGCCGTATCGGTCGTGCATTCCCCGGACTGGTGGTCACGCTCTACAATGCGTACCGTCCTCGCGACTTATCGCACTATGAGAATTTTACAGGCTATCATTCGCAGCTTTATCGTTTTGTCGAGGGAACAACGGCAACGCCGTTCTCCGCCAGAGCAAGAGACCGCGTCATGCACGCGCTGATAATATCTGCAATACGCCTGAACTTCCCGAACATGGCAAACAATCCGGATGCGGCCGCTATCGGTTCACTAACTACAGAGCAGCTCGATTCGGTGAAGAAACTGATTATTGACCGGCTTAATATCATAAAGCCGTCAGCACGAGCAGATGCGGAGGAAGAAATAGATCGCTTCATTGACTGGTGGAAACTGCAGGCGGCACAGACGAAACCGCTGCGGTATTACGTGGTCGGAACTGAACGCTATAACAGGTTGATGAATCCTTATGACCAGCCGCACGATGAGAATGAAAAGGCTACACTTCGTTCCATGCGTGAGGTTGAGAGTTCTGCGAATATGTTCTATTACACGGAGGATTGACATGGCTTTTGATAATAATAAACTTGGAGAGTTACGTCCAAACCAAATTATAACCACCTTTGGCCCCGGATCAGTGGTCGATGCGGTTAAGGACTCGGTTACGATTCTGGACATCTCCTATTGGAAACAGAAGGGACAAAAAATAATCGATGGCAGGCTTGCATCATATTTAGGTGTCGATTGCTTCTATATGCCGCGGACAAGTTTTTCGGGTGATGTTCCTGTTGTGACCTTCCCGTACTGGCATGTATGCTCTAATCTTAAGTGCGGAAAGCTGTTTGATGCCAGAAAGTATTTTGATCTTGATAAGTATCTCAAGTACGGTGTCACTTGCCCTGAATGCCATCGTCCAGCCTATCCGTCCCGTTTTATCACAATCTGCGAGGATGGACACATGTCGGATTTTCCTTGGAAGTGGTGGGTACATAGAGGAGAGTCTGATTGTAACGGCACCTTAAAGATGTATTCTACAGGTAATACTTCCACCCTTGCGGATATGTGGGTAGAATGCTCCTGCGGTGCTAAACGGAGCATGAGTGGAGCAACACAGAGAGATAATTTTGACGGTGTTGCCTGCTCCGGTCACCATCCGTTTAGACCGAATGTAAAAAACCATAAATGCGACAAGCCCCTCATCCCATCACAGCGTGGTGCTTCTAATGTTTATTTTGCTGTGAGCAGGAGTGCAATTTCTATCCCGCCGTGGATTAATCCGTTGTACAACCTGATTGATGAACATTTGCGTGACATAGAGCTTGCAAAACAGCTTATGGGTGATGATGGAATAACCAAAATATATGAGATGTATTTCTCTGCATATTCAAGGGATGAATTTGATGATGCGCTTGAGCGGCGCATGAGCAACATTAAAGAGTTCACCGAAATAAAGCAGATGGAATACAATGCCATCACGCACCACAATGATCCGGCATATCAATCAAACAAGAAGCACTTTAAGGCTGAGGAGGATGCCTTGCCAGGATATTTGCAGAAGTATTTCAGCCGTATCATCCGAGTGACCAGATTGAGAGAGGTTCGTGTTCTTCTTGGATTTACAAGAGTAGATGCCCCCGATCCGGATGCTGATGAGCAGCCGAATGTTGTGGCCTTAAGCAAGGGAAAGCAGGAACGCTGGCTGCCGGCAGCTGAAGTAAACGGCGAAGGCATCTTCATAGAGTTTAATAAAGATACGCTTGCAGCATGGCTCAATTCACCTGCGGTGAAAGGCTTGTCAGAAAAGTACTCTGACTCATACAGAGAATTTTGTGAGTCCAAAGGCTGGACAATCACGGTAGTAAGGAATGCCGTTTATGTTCTGATGCACACTTTTGCTCACTTGATGATTAAGCAGATGTCTATGTCATCTGGATATTCTTCTTCGGCTATCAGAGAAAGAATTTACTTTGGTGATAAAATGGCAGGCATTTTGCTATACACAGGAAGTTCCGATAAGGAAGGTTCACTTGGCGGATTGGTTGAACTCGGCAATATCGATCAGATGACTAATCTCATGAGGGACGCTTTTCAAGAGGCTCTTGTTTGCACAAATGATCCGGAATGCATGAGTAATTTGCCTGCTGGCAAAAACTCAAACGGAGCTGCCTGCCATTCATGCTGCATGATATCTGAAACGGCGTGCGAGAACGGGAACAGAATGCTGGACAGAGGTCTTGCTGTTCCTATTCCGGGACGTGAGGAATGCTCATATTTTAAGGAGTTAGTAGGTGACCTATGCCAGGTGGAAATCTAAACAAAGAGATATTTTTAAATACGGTCAAAAGCGATGCAGCCAATGGTACGGCAAATGCAGTGTCGATGCTGAAGCGAAGCTGTCCTGAGTTATCCGATGCACATTGCGAGGACATCATAGGAACAATTATCGGTGCAATGAATATGTCAGAGGCAGATAAGGTATCCCTTGTGGTCACGGCACCTCCGTCTTTTGCCATAAACGCAAGAACAACTATGAATGTCGTACAATCGATGATCAATGAAGCAAACAGGAACATTCTAATTACAGGCTATTCCTTATCTTCATATTTTTCGGAACTGGCTGATACTATCATTCAAAAAAGCCAACGAGGAGTTTTTGTAAAGTTCTTTGTCAACGATATAGATAAACAGCCGAGTTTTGATAAAATTCTCCGATACAAAGGTCGCTTTCTTAAAATCTACAATTATCGCCAAGATGATGATAAGATGGCTGCGCTTCACGCGAAGGTTATATCAGTTGACCAGCAGCAAACGCTGATTACTTCTGCGAACCTTTCCTACCACGGACAACAAGGCAACATAGAGCTGGGGACACTGATAGAGTCAAAACAGATTGCAAAGCAAATAGATGATATATTCACAAAATTAATATTTGCTAAGGACTTTTGCGAAATATAGAACAACTCATGTTTTTGTGGAAATCAAAATACGGACTTCTTGGATTGATCGTATAATAAAAATCCCATAAAAACAGTACATACTGAGATTCCCTGCGGCGAAAACTAATGGGAGTCTCAGTATGTATTTTTATCTATTACATCGTTTGTGTTGCCTGAATCAACTCATGCTCTGTAAAACCCAGCGGTCTTAATTTTGCGTTACATTTATTATTGTGGGGTAATTCGGATATATGGCGTAAAAATCTCTCATGAGCAAAAGTCTCGGTCATACTTTCAATGATTTTAACACCTCACTGTGCATATGCGCCCGTTACATCAAATACTGCAAGGCAGACGACCCGGAAAGCATATAGGCGCAGCTGACGGCTGTATCCTAAACCAACACTTCCCACTTGCCGTATCGCTTACCGCTTTCACGGCGGATATAATTTTTATCTTGCAGTGATTTCATAATTCGCTTGATCGTTGCAATGGATTTTCCGGTTTGTGCTGCAATTTCTTGCTGTTTTATCGCCGGGTTCTTTGCGACCAATTCTAAAACCGCCAATTCTTCTAAAGTACAGTCCAAAGTATCAAATTGATACTTTGAAACTTTGGAATTGATACTTTGGAGAGTGCTTTTATCCGCAAAATCAATGTGCATATAACGGTTTTTGAGTTCATGATTTGTGCTCAGCAGGAGATTTGCGAAAAACAATTCCAAAAACTTTGTGGTGGAATGAACGCCCTTTTGCAAATTATTATAGTTTGCCCGGACCAGTGCGTTGCGGAAATACCAAGAGTTTTCACGGAACGCATCGTTATTGACGCGGAATCCAAAGGTTTTCATATATTTAATCATAAACACGGCGGTGGCACGGGTGTTTCCCTCGCCGAAGGGGTGAATCTGCCAAATATCCGATGCAAACTTTGCAAGGTGCTTTACCGCTGCTTCAACCGACAGTCCCTCATAAGAAAACTGCTTTTCGGCGGCGAAATCATAGTCCAAAGTTTCTTTAATGCTGTTCCAATCCGCATAAATTACGGTATCGCCGTTCAGAACCCACTCTTTCTTGGTGATGTTATATTGCCTGATCTGTCCGGCGTGGTCGAACACACCCTCGAACAATCTGCGGTGAATGGTAATCCACTCGGCAGGGGAAAACTGAAACGCTTTTTCTCCCAACAGTTTCGTGATTCTTGCCGAAACGATATCCGCTTCTTTGGTTTCGTTTTCCGTTTCGGTGCGGACAGAGCGCTGCTCATAATAACTGTGAATCCGCTTCTGTGCTTCATCAATGGTGATTTTGCCCTCGATGTGATCCTTTGCGGTGTCCAGCAAGTATTCGGATGTATTGAGCCCGTCAACTGCCTGCAAGCCGATGGCTGTCTGCCACGCCTCGCTTTTTTCGGCTCTGTCGGGTTCGCCCTGCTTAATATATTCTTCAAGTTCAAATTGCCAATTCTTATCCGGCATATTTGCACCTCATTCCTTACTTAAATCTTCCGTCTTGAAGGTTGTGTAACCCTCGTAATAATAACTGTGGTCGATGCCTTTCATATAGACCTCACGGCTATCCACATCATCGGTGAGTACGTTTTTCAAAAGGTGTTTGATTTCAATATCCTTTATGGGGCTGCGCTCCAATGCAAGAAGATAATCTTCTTTATCAATCTTGCTCCAATCAACAACTTTGTGAAGCTCGGTTTTGAAAATGAGGTCGAGCCAAATGCGGGTGCTGCGCCCGTTTCCTTCTCGGAAAGGATGGGCGATATTCATTTCCACATACTTCTCGACGATTTCATCAAAAGTGGATTGCGGCATTTTATCAATGTTGGCAAGTGCTGCTTCAAGATACATCAGCGGCGCAAAACGGAAGTTGCCTTTGGAAATGTTTACGGTTCTCAGTTCTCCGGCAAAATCGTAAATTTCATCAAAAAGATACTTATGAATCGCTTTGAGGGCGGAGAATTTTCCCGCTTCCAATTGATCAAGCAATCCGCTTTCAAAAAGCTCAAGCGCTTTTTTCTTGCTGATGCGTTCTTCCTCGCGGGCAAGGTCGGCAGCGTTTGTCAGCCCCAATTTATTTTCAAGTGCCATATTGCACCTCCGAATATTACTTATCCGCCGCAACGCCGGATTTCATCCAGGCGTCCACTTCACTGATTTTGAATTTCCACAGCCTGCCGATCTTGGCGGCAGGCATTTCCCTACGCTCGATCCAGTCAAGAACGGTGTCACGGCTGACACCCAAATATTCCATAATCTCTTTCATCGAATACCAGCGCTCAAGGTTGTTATCCATAGCGGAATCCTCCGTTTTCACGAAAATACAATACTACAAAATATATTATACCACATTTTTTGAGATTTCACAAGGCTTAATAGGGGTTTATTCGGAGTTTACAAGAAAAAGTCATAAATTAAACGGCAGAAAAAAGCCTTCTTTCGAAAAATCGAGAGAAGGCTTTGAAACTATTTCTGTCCGTCTGTGTGCGGCGGGTGATAAAGCGGCATCCTTGGGTTTTTGTTATGACTATTGACGTTGGGCAGGCTTTCAAGCGGGATAGCGTAGAACCGTTCTTTGATGAAATTTCCGTTCATGCTGTCGATGATTTTTGCGGCCTGTTCCGCATAAGCACCGGTTACATCAAATTCCGCAAGGCGGACGATTTGAAAGCGGTGTTTACCAATGGTGGTATGAATAATCTCTCCGGCTTCGCCTTCTCCGTAGGGAGTATAGGCGTAGGTCACCGACTGCACCTTTTTCTCACCGGTTTCTTTAACAATAACCATATCCATTTGCTTTAAAGTAACGCCGTCGCAAAAGCCGGCGGCGCACAGTTCCTTGGCAAATTTTTCGATTGCCGTTTTGCGTTTTTTCTCAATACTCTTTTCGCCCGATGCACCTTGCTTCAATGCGATCTCTGCATAGGTGTTGGGCTTGAAAATCCCGAAGCAGTCAAAACACACACCGAGTGAAAGAGATAAAATCTGCTTATCCTTCGGGGAGATTTTGTCGGCGGCATCACGAAAATGTGTGCGGTAAATATTTCGCAGCACTTCCTCGAACAGTGATACGGACGGATCTTCAATCAGCTCGTCCGAAACGGTGCCGTCCGCCGCATCCTCGTTTTCCTCTGTCGGTACAATACCGATGGGATATTCGGTAGCCTTGCCGACGGCAACAAGCTCGGTGACTTTTTTCTCGGCAAAGCCGGTTTCTGTTACGGCAAGCGAAATACGTGCATCGGCGGAAAGCTCGGGAGCGCTGTTATAAATGCGCATAACCTTACGCAGCTCGGCATACCCGTTTTGCGTCGGCACGGTGCAGGCGTTTTTGGCCGTGCGGATATGATCCAGCTGCCGCATGACCGCCGCTTTTTTCACATACTGCAACAGCGGAATGGGATCGGCGGCATCATAGCCGAGAAAAGCAAACCACAATGTTTCCAAAAAGATCTGCTTGATGTCCTCAGTATCGTCCGCAGACAGATTATAATGCGAAACGAACCGTTCGGCGCGGCTTTGCAGCACCGGCTCGTAAGCGCGGATAAATGCCTCAAAATATCCTTTATCACGGCTTTTGATTGCCTCAACAAAATATGCGTTCAGATCATCGAACCGCACGCCGCTTTTATCGCTTTCGGTAAAGGCAGATGCGCGTTCGATTTTTTCTTTGCAGAAATATTTGATGCGCAGAATTTCATCGTTGATTTCCCAAAGCCGCAGCTTACCCGAACAGGCAGAAGAAAGAATATCGTTCCATATCGTCGGCTCGTGCAGCCGCTTATCCGTAATGCCGCAAAGCAGCTTTTTGGCAGCCTTTTTGTATTCGGCGTTCATACGCGCACCCCCTTCCCAAAGAAAAATAAATTTATTTTTTGCCCAGTGCCGCTTTTGCCTCGTTGATCAGGTTCCGTAAAACCATATCCTGCTCATACTGATTTTGCGCGTAATCAAAATCAATCTGTGCTTCTTCATAATGCCGTTTAGCAAGCTCGATAGCCTTATCGCACACATCTATATCGTATTTGGCGGACGGCAGGTTTTTGTTGGTTTTGTGCTTTTCGTTGCGCAGAGAATCGTATCTCTTTTTCCAAATCGCATAGCCGAAACCGTCCTTTTTCTTTTGCTTCGGCATATTCAGTTTATTTTTGGCGACATAGGCGCAGGGAACGCCGTACTCAGGATTGACGGTGCTGCAATACAGCTGCTTATGCGCGGTTTCCATAAAGAAAAATCGGTGACAGATTCCGCATTGCCAGGAGTAATGTCCGGCGGCAAGCCCCTCGAACATATCGGTAACATAAAAATTGAGCATACGGTTAAACATTATCCTCCTGCCGAGAACGCTGCCGCTTTCGGTTGTCATGATCACGGGAGCGTATTCCACGGTCGGGTGCAGGGTGAAATTGTTGAAGGCTTCCGTATGGTTGCTTTGCTCTATTTTTTCGATTATTTCGGGATCGCCGAACATTTCCCGCGCGAGCTCCGCCAATTCATGTTTGGTTCGTTTATCGTTTTCCGTGAGATTCACAAAGTACATATTTGCCACGCTTAAAAAGTTGAGCGTGTCTCCGGCAAGATAAATATAAGAGAACGCGATCCAGGAAAACGCCGTCATGTGTGCGCGGAGCCTATTCTCTCGAGGCAATTGATCATAAAAGACCGTGCCGCATTTTCGGAAAGCCTCTTCATAGCTTTGCAGCGAATCCTTACAGAAAAATCTGTTCAGAGCCGCATATTCTCCGTCGGTGTCAAAATGACAAAACGGCGGGACATCCTTGACGTAGTCCAGTATATCAAAAAGGCTGTTCTGTATTTCGGAGAACAGTTCAACGGAATATCCTTCGCCTGACCAGCGGAGGCAAAGCTCATACAAAGCATCACCCTTATAAAAAAGCGTCTTTACCCATTCGGGCGAGAGGCAAAGAATCTCGTGCGTGATCTTCCCGGCAGGATATTGCTTTCCGTTCAGCCGGATATTCGTATCACTGAAATCAACGGCAAAATGGCTGAAATACGTTTCGCCGACAGGTTTTGTTTCAATCAGATTCATGCGGCACACCTCGTTTCTGTAATCAGTATACCATAAAACCGTTTCGCTGTCATCGGAAATTACAAAAAATTCAGAAACGAATTTTGGCGCTCACAGCATTTTATGTGATTTTTCTGTTTTCAGCCATTAGATAGATAGGAGAGCGAAAGCATCGGTTCCGCCGCCGCTGCTTTTGCTCTTACTTTTTGCAAGGAGAATTCAGTATGACTGACGAAAAAACAAAACTTGCCGTTATCGACGGCGAAACCTTAATGGACATGAAACTTCCGCCGACAAAGTTTTGTGTCGACACGCTGCTGCCGCAGGGGTTATGCATCCTCGGTGGCGCATCAAAGATCGGCAAATCGTGGTGGGTGCTGGATCTGTGCGTGCGTATTGCAAAGGGCGAACCGATGTGGGATCTGAAAACAACCTCAGGAACAACACTGTACCTTTGCTTGGAGGATACCCTGCGCCGCGTGCAGAACCGTCTGCTTTGCATCACCGACGAAGTGCCGCGCAATGCGTTTTTTGCTACCTCTGCCGGAACGCTGTCCGACGGTCTGTGCGAGCAGATACGGGATTTTGTAAAAGAGCATTCCGACACGGTTTTTGTTGCCGTGGATACCTTTCAGATCGTGCGCAACAACAGCATTGACACCTCTTACGCAAACGACTATGAGGAAATACGGATATTAAAACAGCTGGCGGACGAGCTCGATATCTGTCTTCTGCTGGTGCATCACCTGCGCAAACAGGGCGACAGCGATCCGTTCAACAAGTTGACCGGCACCACCGGAATCGTCGGCGCAGTGGATACCGCCTTTGTGCTGGACAAGAGCCGCCGCAATGCCGACAGTGCCACTCTCTACTGCACAGGTCGTGATGTGGAGGACCGCCAGATTGAATTGCGGTTTTCCAAAGAAGAATTTGTTTGGAAAATGCTCGGTGACAGTATGGAGAACCGGGAAATGCTGCTGCCGAAGGAGATGGAACTGCTGGTTGATTTTATGAGAGTGCAGAAAAAATACAGTGGCAGCAATACGGAATTTTGCGAACGGTATAACGAATACGCAGGACAGGCGGTGTCGGCAAGAGGACTCAAACGGCTGATGAATCTTTGGGAATATCGCCTTGCCGATTTCGGTGTGCGCTTTCGCAGCCACCGCAGCAACGGCGCCCGACTGCTGGAAATTGAGTATTCCTTTTCTGCCGGTGACGAAAGTGCCGTTGGTGACGGTTGAATCGGTGTACCCCCAATCGGTTCGTCCCAAGCGTTCCTTTCGTCCCTGTCGGCGGTTTACAGGCGATTTGTGCCGCTTTCGGCGGGGGAGTAGGGATAAACCGCCGATGCGCCGGAAACAACGCGAATTCGGGGCGTTTGCGGGAGCGTCGGTTTTACCGATTTCCCGGACATCGTCCGGGGCAAGCAGAGCGTCCGGCTGTCCGCTCGTCGCAACTCGCCCTTTCGGCTCGTTTTGCCGCAGGCGGCAAAAGCTTCGCTTTTCGGGCGGTTGCTCCTCTCCCCAAAAAGTCTTGCGACTTTTCAGGGACCCCATAATTTCGAGCGGCAGCCCGAACCCACTGAACTTGGAAACGGAGAGTGATAATTATGAGTAAACCAAGACTGCGTGACACCACGCTGACGATTCGGCTGACCAAAGCCGAAAAAGAACGCATCGAACGCAACGCCAAACGCGCCGAGCGCAGCATCACCGACTATCTTGTTTTGCTGTCGCTGGAAACGCCCATTCATGTTGCGGAAGATGTAAAGCCCCTACTGATCGAACTCAAACGCATCGGCAACAACTTAAATCAAATCACGGCAAAGATCAACGCCGGCGCGTTTCGGTCATACAACTTCGAAGATATGATCGACGGGCAAAAGAAAATCTACGAGCAGTTGCTCAGCATTGCGAGGAAAGGATAATGGCAACGGTCAGTTATATTCCGGAATCCCATCAAAGCATCAGTGCAATGAAAGCGGTGATCGAATACTGTTTGCAGCAGAAAAAGGTGGCGGACGCGGACAGCGGCCGACGATTGGTGAGCGGCGTAAACTGCAACGGCGAAAATGCTTTCACGGAATTTATGGCGACCAAGACCGCACATCACAAAAAGGGCGGAATGAATTTTTATCATTATGTGCAGTCCTTTTCGCCGAGCGAAAGAGTGACCGCCGAGCAGGTGCACGAAATCGGATTGGCGTTTGCGAAAAAGGCGTGGCCGGGGCATGAGGTGCTGGTGACCACCCACACCGACACCGCGCACCTGCACAATCACTTTGTCATCAACTCCGTGCATTACGAAAACGGAAGGAAACTCCGTCAAAACCCCGGAACGCTGACAAAGCTGCGCTCCATCAGCGACGGTATCTGTCAGCAGCACGGGCTGAGCGTTCTCGAACCGTATAAAAAAGACGGTGCAAACATTTCAAGCCGCGAGTACCGCGCCGCGGCAAAGGGTGACAGCTGGAAGTTCAAGCTGATGTCTGATATTGATTTTGTGATGAACCGCAGTGGCAGCCGTGCGGATTTTATACGGGAGATACAGCGGCTCGGCTACAAAGTCACATGGACGGACGAGCGGAAATATATTACTTTCACTTGCCCGAACGGAATGAAGTGCAGAGATATACGCCTGCACGATGAAAAATATTTGAAAGAGGTATTGGAATATGAATTCACAATCAGAAAACAACACACAGCAGAATTCGGCAATGGATATGCTGAGGAGGAAAAACGCACGGACGCTGTCCGAGCTGGAACAGATCCCGTATCAGCCGCAGGTGTATGCGATCCCGATAGAGCAGCGCAAGCGGGAGAGCAAGCTGCTGGCGGACGCGGTGGAGTTTCAGCCGAGACTGTATCAGATGATCGAACGGCTGGCGACGGCAGAGGAGCTGAGCGACCACTGCGTCCGGATACAGAATATCGAGGCGGAGTATATGGAAAAGACGGTGCGGGAAGTGGTGACAGAGAACCGCAAAACGGCGGCGCAGATTCAGAACCTCGTCGAACAGGCTGGGAAGAATCAAGAGCAGTTTATCTCGAACTGCTCCGAAACTCTTTCCAAGAGTACCGAGACGCTGGACAGCACGATAGAGAAACTACACCGAAAAATATTGAAAATTATGATAGCCACGGCGGTATCGGCGGTGGCGCTGTCGCTGCTGGTTTGCGCGGTATTCTGGAAGCTGGCAGTATAATCGACGGCACTGGCGAGGATCCGGAGGAGCGCCGAAAGCGCATTGAGGCACAGGAAAACGCCTCCAACCTCGGTGCCGTTATCGGGCTTGCGGTCGGAGTCCTCACAGCCGCAGCCGACAGCGAGGAAGATATGTCCGCAGAGGAAAACGACGGACCTACCATGAAGATGTAGGAGAAAGGAATTGCCTATGACGAAAAAAGAACACGAAAAAGAATTGCGCTGCTATCCGGCGGCGCTGACCGCCGCCGAGGTCGCGGAGATCCTGCGGGTCAGCACCAAGACCGTATACAAGCTGATAAAAGAAAAGTCCCTTCCGGCGGTAAAGGTCGGCAGAGAAAACCGCATTGCCAAATCGCAGCTCATTGACTATCTGCGGCAAAGGGAACGACCGGGTTCGAACCCAAAGGTCTGTTTTCTTGAGAAAACTCCCGAAAAAGTCTGGACTTGTGCGGTGAGTTGTGATATTGTTCGTGTCGGTAAAAACAAAAAAGGAGTGAAAGCAAATGAATGCCGCAACCACACTTGCAGCCAGCGTACAGGCTAAGAAAGGCCGCCTTTATGCCGTGATACAGGTCAGAGAGAACGGCAGGACAAAGCCTGTATGGCGCGCGCTGGGATTGCCCGAGAGCGCCAACAAATCAAAGGTGAACAAAGCATACCGAGAGGTGGTGCAAGCCTTTGAGCAAACCTATGCCGAGCAGATCGCCCAAAACAAAAAGCCTGCCTCGGATATCCCGATCTACGATTATATGTGCGCCTATTATAAAAAGATCGAGAAAAACATTCAAAAGAGTACCGCCGAAAGCTACCGCGGAATGATAAACGGTAGAATTCGGCGGTATTTTACTGCCCGAAAGGATTTGACGGTCGGCAACATCACCGCAAAGGACATTGAGAATTTCTACGAGTGGATGTTCGAATCAGGCGTAGTCGCCAACACCGTTATCCACTACCACACCGTCCTGCACAGCGCCTTCAAACGGGCTTTCAAGGACGGACTGATTGACTCCAATCCCTTTGACCGCATCGACCGCCCGAAGAAAAACAAGTTTACCGGAGATAATTATTCCGAGGAAGAACTGATCGCTATGCTGGGGCTCATCCGCGGGGATATTATCTACCCGGCGGTCATGCTGGCGGGCGGTCTGGGGCTGCGCCGCAGCGAAGCGTTGGGCGCACGGTGGTCGAGGGTAGACTGGGAAAAGAAAACCATACTGCTCGACACCAAAATCATTGAGTATAAGGAAAACGGCAGGGTCATTGTCGAACCCGTGGAGGAAATGAAAAACAAATCCAGCCGCCGCACGCTGCCGCTGCCGGACCCGGTGTATGAAATGCTGTGCGAGGAGCGGGAAAAGCAGGACCTGTACCGCCGTATGTTCAAGGGCAGCTACAACCGCAAATACGACGATTATATCTGCGTCGATCAGCTCGGCGGGCTGATACGCCCGAATCGGGTCACACAGCGGTTCGCCGACCTTATCAGGCAATACGGTCTGCGCAAGATTCGGTTTCACGATCTGCGCCACACCTTCGCCAGCATCCTCATCAATCAGGATGTTCCGCTGCTGAATGTATCGACCTTCCTCGGTCATTCCGACCTGTCCACAACGGCAAATATCTATGCCCATCTGGATAAGTCCAAGAAACAGGAAAGCGCCGATGTGATCAGCAGTATCTTCAATAAAGCAAAAGAATAATGCGCCCACGGCTGGCGCATTTTTGCTGACAGAAAGGATGATTTTATATATGACTGAAAAAGAATTTATGAGCGGGAGCGAACTCCGCCAATACCTTCACATCTCAACGCGGAAAATGAAATATCTGATGGACAACAACTATATCCCGCACGAAAACACGGGACACACGACCCATAAATATCGGGTGCGGACAGAGGATGCGGTGCGGTTCAAAGCCCGTATGGATACCGAGCCGGGATTTTTATCGGAACTGAGCGGCATGTTCTCCAACCGCACCGAATGGCATCCGCTCCCGATGTTTGAAGCCACCCCGGAAAACTGCGAAGCCTTTCGGCTGTGGCTGGACTTACAGTGGACAGAGCTGCCGGAGGCTCTGCCCACGCAGACGGCGGCGGAGCTTGTCGGCCACAGCCCGCAGCGCATTCACGAATGGATACGGGAAGAAACCTTAACCGGCATCAAGCTCGGCACCATACAGTACTGCGCCAAAGCGGAATTCGTAAGCTTTATGGCATCACCGCAAAGGCTGGCGCACCCGCGCACGGAAAAATATAAGGAACTCATTCGGGAATTCAAGTACATACAGCGCCGTGAGCGTGAGAACGAACAGCGGCGCTGTAAAAGAAGAATGATGAAAGAGAGTACATAATATATGCCTCACCGGAAACGGTGGGGCAGCATTTTTTTGTTTCTGACGGGTCGAACTATGAGAACAGCAAAATAAGGGAATTCCTTTATTGGGGTCGGTTTTCGCAGTGTCAAAACCGCAGCCCCGAACCTCATTTGAAAGGTCGGGGCTGCGGTGCTCATTTATAACGATTTTTTAATCGTCATCGTCTTCATTATCCCATGACGAAATAATGTGAAGTTCTCCGCTGTCCATATCCATGGCCATGTTATCGCCCATGCGCATCAGCATATTACCGTCGGAGTCGATTGCCATATTGTCGGAAACGGTATACGCAAAATCACCGTCGTCATAGTCGAAGAAATGCTTACTCATAGATTTGCCTCCTCAATCTTCAATAATCTCGTATTCCACACGGGAGCCTTTGACTCTGTGGGCGTGGTAGTGTGCACCGTTCGCTTTCCAGTGCGGGAAGTGATCTGCTTTTTCCTCGTTGGTATCACGATGGCAAATGATGATGTTTTCGAGGACATCGCAGCCGCCGGCGGAAAGCGGGCGGATGTGGTCAAGCGTCGGGTGATAAGCACTGTTCGGATTCCCGCAGGCTGATTTTTTCATCAGCCGTCCGGTATAATCATACGCCTCCTGCTTCGTGCCGAAAACCCGGTTCCACACATCAATGGTCTTATACTTTGACATTTTGAGTACCTCCTTTTCAGTTGTTACTCATATTTTATAATCAAAACCGATAACTTTCGATGAACCGCATGGTTCAAAAAATAAAAGATACCCCTCAGAAAGGGATATCTTTCGCTTGGATGTTCATCGTCCGCACAAAACGGAGCAATGTTTTTTGACCGGGTTTTCTTTCTCCGCTGCAATAGTAACCGACCGCCCGAACGCTTATGTTAAGTTGCTCGGCAACCTTCTCATAGGTCAATCCGGATTTTTGGATACTGCTGCGGAGAAAATCGGCCAATTCGGGATCTTTCTTACGATTAGATTCCATATCAGCAACCTCCTGGCTTTCGCCGTTGCTTGGCCGAAAGTTGCTACGGATATGATACCACAAGAATTCTATAAAGTCAATCTGAAGGAATTATCTCGCAAAAATAGGGCAGAAGCAGCACCCTGTTTCTTATAAAGTCCTCAATAAAGGCAAGTTGATCTGTTATTACTCTGAGGTTTATCCAAAGAAGGAATAGCCGCAATGCATCATTTTCCGATACATCAATTGAATCATTGTAATAATCTCCGTGAATGATTGGATTGCGGCTTAATGTTATATCAGAGCTTTTGTGGTTTGTTGTAAGTTTTTTATAGTAGGAATCAATCTTGTTCCATGCCTCTGTATCCCATTCGCCCATCATATCTTTAACGATCATATATATTTTTTCAGAGCGCTGACCGCCGTTTTTGTATTCTTTCTTTACTTCCCAATACCCTTCTAAAATATCTGCGCAGCGCTTGTGCTCATGCTCGATAAGCGCAAACCAGTTTCTTGCGGCACTGCGATAGCAACCGTTGTACATCATCTCGAGTGCCGCATGGGCATCTTCCAGTTTCCTTTGCAGCGGAATCCCGGGATTCGGCACTTGATAAAATGTTGATAGCAACTCTCTTGCACTCAAGTATTCTGCGAAAGAAAACGATTCCAAGATATAATCCGAAGTGCATTCTTCTTCCAGCAGTGGCAGATCCGGCGTTTCAAGAAAATACAGCAAGACACCGTCGTCAGCCAATTGGCGCATTCTTTTACGGTACGGCGGCGTAAATAGAATACTTCTGTCGCTATCAATCCGTCTGTTCAATGCATCATTTGCGCAAAAGAATTCATAATACGCTTTGCCCACTTCGACATTCAGTTTTTCACATTCCGCAAATTCAGGAATGGTTTTCATTGCAGCCGTTATATTGTGAATTGGTGCGGTGCTGTCCTGTACGCAATCAATCAACGCTTTCAGCCTGTCTGCATCCGTATCGCAATCAGGCAGTAATTCAAGCACATTTGAGGTTGTCGAAAGTTTTTCAAAGCCCTTAGCAAATAATTCACGGTAGCGTTCTTCCAGACGATCTCTGATTTGCATCTTTTCAGAAGCAATTGCATGAAGTCTTGCTTGCTCCTGTATTGCACTTATTTGCTGTTGCGTCATTAGTCTGCGCTGCTTTTTCAATAGCTCTAAATAAGATGTAATTTCCATCAAAACACCTCTTTGCGTTTAAGTAGCGTGATTATTATATCATAAAAACCTTGTTTTTCAAAGATGCGGTTACATTACGGCAAGAAACAAGGAAGTTTTGCATTTGCGCTATCCGCTTTTTGGTGCCCTCTCATTTTTTGCCAATTCAAAAATAAGGATATACCATTGGGGAACAAACTGCGCAATTCACATTAAGATTTGCTCCCCAATATAGATACTGCTTACTTTTGCAATATAGGTATGGAAAAGCCGCATAAACACTGGGTTTATGCGGCTTCCGTTGGCGGAGAGGATGGGATTCGAACCCATGTGACGTTGCCGTCAAACTGATTTCGAGTCAGCCCCGTTATGACCACTTCGATACCTCTCCATGTATGTTAACTCGGAAAACCGAGATTAACGCAAATATTCAGTTGTATTAGAATTCTCATTAGAACTCACGGTGTGCCTGCGACGGGCAAATGCCCGAAACCCGCACGGTTAAAGGCTTTTCGGAAGTTTTACTTCCGTTTGCTGAAGGAGATTTCGAGTGTCGCACCTTCGACCTCTCGGACAACTCTCCGTATGTCTCAAGTGTAATCCTTGCTCCGGAAGAATGCAAGAAAAACACGCAAGAACGATATGAAATTGTGAAATCCGAACCCGCGCAAAGCCCTGTGCGGTGGGCATTTTCAGCGGACGAAACGGCCGGAGCTTCCAAAAATTTCGAGTCAGCCCCATTATAACCACTTCGATATCGCTTTGTGATTTGCTGTGATGGCATTTATTTTACACTACTTTGCGTCAAAATGCAAGGGCGGGTGGGGCGTCAGTTTGATAAAATGCTAATCTTTTTAGAAAAACACAAAAAACCGATTGACTATTTCCGCACAATGTGCTAATATAATTAAGCTGTCAAAAGCAAATGCGCTGTTAGCTCAGCTGGATAGAGCGTCTGGCTACGGACCAGAAGGCCAGGGGTTCGAATCCCTTACAGCGCGCCATTCCGCCACAGGCTATCCACTGTGGCGGTTTTTTTACGAGCAAAAGCGGAAAGAAGGCGCTGCGATGAGCTGGTGGGCTTACATACTGGAATGTCGGGACGGGACTTTATACACCGGCTGTACCGATGATGTTCCCCGCAGGTTGGCGGCGCACAATGCCGGTCGCGGCGCGAAATACACCCGCAGTCGCACCCCAGTTCTACTGCGTTACTGCGAGGAACAGCCGGATCGCTCCGCTGCCCTGCGGCGGGAGGCAGCGATCAAACGATTGACCCGTACAGAAAAGCAAACCTTGATTGCCGGATACGGCAAGGAGAGACAGAATGAAAATTAACAATTTGTATAGAATGGTGGCGCTTCTGCTGGCTGTAGTACTGTTGGCACTGACCGCCGCCTGCGGCAGCGAGACGCAGCAGCCGCAGGACCCCGCGAAGCCTGCCGTGACCGGACCCGGGGAGATCGGGGAGATCTATCTGTACGGTGAATACCACGCCAATGAACGTCTGCTGCAAAAGGAGCTGGAGCTGTGGCGGGACTGTTACGCCCGTGGAATGCGCTATCTCTTTGTTGAGCTGGCATACTATACCGCCCAGTACTTTAACCTGTGGATGCAGGCAGAAGATGATACCATTCTGCTGGAAGTTTTTAAGGACTGGGAAGGCTCCCTCTCCTACAATGAGCTGGTTCTGGATTTCTATCGCAGTATTAAAGCAGACTGCCCGGAGACAATTTTTGTCGGCACCGATATCGGGCACCAGTACGAGACCACCGGCGCACGTTATGAGGCTTACCTGCGTGCCGAGGGTCAGCTGACCAGCGAGGAATACAAGCGCGCCGATGCCTGTGTGATTCAGGGACGGAGTTTCTATCTGGAGAGTGATCCCGATAAGCAGGATATCTACCGCGAGAATGCCATGGTGCAAAACTTTATCGCGGCGGTGGAGCGCCTGCCTGCCGGCACCGATATCATGGGCATTTATGGTGCGGCGCACACCGATCCGACCGCGCTTTCTTGGGGCGGCACAGTAGATAGTATGGCAAAGCAGCTTGCCGCATACTACGGGGATAAGCTGCACTGCACCGACCTGACTCAGCTCCCCGCGCCCACCGTTACCGAGGAGAGCTTTACGATAGCCGGTAAGAGCTACACTGCGACTTGGCTGGGCGGGGAGGATATGAGTGAGTGGTCGCAGCAGTACCAAAGCCGTACTTTCTGGCGACTGGAGAATGCCTACGAGGACTTTGCGGACGCCGCGCTGATCGATGATGTGCTGCCCTACAATAATTATCCTGTCAAGGTGGAGGTCGGACAGGCTTTTGCCGTTGAGTTGATCCGGAAATCCGATGGCGGCAGCGAATGGATGTATTACCGTGCCGATGGAGATGAGTGGCAGGGCATGCCGGTCACGGTCGGCTTTGCGCCGGAAGAATAGAAAAATAAAAGTGTATACTGTGTTTCCCCGTTCTGCTGTACGCAGGGCGGGGACTTGTATTGGCGCTTTAGCATAAAAAACCAGTTATACAGGGGGAGGGAAAACTTTAGTAAACAAAAACCTCCAAGTAGTAAAATAGTAAAGGTTTGGCGACCACATTACTATGAAACAACAAGGAGGCTTTAGACAAGATGAAAAATGAAGTAAAAAGCGCGGCACATTCACTGCCGCCGATTACTTGACTTTTTCACTGTAAAGCGCTAAAATAACAAGAAAGACCATCTAAGCCCCCACATGGGACGGCTTTTTTCAGAACGGAGAAAATAAGATGAAGCATCAAAAAAATACAAGGAGCTTCGCCAGCCGGTGGGGCTTCATTTTAGCATCGGTCGGTTCGGCGGTCGGCATGGCAAATGTCTGGGGATTTCCCAACAAGCTGGGCAGCAATGGCGGCGGAGCATTTCTGCTCATCTACCTGCTGTTTGTCATCATCTTCAGCTATGTCGGGCTTCCGGCGGAATTCGCTATGGGACGCCGTGCAGCCACCGGCACACTGGGGGCGTACCGCAGCGCATGGGCTACCCGCGGAGAAAAAGCCGGTAAAGCAGGCGGCGTGTTGGGATGGCTGCCGCTGGCAGGTTCTCTTTGCATCGCCATCGGTTATGCGGTTATCGTTACCTATGTTCTCAAGGCGTTGGTCGATTCGCTTACCGGCACCCTGATGACCGCCGATGCTGCCGCGTGGTTCGCTTCTTTTTCCTCGCAGCCCTACTCGGTCATTCCTTACCACATCATCGTGGTGGTCGGTACGCTGCTTACCCTGTTCCTCGGCGCCCACAGCATCGAGAAAACCAATAAGGTCATGATGCCGCTTTTCTTCCTCATCTTTTTGGTACTGGCGGTGCGGGTATTTTTCCTTCCCGGTGCGGCGGAGGGCTACCGCTTTATGTTCACCCCCCGCTGGGAGGCGCTTACCGACCCGATGATCTGGATCTGGGCAATGGGTCAGGCATTTTTCTCTCTTTCGGTCACCGGCAGCGGCATGATTGTCTATGGGGCCTATCTTTCCCAACAGGAGGACGTTGTCGGCGTTGCACAGCACACGGCGCTGTTTGATACCATCGCGGCGGTGGTGGCAGCGCTCGTCATTATTCCCGCCTGCTTTTCCTACGGCCTTGATGTCGGAGCGGGACCCGGGCTGCTTTTTGTCACGCTTCCCACCATTTTGCAGGATATCCCGCTGGGACAGCTTTTTGCTGTTATTCTTTACATCGCCATGATTTTCGCCGGAGTCAGCTCGCTGCAGAATATGTTCGAGGCAGTGGCAGAATCGCTCCAGCACCGCTTCCCACGGCTCAGCCGAACCGCCACACTTGTCATTCTGGGGGTGCTGTGTCTCGGCTTCGGGATTGGTATGGAGACCATTTCCCAGTGGGGCCCATGGATGGATCTTGTTTCCATCTATATCATTCCCATCGGTGCTACCCTCGGTGCGGTTTCGTGGTTCTATGTAATGAAAAAAGAGGACCTGCTCGCAGCAGTCAATACGGGCAGCAAAAAGCAGCGCGGCAGGCTGTGGTACGGCATCGGTCGGTATCTCTATGTCCCGCTGGCAATTCTTCTCTGTTGTGTTGCACTCGTTTTGAAGGTCGCTTTTTGATACCGATAGATGATCTGTTCTGCGAACGCTCTTTTTGACGCTTCCTGTATAGAACTGCATTTTGCAAAGCCCCTGCTTCGGCAGGGCTTTTCATTTTTTGAAAAAAACAGCAGGTGCAGCCAAAAGACTTTTTCTCCCCCAAGATAAAAATACCCAAAAAGAGCCGCAGCAAAAAACCATTTTGCTGCAGCCCTGTTCGTTTTCATCAAGACCAATCGGCAGGCGTCACTTTCGTTGTATGGGGGTCAATCTTCGCTTCTTTTCGGGTAATCCTTTTCCGCTCCGCTGCTCAGTCAGACTTTGATAAAGCTGTCCTTATAGACGCCGAGCTTCTCGCAGATGACTCTCGCTTCCTCCATACTGTTCGCCGGCGCCGCGATGATATACTCCTCATCGCTGTCGTTCTCCAACGGGCCGGTCACCAGCAGGTAGCAGCTGCGTTCCCGGTCGGTGATCAGCCAGCCATAACCCTCCCGGCGACTTTCGGTGTAGAAGTGGTTGTAGAAGAATCCACCGATCAAGTGACTTCCGCCGGCGCTCTCGTTTAGTAGGGTGTCTATTGGCTCCATGCCGTCCCACAGGGTATCCTCCAGTGCGGCTGTTCCCACAATGCCCTTAAAGGTCATGGAGGATTTGCCCATGCGCTGTTGCCCCCATGTCCCATTAAGGGTCAGCGTCGTCGCCTGCATTTCGCCGCTTTCACGGGAAAGCATCACGGCGGGTAGCGTTTCGTTCATTTTGCTTTTTACGGGAATGAACATTACTGCCGAAACACCCAGCAGCACGGCGCAAATCACCGCCACCAAGATCCATGTCCGTTTTTCCAGCCCGCCGCTGCTGCGGTCGGGCAGCCGCTCGCCGCTCATAGGCTCGTCACCGTATCCAGCGCCAGCTCCATCATATTGGTGAACTTGGTCTGCCGTTCCTCGGGGGTCATTTCCTCATTCTTGCCGATGACATCACTGATAGACAAAATACCCAGTGCGCGCTTGCCGGCATAGGCAGCGTTGGCATACAGGGCAGGCATCTCCATCTCCACGCACAGTACCCCCATGGGACGCCACAGGTCGGTGCGCTCGGGGTGCGCCGAGTAGAAGCAGTCGCTGGAAAGGACATTGCCTACCATGTGCTTCAGCTTTCGCTCCTCCGCCAGCTTCGCCGCGGTGGAAAGCAGCTTCCAGTCCGCAATGGGGGCATAGGTGCCGGGCAGCTGGAACTGCGCCATATAGTTGCTGTCGGTGCAGGCGCCTTCGGCAATGACAATATCGCCGAGATGCAGGTCAGGGTGCAGCGCGCCGGCGCTGCCAAAGCGGATAATGTTCTCTACATCGTAGAAGTGAAACAGTTCATAGCTGTAAATGCCGATGGAGGGGATTCCCATACCGTGCCCCATAATGGAGACAGGTACGCCGTGGTAGGTGCCGGTGTAGCCCAGCATGCCGCGTACGGTGTTAAAGCAAACGGGATTCTCCAGATAGTTTTCGGCGGTGAACTGGGCGCGCAGCGGGTCGCCCGCCATTAGTACATTGGGGGCGATTTGCCCCTTTTGGGCTGCGTTGTGGGGGGTAGACATAGTATCTTCTCCTTTACAAAATAGTTTTTTCTCCATCTGCATTGTAGCATATTCCTTCCGGTCAGTCGAGAGTTTTTTGCCGTTTCGCACAAAAAGGGAGCATTTGGCGTTGCGGAGACTGCCGAATTATGATAAAATAAGAAAAAACCGGCGGGGAGAGGATTCACTTATGAACACAATGGTGATCGGAATAGCAGGCGGTACCGGCAGCGGAAAGACCACGGTGACCGAAAAGCTGCAGGAGTACTTCGGCGTCGATGTCAGCGTGCTGCATCACGATAGCTACTACAAGCGCCACGATGAGTTGCCCTTTGAAAAACGCCGGCTGCTCAATTATGACCACCCCGATTCCTTTGATACCTCTCTGCTCATTGAGGACCTGCGTTCTCTCAAGGCGGGGCACACTGTCCATTGCCCGGTGTACGATTACTCCATTCACAACCGCACCGACCGCACCGAGGAGGTGCACCCCACGAAGGTCATCATCGTGGAGGGCATTCTCATCTTTGCCGATGAGGAACTGGCAGACGAAATGGATATCAAGATTTTTGTCGATACCGATGCCGATGAGCGGATCCTTCGGCGCATTCTGCGCGATGTACGGGAGCGCGGGCGCACGCTGGAATCGGTCGTGGAGCAGTATCTTACCACCGTCAAGCCGATGCATGAGCAGTATGTCGAACCGAGCAAGCGTCGGGCGGATATCATCATGCTGCAGGGTGGCCACAATCTGGTTGCCTTGGATATGCTCATCGAGCGTATTCGCAGCCATATCGGGCAGGAAGAGACATAAAAGCGCAAGCCGAGCAAAAAACGGGGCGTCCCATGCAGGACGCCCTTTTGGTTTTTTATCAGTCCACCGACTTCATTGATTCTACCATGCTGATTTTCTTCAGCCGGTAGTGCATCACCCAATTCACAATGAATGAGAACAGGAAGGTGAGCAGTGTCGCCATCAAAAAGCTTGGGAAGTAGATGTTTCGTCCGAACATAATGGAGTCAATTTCAGCCGTCGTGATAACAAAGCGGGTCAGTCCGGTGCCCAGCAGCAGCCCTGCCGCCGTGCCCAGTATCGTTAGTATGATGTTTTCACGGTAGATGTAGGCGGAAACCTCCCGGTCATAGAAGCCCAACACCTTCAAGGTGGCGATCTCACGGGTGCGCTCGGTAATATTGATGTTGGAAAGATTGTACTGTACCACAAATGCCAAAAGACCCGCCGAAACGATCAGCACCGCTACCACATACCCAAGGTTGTCGGTGACATTGATGTACTGCTCCAGCATCTCGGCATCACTGGCGACCATCTGTATGGTACCGCCTGCCAGCAGCTTTTCGCTGGCGGCTTTCCAGTCGTCACGGTCAACCAGATCCACGATCACCGAATTGTATTCCGGTGCCTTTCCGAAGATCTCCTCATAGTACTCGGCGGAAATATACACAAAGTGCGAGGCATAGTTTTCACTCACACCCGTGATCTCCATTTCGTACAGCCGGTTGTCGCTGTCGCGCAGTGTCAGGGTATCGCCAGTCTTCAAATCCAGCATGGTGCCCAGCTTTTCGGTAATGATCGCACCGCGCTTTTCAGGCGTCAGCACCTTGCCGCTTACCCGCTCCTGCAGGCTGATAAAATCAGTCAGTTTGGTATAGTCCTCGGAAACGGTCAGGTTTACGCTCAAACTCAGGTCGTTGCCCAGAGCCGTTACGGTGTTGCGGTACTGCGGCATCCATTCCTGTATGGCGGGGTCGCTGTCCAGTTGGTCAAACAATGCTTGTTCCGCCGCTTCGTCTTCGGCGGAATACCCTGCCAGCAGGTCATAGCGGAAGACCCGTTGGAACTGGTTGGTCACAATGTCCCCGATGGCGTCGTTCAGTCCGTAACCGGTCAGCACCAGCGCAGCGCAGCCTGCTATGCCGATGATCGTCATCAGCACCCGCTTTTTGTAGCGGAACAGGTTACGCACCGTAACCTTGTGGCTGAAGGAAAGTCGCTTCCAGATAAAGGTCACCTTTTCCAACAGCACCCGCTGTCCGGCAGGGGGCGCCTTGGGGCGCATGATGTTGGCAGGCATTTCCTTCAGCACGCCGCGGCACACCGAACAGGTCACCAGCGTTACACAGATCAGCGCCACCGCCACACAAATGGCGGCAACACCCCAGTGAAACGGCGCCTTGACCGGCGGCAGGTCATACATGATGCAATAGGCATCATAGATCACGGTGGGGAACAGCTTAAAGCCGACCGAAAGCCCCACCACGCTGCCAACCACGGTCGCACTCAGCGAATAGATCAAATACTTCTTCTGAATTTCACGGTCGGTATAGCCCAGCGCTTTCAGTGTCCCGATCTCGGTGCGCTGCTCCTCCACCATGCGCGCCATGGTGGTCAAGCACACCAGCGCTGCCACCGCCAGGAAAAATACGGGGAAGATGACGGAGATATTGTCAATGCGTGCAGCATCGTCACCAAATTCACTCACACCCAGCGCCAGGTCGCCGCGGCTGTAAATGTACCACTTTGCCGGCGATAGCTTCTCCTGCGTTTCTTCGGCGTTGGCAAGCTGCAGCTTACCACGGTTTAGCGCTGCCTTTCCGTCGGCGATCTTTTGCCTTGCTTCGGTACTCTTTTCCTCAAATTCCTTTTCACCCTCCGCCAGCTTTACACGGGCGTCGGCAAGCTCCTTTTCGCCGTTGTCCAATCGATCCTCGGCATTTTCCAACGCGTTCTTGTAGGTATCCAGCTGCTTGCGGCTTTCCTCCAGCTCCCGCTTGCCGTTTTCGTATTGGGCGCTGGCACTGCTGATCTGTCGCTGCATATCGGCAAAGTAACTGTTTACCGCAATGCGGGTTGCAGCCACGGTCTCCGGTGTCACCTCACCGCTTTCATCATACAGCTTGTCGCCAAGATTCAGCTTTTTGCCGTTGGCGTCGGTCAGCTCGTTCAGGGTCGGTGCCAGCGTACCGGCAAGAATGGGCAGCAGCGGGGAACCGGCAGGCAGGTTTTCCATTCGACCCAGTATCGCATTGACCTGCGCTTTACCGGCGGTCAGCTGCGCACCCATCGCCTCCGCTGCCGTAATCTGCAGCTTTGCCGCTGCCAGCTCCTGCTTGCCCTCCTCATACTTTTTTTCATACGCTTCGTATTGCTTTTTTTGCGCTTCCAGTGCGGCTCTGCCGTCCACCAGCTGCTTTTCCCCGTCCGAAATCTGCTGCCGGGCATCTGCCAGTTTATTGGCAGCATCGGTCAGCTGCTGTTCTGCGTCGGCAAGCTGCGCTTCGGCATCGGTTATCTTTTTCTGCGCTTCGGGGATCTTCTCATTCAAATAATCCGCCATTTCTTCCATTCGCAACTCGGAACGGGCGGCTTCCGCCGGGGTCAGCGCGTCGCGCAGTGCCTCCACCAGATCGTCATACGCATCGGTGTAGCAGTTCAGCGCATCGGCGTCTGCGGCAGTCACATACAGCTCAGTATAGTACTCGGCGGTAAAGTTCTCCTCAGGCACATACAGGTAGGCGTCCAACGAACCGTCTCCTACCGTGGTGCTTCCGCGGCGGGACATATCCACATAAATCGGGGAATTTACCATGCCAACGATGGTGTACTCCGTGTTTTTCAAATCATTTTCCAAATCGTCCAACGGGTCGGCGGAAGCCAGCTTCAGCGTCTGTCCTACCGAGAAGCCGTACTTATCCATGATGTTCTGGTCAATGACACATTCATTTTCAGCTGAGGGCAGCCGCCCCTCCAGCACACGCAGCCGATTCATGGTTTCGGGATCGTCGGGGTTGTCCGGCAGCGAAAATACCCGTGTCAGAAAGTTATCCTGACACAGTGTCAGGCAGTCCGTAAATTTCCCGGCATATACCTGTTTTACGCCTGCCACTGCCTGCACCGCAGCCACGTCGTTATCGCTGAAGCCAAGGGTGGAAAGTATTTTCAAATCCATTGCGTTGTATTCGGTATAGTAGTCGCTGGCGGTACTGCGCATATCGTCTCCGGTCGCACGTACCCCTGCAAAAAAACCTACGCCCAGCGCAACGATCAGCAAAATGGAGCAAAACCGGTTCAGCGTTTTGCGAATCGTCCGTGTTGTATCCTTGCGGAATGCCTCTGTCACATGACTCCCCCCTTCTTCATTATTCCAGCTCGCCATACGCCATGAGTGATGGCTGCAGCGCCAAAGCTGTCCTCATCTCATTTTTCGGCATTTTTCCATTTACCACTCTATTGTGGCAATATCGGCAGGCGCAGGATTATAAATGTTGCTTGCCACCTTGCTGTTGCGGATTGTAATAACACGGTCAGCCATCGGCGTAATGGCGGTATTATGTGTCACCACGATCACTGTCATGCCGCCCTCACGGCAGGCGCTTTGCAGCAGCGCAAGAATTTGTTTCCCGGTATTGTAGTCCAAAGCACCGGTCGGCTCGTCGCACAGCAGCAACTTGGGACGCTTCGCCAGTGCCCGCGCAATGGAGACACGCTGTTGCTCGCCGCCGGAAAGCTGCGCAGGGAAGTTATCCAGCCGGTGCCCCAACCCCACCGCCTCCAGAGCCTCCTTGGCAGGCATCGGATCACGGCAGATCTGCGCCGCCAGTTCCACATTTTCCAGTGCCGTCAGATTTTGCACCAGATTATAAAACTGGAACACAAACCCAATGTCATGCCGCCGGTAGGTGACCAGTTGGCGGGGCGTGCACTGTACAATGTCGCTGCCGTCCACCAGCACCTGACCTTCATCGGCGGTGTCCATGCCGCCCAGAATATTCAGCACTGTGGTCTTTCCTGCGCCGGAGGGCCCCACAATAATGGCGAATTCACCTTTTTCTATGGTAAAATTGATGCCGTCGCTTGCTGCCGTGACGACCTCGCCGGTGCGGTAGCGCTTGTAAACATCTTTCATTTCCACAAATGCCATTGGGGTTGCCCTCCCTTGCAATATCGGCGCAAGACGGGTTGCCTTTTACGCCGGATTGAATTATACTGATTTTATCACTTTTCCTTTGGGCTTTTCAACCGTCTGCCGGCAGGGAATGCCCCAAAAATCGGGATTTAACGGAAATTTTACATTCCGTCTGCAAATCGGGAGGACTTTATTATGGCCAAAAGAGATTTGGCAGCAGAACTGCTGCGAGAACTGGGGCAGGATCGGACTCATTATCACTCCGGCGAAGAACTGAGCGCCCGTCTGGGTGTTTCCCGCACAGCTATCTGGAAAGCAGCCTGCCGCCTGCGGGAGCAGGGCTACGCTCTCGAATCCGTCACACGACTGGGCTACCGCCTTGCCGCCTTGCCCGATGGCATGACGAAGGAGCTGCTGGAGCAGTACCTGCCGCAGGGCAGGGGAGAGACGATTGTTTGCTACGAGGAGACCGACTCCACCAATACCCGCGGGCTTCAGCTTGCCTTGGAAGGCGCACCCACCGGCACTGTCGTGCTGGCGGATCGCCAGACCCACGGGAACGGCAGACTGGGACGCAGCTTCCTTTCGGAGGGCGGCAGGGGCGTCTATCTTTCCTATCTCCTCCGCCCCGATTGCGACCCCGCCGCGCTCAGTCTGCTTACCAGCTGCGCAGGGCTTGCGGTCTGTCAGGTGCTGGAGCAGCAGGGACTGTCTCCCGCCATCAAGTGGCCCAATGATATCATTCTCGACCGCCGTAAGGTCTGCGGCATTCTCACCAAGCTCACCAGCGATGCCGAAAGCGTTGAGTTTTTGAGGGATTAGTGCTTGGAGTTGAAAAAAAATGGTTTCTGTTTTT
>OHBJ01000105.1_pt1 | contig 41051 bp, 41 predicted proteins | sample 1577241 | NCBI WGS metagenome assembly OHBJ01 (sample SAMEA3541594, study PRJEB24748) | human gut metagenome | biome: human gut; feature: human-associated habitat; material: faeces | place: China | collected 2012 | reverse complement strand
CCATTATGTCCAATTTCACTATCAACTCCTATCTCCTCTCCCTGACTGCTAATTATTTTTGGACATATTTCTCACAATTACCTTGTTTATGTCCAATTACTTGTCCTTATCTGAAAATGATATGGAAAAATGAAATGAAATCCCTCCGCAATAACCCCATTTATAATTATTCTGCAAACACTTTGTAATAACCCTTTCATAGCTTATTCTACAAAATACTCTGTAACGATCCTTTCATAGTTTATTCTACAAAATACTCTGTAACGACCCTTTCATAGCTTATTCTGCAAAATACTCTGTAACGACCCTTTCATAGCTTATTCTACAAAATACTCTGTGATTATCCTTTCAATCTTCTCCATACTCAATGGTCTTTCCCTGGTTTCATATGTTGTAATCAGATTAATATCTGGAACAATATTATTTGTTGTATAAAGCTGAAGTTTGGAAAATGTATTTTTACAATAAACAGGGTCATCCATTAAACCAAAATGCTCCCAATAAAAATACTCTCCTGTTTTCGGGTGCCGGATCGTAAAATCAGGATACAGTATAATATCATCCAGTGCCAACGTATCCTCATATCGAAAAGGAATCTTGTGAATGTAGAGACTTGAATCTATCATCATTTCTGATTTTGATCGAACCATATTACCGGAACATGATTTCAAAATCTTCTGCTCCGGATATTTATTATTTGTTTCATAAGAAGCCTGCATCCATTCTGATAACGATGAATCTATCGGTCGGAAATAATTTGACAGTAAATTTTGATATTCCTTATTACTCAAGAGCTTTTCTGCCAATCCATCATTCGCAACACAATGTTTTAAATACAGCTCTATTGCTTCCTTTTCTCTCTTTTTATCCTCAAGAAGTGCTGACATATATTTCTTAACTGCAAGCTGTTCTGCTAATTTCCGCTGCTTCTTTGGAATATAAAGCTGCATACTATCTTTATGATAATACCACTTATAATACCCTTTATTGTTTACACAATTGAGATTCCCTTCCGGACATTCTCCTAATTTCAGCTGCAACTCGGTAATTTCTTCCTTTAATTTTTGATTTTTATTTTTCATTCCTTCGTATGACATAATACTCCCTTATGATGTATATTTTTAATATAGATATTTTGAGCATGAACGATTCATATTTTATGTCTGAATAATATGATGATATCCGGATCAAAAGGTCAAAAAGTTGTTCGCGCTTGTGCGATAAGACTTTTAAACTTGGAACCCGCCAAATATGAGAAAGTAACGATTCATGAAGTAAATCAGAGGATTTCGAATGTTTGAGAATTGCGGGAGCGGCTTCGCAGCGGAGCAATTCATGGATATCAAGCTAAGGACAAAATATCTTTTGACCCCAACACATAATATTAGTACTTTAATGGATGTGATTTAAAAAGTTGATATATCGCTGCTTTTTTTGATATAGCTATACCGGAGAATATGGCAATAATTCCTTCCATATTCCATATCATTTTAAACATTTCAATATAGTTATAATTAACTTCATATAAGTCCAATCATTAGGATACAGATATCATTGCAGATATTATGTAAATATCATCATTGCAGATATTATTGTAAATATCATTGCAGATATCATTGTAAATATCATTACAAGTATGATTGTTTCGATATACTTCTAATATCCCAATATGGTTCTGATCATTTTGTGGAATTTTGGGCTCGAATTTTCTGACAGAATTCTCTATCTGATTTCAAATATAAATAGATGCCACAGAAATTACTTACTTTTATAAAACATAACACGAAAAACATATAGATGCAATACATTTTCTTTCTATGGTCAACTTTTGTATAATCAACTTTTGAGAAGGCTCTGCCGCATAAGAATATTCACAAATTGTTAAATTAATGTTGATGTTGACATTTACCTAAGGTCAACTCAAAAAATCTGTTATGATATAAAATCTTATGATATACTAATGCCATCTTATATCATTGAAATTATATAATCAGAAGGGAATTATCACTCATGCTGACAACCGAACGTCTGATTTTAAGAAAATGGACTTTAGAAGATGCCGAGAGTTTATTTGAATATGCCAGGGATCCCGATGTGGGACCGATTGCCGGGTGGCCTGCTCATCAAAGCATCGAAGAAAGTCGTAACGTAATTGAGCAGGTATTTCATGGTCAGGAATGTTATGCCGTCTGTGAAAAAGGAAATAATATTGCTATCGGTGCGGTTGAATTAATGCTCAACGGGCACACCGACATGACCAATCGTGATGACGAATGTGAGCTAGGCTACTGGCTGGGTAAGCCCTTCTGGGGAAAAGGTTATATGCCGGAGGCTGCCAGAGAGCTTCTTCGAAGAGGATTCGAGGAGCTTGGCATGACAACGATCTGGTGCGGTTACTATGAGGGAAACCAGAAGTCAAAAAGAGTACAGGAAAAGCTTGGCTTTCAGTACCATCATACCTGCGATGCCGTTCCTGTACCTTTATTAAATGAGACCCGGATTTGTCATACAAACATTATGACAAAAGAAATGTGGGAAAATACAAAAATACCCGGCCCGCTTAAGTAAAATAGCTCCATTTACATTTAATAGTTTCTAAAATTTCCGTCTCAAAATCAGGAAAACTGCTGCTATTATTTGTAAATGGAGATTTATGATCCTTCTGAAATTCTTTTCCTATTGATGACTGTATTTTACTGTTTTTACAACTGTCTCAATGCAATCAATTGTTAACGCGAAAATGATGATTGCAAGAAATACCATGTTAAAGTGTATAAAAACCTGCGAAATAACTTCTGCATCTTTTCCGAACAAATGCTCAATACCATCGAAAAAATCTTGATTCATAACCTTATCATTTAACAACCAGATGGTGGTTAATGCACCATCAATAATATTGGTGATCATGGTAGTAAGCATCACTCTTTTGGTATAGCTGCCATCAATAAGTCTCACACTGTCCTTTGCAACACCCAGAATTCCAAATGCAAGAATCAGATACCATGTTTGTCTGATGTATTCCAGATTAAAAAGCGGTTCATACACATCGACCCCGTTTTTCACAAATGCAATGCATAAAATCTGTGGACATACAAGAAATACAATTGTAAAGATAACCGAAAAAATAATGCCAACAATCGCATCTGCTTTCGAAATTCGATTCCGCTTCTGTGGAACAGGCGGCAAACTATCTATTCCATCATTTAACCCATCCACCTTGATTCCTTTTTTATAAAAGAATGCAAACAGCAATGTCACAAATGCAAATCCCGTCAATATACCGCCCAAAATTCCGCCAATAGTATGATAGATAGCTATATACCAGATCGTATGCGATGTTAATGCTGCCATAATTTGAGCAAGCAGCATCCCCCCACTGACGCAGGCCGTCACAATTTTCAGTACATACACATATAAACTGTAATATGGCTGTCCAATCAGACAATCCTGTGTTTCACCCTTATATTTCGAAGAAAGCTCAGCCGGAGTTCCCAGTTCCGTCAGGACAACCTTGATATCACGCTCAGTTGGAGTAACATCCCCGCAGCGCTCCTCCAGCATATCTTGTATGATTGTCTCTAATTCCGCTGCCACATCCTTTTTCATGGCAGATTTCATATGTTTCGTAACTGCATAAATATATCTGTCGGTCAAATCATTTTTTACCATCTATTCTTCCTCCATAAGCGCATTGATTGACCGGGAAAACTTTTCCCAGTGTGCCTTTATTTTTTTATAAACCAGCTTCCCGTCTTCCGTGATGATATAATATTTTCTCGGCTTCGCTGCGTCAGTTTCCCATTCACTTTTTAGCAGTCCCTGACTCTCCAGTCTTCTCAGTAGAGGATATAATGTGTTGCCTTCTATCGGAATACCTTTTCCCTCTAATTCCTTTACCAGTGAATATCCATACATTGGTTTATTCAGTTGTGCCAACACTACCATGATGAGTGTTCCTCTTCGGAATTCCAAAATTAATCCTGAAACAATTTCATCACAATTCACCCTATTTCCCCCTTCAAATTATCTTTCAAACTATCGTTTCTTAAAATGCAAATATTAATCACACACTATTGTATATCGCACACTATTATTTTAATATAGTATACTGTGTGTCATACATTATGTCAAGAATGATTCCTGGAAATCTTATGGCAGAATGATTCCTGCAAAGTTGATGACAGAATGGTTCCTGGAAATCTTATGACAGAATGGATCCTGGAAATCTTACGACAGAATGGTTCCTGGAAACCTTATGGCAGAATGGTTCCTGGAAATCTTATGACAGAATGGTTCCTGGAAATCTCATGGCAGCTGATCACACCAGAAACAGAGTGGCTTGAAATAATCTCGTGAAAACAAAAGCTGCGCCACAGCCCAGCCAGGCTATCGCGCAGCGTAGTTTACCTCATGTGGTTACTTCGCCATATAAAATTACTATTCTGTATGAATAAATGATTGTACTGTTACTAGTACACCGAATAATAAATAACTGACACCTTGACTTGCCTGATTTTTCATCTGTTACGTTGTCGTCAATCGACGTAGCCACCGCTACGCCTCATTCCTCCGCCTTGCATATGAAACAATCATTCGGCGTCAATGTATCAGAAACTTATTTTTCGCTGTACTAGATAATTTACCGTCCTGCACGGATGGCCCAGCGCATCTTGGTTGACCGGGCACGGCCGTTCTGACGGCATTCTTCCGCGGTGGGACGGATGACATCTGTTGCAATCTCTTCAAAAATTCCTTCCCGATAGTACTGCTGGAATGCCTTTTTTACCAGACGGTCTTCTCCGGAATGGAACGTAAGGATTGCCACTCTTCCTCCATCCGCCAATGCCCCAGGAAGGGCATTCAGAAACGCCTCCAGAACTTCAAATTCACTGTTCACATCAATACGCAGTGCCTGAAATACACGTTGACAGGTCTTCTTTAAAATATCCTTCTTTTCTTTATTCTCCGGAAGAAAACACAATGCACGTTCAATAGCCTCACGTAATGCCGTTGTGGTATCCATGCTTCCTCCCTTTTTGAATGTTTTGCAGATCTCGGATGCAATCTGCTCTGCATAGGGTTCATCGGAATTTTCCACCAGCATTCCGATCAGTTCCTCCCTGTTAAGCTCCCGAAGCCTCTGTGAAGCCGGAATTCCATGCTGCGGATCAAGACGCAGGTCAAGCGGTCCGTCTGCCTTATAGGAAAATCCTCGTTTCGGATCATCAATCTGCATGGAGGACACACCAAGATCCGCCAGCATAAAATCAAACGGACCATATTCCTTTGCTACCGTTTCCAGATTGGCAAAGTTCTGTTGAAGAATCGTGAGGATTTCTTCTCCATATCCTGCTTTTTGAAGCCGTTCTCCGGTCTTTACAATTTCAATGGGATCAACATCAAGTGCATACAGATGTCCCTCCGGAGCTTTCTCTCTAAGCACTTCCTCTGGATTTTTCCATGAATCACCCTTTGTCTGAACGTCATCCTTTATATAGACTTCATCTGTCAGCTCTGATGTTCCTGACACCTCTGTCAGCTTTTCCAGCATCTTCCGGGTGTGTCCGCCATAGCCAAGTGTTGCATCCAGTCCCTTTTGTCCCGGACGGATCTGTAAGAATTCCAGGATTTCCTTTACCATGATGGGAATATGCATTCCTGCGGGAGTACTACCCTTCTCAATTACCCTTGCTACTGTATCGGCATATTTCTCAGGATCATGCTCTTTATACTTTTCTTCAAATGTTCTGGGATGTGTTCCCTTATAACGCACGCGGCGCTTATGTGTTGTTTCTTCCGGCATTTCGACCTCTGTTTCCGTGTAATCTGCAGCTTGCGGTTGCTCTGAACCGTTACTATTTTAGCACGAAAGGTAAGGCTCTATCAACTATTGTTGCTGATCAGCTGCAAGTGCCTGATCAATCAGATCCTCAAGCATCTTCTTCTGCTTCTTTTCCGTGATGGCACCTACGATAGGATCACCTACCAGGTTGCCGTTGCGGTCAACCACATACGTAGTCGGGTAGGCATAAATATTCATTGTAAATTTTCCCGCCTCGCTGTCAGATGCAAAATACACGTTCTGATAAGCTGCACCATTCTTTGCCAGCACGTCCTTTGCTTCTGCAATTTCGTTCTCATTACCGTCCAGTGTAAAGGAATTCACACCGATCAGCGCTCCTCCTTTTCCTTCAAGCTCCTTATTCAGTGCATCCAGCTCTGAAAGCTCACCCACACAGGGTCCACAGGTGGTAAACCAGAAATTCACAACCGTAACGGCATTACCTGCAAACAGCTCGCTGCTCTTTACTTCATTTCCGTCCAGATCCTTTCCCTCAAAGTCAGGGAACTTCTGTGCATTGCTGTCATCGGATGACGTCTCCGTGCTGTTGTCACTGCTGTCTGCCGGCATACTCATCCCGCTGTCCGCATCATCGCTGTCTGCCTCCATGCTCATTCCGCTATCCAGATATTTCTGGGCAACCTCCGGATATTTTTCCTCCAGCATCGTCAGTCTGCTTTCGAGCTCACTGATCTTTTCCGCCTCACTCTGAAGTGTCTTCAGCTCCTCCTCTGTAAACTGATCCTTCGCTGCTTCAATGGTCTTAAGCAGAAATTCACCGTAGTTTTTCCCATCCTCAAGCATGGCCATTCCCTTGTCAGCCTCCAGATACACCTTTTCCCAGAGATCTGTATTCTCTGAGAGGATTTTGTTCTCCTGCTCCATCAGTTCCCTGTACAAAGCAAGCGCTTCCTCTTCGTTTTGCGGTTCGTCACTCGTGACAGAGCCGGTTTCACTCTGCTCTGTCTGTTCTGTCTGCTCTGTCATCTGATCTCCATCCTTTGCGCTGCAGGCTGCCATAGCCGGCACCAGCAAAGCAACAAGTAGTATTGCCAGCAGTCTGCCGGCTGAATTTCTTTTTTTCATGTGTTGTTCTTATCCTTTCTACTACAATATATTTATGGCAGATACCCCTTACGATCTGTAAGGAATGATCCATCCTGCCGGCAAAGGTTTATTGTTATCTTACACCTTCTGCTGCAGGTATGGTCCCAGTATAGCATATGGAAATTAAAGTTTCTGTTAAGAATAGAAATTTAACGCGGAATTTATTTATCTTTGATATAATGTAACTGAACTGTTCTATCAGATTCTGATCACAAGATTCTTATTATAATAAGAAGGAGGACTTCTTTCATGCACCTGTTAGTAATTGAAGATGAACGTGCCCTGTGCGAAACCATTGTCCGTGACCTGCGCCGTCTTGCCTATAGCGTAGACTTCTGTCACGATGGAGAAGAAGCACTGGAGCTGTTATATACGGAACACTATGATCTGGTACTGCTTGATCTGAACCTGCCCGGCAAAGATGGCATGACTGTACTGCGTACTTTACGGCAGACTGACCACGAAACGCGGGTTCTGATCCTCTCTGCCCGGAGTGGGGTGGAGGATAAGGTGGCCGGACTGGATGCCGGAGCCAACGACTATCTGGCCAAGCCCTTTCACCTGGCAGAACTGGAAGCGCGGATCCGCAGCCTGACCCTGCGGCAGTTCACCCAGCAGGATGTACTTCTTACCTGCAAAGATCTGACCTTCGATACACGTACAAGAGCTGCCAGCGTAAAGGGACAGAGCCTGTCTCTTACACGTAAGGAAACCGGCATTCTGGAATACCTGATGGTACATCAGGGACGTCCGGTGAGTCAGGAAGAGCTGATGGAGCATGTCTGGGACAACAGTGTAGACAATTTCAGCAACTCCATCCGGGTGCATATCTCTTCCCTGCGCAAAAAGCTACGCTCCGGACTGGGCTATGATCCCATCCATAACCGTATCGGAGAAGGCTATCTGATTGGAGGTGATACCATATGAAAAAATTATCCCTGCAATGGCGTATCACGATCATGACCGTTCTGCTCATTGGTATTGCCTGTGTTTCCATGGAGCTTCTGCTGTGCAGGTCAGGCATCCATTATATGGATTCCATCGGTGAATCTCTTCAGGACTTAACCCCGGAGGGAGAGACAGACTTTTTCGATCCTGAAACGGTAGATCAGGATCAGGATCTCACCATCATCATCTATGGGGCTCAGGAAAGCTTCTGTATAACCAACTGGTATATTACCGCTATCGTGATCGTACTGAGTGGAATTCTGGCCTACTTTGTCAGTGGACATGCCTTAAAGCCCTTACGCAGCTTTTCTGCGCAGGTAGAAAAGGTACAGATCAACAATCTTACAGACATGAAAATGAACGAAAAGCTTCTGCCGGAGTTTTACCGGCTGAGTCATTCTTTTAATCAGATGCTGGACCGGCTGAATCAGGCCTTTGCAGCCCAGCGGCAGTTTACCGGTAATGCTGCCCATGAGCTGTGTACTCCCCTTGCGCTCATGCAGGCACAGCTGGAGCTGTTTTCCGCAGAGCATCCCGATATCAATGCGGAAACAGCAGAATTTCTCCGGCTTTTGGGAGAACAGACGGAACGTCTGACCCAGATGTCAAAGACACTTCTGGAAATGAGCAGTCTTCAACAGGTGGCACGTAATGATCAGATCCATCTTGCTCCAATGATTGAGGAAATCTTTACAGATCTTGCTCCATTGGCTGAAAAGCGCGGCATCACGCTGGAGCAGGATGGCGATGGTGTCATGACTGGCAGCGATGCCTTAATCTACCGGCTGCTCTTTAACCTGACAGAAAATGCCATCAAGTACAACCGCACGAACGGTTCCGTCCGGGTTTGTGTAACCCGGGAGGATACGAATATCCACATTTATGTGACCGACACCGGATGTGGCATTCCTGCAGAATTTCAGCGGAGTATCTTCCAGCCCTTTTTCCGGGTAGACAAATCCCGCAGCCGGGAATACGGCGGTGTAGGACTGGGGCTTTCTCTGGTATGGGAAATTGCAGACCTCCATGGCGGATCTATCCGGGTAGCAGAAAGCTCAAAGCAGGGCACCACCATCGCAGTAGAGCTTCCCGCTCTGAGTTATTCCTGACCTGAGTTATCCCTGATCTGAGTTATCCCTGATCTGAGATATTTATTCCTGATCTGCGGCTTCCGTGCTCTCTTCCTCATCCGCCGCTTCAAAATACGAAGAATCCTTATGCAGCAGATAATAGGTACTACTGTCAATCAGGTAAACACTGCTGCCGTCATTGACCGTAAGATAATATCCGCCTGCGAGGGAATTGTAATCTCCGATCCGGAATACATACAGATCATTGGCAAGCTGTAAGGTGACCGTATCGGATTCATCACTGATTCCATAATCCGAATAATCCGTCACATCGGTAATTTCCTGCTTTGCCGTAAATGCACAGATATCGTCCAGGTACGCAGATACCGTATCCTGATTGACCTGTCTGATGGTTTCTGCATTTTCCCCGTCTGTACCCTGGGCGGTGTCATCTTCAGCTGCAGCCTCGGTGATATATTCGGCGGTGTCTTCGGTAGTATCTTCAACTGCAGCCTCAGTGATAACCCCGTAGAAATCAAGCAGCTTATTCAGATTCGGCATATCCTTTCCGGTATAGGCCGTATTAATAAAAATATCACCACCGTTATTCAGGTAATTCAAAATCTTCTGTGCATCATCCGAAGACAGATCCTCAGTCGGTGCATTCACAAATACAGCCATCGCGTCCTCCGGAACTGCATCATAATCCATCAGATTAACCGTCTGCGTATCGATGTTCGCCTTTTGCAGGATGCCCGTAAAGTCAGAGTCCTGTTCGAGCTCGCCATGTCCGGTCACCATATAAAGCTTAGGCATTGCATTCATTACATAGCCTGCAAACAGAATGCCAAAGGAAATAATTGCTGCGATCATCTGGCTTTCCGTAATGGAGGACACAAATTCTCCAATTGTAATACAGGAAAGACCGTAAAGGAAAAATGCCCCGACCGACAGATAGGTTTCTGCTAAAGAAATCTCACCAAACGCACTCAGAACCAGAGGATAAATACTGATAATCGCAACCGGGATGAATAGCAATGTGGCCAGTGCATAAAACTTACCCAGCACAATATCCGAAACCCGGATCGGTGCTGTTGACAAAAACTGATCTGAATTCCTTTTTATAAATTGCCAGCATCTTCCTCACCTCCCTGAACGTCTTCCTGTTTTTCCGACTCCTGCGATAAAAGAACAAAGATTTTGTGAAAATTATGTGATTTCCTATTTGTACCGACCGGGGAATTGATTAAAAGACTTGGAAAGTTACAGGCATCCCGGCACGGCTTGACAGGTCTGGCAGGATATGATACGGTCGAAGGGCGATCCTCCGTGAATCCTCTGTTCACAATTTCCGTGACAGCATGGATACCAGGAAATAACCCTATTAACAAACTGCTGTACTGAACAGTTACCTTCTTACAATACTTATGAAACAGAACTCTTACGAACTGAAACAACATATTTTACAGGTATGGAAGCTGAGCCTTCCTGCCATTCTGACACAGATTACCACAATTGTGATGCAATACATTGACTCCGCCATGGTAGGGGCACTGGGAGCCAATGCCTCTGCTTCCATCGGACTTGTTTCCACAACGACGTGGCTCTTTGGGGGCGTTACTTATGCAGTTTCTGCCGGATTTTCCGTACAGGTTGCCCACCACATCGGTGCCGGTGAGGAACAGGAAACCCGCAATGTGGAACGGCACGGTCTTCTCACTGCTTTCTGTCTGTCGGGAATTTTGTGTCTGACCGGGATTTTACTAAGTCCGCACCTCCCCATCTGGCTGGGCGGCAGTGAGGATATTATCCGGAATTCCTCCGCTTATTTTCTGGTATTTGCACTGATGGTTCCCTTTTCGCAGTTAAATTCACTGTCCTCCTCATTCCTGCAATGTAGTGGGGATATGGTTACCCCAAGTATCCTGAATGCTGCGATGTGTATTCTTGATGTGATCTTTAACACCCTGCTGATTCCGCACTTTGGTGTCATGGGCGCCGGTATGGGAACAGCTCTTGCGTGTGCCGTAATCAGCCTCACAATGGCATGGCGCTGCTATTTCTGTAATCCCGCCCTTTCCCTGAATCGTAGGGAAAAGGGATCCTTTGAACGGAATATTCTGCAGAAGGCATTGAAAATCGGAACTCCTGTTGCTGTTCAGGAAATTGCCATGAGCGGGGCACAGGTCGCATCGACTATGATTATTGCTCCTCTGGGTGCAGTTGCAATTGCAGCTCATTCCTTCGCCATTACCGCAGAAAGCTTTTGTTATATGCCGGGATATGGTATCGGATCTGCCGCTACCACCTTAGTCGGCAGAAGCATTGGTGCAAAGAAAGATCCTCTTGCCCGGCGGTATGGGGTCATCTGTACCGTTATGGGTGCTGTTTTTATGGGGATGACCGGACTTCTGATGATGTTCCTGTGCCCTTATGTGTTCCGTATTCTTACACCCGATCCCAATGTCCGTCAGCTTGCCGCACGGGTTCTGCGGATCGGACTTCTGGCAGAGCCTCTGTACGGAGTCTCTATCGTTGCTGCCGGTGCTTTACGCGGAACCGGGGATACCTTTGTCCCAAGTCTGATGAATCTTGGAAGCATCTGGATCGTACGAATCGGACTGGCTACGCTTCTGGTTGGCCCGCTCGGACTTCAGGGTGTGTGGATTGCCATGGCCACAGAACTATGCGTCCGTGGACTTCTGATGCTGTACCGCCATAAAACAACTCCCTATTATAAGAAAACGCCTACAGCCGGCCCGCTCTAAGTTCCATTCAAGCTGCTCCTCTGGCTTGCTTTTACTCAAAAAAGATCCACCGGAGCTTTTTCTCATATGCATGACAACTAAGTGCTCTGTGCAAATAGAGAGTCGCTTGCGAACATTTCTTATAAAGCCAAAAAGGGTGCTCTCCGTAGAGAACACCCTTGTCTGTTTATTTCTTATGCTGTTTTAAGAACTCCGTTCTTCTGATTATCCTTCAATGAAATTCCAATGGAATTAAGAGCTCCATCCTACCGGTTATCCTTCAATGGAAATCCGCTTCTTGGTTTCAACTGCCTTGGCTTCCTTCTTAGGAACATCCAGCTGCAGGATACCATTCTCGAACTTACCATGAATGTCATCTTCGGAAATGCCGTCACCGACATAGAAGCTACGGCTCATCGAACCGCTGTAACGCTCCTTGCGGATGTAGTTGCCCTTCTTATCGGTTTCATCCTTATCAAGACCCTTCGCTGCGGAAATGGTCAGGTAACCATCCTCCAGCTGAACCTCGATTTCATCTTTCTTGAAGCCGGGCAGATCTACGATAATTTCATATCCGTTGTCCAGTTCCCGAACATCTGTCTTCATTACGTTCTTCGCATGTTTACCATACAATTCCTTGCTTACATCCGGAAATGCAAATCCATCCATAAAGTCATCAAAAATATCTCTACCAAATACACTAGGCATCATCATAAGTCATTCCTCCATTCTCTTGACATTCGCAGGAGCTCCGTGGGATGAACCATTCACCTTCACGATCTCACTGCTCATGAAACCTATGTCTTATTATTATGATTACAGAACGAAGAATTTTGATTCATCAGAATGAAACTTCCTTTCGGAGAATCTCTTCTGATTGATCTCCTTTCCTTTGTTCTAAGTGTAATATAGCACCTATTATTAGCAGTGTCAAGAGGTGAGTGCTAATTTTTTTGTGAACTTTTTGTGAACTCGATGAGCCAAGCACATTTACGTGAAAGAGCCATCTTTCAAGCTTTTTTTGTTTTACATGGCTTATTCCTATTGCTCATGTAAAACGAAGTCATCCTATTCAATGCTACTATTAATTTAATTTCATCACATTTCCGGACAAATAAATAATCTTCTTGTTCTAACAGGTCAAAACTTTCTAAAATTTTCTGTTTACCAAACACTTCTAAAATCTGTTTCATTTCCACCAAAGATATAACTACTCGATATGCCATTAAAAAGCCTTCCTTTCTCATTGATCCTTATCATATCTTTAGTGTCATTAATTCAATTTTTTGCTCATACTATTGCTTCATCTGATATTCCTGTTCCAATTCATCCGCCAAATATGCGTCGCTCATGCAGTGCATATCTGATACGCCATCACGGATCAACTGATAAACCTCGGAATGATAGAAAAAATCCAATGCCGCATCCAGTGAAAGTCCCTGCTGTTTTGCAAAGCACTCGATGACACGGCTATATTTTTTCTGAAGTAAAATCGGATTGGCCGTCATAGTCTTTCACTCCCTTCAAAATGCAGCAAAGACAGTGCTTTTTCTGTCCGAAAACAAATTTGCAAATTCGGCTTTTCATAACCCAGCCGATTGATTGCTTCCACCTTGTCAATTAGTCCGTCAAAGAACAGCTCCACTGTATTAAACACCTTGTCATTGGCAACACCACCAAGTACAAGATCGTAATCTGTCATATCTTTTCCACTACGGCAATTCAAAATAAAATCAAGCCATTCCTCGGAATAAGAATCGAATTTCAAAACTTTCAATTCCGTTTCCCGGCTCTCATCATATTCATATTTTGAAATAATACCGTCTTTTCCTCGGCGTTTGAATTTCCCACACCATTTCGCAGCCTGCTCATGCAGCGATGTGACATAAAAGCCACGCCCAAAGTCTACGTTAGGGCGGGAATGAACCAAATCCGGCTGTGCAATCTCTAAGAAAGAGCCATGGTAAAGAATCATACTTCCACACCCCTTTCTTTCATCACATCAAGGAGGTCAGCTACGATATATTCCCTGCTCTGAGTGTGCAGCACTTCATATTCCGGCACGATATAACCATTCAGAATATCGCTTTTTTCGGTAAATGCCTGATAGACACGTTCTGCATCCACACCCAGCTTTGCTGCAACATTTTCAATACAAAATACAGCAAACTCAAGTTCATTGGAATTTTTAATCTTCTCATCTGCCATCATACGCAATCCCTCCTTTACTTTATTTTAGCCAAAACATCCTGGAAAATTGCATAATTTTTCTTCACGCCGTCATCCAAATCAATCGAAATCATCTGGTCGGCAAGGTGGTGAATCTTTTCCTCGTAAGTACGGATTTCAGCATCCTGTGTCTGCAAAGCGGTCAGCTTTTTGTTCAGCTTCACACGTTCGCCGGTGGAAGCGTTGGCAATACGTTGTTCCAGATCGGCAATGACAGTACGGTAACGTGCTTGCTGTTCATGCACATAATCGGTACGGATACGGGCAATGGTGTCCGGCTGATAGCGGTGCATATAAATGAGTGCCTTAAAGCCATTCTTCTTGCCACTGTCAAACAGCCAGTAGATCGGGCGTTTCTGATAAATCTTGCAACGGTCAGAATAGAACTCATTGAGGAAGCAATTGCGAATCACATCCTTCGGTTGACCTTTTCCGCCCAGTGCATCAGCAATAAATTTCGAGTTTTCATCCAGCGTCTCTGCACCATAGACCGTTTTCACAAAGTCCACGAACAAACCGACAATATCATCCTCAAAATATTCATCGTCACAAATCGGGATAATGTTATCCTTATCAGCAGGGAATGACACATATTTTCTGGCATCCCATTCGCCGCCTGCATAAGCAAGTCCATCCACATCCAGAGAGTAGCGACCGAACATACAGCCGACAGCATAGGAAATGAAAGAGCGAATATCTCTACCAAGGTCTGCCTTACGGACAGTTACATCTTTATCCTCGACCTCCGGTGTCAGCTCATCCTGCAAGCCGTAAATGTCGATGAAGATGCGGTTCAGTTCTTCCTCGTTGTCTTTCATCTGGTTGAAGCGGTCTTCACACTCGTTCTGCCACTGATCAAAGGCTTCGGAAATGATAGAAACTTTGCGGAGCAGTAAATGATGTTGGAAATCCCATGAGGTTTCAAAAGAATCCCAATCTTCTTTTGAAATATCAATATTATCCTGTACCATTTTTTCGATATTATCTCTATCTGCATCAACAAGCGGAATAGATTTGACATCTCCTACTTGCAAATTCAATGTTGGACTTAACATTGAGAGATACTCAAGCATTATCCGCAAATCAACGCCCCCTTACTTCCTTCCGGATTTCTTTCATATACTCCTGCATATCTTCTTCTGTTTCAAATCCAGCCTTTTGTGCTTCACCTGCAAAGGCATCCTCTGCACGTTTAAATGCAAGCATTGCAGAGTTTTCAAAATAAAATCTTCCGTTTTCTTCAAGAATGACAATTTTATCGCCAGCTCTCAATTTTAACTTGTTCCTTACAGATACCGGAATCGTAATCTGCCCTTTACTGGAAATTTTTGCTACTTCCATAATCATCATCCTTTCATTGATTGCTTTGTTTTCTTTACTTTCTTTACATTTTTATTATACGCAATCAACGCAAAAATATCAATTCGCTTTTAAATATAAATCATTTTTGACGACAAATTTACGACATTTACGACAAATCTGACACCTCTTTACAATACCAGACATAATGACCGATGCCCTGGAAATCCTGTAAAACAGGCACTTCCGGGCTACACAAGACAGGACAAAATTCAACTTCCATTATTAATAGGTGAGTGCTATTTTTTTTGTGAAGAATTTGTGAACGCTGCAAGCCTTTAAGAATGATAACCTGTTACTCAGATACCTGTGATGAGATTATTTTCCAGACAATAGTAATAAACCCCATCCTCTTCTACCGGCCTGCATATGGCAGCTGCTCTTGCCTTGACTGTATCCCCGGCATTACCCATTGCCACGCCTGTACCAACAGCTTCCAGCATCTCAATATCATTTTCTCCATCGCCAAAAGCAATCGCTTCCTCTTTTGAAAAGCCATAGTAATCGAGTACTGCATTTACAGCATTTCCTTTGCCGCAATTCAATGGAATAATATCCGCAGCTTTATCCCACCATGCCGTTATCTGCGTTTCTTTGGTACCCTCTAAAATCTGATCATATTCTTCTTTTCTGCACGAACACATTATCTGATAAATATCGTCCTTACATAATTCATCAAAATTATCTGCAATTGTGAGTATTTCATTTCCAAATCTGAAATACTGCTCCAGATCCTTATCTGTACCATTCGTAACAATAAAATGCTCATTGCTGATTGCCGCTGCTCTGTTCATTTTTTTAAGATTCCGGATGATCTTCTGCTTATCATGATGATTCAGGGGATTTTTGAAAATGATTTTCTCTCCGACCCTCACATAAGAACCATTAAAAGTCAACAGAACATCAAACGTAACATCCTGAAATGCGGGAATCGAAAGATAACCTCTGCCTGTTGCCATACATAACAGGATTCCTTTTTGGCGAAGAGAGTTTAATGCTTTAGCTGTTTTCTCTGTCAGTTCCCTATGACCTAATTTGAGCAATGTACCATCAATATCAAAAAAAGCTATTTTTATCATTCCGTCACCTCTAGTAGAAACTATTTATCCATTCCCTTACTTATACTTACTCCCTGAATAAAACTCTATACTATTTACATGAATCACATTGGTTCTATCGACATCTTTATAATAGCATCTTTCCCCTGTTTTTTCTACAAACAGTGTGTACCGCTTTTTATAATATAACTTTCCTGTCTCAATTGCCAAAATAAATTCCGGTCATTCTAACCTTAAAGCTGAAATAACTTTGTGCCCTTGTATTCCTCTTCCATTTCAGATAAAAAAGGACGCAAGCCACATTTCTATGACTCACGCCTTTTTACAAATCTTTTATCATATCTATTTTTTATTCAATATAAAAAATCCCCTATTTTTTTCTTTAACTTTCCATATCAGATTGAACGGATTCCATTGCCTGATATTCCTTTTTTAGTTCTTTCAACAGTTCTTCTTCTGTAGGCAAATAAAGCTTGTATTTTGAAGCAAATACCTGTGTCTCACCTTCTGGCAATGTATAACGCACAACTGCATCACTTTTATCTGCACAAAGCACAATACCAATTGGAGGATTATCCCCCTCATTCATCAATTCTCGCTCATAGTAATGCACATACATCTGCATTTGTCCTAAATCCTGGTGTGTAAGATCACCAATTTTCAGATCTATAAGCACGAAACATTTTAAAATATAATTATAGAAAACAAGATCTATTCTAAAATGTCGTCCATCGAACGTAATTCTCTTTTGCCTAGCCACAAAAGAGAAACCTCGTCCCAACCCTAGTAAAAACTTTTGCAAATGTGTTATAAGTGCCTGTTCCAGATCACTTTCATAAAAATCATCATTGGGAGACAATCCAAGAAATTCCAACACATATGGATCACGAATAATATCTTCAGGTGTTTTTTCTGGTTCCAATGTTTGAATCTCCTGTGCAACATTTTCTTTATTCTTACTTGATAACAATCTCTCATAAAAAAATGTATTAATCTGTCTTTCTAACTGACGAGTACTCCATTGAGATTTTACTGCTTCGTCCATATAAAATTGTCTTGCATTGTCATTTTCCACTCGCATTAAAAGTCGATAATGTGTCCAACTCAATTCGCTACGCAGTGCGTAGCCATTTGGAAAAGTCAGATAAAACTGTCTCATATTTTTTAAATTTGCAACCGTAAAACCTCTTCCAAAATCCTGTGTCATCTGCTTCGATAATTCTTTGAGTAAACCTGTTCCGTATTCGGCACGTTCTTCTCCATTTTGTTCTTTCACAATAGACTTTCCAATTTGCCAGTAGGCTTCCACCATAGTAAAATTGGCAGTCTGATAAACTTTGTCTCTCGCATTTGTGAGTATTTTCTTAATCTCACTATAAAACGCTCTATCCATCAGAACGACCTCCTTTTAATATTTTTTGCAACAATATCACAACTTTTGCAACTTGAAATGCTGATCTGACATTTCAAGTTTCTTCTATAATCAGCTCTTATAGTTACTCGGATTTTATGGCTTTATTTTACCCTGTTTTTCTCATTCTGCCTACTGCTATTTCACATTCACATATAATAATGAGATCGCATTCCACGATCTCATCACCTTCATTTAAACATAAATCAATTCCTTGAGAATAATCTCTTCCGCAATCGCTCTGTGCTGCTTTGCAGCGCTTACCCATGCCATCTGATCTTTTTCCTTATCTGGCAATGGTTCTTTTTCTTCCAGTTGTTTCAGAATCACCTCTATTTAGCTTCTACCGTAAGTCCAAGCCTTGCTGCTACACCGAAATATCCATACATCGTATCTTCATCCTCCAAAACAGCGGAGTAATCTGTTCCCGATGGGAACGTAATCTCGTACTGTGCGCTTTGATATTCAAAGCTTATGGTCACTGTTACATCGCTTCTTTCCGACATTTTATTTAAAAGATAATCGCTGATGGTATGTAGCTTACCAAAGTCAATTGTGACATTTCCGTTTTCCGGCGCATCCTTGATGAAGCCATACAGGTTTTTCACAGTGGCCATACTTGCAGGAATGGGCTGGGATTCCTTAACCATACCGCAGGACATACATTGATACTCTTCCAGGCCGTCTATACCGGGCTGCGGTTCTACCGTTGTTACCCACTGGAAGCTGCATTCGTGGGATGGTGCGGCAGATGATTCTGTTGAATGAGCAGCTGTGGGCTGCGAAGGAGGAGTAACTGTGGGCTGCGAAGGAGTAAAGGGATAATAAATATTAAAAACAAATTCAACAACTTGAATCGGCCCCTGGGATACTGCCGGAGGTTTATACTCAACCAATTTTGCATAATCATATTGGCTATCATTGGGAATCGTAATAGAAACATTACTTAGATTTTCACCACAAGTTGTTATACTACTTCCAACACGTTTTGAATTAAAAATATAGTCCCACCGAACTATATAGATATATTTATCGCCTGCTGGTGGCAGGGTAAAACCGGTAAAAACAAGTGTATCATCAGAATAATAAGTATTTTGTAATGCGTACATAAAGCTGCCAGGATCTGATAAATCAATGGAATAATTCTTCGCTGCCCTTACCTCCAGTTTCATCCCGGCAAATATACCTGTCACCATGATCACTGACAGCATCATAGTCATGATTCTTTTTCCTGTTCCTGTTATTTTACCTTCCATCTCTTTTGTCCTCCTTTTCCGGTAATTCATTCTTTCCTTTCCGCTCCCTTAACCCACGTTCCCTGTCCCGCAATCTGATACAGCATAACGTAACCGCAACTGCCAGAACAAAGGAAACAACACTCACAAGCACGTAGCTTCCTGCATCTTTATACAGCAGGACAGAACCGTACATGCCCTGAGCCGCCATCTGTGTATGTCCTGCCACCACATGAAGCATTCCTGCAAGAAAGGCAAATAAAACCATGCACGCCGCAGACAGTCCATAAATTCCATGCCTCTGCTGCTGACAGTTTCTTTCATAAATTTGTCTTTTTACCAGTTCCACCCGCTTTTGATTATTGTACATAGAATGTGTCACCTCCTTTTCAAAGCCTTATTTATAAGGGTTTCAATCCTGCATTACTTCCTATCTGTTTTTCTTCCATTTCCGAAATCCCAGATGTAAGCCAAGTCCGATCACCAAAGCTCCTGCACAAATGCAGATAACCGGAATCCAGCCGCCACTGTGGGAGCTGTCCTCTGACGGCAGATTCACACTGTCATCCGACTTTGAATCATTGACTGCGGGGTTATTGTCTGCTGGATTATTCTCCACTGTTGATTTCTGATCATCCCCGGTATCCTCCGTTCTTTGATCTCCTGTGACTTGATCCGCCGTGACCTGGTCTTCCGTGCCTCGATCTTCTATAGTTTGGTCTTCTGTGCTCTGATCCTCCGTATCCTTCTGTGTGTCCGATGAACCCGGTTCGTAAGCTCCGATAAGAGATTTTCCGTTGTCTTTCCTTACGGTCTTTGCGTTATCGCCTGCTATAAGCTGTGCCGGAACTGCCTTCGGTTTGGAATTTTCACCGGTCTGCTCTGCCTGCTTGATCCAGCCTGCATAAACCGTCCTGTTTCCATCAAGCCGGATTTCCGTAATGGGCTGTGTCAGATTCCGATCCGCATACCAGCCGCTAAATTCATAACCTTCACGGGTTGGCCGGTAGCCGGAAAGATTGATCATATGTCCTTTCCATGCGCGAACTGCTTTGATACTGCTTCCACCACAGGTATCAAAGGTCAGGGCAGGATAGCTCACCGGAGCTGTGCCACTGCTTTCCTTCGTATCACCTGAATTGTCATGGTTGGTATTATCATGGTTTGCGTCATTATGTTCTGTTTGAGCCGGGGGTACCGGCACTGTATTTTGCTTCCATTTCGCATAAAAGGTCTTATCTCCTGTATCGGTACTGCTGATTTCCGTAACAGGAGAGCCAGAGAAGCCGCTGTCCTCATACCAGCCTTCAAAAGTATAGCCTTCGCGGGTGATGCCACCTCCTCCCGGCAAAGCCGCACCCGTGCCACAGGTATAGTCGGTTACATCTTTGCCGTCTGCAATCTTGCCTCCATTTGTTTCCAGCTTCACGATATAAGTTTTGGCTGACCACTTCGCATAGAAGGTCTTATCTCCTGTGTCGGTGCTGTTGATTCCCGTAACAGGAACGCCGGAGAAGCCGCTGTCCTCATACCAGCCTGCAAAAGTATAGCCTCCGCGGGTGATGTCAGCAGCTCCCGGCAGAGTTAATAATGTCCCCCCGGTATAGCTTTTAATCTCCCTCCCAGGTGCAATTGTTCCTCCATTTGTTTGCAATATCACCTGATAAACTTTATTCCAATGAGCTTACAAGCTTCAGTTTATCCGTAACATAATCACTGAAATCCCACTTAGAATTTGGATTTCCAGACACATACCAGCCTTCAAAGACATAACCGTCCTGCACGGGAGCTCCGGGATCCTGCGCTTTCTGTCCACGAAGAACTTCCTGTTGAGGAATTGGTCCGCCTCCTTTTGGATCAAATTCAACCGTAACTTTTGCGCTGTTCTCGATTTGACAAGTCTCATCCACGGTGCCGCTAAATATACCGCCTTCTATCTTACAGTTCGACACGATTCCCTTGAAAGTTGTCATTGAAGCAGCAGAATTCTCAGTACGTATCGTCAGCTTATCATTTTGATCTGTTTTTATTGGCAGGTCTCCTTCCACAATTCCTCCATTTGCATATAATACTGCATTTGGAATAGTCTCGATATACTTATCAAATTGAATATCACGTTTAATTGTTCCTCCATACAGATAGAATTCAGCAGCAGCAACATACTCGATGTTGGAATCTATCGTTCCTCCATAAATCCTGAGTTTTGCATTCTCATAAATTAGAATCCCTTGATACGATCCATTAATGATTTTCCCTTCCTGCTGACCTGCATTTTTTATGTTCAGTTCACTTGATTTCAGCAGTAATATTGCATTATTGCCGTCGCCCATCTCCAGCTTATGACCATTCAAATCCAATGAAACAGTGGAAGAACTATTTATTTGCCCAATTACAAGATTTTCATCCAGCGTTATATCCTCTCCAAGACGGTAATTTCCAGACGGAAGCCTATAAAAATCGCCGTTGGGATGTTGCACTCTATAATTCTTCTCAATAGTATCCTGCTTCAATTCCACATCTCCACGGTTATTGGGAGCCATAACAATTGGCAGTTCATTTGTTCGCAACGTATTTTCAACATTTATGCCGGAGCTTTCTACGCCGCATACATGAGTACATGCTGTCGGCTGGGCTTCTTCGGATTCCATTGCATCATTTCCGGACACCGTACCGGTTCCGGTGGTCTGCGGATAGCATTCTGATGTGTGCACATGAACGCAGTTTTTTGTCAGCATATCACAGGTCTCAGTATATTCATGTGTCTGCGCCTGCACTTCCTCCTGCTGTTGTATCTGCTTTTGTTCCTGCGTCTGCTCTTGCTCCTGTATCTGTTTCTGCTCCTGTTCCTGCGTCTGCTTTTGCTCCTGCGTCTGTTTTTGCTCCTGGGTCTGCTCTTGCTCCTGCGTCTGTTTTTGCTCCTGCGTCTGCTCCTGTTCCTGTTTCTGCTCCTGTTCCTGCGTCTGCTTTTGCTCCTGTATCCGTTTTTGCTCCTGGGGCTGCTTTTGTTGCTGTATCTGCTCTTGTTCCTGGGGCTGCTCCTGTTCCTGTTTCTGCTCCTGTTCCTGTGTCTGCTCTTGCTCCTGGGTCTGCTTTTGTTCCTGTTCTTGTTCCTGCTCGAATCCCGCTTCTGTTTCAACCGGTTCTGCCGCCCATACCGGCACCGATATTAATGTTAAGAGCATGCTCATACTCAGCAATATTCCATAAATTCGTTTTGTCCTTTTTTTCATTCTGCGCTGTCCTCCCCTTACTGTAATGCATTTTCGCAGCAGCTCCGCCTTTTCCATTCATAAGTTGCCTTTTTCTACGGACCAGCTAACCAATATCCATACTTTCCGGCAACTTATTTCATGTCGGGCATCCACCCTATAGAAATGATTGTATAAGCTGCCCTTAGTGGGCAAGCTCCAACGGTCATCCTGCACAATCATTTCTGCATAGCTGAACTGTTACGCATTTTCTAAGATTCTATATGTTCTATATATACTTAGGTACAAAAAATCAAAAAAACTCTCACCCCAATTTGTTTTTTTACAGAAGATTTTGCGCCAAACTCAATTGCCAAAGTAAATTCCAGTTGTTCTAGTACAAAGGCCGAAGTTACTTTGGCAAATCTTCTCATAATGAGTAACAAACAAATCGGAATTGTGCGCCCAGACAAGGGCGAGTAGTCTAACAGGTGGAATGCCTGTCTGGTAAGGTCTAACCAACTGCCAGTAGCGAGTCTTGGGTGGTTGTCAGTAATGGCAGTCGCTAAGCGTAGACAGCGAGGAAATAGAGAGTGTGATTGAGCCTCGAAATTTTGACATTTAGAAGGCTGACGCTTATCTCGAAAAAATCCAGGAGAAGAAAGCTACTGAGAAGAAAGAGGCGAAAAGAAAAGAGCAGCGTGAAGCAAATGAGGTAAAGAAAGCCACAGTTCAAGCAAACTCAAAAGAGGAGCTTCTAGAGAAAATTAAGAAAATAGATTGGGACTCTATTAAAGCAGAAGAAAAAATCGTAGGAAGCAGGGTTGACTATTCCGTATAATAATTACATATTTATAAAAAATAGTGATAGGACAGATATTTTAACAAAAGATAATATCTGTCCTATTTAATTTCAAATATGTATTGCAAAAAGTCATACAAGGTGGTACGCTTTGATTGAAAGGTGGTATATATTATGGCAATTACAAAAAGTGCAAATGTTACGGCAAGAATTCAACCAGAAATAAAAGAAAATGCAGAAGCAATTTTAAATAAACTTGGAATTCCCGTATCAGTTTTTATTGATATGACATATAGACAGGTGATAATGCATGATGGAATTCCATTTTCTTTGGAAATTCCTAATAAATTAGCGACCAGAGACCAAATGTCGGAGTTGGAATTTAATACTATGATGGCGACAGGACTTGCACAGGCAAAAGCTGATGACTCTTATTCTGTAGATGATGCATTTGCAAACTTAAGAATGGAGATTGGTGGATGAAACAATATACCGTAAAAGTTACAAAGATGGCATATGAGCATATGCAGGAAATTGTAAAATATATATCCGGTGAACTTTTTGCACCAGATGCAGTGGGTAAGCTGCTAGATGAATTTCAGAGCAGTATCGAAGGGTTGGCTGAAATGCCAGAAAGATACTCATTAGTCGATGAAGAGCCATGGCGTACTGAGGGCATGAGAAAAATAATTGTAAAAAATTTTTTGATTTACTTTTGGATAGATGAGCATAACATGAAGGTTCAAGTTACTGGTGTCATCTATGGACGAAGAGATCAAGTAGTACAGTTGGCAAAATTGGATAGGGGAGTATGATGTAAAGCGAATCGGGAATACCCTGACTCACGCTCCCGTATGCAGCGGTTGTGGATATATGGACGAAGCACGGAAAGAGAATTGTTCTGCCGGCTCTGGCTATGAAGTGACAAAAACAACCCATGAACAAAAGTGTCAGAAATGTAATGGCGTTATGACTACCGAATCACATAATTTTAGTCTTGGTTCATCATGTTCAATATGTAAGTATGATTGCACGCATATTTGGGGAGAATGGATCTATGATGCTACTGAACATAGTCATACATGTATCCTCTGCAAATATAGTGAACACAGTTTGCATACATTAGAAAATGGAATCTGTACCATATGTGGAGCTGTTTAACAATACTGAATGTTCAAAAGTGCAGGCCAATCATCCGTTGATTGCCCTGCACTTCTATTCTCAGTTTATTTTCATCTCGTCTTTATTCCGATCAATTTATTTTCACCTTGCGTTCCCTCTCCTATGTCCATTCTCATTTGCCCGGTTACGTGTTACTCTCTGGCTTCGCGTTCTTTTTGGACTTTTTTACTGCTTTTCTCAGCTTTATGTCCATTCTCTCCTGCCCGGTTCCGTATTTCTCTCTGGCTTCCGGAGAATTTTGGACTTATTTACTGTTTTTCTGTGCTTTATGTCCATTTTCTCCTGCCCGATTCCGTATTTCTCTCTGGCTTCCGGAGAATTTTGGACTTTTTTCCTGTTTTTCTCGGCTTTATGTCCATTTTCTCCTGCCTGGTTCCGTGTTACTCTCTGGCTTCATGTTCTTTTTGGACTTTTTTACTGCTTTTCTGTGCTTTATGTCCATTTTCTCCTGCCCGGTTCCGTATTTCTCTCTGGCTTCCGGATGTTTTTGGACATTTTTACTGTTTTTCTCAGCTTTATGTCCATTTTCTCCTGCCCGGTTCCGTATTTCTCTCTGGCTTCACGTTCTTTTTGAACTTTTTTACTGCTTTTCTGTGCTTTATGTCCATTTTCTCCTGCTCGGTTCCGTATTTCTCTCTGGCTTCCGGAGAATTTTGGACTTTTTTCCTGCTTTTTCTCGGCTTTATGTCCATTTTTACCTGTTCGGTTCCGTATTTCCTTCTGGCTTCCGGATGTTTTTGGACTTTTTTACTGCTTTTCTCAGCTTTATGTCCATTTTCTTAATAGCATTTACTCCAGTTTCCGTATTTCCTTCTGGCTTCCGGAGAATTTTGGACTTTTTTACTGCTTTTCTTGTCCTTATGTCCATTTTTACCTGCTCGGTTCCGTATTTCCCTTCTGGCTTCCGGAAAATTTTGGACTTTTTTCCTGGTTTTCTCGGCTTTATATCCATATGGAAGAGTATAGAAGTCTCAAGACTGCGATGAATTCGGAAGGCTCCGGACTTCAAAGAGTTCGGAAGTCTCAAGACTGCGATGAGTTCGGATGTCTCCGGACTTCGATGAGTTCGGAAGGCTCAAGACTGCGATAAGTTCAGAATCCTCCGGACCGCGAAAATCCGTGCTGAGGCGGATAAAAAGGCCAGCTATCATTTGTCCGGCAAGAGAAATTCATAAGTCAGAATAACAGTAACCTTCCCCAAATCCAGAATTTGAGATTTGGAATCCGGAATCTGGGACCTGGAATCTGGGATCTGGGACCTGGAATCCGGAATCTGGGAACCGGGATCTGGATTTTAGGATCTGGGATCTAGTCTCCGGAATGCGTGATCACAGTCTTTTTGTTCTAAAAACTGCTTTTCCAACTGCCATCATAAGAATCGGCAAAATGTAGGCAATATATTGTGCCGTGCTGCCATAGGCAATCAGAAGATTATAGATCGCATGAAACGTGATGGCCGCCCCTAACAATCCACAGGTTCCGGCCACCTTCAGCCATGTACGCTGCCACGCATATGCAAGTCCGGCTCCGACAATCACGCCACAGACGACATGCATCGCTCCCGTTCCGAATCCCCGGAAGAAGATCAGTGAAAAATGACCTGCTCCATTCTGAGTCAGATAACAGATGTTTTCAAATGTTGCAAAAGAAACTGCAATGGTAATCGCCGCATTTTTGATGCGTACCGGTTCCGGTTCAAACACCAGCAGATAAAACAGAAGCGGAAGAAGCTTCATCACTTCCTCCGTCACCGGAGCAATTTCCACAGCAGCTGCCAGCTCATCCGACTGATAAATTGCAGCAAAGAAGGTATTAATATAGGCAGAAAACAGGCACACTCCCATCCCGGCAATGCAAAACAGGAAGAAGCGGAGCTGCTTTTTCCCCATACAGAGCGCGGCAATCAGCAACGGTGATACCATACAGATAAATACATTTTCTATGTAAGTCATGCTTCCACCGCCTTTCTTGTTGCCGGAAATAATCCCAGCAGGCTGCCTGTCAGCAAAATATCCATCCAGAAATATGGATTTCCTATAGAATTACTACTAAAGAAGCAGCCTGTTGTCCATAAGGCATATTCTGCGGCAATATACCAGAGAACCCCTATATGAAAGTACTGTCTGCTGCGTGCCACTCCTATCTGCTTTCTCGTGAAAATAAGTCCCCGGACAGAGCAATAGGAAATGGCCATCATCATTCCACACCAGAGCAGGTTTGACAGAATATCCCCATAAAAACAGTAAAATACACACAAAAAGGCGCCGAACAATACCGAAATCCAGGCTGTCCGGCACGGAAAGGTACGTTCTCTTTCATCTGACAAAGTATATTGCAGAATACGAAGAAAGATAATACTTGCAATCCATCCAAACTCTGATACATAGAACACCTGGGGCGTTTTTGAAAACAGAATGAGGTAAAGCGTCCAGTAAAGGGAGCCCAACGCAAAGCAGCCATAAAAACAGGCAAGCAGAAAATAAGCCTGTCTGCCTCTCCGGCGATAATAGTTCACCGAAAGACAAAAGCCAAGCAGCGTAACCAGGAATTGCAGTACATTTTCAATCAGCTCCATCCTCTTCATCCCCCTTGTCCATGGCACTGTGCTGTGTCTTATCCAGGTGATGGATACGAACACCGAGAATCGTAATACCCACGCCAAGAATAAAAGCCGCCAGTCCTACAATGATATAGGACAGGGCGTTATTATTATGAAAGATGCTTGCCGTCATCTCATAGTGTGAATAGCTGTCTGCACTGAGCTGCCCGGTTAATCCCGGCATGTAAGCGGACAGACTGACAATCAGCAGAAGGCTTGCCGCCACGGCCAAAGCCATAACCATCCGGCTCCGCTGCAGCCTGTCCTTCCTCTTCTTCTGTTCTATCCGGCGCTTTACTTCAACAACACGTTCCTCATTACTCCGCATTTGAAATTCCCTCCCGTTCCAGCAGCTTCCGCAGGCTCTCCTTTCCCCTGTACACCAGATTGGTAACCTGCTTAATGTTCTTATTCATAACCTCGGCTGCCTGCCGATAGCTCATATCTTCAAAATAAACCAGATACAGAACCTCCCGGTAAGCCTGATTTAACTCACTCATACATAAATGAAGGATCCGGTTACGCTCCTTCGTCCGGATGACCTCCTCCACCAGTATTTTTTCTTCCGGCTCCTCAGACAGATCTTCCAGACAAAAGACTCTGTGCAATCTGCTTTTATGCCTCAGTGCCATATGCCGGGCTGCCTTGTACAAATATGCCTTGAGTCCTCCATCCCGTATATGCGGCTTTTTCGTAAACACATAAGCAAAAACCTCGATCATCAGGTCTTCCGCCTCATGCAAATCATGCAGGTAACCATTAATATATAAAGTCAGGGAGTTGCCGTACTTCTGCATCAGGCTGTCCAGCCCTGTTTCATCCCCGCTTAAGTATTGCCTGTACAGTTCTTCATCGGAAACCATGCCGTCTGCTCCCTTTCCATATTGATCACGCATTCACGCCGGTATCTGACTGGTCAGAGCCATTGCGGACACGAAAACAGCTTTTATAAAAGGATCAGCTTAATTGTACCAAAAGCCGTTTTTATCTGTCTACTAAATAATTACTATTATTCCACCATGGATGCTTACCTTCCTCAATAATCTATCTTTTCCTGATAGCCGGCCATTCCATACTCTGCAATCGCACGTGCAACAGGGAGAAGCCGCGGATCCGTAATCTTCTGAAGCATTCCGATCCTCCGTTCCGAAAGTGCCTCCTTTGATCTGCACATATGGTAATCCTCTTCTGTCATGTGCCAGTAATAAAAGACTCCCTTATAATACTGTGACAGCTTCTGTGCAATCAGAAGCCCCTCCGGATCCAGATCTCCGGCATAGTGGATAACGGTTCCGGCTTCCGCAAGAAGATCCAATACCAGTAAGCCGGCAAGCCTTGGCTGTCCGTTCATGCACATACAGGGATGTTCTCCACACAACCTTGCAAATATGGAAGGATTTTCCACAATCCATATTTCATTATGATCACATTCCATATGTTCCCACTCACTTAACACGGCAAGCGGAACCTGAACCATATTCTGTTCTGCGCAAAACCCTTCCATCCCACGGTGATATACTCCGTCTTTCTTCACAGCATGAACACCGGAAAGAAGCGCATAATTGGATACATCATCAATCAGAAGTCCTGCAAGCAGATAGCTCTTCTGTCTTTTATATGCCGGAAAAGCTTCACTTAACTCTACCTTCCGGTTCCGCAGCTCCAGATCCTTTTCAATGATCTGTTCGAGAAGATGGCCGTCCCTCGTTCCATGATCAAAGGCATGGGGATTCCCGGTCCGTTCTGCAGCATAGACTGCGAGATATACTTTCCGGCTCTGGCGGTACGGAAGGGAATTACAGATATCTGCACTAAGCCATAGCTGACGCTTCCATTCCGTAAGATCCGATTCGGCTCCCGGCATCCGCACAAGCTCCTCAATCCACAAAAGACATGAGCCCGCCGGCGTATTTTCAAAGGCTTTCCTGTATTCACACCGGATTTCATTGAGAATCCGTTCTTTCCGTTCCTTCTCCTGTGCAATCCCCAGTAACTTTTCTCCGAAGAAATCCATCAGAATCTCTTCCGGTGTCACAGAACCGTATTTGCTGTGTGACAGTGCCTTACAAAACCGGTCAGCAGAAACCGACACGCTCTTTTTCCCATGGAAATTCATTCCGAAAAAGCCTTCCAGCTCCTCAATATCCTCCGCCGACAGATTTTTCAGCACCACCGTTCCTGAAAATTTTCCATAGGAACGATATTTGTTGCGAAATCCGTTAAATACTTTCTTCCAGATCGTATGCTGTTTAAAATAATTGATACATTCTCTTTTTAACTGTTCCTGTTCCATGAGCATCTTCGTTTTGCCTTTCTGAATGTATTGTTCCACATGCCATATAAGCTCCGGACAGTCTCATTCCAATCAGACAAGCTCTGATGCGCATTCTTCCACACTTTCCTCATCCTCCAGAAGCTCCCTGCTGCTGCCATTCCATAAATAGGGCATTACTGTAACGAATTTTGCATTTTCCGGACGGATCAGCTGGTAAATAGCAAGTGCATCCAGGGTGTCGCAGTCTCCCCAGAGAACCTGTGAGTTAATGATAAAATCAAATTCAAACTGTGTCATCAGCCGGAACATATCCCGGATATTCCGGTTATCCACACCGGCAAATGCTTCATCCAGTGAGATCAGCCGTGGCGCATCTTCCCTTCCTCCCTGATATTTCGCCACAACTGCCGAAAACAGTGGTACATACATGGACATCGCCTTTTCACCACCGCTAAAGGTGCCGAATACACTGTTCGTCAGTTCCTTCTGCCGTTCCCCGTTCTTCTGCGAAAACAGCTGGAACTCAAACCATTTCCGGTAATCGAGTGTTTCCTTCATGATCTGATAGAAGGAAATCATACCTCCGCTGTCCCGGGCATTTCTTCTGGCCTCCTCCACCTTGGATCGGAAATGAGAAGATAGTCTTGAGGCTTCCTCTTCACTCATCAGACGATAATCCTTCTTTAACAGCTCAACCAGCTCCCTGGTATCCATCTGATCCTCTTTTTCAGCTGTTTTACTTCTCCAGCGGAGATTCAGCTTCAGACTGCTCGACGTATCCATCCGGTCCATGAGCGCATTCATCTTCTGTACCCACGTATTAGAGGCATTGATTTTCCCCCTGATTTTGCGGCTTACCGTATTCGCGAGGATATCCTCGAACAGCTCCCTGTCTCCGTCCTTAATCAGAGTTTCCAGCTCCTGTATATCCTCATCCAGATGGGCAAGCAGACTGTCAAAGGAGATCCGGGTTCCCTGATACCGTGCCTGAATGTCCGTTCTCTTAGCCGAATATCCGTCTATACTGCCCTGTTCATCCAGACCGGCGAACAGTTCCGTCTGCGTAGGCTGATAATCCGTCAGGAATCCACGGTTTTCAAAATAGATCCGGTTCAGGTCACGGATGACATCCTCCTTATTCAGATTCCTTACATCTACTGAAAGATACTCACTGATATGACGTGCATCCTCCGGAAGCTCCTGTGGAAGCGCTGCATACTGAAGCTTCCTCTCTTCCTCAAAGCAGGCTGTATAATAAGAAACCCTTTTTTCCAGTTCCTCAATTTTTCCTGCATTTTCCTTCTGCTTATCCTGATTCTGCTGCGCTCCGGCATTCAGCATGGAACGTTCATCCAGACATTTTTCCAGCCGTTCCGGATAGGAATTCAGCCACAAAATACATGCATCCAGACGATCCTTAATAGCTTCATAATCTGTCAGCTTCAGCTGCTCCTGTATGGAGGCTCTTTCCTCTGCCTGTGTCCTGAGCAGCCTTTCGATATCCCGGATATCATAACGGATCTGATCCATATCCTGAAGCAGATTCTCCTGACCCACCTTGAGATCTCTTAGATATTCGACACTCCTAAGCAGCATCTCATGGGTGGATTTGCAGGAAATAAGAGCCTTATCATACTCCTGCGCTGCCCTTTTGGCATCCGCAAACACTTCATGGGAACAGGTAAGATAAAGCTTTTCCGCAATTTCCACTGCTGCTCTCTTAAGCTCCTTGATCTGCTCCATAAAGGCAGTAAGCTCTTCTCCCAGCTGATCATTTTCCGCCTGAAGCAGCTCCTGCTTTCTTTCCTCCGCCTGCAGCTGCCGGAGTGCGGTCCGCAGCTTATCATCTTCCGGAAAGGTATCATATTCTTTCTGCAAAATCTCCTTACGCTTCAATAACTGATCCTTTTCTTCCGCCAGCTGTTGAAGCTGTTCTTCCAGCGCAGCAATCCTGCTCCTGCATTCTGCCATCTTCGCCTTCCGGTTTCTCTCCCTCGCTTTCGTTCCAAGGAAACCTGCCTGATGCTCTCCTGCCACGGTTCCTGCAAGTACTCCCATACGATAGGTTCCATCCGCTGCAACAGAAATTACACCCTCCCCATCATAGGCAATATTACTAAGGATTCCGGTAAGTCTCTGATTGGAGAAAATATCATTGACCTCCTCATTCAGCTCCAGCACATCCAGAAGGCTCTGTCCGGAAGTCGTTTTGCCGGTGAAAAGGTAATGATCCTCACATCCCTTTACCGGTCTTAGCACCTGATCCCGGTATTGCTCTTCCACCACAACCGCATCCAGAATGCCCATCTGTAAGAGGGCTTCTTCCAGATGATTACACTCCTCCTCACTGAGCTTTGAACCAAATTCCAGCAGCTTATAGAATTCCTGATAAGGTATGCCTTCTTCTTCCAGCCTCTGTCTGTTCCGGAGCACTGCCTCTGACCGTACCGGCTGCGGTTCCCTGCGGTTTTCCCAATCAATAAGCTCCTTCTCTGCCTCCTTTAATTCTTCTCTAAGTGTTTCATACATCGTACGATTTTCATGGAGCAGGTTGGATATAAGCTGATTTCCCTGAATCCACGGTGCCGAAACCTTATTCCGGATCACTGCAAAATCTGAGGCTTCTTCATAGTTCTCTGCAAATGAAGCCAGTTCTCTTAACAGATCATGATCCAGCTTCAGCTCCGTATTGCTCTTATTCCACCGGAACACCTCTTCCTTCCATTCATTCCCGGCCTGCAAAAGGGCACCCTCCCATTCGGAAAGTCTTCTTTGAATGGCATCCAGCTCCCGGATCTGCCGTTCCCTTTTCTGAATCATCTCTTCCTTTTGTCTGTTCAGAAGCTGCAGCCTTGAAAGAAGCTCCTCCCCTTCTGCAATCTTCTGTTTTGTATGCTCAAACTGCTGGCGGTGAAGCTCAAATTTGTAGCCTTCCTCCAGATGCTCCACCAATTCCTCCCTCATAAAGGCAAACTCCTGGAAGGCCATCTGCTCCGCCTCATCCTGCATTTCATTGAGGATTTCCTTTAATTCCGTTTCCTTCCGGTATTTCCGGTCTTCTTCGTCCCGGATCTGCCGTTCTGCATCCCGGCATTGCTCTTCCTTCGCAGTAAGAAAGCGTTTTTTATCCTTAAGATTCCTGTCATTCTGTTCAATCTCTCCTGTAAGAAGCGTTTCGCGCATCTTCAACGCAACCGCATCACTTTTATTTAAGGATTCCCTTTCCTTTTCCAGGGTCTCCTTCTTTTCATTAATCTGCCGGATCTCCTGATCCAGCTCCTCAATTCTGCTGCAGCAGCTCCGGTACTGCTCCTCATACTGCTTCTGCTCCTCGAGAGTCTTCTGCAGTTTCTGTTCACTTTGCAGAAGATGCTCTGCCTTATCCCACAGCAGCAGCTTATTATATTTATGATAAATCACATGGATCTTCTCCGCAGCCTGTCTGGCTTCCCTGCGGCTTTTCAGATTCATGTTCATGGTATCCATATTTTCGATGGCTTCTGACATTGGACGCAGATCCTCATCGGAAAGAGGCTGCAGCGAATCACTCAGGATATCATTAATAACCGAAGGCTTGAAATCCTTGGAAAGCTTAGGCGTTCTCAGCTGGATCAGCAGATCCAGCATTTCCTTATATTCATCCAGCGTCTCAAAGCCAAAGATCTGCCGGTTGACGTAGTCCATATACTCCACCTGACGGTCAAACACCTTTCCACCGTCTGCGACACGATATTCCAGCTCCCTTCGCGAAAGCGTGACCTTCTCTCCCATGTCCTTATACAGGAAGAAATCCTTTCCGACACGGCGTCCATCCGTCAGACTGAAATACCATTTATCAAGAGGCTTTCCTCTTCTGGCACGAATCCCCATTCCTATTGTAAAATAAATATCACTGTCTTTTCTTTTAAACTCAAGGTAAAGATAGCCTGTCCGCTCTTCCCGACCGTCATTTTCTTCCAACAGATAGCTGCTCATCTTACGGTCTCTGGAGCCGAAGGGATCCAGACGTTCCGGACTCATGTTTCCATCCAGGAGAAGCGGAACCACGCTCTGCATGGTGACCGATTTGCCGGAGCCGTTTGATCCACGCAGCAGCATTCTTCCTTTTACAAACGGAAATTCCTGTTCATCATAATACCAGAAATTGATCAGACCAATCTTACCTGCCTGCCATCTACTGTTCATCTTCGTTTCCTCCTGCGTAAGTCTTTGGGTATGTCCCTTCGATTTTTCCCATCAGCGGACAAAGCTTCACCTGATGCAGCTCATCCTCGCACCGGATAAACATCCATCGCTCCATTTCATCCATAATTGTCCTCACAAACTCTCCCTCCGGCATTTCCCTGTAGTTCTTTGAAAATCCGGAGCCGAACTGCTTCTTCACATCCTTAAGCAATGCTTCGAATTCAATTTTATCCACCCGTCCCATTTCATCTTTGGAAACTGTCCACTCCTGCTGTACGATTTTCCTTCTGACCAGTGCCGCACACAGCAGAATAATATCTGCAAGCGAGTTGTTGCCCGGAAATGTCGTTCCCATTCTGCAGTCCTCCCCGGATATCAGATAAGCGCTCCCCCGATGAATATGAACATGACAGTCAAACAGCTTCTCGAGCTCTTCTCCAAGTCTTCGCCCATAATATTTCAGATATTCAAAATCCTCCTCCGATCCGTCCTCACGATACATGGCAGGTGCAAATAAAAGACGCTTGTAAACACGATGCCTTCTGGCAAACCCCCTGTCTTCATCCACATCGAACCATTCACTGTCCCTAAAATCCAGCGAACTGCCATAACCCATGATGTCCTTGGGAAAGTTTCTCATAAAATACCGGGAAGCACCGGTATTCTCATATAACACCTCACCGCCGGCATCGTCCATAAACAGTTCATCAGCTCCATCCGTTATCCCCAGAATCCCCTGACTTACCGCATACCGAAGTACACGGATCAGTCTTCTCCGGTTCGTATAAACCGTCCAGTCACTAAGCTCTCCCGGGAGCTGTGCGGACAGATATTCTGTCAGCTGGGAAAGAATAAACTGCTCCTGTGCATCCTTATCCTCCAGAAACATTAATAAAATGCACAGATACACATACTCCTCCCGTGAAGTAAATTCCCGGATTCCCATAAAGGCTTCCGGAACAACCGGTATCTTCTCCATTTTAATCATCAGGGAATTGTCCAGGATCTGACAGCCCAGTTTCTCTGTACAGTATTTCCGCAGCTCTCCGACTGAATCCCTGACCCTGTAATACAATTCCTTATCCTCGGCTTTGAGAATCCAGCGCTGGTTCAGCAGCATTTCCAGTTCCTTCATACGTTCTCTCCCTCAAAAGCAATCCTCATCTTAGGCATTGTGAAGTTTCCATCCTCACAGTGAACCACACACTTTTCATTCGTACTGCTTCGCTCAAGACGATATCTCCGTCCATCATCCGTTCTTGCCGAAAAGTCTGCCGACTCCATGGCATCGGAAATCCACTTCAGTAAAATTTCCCGGATCCTTGGCTCTAAAACCGGCAGATCCGAAAAGTCAATTTCTCCATTCTTTTCCAGAAGCCGGATTTTCTTCATCTCTTCTTTCTGCTGTTCTATCATTTTCTGTCTGGTTTCCTGCTTCATCCGGGTGTTTTCCATAATGGCGCTCCGGTTGGTCTTCTCACGGTAAGAGCGGATTCTCGGCTTCAGCTCCACACAGATTGGCTGTTCTTCGTAAACTCCTCCATTCATGCTGTCTGTTTCCCGTTCCGGATCTCCGGAAATATGAAAAGGACGTTCCATTCCAAATACCATCGCCGACATCTTATGTGCCTCATTGATATCCTCACATCGCATAAAAAGATCCGCAACCTTGCGATATTCCTCCTTGCGGTTAGCTCCCAAAGCATTCTTTTCACTTAACTGAGCGGCATATCTGGTAATTCTCCGTATAATTTCGTTCGTTGCATCAAATAGCCTCGCCGCTTCATTCTCCTGATCTCCGGCGCCGGCAAACCAGTCGTAAATGCTCTGAAAGCGCCCCCGTATCTTCTGTTCGAGCATTTTCTCCGTAATTTCTGTATCCATACGCGGAATCAGTATTTCGAATTCAATAATCTTCCGGAATACCTTCTCCCTGAGTTCTGTGTCCAGTGATTGCAGACTTTCTTCAATGACACCGGCATTTCGCTGCAGTCCTTTGATGAAATTTCTCAGATATTCAATCAGACGATCCTTAAACACCAGAAATTCCTTGGTCCGCATCATTTCTTCTGCCTTCACACTGTTCAGATCCCTGATATAATCCTGATAGTTCTGATTCAGTCTCACGAAATCATTGTTAAGGTCGTTCCACCAGGTATAGACTTCACTGTTGTCCTTCTGTTCCATTTCCGGAAACTTTTCAATATTTCTCCGGATCCGCTCAAGCAGAGTTGGTTCCAGGGAAGCCCCTTCCACCAGCAGATTTTCAAGACGCAATACCAGACGCTCAATCTCTACGCTGTATTCCGACATCTGATACCGGTATTTCCTGTTCTTGAATTCCTCAATGGATGAGACCTTTTTGGTATCCTGAATGGTATTCAGGTTCTTCCACTCAGCCAGCATCGTCAGATCCTGCTGGCACTGCTCAGGAGTATAGTCCCTAAAAAACGGATCCTTCCTCATTTCTTCCAGTACTTCCTCCTGATACAGCCAGTATTTCAGTTTTTCATAGCTTTCAAAAAAAATGCGCATAATGCAGCGATATCTGCTGACATTATCCGCATTTAAATATTTGACTTCCGTTAATGGTCTGATTAATTTTTCCGATACCTGCACGCGGTCTGATCCCCTTTGTATGATTTCATCTTTTATTATAAAGAATGCACCTGGAAACAGCAACCACTAATTTCCGGGATCCCAATGGGTACAGTAACTTTATTTTGTCTTCCATACCCAGTACTACTATTTTTGTCACATATCCCGGACAGTTACAGTTTCAATTTCAATTACTTCTCCGCGCGGATCAGATTCTTATAGAATTGCACCGCACCGGGCAGGCAGTTATATTCAATGCACTCGTTCAGGCCATGCATGCCCTTCATCTGCTCCGGTCCGAAAACCACAGGTGCAAAGCGGATGCAGTTGTCACATACCGGACTATAGAACTGTGCATCGGTAGCCCCGGTCATTACATAAGGGCTGGATGGCAGTCCCGGAAAGGTCTGTGCAATCACCTGTTCCATCATTCGATACCCCTCACCATGGATATCTACAGGCTTTGTATAGTCATTGGAATGGATAATTTCCGTCTCTAAACCGTATTTGGAAGCCAGATTCCTGATAATTTCAAGACTTTCCTTTTCTCCCTGATGGGGAATAAAGCGCATATTGGCTCCAAGGGTTGCTTCCTGCGGAATCACATTATATGCATCGGAACCGGACTGCATGGTAAACGCAATTGTCGTCTGCAGCATAGCTCCTGCCTGTGCACTGATCTTCGGAAGTACCGCTTTTAAGAGCGGCTTAAACAGCCATATATTTCCAAGCACCAGCTTTAACCCGAAAGAGGCATATGGTGCCAGAGAAGTAAACATGGCAGAAACCTCCGGAAGCATCTTCTTACGGAACGGTGAATGCTTCTCTACTTCGGTTACAAAAGCGGAGAGGCGTGCAATCGGTGTTCCCTTGGACGGTGCACTGGCGTGTCCTCCATTACTTTTTGCAGTAAACTTCACGTCAGCTTTGCCCTTCTCAAAGACACCCACCATTGCAAAGTTGCCATGAATTCCTCCAACGGGTTCCGTAATGATGGCTCCACCCTCGTCACACAGAAGGAACAGCCGGATTCCTCTTCGCTGCAGTTCCTTTACAAGCTTCGGTGCTCCGTCTCCTGCCCATTCTTCAGTACAGGAGGATGCCAGATACACATCCGTCGGCGGCACAAAGCCTTCCGCAAGCAGTTCTTCCACTGCCTCCAGAAAAGCCATTACCGTACACTTCGTATCCGCCGTACCTCGTCCCCATACCTTACCATCTGCAATATCTCCGGAAAAAGGAGCATGAATCCACTCTCCCTCTGCCGGAACGACATCCTGATGACTCATCAGAAGGATCGGCTTTTCGGACGATTTTCCCTTCCAGTAATATAACAGGTTTCCATCTATTTCGGTTTTCTGAAGCTCTTTATGTACCAATGGGAAAAGCTCCTCTAAAACCTTATGAAATCCAAGATATTTCTCTACTTCCGTCTCTCCGGCATGGGAGGTCGTGTCACACTGTACCATCTTAGAAAGCTTTTCGGCAAGCCGGAGTGCCTCTTTTTCATCTGCTTCCGGCTGATAATCGGAAGTTTTGTCCGGCATCAGAAGTGTCCGGATTACAGCAATCAACAGCAACAAAATGATGATCAGAAGTATTCCAAGTAAAACCAATCCTACATATTTCATAATTCTCTTTCCTTCTTTCTTCGTAACCGTTTCTTTTTATTGCAGTTACCTTTCCTGCTCTATCAATAAATGAGTGCAACTATTCAAAATTCTCAACCTGAATCTGATCAGAATAATATCCTTACTCTGCCTGGTCTTTCTTTCCCTTCTTAAAGAAAATCCACGCTGCCAGAATAGCAACTGCGCCGGACGGAATAATCATAAAGCTGGTCGATCCGATCAGTCCCGGTACAAGAATAAACAGCGCACTCATCAACACAAGCGGGAATACGGCTATATGCATATTCTTACGGTAATATTTATATGCCATCGCTCCAAATAACGCCGGAACCACATTTTCAAACGCCGGCTGCAATACTTCACTCTGTAAAACCGGCTGCAGCGGAACCATCAGAAGAACGCCGGCTGCCAGAACCAGAATCGTGACAAGGGATGAGGTTGCGATGGAAATCGTAGAAATGATTTCATTTTCCGGTGTTCCGGTCTTCGCACCAACCATATCCCGTGCATTGACTGCACATGGAATCTTCATATTAATCAGATTACCGGTAATAAATGCAAGGTATCCGCCACCGGAACCCAGCATCGGTGTATAAATCAAAAACTCTGCCACACTGCTTACAAGCCATACCAGTCCTACCGATAAAAAAGCCCTTGCCACAGCTCCAAGATCCGGATACGCGCCTAAAATTTTTCCCATCAGGAACGGTGCCCCTACCAGCATAACCAGTGTCACGGCACTCACTACTCTTCCGATTGCATGCGTGCGTTTCCGGTACTCTTCCCACGTACTTGTTTTATTTTCTTCCATAATTTTCGTGTCCCTTCTTAAAATTACTGCTCACTTCTATGTATCTGCTGTCATTGATATATCTATTGTAACTGTTCAGTACCTTCACAGTTACGATGCAAAATCCATTTAAAAACAGCTTCGCTGATGGGATTTTGCACTATTGAATCATATTCGTACGGTCTTGGCAGCATGTGCTTCGACCTATACTGAATAGTTACACAGGATCATAAAATTGAGGCTCAGATCAGCCCGATAATCACAGCGGCTGCCATACCGGCAATCATACTTCCTGCAATGGAAAAGCTGTCCACCCAGCCAAGCTTTTTCTTTTCGGACAGGAATACGAAGATTCCCATTACCAGTGCAGAAACCACCATAACCACAAGCGGAATGATGTCTCCATTAAAGGTAAACAGACCGTTTTCAGAAATAAAGCCTCCAATATAACGGCCAATGTAGGTACTCACAAGTCCAATGAACATTGCGGTCATCGCAAGATCCGCAAAACCGGCTGATCCCGACTTGCCGGAAGAAGAATTCTTCGTGAGCTTCTGTGTATATTTCTTATTTAAGAAAATCGATAATACCATGCCCCACATAATACAGATACTCATCAACAGCGCAATCGTAGAAAATGACGTTGCTGTCATTTCAGATGCAGAAAGTGTGGTCATTCCCACCTGCTCCGCTGCTGCCTGCGCTACCTGTGTCTCATAATGAAGCGCTCCGATCACGGAAAGACGAAGCCATGGCCACGGTGTTCCCAGGCTTCCGGAAAGTGCAATGACTCCCAGTAAAATTCCAATACTCGGCAGTACCGAAAAGGTTGCACTTGAAATAATGGTCCGTTTCATTTTCGTTTCATCCATTCCCAGTGCCTTGCCCGCCCGATAAGCCCTGATGAGGAAAATCACGCAGACAACTGCCACAAATGCAATGATACCACCACAAATGAGGTACATGGGCGCACTGTTCAACTGATTTAAAATCGTCATAACTCTACACTCCTCTACTTTCATTGATTCAATCTATCTAAGATTATGCCACATCAACTTCAAAAGTTCCATATGCGGACTATAAAGGCGAGCTCCGTGCTATCCGCGACATGGGTCTCAAGGGCATCAAGCTCCATCCCACCTATCAGAACACCTACATTGATGATATCCGCTATGAGCGCATCATCGGCTACGCCACAGAGCTGGGACTGCTGATCTCCATCCACTGTGGCCGGGATCTGGGTTTCCCGCGCCAGGTAAACGCCACCCCGGCCCGCCTGCACCACATGCTGGAGGATGTCTTCCCGGGCGACAAAGGCGACACCTCCAAACTGATCCTGGCCCACCTGGGCGGACACGATATGGAAAATGAGTCCGAGCAGCTTCTGGTGGGCGGCAGCTACTACATGGATCTGGCTTATATCCTGCGCCTGGCCCTGCCAGAGCAGATTCTGCGCATGAGCCGCCACCATGGCACCGACAAAATCCTCTTTGCCACCGACTCCCCCTGGAGCGGGCAGAAGGAGGATGTGGAGTACATCAAACGGATTGGATTCACAGAGGAAGAGCTGGAGAAAATTCTCTATAAGAATGGGGCAAAGCTACTCGGACTCAAAGAATCTTAATTCGATACACAGAAGCGAGAGAAATCCCCTTTCACCGGGAACGCATTGTTTTCCTGCTTTCGTTCGCGCGGCTTATTCGCGCCTGACCGCCAAACTCGGCCCTAAAGGGCCTCAGACAGTGGCTCCTTCAGGCGCTGCCAGCGCAAATGGAAGCGGCGGAAAACAAGCTAAACCCGGTGAAAGGGGAGTTTTCTCGCTTCGTCCGTCTTTATTCACTTTTATAAGCTTCCGTCCTCAATTCATAGGTATTATACGCCCTTATAAGTAGCTTCTCCTCCTCGGCTTCCGTCACAGAGATCATAAAGGTAATATCATCGCCGGTTCCTTCCGGCCACAGATACAGTTCGGACCAGGTGCCCCCTGCGTCCGTACTGTAATCATAATACATGACGCGGCTGTCGGGGTCTTCGGCGTGGAGAGTGATCTGGGCGTTCGCCGTGTCCTGGCGGGTCAGTGTGTAGCAGACGTTGACCGGATCGGTAGTGTCGGGACGCACCGGAGAGGATACCGGCTCCGTAGTATCGGCGGCGGGCAGCTCCGGCAGATTTTTCCCCTTCTGCAGGCCAAAGAACGCGGCAATTCCGGCGGCGTCACATTTGCCGAGCTCTGCCAGCTTTTCATCGGTATTCATGCGTGCCCAGTCGTCATCCTGATCCATGTAACCGTGCTCGATGATGATAGCCGGAATCCTAAGCGCCTTGCTTTCCCTGATGATTCCATAGTAATCTGCCCCTTTGCTTCCAAGCCGTGTCTTCACCCCTTTGGATACGAAGCCGTCGCCGACCAGCCGGCTCAGCACCTGATCGCCGACACCCTTTCCCCAAGCGTAGTAGCTTCCGAAAGCTGAGGTGAATACTTCGGATCCGAAGAAATTGTGTTCCTCTGAGGCATTCAGATGCAGACTAATCAGATAGTCCGCACCTACGGATTTTGCGTAGGCCGCCCGCTGTTTCAGGGTCAGGGCTTTGTCTGTCTCCCGCGTATACAGAACTTCCACATTGCCGTAGGCGGACAGCTCCGCGCCTGCCGCCTGCGCGATTTTCAGCGTCAGATCCTTTTCGAAGGTATCACGGTATTTCGCGCCCAGCTCCTGCTCGTCGCTGGTTCCGGGGCCGCCGTGACCGGCGTGTTCTACATCTGCAACTTCCTTACGCGCTTCACCAATGCACTC
>OHBJ01000104.1_pt1 | contig 41262 bp, 31 predicted proteins | sample 1577241 | NCBI WGS metagenome assembly OHBJ01 (sample SAMEA3541594, study PRJEB24748) | human gut metagenome | biome: human gut; feature: human-associated habitat; material: faeces | place: China | collected 2012 | reverse complement strand
GCTGACTTCATGAGCACGCATGCGGGTCCGTGCCGACTATCCCAATGTAGGGATTGAAGCCGTTTATGAAGGCATACAGTATGAAAACGTGGCCGGCACGCTGCATCCGGCGGCCCACGGCATCGTGCTGAAAGCGGCTACGGAGGCCGGTATGGATGTGGCGTTCATATCTTCAAGGGGAGGGACCACCGCCTCGATGTTCGCCGCAAAAGGCCTTAAAGGCGGGATGTGTGTATTCTCGGGGCAGCATAACGCCCACTCCCTGAAAGAATACGCGCATATCCCCGAGATGCGGGACGCCTTCCTCCTGATGCGCGGAATCGTTTATGGTGTCTTGAGCGAGGGGCAGTAGACCGGTTTGAAAGGGCGCCTTGCCATTTCCCCGTACAATTACCGTAACGTCGCGGAATCCGCATGGAATTTCCCTCCTGCTTCAGGCAGAGATCGGATGCATGTACGGAAGACCGCATCTGAACATCATCAGGCGCCGACCACCGGTGCCTGTACCTGCTATGCCCCCCGTTCCGGAAGAGGATGAGTCTGGTTTTGTATTCAGGCGCATCCTTCTTTTTTAAGCCGTGGCGTTTGACGCGGGGGAGGCGGCTGTCAGGATTTGCGCGTGCGCGGGCGCCCTCTGGCGGGACGGTCTTTAAGATATTCTTCTATATCGCCAGATATTTTGGTTTTGTTGCGTTTCTCGAAAGCGAAGCGAATCCCTAAATAGAGTCTGCTGAAGCCGGACGAAGCCTCTCCCGGATGGGGACGTGAAAGCCAGGCTTTCCAAAGGAGGTCCGCTATGGAGGCGGGCATTGTGTCCGCCTTGAGGTCGAGTAATAAACCGTCGGAGATGAGATCCGCCCATAATTTATATACGGTGCCATGGCGGTCCGTATTCTCGAATCTGGTAATAGTGCTTGTATCATAAATGAAGTCATGACCTTCGATTTCGGGGTTTAAGCATCCGTAGAATGTGACGGCGGCGCATACCCACGCGCGTTCGGTAAGAGAGATGTCTGTAACTTTGCCGAGAGGGAGCTTTGGTAAAGTCTGTCGAGTCTTGTTGCCGTTTATAGCCGGGAAAATACATTCATCCCATATTTCGGACAGCTCTTCACGGGTGAAGAGCGGCATTTTCCGGCCTCTTTCCGAGCAGAATTGCGCCACGCTTTCGTATGTCCGGGAATAAAGTCTCTCCAGCATCTTGTGGTTTTCGGCCATCCATTCAAGTTGGGAGGCAAGTGTCCGGTGGGCTATATTCCCGAATTTTTCATTTTCCTCCTTGTATTGAAGCAGGGGATTCCGCAAAGGTCCTGAGTCCGGCGTCAGTTCTGTCAGTTTTTCGTGAGATGATATTCTGGCTGCGCAGTGATTGCAGATTTTCCGGTATGCGGAAATCGCCTTGTCCGCGAGGGTGATGTCGTCGGAATCCGCTTCCAGATACTCTTGTATGGGGTCGAGACATTCCGCGAGCAGTCCGGCACCGGCACCGTTGCCGATAATTCCGAGTGCCTGCTTTATGGCAATGGCTACATTTGCCATCGGGGCGTGCATCTTTTTAGCGGCGGCATCCTTCTCTTTTTCGAACTCGGACTGAAGACGTTGCAAGGTAAGCTGCAGTTCTTCGCTTTTCCTGACAAGCTTTTCGTTTTTTGCTGCATATTCTCCGAGTTGTCTTGATTTTTCTTCCCGTTCCTTGTCGAATTCTTTCTGTTGCCGCTCTATGGTTTCCCTGAACCGGGTGCGCTGCAGGCACAGCTCCTCCTGTCTGTCCGCCAGTTCGGCGAGTTGCCTGACGCTTTTTTCTTTCTCGGCGATGAAGGATCTGTGCTCTTTCGAAACAGCGAGATTAAGGATACGTATCCGGGTCCGGTGCCGTTTCTGTATAACTGCGAGCACAACAGCGGCCAATCCTGTTATTATGAGGATACCTGCGGTTATGAGCAGTATGTTCTCGGCTATGGTGCCCCAGTCGATGCCCGGGCGGTTTAGTCGCATCGGGGGACAATCCGGTGCGGGGATGCCGTCACCGGACGTGGGGAATAAACCGCCGGAAGTCAGGGAAGGGAGATGCCAGACGCCGAAGTTCATGGTCTGTACAAGGAATCCCCCCTTCGCGTTGGGGACAATCTGCCGGATATAGGGACTTTCGAAAAGGCTGTCCAGCTTTTCAAATCTGTACCGGTGCCGTTCGCCCGTTCCAGGGATATAATAGTAGAGTCCGTTGCGTGAGCCGATGAGCAGGGTGTCCCGTACGGCAAGGATGCTTTCCATACGGTCCGACTTCCGGTGGGAGTTGGGTTCTATGAGGGAAGCCTCCCTGTCGTGGGCCAGGAGGTGGTTTGCCAGTGACACGACATAGACGCCGTTGGCTACGGCAAGATACATTTTTTCATCGTAAACCGATATATCCCTGATTCCCGAGATGCCTTTGAGATTGCCGAGGAAAACGGGAATGCTGTTTTCTGTGTCTGTGTGCCACAGTCCGAGACGGTTTGAAAGGCCGTAACCGTTATCGGCGAAAACCAGATATTCGTCGGAGTCCACGCCGGGGGCACCGGGGGTGCTTTTCATCAGTTTCCCGTCGCGTATATAATAAAAGTCACGCCCCAGCATAGTGGCTGCGTGGAAACATTGGAAGGTACCCTCTTTGCTGAAATATCTGATAGAGTCTCCGTATAGCCCTACCCAGGAGACGGATGATTCTATGTGGGCTGTGCTCCCCCGTTTCCCGGAAAGAGAGAAGCGTGTAATCAGGCGTTTGTCGGAGTTGTCATCGGGGCTCCACAGTACTGTGAGCGAGTCTTTGTCAAGAGCGGCGTCCCAGCATCTCATCGCGGGGTCGAAGACGGTCAGCTCCGTATTGCCGGACCCGAGGGCTGCTATGGCAACGCGGTATATGCCGCGGTCGGTGACCGTCAGCAGTGAGTCGCCCGAAATGAACATAGCTTCCTGTGAAAACTGCGTCCGGCCTTTGCGCAGATGCGCCAGCGGTGTGGCAAAGCGTGCCTGCACCATAGTGTCGCGGCGCAGACGCTGCATATCTCCGCCGTCAAGATACTTCAGGCCGTTGGAACTCCCGATGACAAGCGTGGAATCGGCCATGAGCAGCGAGTAGGCGCTGTAATGCATCCCCTTGTCCGGGAGAGGGCGCGCCGCCGCTTTGATACGCGACAGGTGCGCTATGTAACGGCGCCCGTCTTTCCCTCCGGCATATCTGACGTATAACACCCCGCAGTTCTGTTTGGCAACGAGAAACTCGTCCGGCGAGAGGGGCAGGATGTCGTAGGTCTTCCATTTGTCCGTGAATTGCGGAAGCGGATAAGTCTCGTATAAGTCCGTTTCGGGATAATATATGGAGAAAGAGGGGTGCACGGAGCCGAGAAGGAGGCACGTGCTGTCCGGAGAAGCGCTAACGCAAGTAAGATGCTGCTTGACTTCGGAATATGTAAAAGGGTCTCCGCCGCTGTGGTTGGTCGGAGAACTGCATGAAGACAGGCACAAAAGGCATGCCGCTATGAAGGCTTGGGCGAGATGTTTCATTTTCGGAAGCAAATTTAGGTAAAATTTCCGATATTTACGCTCTACGGGATAAAGAATAAAGACATTGGTGTGGATTTTCTTTCAGAAACATTCCTTGGCACTGATGTCCGGCACGACACTATGATACATACTGGAATCTTGACCGGGGGAAAAGACCGGGCAATTTTGTTAAAAATATTTTGTTAAATAGGAAAATTTATGTAAATTTGCGGATGATTATCTCGAAATGACTGTCAAACAGTCTGAAAACAATAATCAAATTGCCACGACAGCCATGGAACAATTATTATTAACGGATATATTATGAAACAAAAAGTTACCCGAATGGGTCTCGCCTTAGCGTTGGCGGCCGCCATATCCCCGCAAGCGTTCAGCGCCGACCCGCTGTTTAATTTCACGTTTGACGACGCTGATGCCTTCAACAGCAATTTCACCGTCAAGAACAACAACGTGGACGACTATACGTGGAAATATAATTACTACGGCTCCACGTACAATTATGCCCAATGCTACTATTGGAACGCCAACAACACCTATGACGACTACATGACGACGGTCAACGCCTATTCCCTGCAGCCCGGTAAAGCCTATCGCTTGCGTTATCAGGCATGGCATGACCAGAGCAGTGCCTCTGTTCCCGGCAAGATGGTAATCGCCATCGGTACCGGCGACGATGTCCTGGCTTATACCACCATCGAAGACCTTCAGAACCTTGAATACATAAACAAATACAACGGTGTGCAGGGCAAATGGTACGACACCTACTTCACCGTGCCTGAAGCCGGTGACTACCGCTTTACTTTCCACGCGGTTGACGGTGCCGGCGCCAGCATCGACAACATCACGCTCCAGGAATACGGTTCCCCCGCCTGCCCGGCGCCAGTAGAGGCAGTGACAGTAACCCCGGGCGAGAACTTTGCCACCACAGCTACCGTAAGCTTCACGCTTCCAACAAAGACAATCACCGGCGACGACCTCACATCCGTCACCAAGGTGGAAATCATGCGCAACGGCACTCTTGCCGGAACTATGACCTCAGGTCTCACCCCCGGCTCCGAGCAGACGTGGAACGACGCCAATGCCGGTACGGGCACCATAACCTATGCAGTGAAAGTATTCAGCGGAGACCTCGAGTCCGAACTCACAGAAGGCTCCGCTTACGTGGGTCCGCTGACGCCTAAGCCCGTAACAGCCCTGGGCGTTATCTCTGACAACGACCGCGACTTCACCATATCATGGACAGCACCGACGAAGAGCACCAACGACATGGACCTCGACGGCTCGCTCCTTAAATACAACGTCTATCGCGTGGTTGGTGAGAACGCCGAGAAGATAGCCGACGCCATCACCGAAACCACGGCAACCGACGTCTTCGCTCCCGCCACGGCAACCACCTTCAGCTACAAGGTAGAAGCCGTCTATGGCACTGAAGTTTCCGAAGCCGTAGTCAGCGAAGAGTTCTCCGTAGGTCCCAATTCACTGCCATTGGCAGCCTCCTTTAAAGGAGCAAAGATGGATGCAGGTTGGAAAGGCCAGATAATTTCCGGCAGTTATAACTGGGAAGCAACGTCCTCCGCATCCTCACCTTATGCTTATCCGCAGGACGGCGACGGTGGTTTGGTTTACTATAAATCATACAGCGCGCAAAGTGGTCAGGGCGCACGCCTCATTTCTCCCGAAATCAAAAACGAAGCCGGTTCCAACCCTGCTTTCTCATATTATCTCTATCATCACACATCGGGTCAGGACCAGGTGCTCCTCGAAGTGCAGAAAGACGGCGGCGAATGGGAAGAAGTGCCCAACACCACCAACATCGTACAGGGTTCCCCCACAGGCTGGACACTCTACTCTTACAGCCTTGCCGAGGCCGTGGCCGGCTCCACGTCCTACCGTGTGGCTCTCCGCACCATCAGTGCTTACGGCTACAACACGGTGATCGACAATATCAAGATTTACAACCAGCTGGCACACGACGCCGAGGTTAAAGCCGTCAGCGGCCCCGAAAGCATCGTGGCAGGCAACGAAGCCACATTCACAGTAGCCCTCGCCAACAACGGCGCATCGGCAATCGCAGCCGGCGACTACCAGCTCCTCTTCACCGTAGGGGACCGACAGGTCGAGACTCCCGCTTCCGTTGAAATTCCCGTCAACGCCACGGTCAACATCGAAGTCCCCGTACTCCTCACGGCCGCCGATGCCGCCGAGGAAGCCCTCGAAGTGAAAGCCGACCTCGTGTATGCAGCCGACCTGGACGTCGATAACAACAGCGCCACTACCTCCATACTCGTTTCCGCTTCAACCAATCCCGCTCCCCTCAACCTCCAGGGTCAGGCCAACGACGCCGCAATCACCCTCACTTGGGAATGTCCCGTTAACAGCGAAGGCTACGTGCCCACCGACTTCTCCGAAAACTTCGAGACGCTCGACGACTGGACAATCATCGACCGAGATGGCGACACCTCGATGTCAGTCCGCTATGGATGGAAAAGCACAGAATGGACAATCCCCGACTTCGGAGGCAACTCATACGCTCCTTCGACTTCCGATGGCAACATAGTGGGTGTTTCCCTGGCAAAAGCCGGAAACTCCGATGACTGGCTTATCTCGCCCGAACTTCAGAATCCCTTCGACGGCGCTGTCTACAAGGTGACCTTCAAGGCTCTGACGATGGAAAGCTACGTCAAGCTCAGTATCAAATACTCAACCACCGACGCGCAACCCGATTCTTTCACCGAGGCAGAATCTGTATCACTTGAACGCGCAACCACTTCCAGCGACTGGAAGACTTTCACCGCAACGGTTCCGGGATCAGCTAAATACATCGCGTTGCACAACTGTAACCTGCAGTGGGAGACCAATAATTTCATTCTGATCGACAAGGTGCAGATCACTTCCGAGATGACCGTTGTCAACGGTTACCACGTATATGAGGAGGGCGCGCGCCTCAATGGCGAGATGCTCACCGAAACCTCCTTCGTAATTCCTCTTGCCGAAGCACGCACCGCCGCCAACGAACGCTCCTTCGCCGTATCGGCAGTCTACGCCGAAGGTGAAAGTCCGCTCTCCGACCTCGTTACCGTAAGCATACCCACCGGCATAGACAATATCATCAACGATATGGCCGGCATCCGCGTAATGCGCGGCGGCATCTCCGTGCCCTCCTTCGCCCGCGTATACGGTCCGGGCGGTACACAGGTAGCCGCAGGCGAAGGCTTCATAAGCCTGACACGAGGCCTGTACGTAGTGACCATCAATGGCAAAGCCTACAAAGTAATGGTCAAATAACCACGAAGCATTCCTCTTCAACTCTAAATAAGAAGACCGTCCCGGACTCCCGGGGCGGCCTTCGCTATATCTTGGCGTTACGGTTCATAGAGACGGAAAGTGCCGGTTTTACGCAGGCTGGAAGCCTGCGCTCCATATTTGGCGGTTCGCGGGATTTTTGGTAACTTTGTGGCGAAATTAAAACTTTTGACTCTTATGTTCTCAGGAATTGTTGAAGAGGCAGCCACCGTGGTGGGCTGCACACGGCGCGACGGTAACCTCGACCTGCGCGTGAAATGTTCTTTCTGCGACGAGCTGCGCATCGACCAGTCCGTGGCCCACAACGGCGTGTGCCTCACTGTGGTTGAGCTGCACGGCGACGGCTCTTACACCGTAACTGCCGTACGCGAGACGCTGGAACGCTCTAACCTCGGCCTCCTGAAGCCGGGCGACCTTGTTAACCTTGAACGCTCCATGAAGGTGGAAGGGCGCCTGGACGGCCATATTGTGCAGGGACACGTGGACACCACCGCGCTCTGTACCTCAGTGGAGGAGGCCGACGGCAGCTGGTATTACTCCTTTAAATATGACTTCGACCGCGAGCTGGCCAAGAAGGGTTACGTTACGGTTGAGAAGGGTTCTGTGACGGTCAACGGCGTTTCGCTGACGGTATGCGACTCGGAGGCAGACTCTTTCCGCGTGGCCATCATCCCCTATACCCATGAGCACACTAACTTCAAGGAGATAGTGGCGGGGACGCGCGTCAACCTTGAGTTTGACATCATCGGGAAGTATATCGCGCGGATTTCCGGGCTGCTTGGGTAGGCTTATGGAGCGGAGGCATTCCTGCCTCCGGTTGTAGCCGTGTGAGCGGCAAACTCACGGATTATTAACCGCCGGTGCGGTTTAGGGCGGAGGCAGGAATGCCTCCGTTCCATATTCAGAAGGGGTAGCCGATGGCGAGGTGGAAGGCGAAGGCGTCGCGGAAAGCTACGTTGAAGTAGTGGGGCGTCCCGTTCGAGTAGGGAGTGTGCAGGCCGTAGCCGAGGTCGCCGCGGATTACTATCATCCCCATGTCCACGCGCAGTCCCACGCCGGTGCCGAGCGCTATGTCGCGCAGGAAGGTCTTCCCCTGCAAGAGTCCGCCGGGACGGAGGTCGTCTTTCTTCAGGAGCCACACGTTGCCGGCGTCGAGGAACACCGCGCCGTGCAGTATGCTCACTATCGGGAAGCGGTATTCCACGTTTGCCTCGAGCTTGAAGGTTCCCGTCTGGTCGAAGTATCCGTTGACCTGCGAAGCCGGGGCGCGGTAGGAGCCGGGCCCGATGGAGCGCACCGTGAAGGCGCGTATGGAGTTGGCGCCTCCCACATAGAACTGTTCCTTATAGGGGACTTCCCGGGAGTTTCCGTAAGCCCACGCCCCGCCGATGAGGATGCGTGATACGAGCCACTGTTCCGTTCCGCGCACGAGGCGGCGCGAGTATACGAGCTGTGCCTGCGCCTTTGCGAACTGCGAGAAGGGTGTTCCGAAAAGTTTCTTCGTCCCTTTGACACCGGCGAGGCGCCAGATGCCGTCGAAGATGTTGCCGGCCTCGGTGAGCTGCAGGTTGAAGTTGATGCCGTTGATGCGGTCGCGCTCGAAGAAGCGGTCGTAGGTATAGGTGTATGACATCTCGGGGATGAACTGGTTCTGGAAAGAGAGGGCGATGGCGGGGTTCTGCGCCATAATGGAGTCGAAGTCGTGGGTCGTGGAGATGAGTTTGGAGTAGCTGAGGCGGAACGGCGTGAAAGTCTGTGTGACGTTGCGCGAGGTGCGCCACTGGTACTCTATGCCGGTGTTGAACTCGGCCATTTTGAAGTATTTGGGGCGGTTGAGGATGTTTGCGCCGAGGTTTATGGTAGTCCAGTTTATGTCGCGTTTTGAGCGGCGTATGAAGGCCGGTGCCAGGAGTCGGGGGAAAGCCAGCGAGGTGTTGAGGCCGAACTCGTAGGAGTTGAAGATGGAGGAGCGCCCGCGTCCCGTCTGCCATTCGTAGGAGGCGTTGAACTGCACGTTGAGCTTCTCGGCGCCGCCGAAGAGGTTGTGGTGCGTGAGCCCGAACATGAGTCCCGGCCCGAGGTAAGAGTTGGACTTCGAGGCCACGTTAACCTCCAGCGATGCCTCTATCGGGCGGTTGAATTGCGTGAAGATATTGACGTCGAGGGTAGGGTTCTTGCCTGTATCCACGGGCACGGGCTGTATGTTGATGCTTCCGAAGATTCCCAGGCGTGCGAGGCGTGTCTGCGTGTTGTCCATTTGGCGCACGTTGAAGACGCGTCCTTTGCGGAAGGTGATGCACGAGGGGAGCATGTTTGGCCTGAGCCGCGAGGGGCGCATCACTATTATGCGGCCGCGGTCGGTTTCGAGCGTGTCGGGGGTTCCGGGATTGCGTTTGCTGCGGCGCATGACGTAGGTTGTGACGTTGCCCACCGTGAATTTCTTCATGGCAATTTCCGGGGTGTTCTTCGCGATGGTAAGCTTCAGTGCCACCGCTCCCGGAGTGATGAGCGAGTCGGCGAGGAACTCTATGTATTCGGGTCGGAAGTAGTAGTAACCGCGGTTTCGCATACGGTTGGCAATGGTGACGCGCACACGTTCCAGCGAGTCTACGCAGAAGCGTTCCCCTTTCACGAGGTATGTGTCGCGCATGGCCAGGGAGTCTATGAAGTGCTCTATGCGGGAGCTGTCGGGGAGATAGATGAGGGAGTCAATAAGGTACGGTTTGCCTACGTTTACGGTGTAGTTTATGCGTGCCTTCTTCTTGTTGCGTTTGTCGTAAGCCACTTCGTATGATGCGTTCGAGCCGAAGTAACCGTTCTTTTCCAGTACGCTTTCGAGCATCTGGACGCGGATCTGCGGCTTTACGTCGCTGACGAGCACCGGCTCGGAGACGAGCTTGCGGTATAGCCACCCTTTCAGCCCATTGGCCGAGTCGTTCCAGTTATTGTAGACCCATAGTCCGATGGGGAACGGGGTGCGGACGTAGGGGGACATGAAGGGCATCGGGTTGTTGGGCTTGACGTCGATTATACCCTTGAGGTTGGAGAGCATTTCGGAGGGGAGTTTCTCGCCCTGCGGCGCCTTGACGTCGAACTTGCTGACACCGGTATAAAGCACCGAGCCGTCCTGTAGCCGCCGTGTGGTGGAGCACGCGGCGAGGATTAGCAGGGCGAGGAGCGCTGCCGGCAGTAGAGTCAATGTTTTCAGTGAACGCTTGTGTGTCATGTCTTTAGCTTAAAACTCGTAGGGTTGCGGTGCTATGGTGTCGTCGCTGTGTTCGTTGTCGGGTGTGGTTACGGAGTCGGTCTTCACGTCCTCTTTCCTGGGTTTGCGTTTGCCCCAGCGTACCCGGAAGAACCGTCTGAGGTTCTCCATGCGCCGTTTCATTACGAAGCCGACGCCGGTTTCGCTGACTTCCCCCTCCAGGATGTTGTCGAAGTCGCTGTGGCGGAAGAGCTTGACGAGCATCGACATGGAGTTGGTCTGCTTGAGCATGTACTCGAAGGAGACGTCGCTGATGAGGTTCTCGGCGAAGTTCTCGTCGGCGGAGGCATCGGTGGTGTAGTTGCCTCCCACCACTATCTTGAAGCGGTTGTCGAAGAGCGACTTGGAGACCTGGTATGAGTAGCTGGTGGTCTGCGAGTTCTGTCCGCCGACGGTCTGCTCGTACTGGTTTACGCCGAAGCTGAGGTCCACGCCGCGGATGTTGTTTGCCGCCCAGGAGTTGAGAGTGGAGGTGAGGAAGGAGTAGAGGGCGTTCTCGGCGAAGTTGCCCTGCTGCGTGCGCGTGTTGGGTCCGGTGTACTGGCCGTAAAGCAGGAGGTTCATGGCCTGCGTGGAGCGCTGTTCGGGGGTCATGGACTGGAGTTCGTTCTCTATGGTCATGTCCCCTTCGGCATCGAGGTCGAATAGCACTTTCGGAGCCTTGAGGTTGTTGGAGATGTCCACCGTCACGAGGAAGTTTACGAGGCGCGAGTTGCCTCCGTCCGAGACGTTAACCTTCATGTCGTCGTAAGCCGCCACCGAGAGCGTCGGGTTCAGGATGTCGCCGTTCCACTGCACGAAGCTGCCCTGCCGGAAGGTGAAGTTCTTCTCGCCGACCACCGGCAGGGAGTAGCGCGCGAATCCTTCGCCGAGCATCAGCTGGCCGTTGAGGGTCATGTCGCCCATGAAGTTCTGATAGAAGTTGAGGGTGCCGGAGGGTTGCAGGAATACACGGTTGTTTCCTCTCGAGCCGCCTGTGAGCGCCGCAGGGAGGTTGACGGTGACGCGGGTTCCGGGGGAGACTGTCAGCCCGGCGCGTATGCGCATAGCCATTCCGCGTGCCACGCTGTCGGACTGCGCCACCTGCGTGGTGTCGTTGAAGTTAACGAACTTGACGACGTCAGATTGCTGGGCCTGCGTTACGGCCGCTGCCGCCTGCGAGACGGTATATGCGACGTCCGAGGTGCCCAGTACGGAGAGGTTGCCGTTGATGTCGAGCACCGAGAGTGAGCCTTTCACCGTGGCGTCGGCGTTGACGAATAGCTTGCCGGTGAGGTCGGCGCGTGTGCGCGAGTCGGTCTTCATCAGCTGCACGTTCTGGCCGTTGAGGGCGAGGTCGAGCAGTATGTCGGAGAACTTGGTGGCGTCCACCGTGCCGTTGAGGGTAAGCGGGTTGGCGTTCTGCCCCGTGACGGCGAAGTTGTTGAAAGTCACCACGTTGTCACTCACTGTTACCGGTTCGGAGCCGATGTGGAGTGCGGATTTCATCATGGCTATGGTTACGGCGGCGTCGGCGAACTGGAGGTGTCCGTTGAGTTTGGGTTCCGAGAATTTTCCGTCCATCGCCATCTCACCGTCCAGGTATCCGGAAAGCTGTGCTACGTCCTTACCGAGGAAAGCATTGGCCACCGATAGGGGGAAGTGCGTGAGCGAGAGAGTGAAGTCGTTGGGGTCGAGGGCTTTCTCGGTGTCGTTGCTGATAAGGCCGTGGAGTGCCATTACCTTGTTGTTGTCTATCTTGAGGGCGAGTTCAGCCTCGGTGTCCCCCTTGAAGTCGAGGTTGGCGTTGAAGTCGAAGTCAAAGTCCCCGACGCGCGTGTCGTCGTAGACGAGGTCGGTGACGTTCAGCGTTCCTCCACCCTCGAGCGCCGTCCCCTTATAAGTAAGGTTGAGGTCGGAGTTGAGGGTAGCCTGTACCGGGGGCGCGGTGACGGACATTGCGAGGAAGTCCTGTATCTGTATGTTCTGCAGGTTGAGGTGCAGCGAGTTGTGCCCGTCGGCATCGGGGTGCGTTTCCAGAAGAATCGAGCTCTGGGCGCTCATGGCGCGGAGGTTGGCGTCCACGGTGCGGTCGTAGAGGTTGTAGTCCACGTGGTTCTCGAGGTTGAAGGTCCAGGGCATGTAGGCTATGGTGGCTTTCAGCGGGGTGAAATGGACGGTGACGGTGGAGTCCATGAGTGCGGCTGTGAAACCCACGCGGTATCCGGTCTGCCCCTTGTCGTTGCGTTGCGTCAGGAACGCCGAGGCGCGGTTGCCGCCGATGTATCCGTTCATCTGCACGTCGGCGAACTCGGGGAGGTTCTGCGGCGTGTTGCCAAGATGTAGCTTGTAGTCGAGCAGCGAGCCGCGTTGCTTGAGGTCGAGGTTCAGGGTGTCGAGGAGCAGCGAGCCGGTGTTGAGCGAGAGGAGGTTTACGTTGCCTGTAAGGAGGGAGTCGCGGTTCTCGATGTCGGCCGAGATGTCGCCTATGGTGTATCCCATCGGGCTCAGGAAGTCGGATATGAATCCCCGGCCGTCGGCCCGCAGGTTAAGGGAGAACTCGGGGAGTTCCTTGCCTATGGCGTCGATGTCGAGGTTCTTCTCCTTTAGCTGTGCGGCGAGTATGGAGGACAGGCGTGTGGCCCTGCCCATGAGAGACTGTAGTCCGGCGTCGCCGTTGAAGTCGAGCGAGAGTCCCTGTGTGTCGAGGCGGGCGTAAGTGGAGGCTGCATCGGCCACGAGTTCGGCCGCCACTCCGTCGGGGATGGAAATTACCTGGTCGTCGCCCAGTTCCCACTCGAAGTTGTCGACGGCCAGCGTCATGTCGTAGAGCCAGCGGGCGGGCGACGCGGTGCCTTTCACGTAGATGTATCCGTGGCCTTTGCTGGTCTCTTTCGAGAGGTTGAGGGCGCGCAGGTCGAGGTTGGAGATGTCGGTGGTGAGGTCTACTGTATAAAGGTCGGGGGCTATGTTTCCTGTGCCTTTCACCGTCAGGGAGGCGTCGGGGTCGGAGGAGGAGAGGTCCACATCGTAGAGGCCGTCGTGGAGCGATACGAGGCCGCGTATGCCGCTGTAGGAATGGCCGCCGTAGTCGGCGCGCGTGACGTCGAGATGTATGTCAGTAGCGGCTCCGCGGCGTTCGGGGTTGAAACCGGCGCCATCGGCCAGGATGTGGGCCGATACAACCCCAACGCCGAGCGAGGGCATTAGGTGGCCGACATTAAGTCCGGAGGCCGTAACGTCGGCATGATAGCTCTCGGCGGTGAGGTTTACCCGTCCGGAGGCTGCGAGGTTGCCCGCCGAGGTGTGCATGTCAAAGTCGGCGGCATACGTCTGTCCGGCGATGGAGGCGCGCCCGGCGATGTCGAACTTCGGTATGTTGATGTCCTTGATGCTGGCGAGGCGCTGTGCGAAGGCGGGAGAGGTGAGTGAGGCGCGAAAGTCCACGTTACCGCTCATCATGTCGGGTTTCAACGGGTTGTCCACGTTGCCGGATGCACGCAGCGAGAGTATTCCGGGGAGCGAGGCATTGAGATTCCGGAGTTTTACGGAAGAGAGAGTGCCGGCGGCGTCGATGGCGATGGCGAGCGTCGTGGCGGGGCGGAGCATATCGGTGTAGGAGGCCAGCGAGGGCATGAACAGCGTGAGGTCTCGCAGTCCTACCGTACCTTCGGCCTGGACGTTCATCGGGGCGTCCGGCTTCATTTCCATTAGCTCGAAGGGGATGGAGGCGGTGGCGCGCAGGCGTGTGTGGGGCGTTGAGACGGCAAGGTCGCGGAGGGAGATGCCGATGGAGTCTATCGAGAATGTTCCGCTGCCGCTAAGTAGTTGTAAGCCACAGCGTTCGCGTGCCATTAGGCGCGTTATCGGAGCGTTGATGGTGCTTCCGGAGTTGTAGAAGTCGTGGAGCGAGACGCTGAGGTCTGTGAGGCTTACCCACGAGGCGTCGAAGCCGGGTTGCGGACGTGCTCCGCGGATGCCGTAGATGACGTCGAACTTGTCGAGCGAGATGCTATCGGCCTCAATGACCATTGGCGGCGATGGCGGCGAGACGGTGTCTACGGGGGCCGGATGCTCTTTTATATACTTTGCAGTGGGGGTGAGGTAAGTGAACGAGCCCTCCTCGGCGCCGAGGAACCGAGCCTTTATGTGGCTGTTGGTCAGGTCTATGAGTCCGTCTTTAAGCTCGAGTGAGACGGTGCTGAAGCTCAGGGTGTCGATGGTGGGGAGCATAGACATTGCGAACGAGACGTTGCGGAGCTGTAGGTTGCCGGTGCGGATGCAGAATTTGGTGCTGGTGGTGTCCGGGTTCGCTTTCTTCTTCCATACGTTCATGTACATGCGCACGTCGGCATCTTTCAGTAACGCCTGGTTAAGGTTGAGGTCCATGCGCCGCAGGTCGAAGGAGGAACGTCCGTCCACATCGAGGAGCCCTGCGCGGAGTTTCATTACCATCGAGGAGTCGGCTGAGACCATGCGGTATTTTCCGCGCAGGAGCTTGAGGGAGTTGAGGCGGACGTCCATGTCGAAGAGCGGGCGTACCTTGACGTCGGCTATGGCTGTACCGGCCGCTACCATGGTGTCGCCGGAGGCTTCTATGAGGAGGACGTCGTCGAGCTGCACGTCGAGGGGGAAACGGAGGCGGAACTTCCCTACCGAGGCGTCCATGCCGGTCTTGTCGCGGAGAACGTCGCAGGCCACGTCTTTGAGGATGTCCTGCACCGGAGGGAAGTAAATGAGAATGGGGATGAGGACGACGATGAGCGCCAGCCAAAGGATGACCTTCAGCGGGATGCGGAGCCATGCCGTGCGGATAAGGTGGAATTTCTGCTTCCGCTCTTTCTTGCGGGCTTCCGTGGCTTGTATGTCGTCTTTATCAGGCATCGGTATTTTTGGGGTTGTTATAGTGGTCGGGTTGGTTTTGGCGGTCGCGGCAGACCGCGTCCCTACTCCGTGGGCTGCTTCCTTTTGAGGAAGAGGGCGGCGGTGAGGGCGGCGAGGATGCCGGTGCAGTCGGCCGTCCAGTCGTTGAGGTCGCCCGAGCGGCCGGGGACCAGATAGTGCTGGGCAATCTCTATCAGTGCGCCGAAGAGGGCGCAGAGGAGCGGAATGCAGGGGGAGAGGATGGCGCGCAGACCCTTGTGGCGCTGTTCTCGCATTGCCGCGACCGTGAGGAGGAAGAAGAGGAGGGCGTGAGCCACTTTGTCCTCGCCGGCGAAGAGATGGATTTTTACCTCCCCGAGCGGCTTGGGAGTGAGCGTCAGCCAGGCAATGAGAATCACTGTCAAGGCTAATACGGAGTAGCGAGGCAATGCCGGTTTACGGCGGGTTTGCGTTTGCATGGTGCAAATGTAGTAAAAATAACCTTAGTACACAAATTTTAACGCTTCACGTGCGTATAAGTTCTCTCAAAGGGTGAAAAAAGAGAGGCGAGGGACGATAGGGCGAGCTGAAGCCCGCTCACGGAGCCAAACGGCTTTTGCGCAGGCCGGGCAGGCTTCGCGCGGGCGGCTTAGTGGGCTTATCAGGTCTGTTTGCGGGGCGGCATAAAAAAGGAGCGCAGGCGAAAAAATGCCTGCTGCTCCATTATGAGGGTTCGCTTTGGCGATTAGCGGTCTTAACTGAAAGTGCGGGAATTACTCGCGGGCGAGGATGAGGGCGGTGTAGGGTGGCAACTCTATGCGGCCTCCGGTGGTGGTGCCCAGGTGTCCTTCGGGGTCGATGCGGCCGTTTTGCGACACGATGAGCCAGTTGCCCTTCGGGATGTTGACGGTCTGTGCTTTGGAGGCGCCGTTGAAGACTACCTTTATCTCTTTCCACGAGTCGCCGTTCGCGTTGTCGAGCAGGGAGTAGGAGATGAGGTTAGGGGTCTTCTTCGAGTCAATCTTGTCGAAGCGGAGGTGCTTGGCTATGTCTTTGGCCGTTGTCATGCGGAAGGCGGGGTGAGCCTTGCGCAGGCGCGTGAGGCCGGCGTAGTAGTCGAAGAGGTCCTTGTATCGGGCCTTGTTGCTCCAGTCTATGGCGTTGATGGAGTCGGGACTCTTGTAGGAGTTGTGGACTCCTTTCTTGTCGCGAAACACCTCTTCGCCGGCAAACATGAAGGGAGTTCCCTGCGAGGTGAAGACGATGGTCTGGCCGAGTTTTGCGGCGTTGAGCATGTTTTCTTCCGGTTCACCGGCCATGGATTTGCGCAGCTTGTCGGTGAGGCAGAGGTCGTCGTGGCAGGAGATGTAGTTGACTATCATTTCGGGCGAGTCTGCATAGGGGAACTTGGAGTTGTTGCCGAGCTTGTAGTTGACCTGTGGATGCTTCGTTGCGGCCACTATTCCTATCTTGACGGTCTCTTCGAGTCCCGGCTTTCCGGTGGCGAAACCGCGGTCGGCGGCGTCGGTGTAGTGACCCTTGATGGCATCGCGTATGTCATCGGAGAAGACGGCTACGTCCTTCATTTTCGAGACGTTCTCCTTAAGGGCGCGGCGTTCCGTGGCAAGCGGCGAGTCGCCGGCGGTCCAGCCTTCGCCATAGACGAAGATTGAGGGATTGAACTTCTTGAGTTCGGAGGCCACACGGTTCATGGTCTCGGTGTCGTGGATGGCCATAAGGTCGAAGCGAAAGCCGTCAATGTGGTATTCGTCGGCCCAGTATTTCACGCTGTTTACGATATAGTCGGCCATCTGGCGGCGCTCGGAGGCTGTCTCGTTGCCGCATCCGGAGGCGTCGCTGTAGCGGCCATCGTCCCAGTGGCGGTGGTAGTATCCGGGTGCGGTGAGCTCGAAGTTGCTGCCGTCGTTGTCGGCCGTGTGGTTATAGACGACGTCCATGATAACGCCTATGCCGGCGTTGTGGAGGGCCTTTACCATCTCTTTCATCTCGCGGATACGCGAGGTGGGGTCGCTGGGGTTGGTGCTGTAGCTGCCTTCAGGGGCGTTGTAGTTCAGAGGGTCGTAGCCCCAGTTATACTGGTTGGCGGGTAGGTTGGTCTCGTCCACGCTGTTATAGTCGTATGAGGGAAGGATGTGCACGTGGGTGATGCCGAGTTCTTTGAGGTGGTCTATGCCGGTCTTGAGGCCTTCGGGTGAGAGTGTGCCATGTTCGGTGAGGGCCAGAAACTTACCCTTGTTGGCGATGCCCGAGGAGGGGTGCTCCGACATGTCGCGGTGGTGCATCTCGTAGATGATGACGTCTGAGAAGTTGTCGACTTTGGGACCGTGGTCGGCGTCCCAGCCGGTGGGATCGGTCTTGGCGAGGTCCACGATGGCGGCACGTGCGCCGTTTACGCCCACGGCTTTGGCCCATACTCCGGGAGTCTCGTCGAGCCAACGTCCGTCATGTTGTATCTGGAAGGTGTAGAATTTGCCGTAGAGCTGCTGTCCGGCGACGGAGGCCGTCCAGGTGCCGGTTTCGGGGTTGGCGGTCATGGGGAGGACCTTGTAGGGTTTTCCGGTGCGGCCGTTGTCGTAGAGGTTAACGCGGGCGGCGGTAGCTTTCGGGCTCCAGAGGCGGAAGTGCGTGCCGGAGGCGTCCACGGAGAGCTCGAGGTCGTCGCCGCTGTATGTGGGGTAGGAAACAAACTGGTTGTCGAAGGTGCTTTGCGCCTGCGCGGAGAGACCGGAGGCAAGGGAAGCACCGAAAATGGAGGCTGTCATCAGCATGTAGAGGGTGTTTCGTAATTTCATCTGTAAGATTTATTCGTCAGTAATTTCTTTTAGGATGCAAAGATAGCTAAAACGGCGTCTAAAGTCAATAGCGTTAAGTATTTTTAGCACAAAGTCAGTACCAGCGGATGCCGTTGCTGCGGGAGGAGCGCTTGTCGTACTTGAGGTCCTTGAGGAGCGAGGATTTCACGGCTATGTGGAAGTTGTAGCTCTTGTAGGGCCCTACGGGAACGAACGAGGCTGTCATGGTGAAGCAGTGCAGGTCGCGCGAGATGGAGCAGTTCATGTAGGCTATCTTGTGCTGGTCAAAGTTGTAGGAGGCCGAGAAGGAGAAGTTCCAGTTCTTGGCGGGGCGCACCGAGCCGGAGACGCTGAGGTTTTGCGTCCACTTGCCGTTGTAGTCCATCTTGTCGTAGTTGAAAGAGCCGTAGCCGTAGTTCACAGAGTAGTTGAACGTTAGCGACCAGGGAAAGTTCCACTTGGCGTAGCCGTCGGCGTCGGAGGAGTCTTCTTCGTCCTCCTTTCTGTTCTTGCTTCGTTTCTTGGCCGCGACTTCGGCGAAGTTCTCGGGAGTGTCGTTCTCGTCGCCGTTCCAGTCGCCGGTATCGTCGTCCCAGATGTCGTCGTTCTCATCGGCGGTGTTGCCGCCGGCTTTGCCGCCACGGCGGAAGGTGTCGTTGTTGAAGGTATATGAGAAGGAGGTACCCGTAGAGGAGAGTTTCGGGAACTTGCCGTGGGCTATGCGGAGTTTGTTGATTTGAATTGGCGAGCCGGAGGGTGTGAGGCCGTACATGTAGGGGTCCCACGTGGCGGAGAGCGAGAGGTTGAAGTTCTTGATGAGGCGTAGCAGGATGGAGGTCTGTATGGGGCTCCAGCGCATGGAGTCGGCCGCGAAGTTGTATGACTGCGAGATGGTGAAGTTCTCTATCAGGGAGATTTTACGCACACCGGTAGAGTCCTTGTCGTCGCGTACTTTCATCTCGAGGTTGTTGGCCAGTGATACTGATAGTGCTCCGGTCTTGCCCTGCGAGGGAGAGCCGAAGATGCCGTGCTGGAAGTAGGAGTATCGGCGAGTCTGGGTCTCTCCCTGGCCGTCCACGTATTGGTATGTGCCGTAAGCGCCCCAGAACTTGGCGCCGAAGTCGGGCGATGCGCTGAAGGAGACGGTGGGGGTCAGGACGTGGCGTATCATCTGCACCTTGTCGCCGAGGAACTTGAGTGGTTTCCAGAAACCATAAATCTTTGTGTCGAGCGAGATTGAAGCGTTGAAGTCGAAGATGTTGTAGAATCCGTAGGTGGTGTCCTGCACTTCGCGGGAGGCCTGCGTGTCCCATTGCCTCCGTATCTTGGAGGTGTACATGCGGTCGTTGAGGCTGACTGAGGGGGAGATGTTAATGTATTTGAAGAGTTGGAAGGTGGCGGAGATGGGGACGGAGTGCTTCATGCCGTTGCGCCAGTCCTTTATGAGGCTTTTCTTGAAGAACTGGTCCTGGCGGGCAGTCAGTGAGTTCTGGAACTGTCCGGAGTATGAGAGTTTGATTTTCTCGTACCACTTTTCTCCGCCCACGGCTTTCTTGCGCTTGAAGGGGGCGGTCTGCGACATTGTGGCCGTCAGGTTGGGGAAGGAGACGGCCAGCGTGGAGTCTTGCGTGCGCTGTGCTATGTTGGCGGTGGTTGATAAGCTCCACTTGGTGCCCGGGAAGCGGTAGGTGAAGTTGACGGTCGATGACTTGGTGTTTTCCGTGAAGGAATTATTGTAATAGGTGTTTAGGTCGTTGCGGGTGTAGCCCGAGGTGGTGAAGTTTACCGAAGCGGAGAACGACATATCGGGGTTGGCCTTGGAGTCCATGGTGTGGTTCCAGAGCACGCGGAAGTTGTTCTGCTTCATGTAGTCGGGGTCACCCTTGTCTCCCGTTACGGTGGAGATGTATGAGATGTCGAACGAGCCGTTGAACTTGTATCGCTTGGAGTATGTGGAGTGTGCCGAGAGTCCCCACGACCCTTTGGTGTAGATTTCGCCGCGCAGAGCGAGGTCCACATAGTCGCTCAGGGCGAAGTAGTAACCGCCGTCGCGCAGGTAGAAGCCGCGGTTGTAGTCATCGCCGAACGAGGGGAATATGACGCCGCTGCTGTATTCCTTGGAGAAGGGGAAGAAGCCGAAAGGCAGTGCTATGGGGAGGGGAACGTCGGCAAGCACCATGTAAGCCGGGCCGGTGACGATGTTCTTCTTGGGTATCACTTTGGCCTTGGTGAGCTGGAAGTAGAAGTGTGGGTGGTCGTGGTCCTCGCATGTGGTGTAGCGTCCGTCGGAGACGTAGAAGGTACCGTCTTCCATCTTCTTGGTGGCGCCTCCCACGAGGTATCCCTCCCCCTGCTCGGTGACGACGTCACGGATGTATCCGCGCTGTGTCTTGAAGTTGTACTTCATGCTCTTGGACTCGTAGGTGCCCCCCTTGTCGGAGAAGACTGGGAAGCCCTGCCCTATGGGGTTTCCGGCCGAGTCGAGTTGTGCCGTGGCATAGACGGTCGAGGAGTCCATCTCCATGTGTATGTTGTCGGCGTTGAGCTTGAAGTCGGCGTATTCCACGGTGCTCTGTCCGTAGAGGAAGGCGTTGTTCTGTCCGAACATTACCAGGGAGTCGGAGGCGTGGAAGGTCACTACGTCCTCGATGTCCACCTTGCGGCGGTCTATCACAGAGACGGTCTCGCGCTTTAGGATGGTGTCGCGGTTCAGGGTGTCGCCTGTCATGAATCCCTCCTCGCGGATGTCTTCGGTGGTCTCGTCTACGGTCTCTTCGGGCACGGGGAGAGTGTCCGCGGCGTTGAGGGCCGCGGAGTCGGGTGTCTCCATGCCGTCGGGGAAGATGCCGCCCGGAGAGCGGCGCGGCGCCATGGAACTGTAGCCGGCGTAGGCTACCGCCACCGCTATGACGATGAGAAGGTATATAACAGTTCGCCTCAAGATGCGTATTATCAAGGGGTTGCGACGTGAGCCGGAGGCCGCGGGAGTGCCGCGCGGGAGTGTGCAACCGGGGTTTCAACCTGCAAAGTTAGTAATAATAGTGAATACCTCCCAAATTTGGCGTGGAAATTTTCGTTTCTTTTTTATCCGAACTCGCGGTGCAGCGCGTCGAAGCGGGCGAGGCTGTCGGTGCCGAAGCGTGCCATCTGAGCGCGTATCTTCTCGAGAGGCTTTTCCTCAGCGAGGCGCCCGGGTGTCTTGGAAAAGAACTTGTCGGCGTAGCATACGAGGCGTTCTACGGCCGTGCGCGGCGTAAGGTCGCGGGCGGGCAGGGGGAGGTTCTGGTCTCGGATTTCACGGGCTGTGAGTCCTGAGCCTGTATGGCGCTCGCAGACATCGGCGCAAAGGTAGAGGCCCAAGGAGCGTAGCATTGCTGCTCCCGCCAGGCCGTGGGCCAGGTAGGGGAGTGTGCCGTGGCAGTGGATGGAGGGTGCGCCGGTGCGGATGATGCCTATGTCGTGGAGGAGGGCGGCGAGTTCCGCTGTGTCGGGGGCTATGTCTGCCATATTCCTTTTTTTGAGGCAACTCAGGGCCTTGTCGGCCACCGCGCGGGAATGTGTCCAGAGGAGGTCGTGGAGCTCGCCCTCGGGGTAAAAGCAGTCGATGACGCGTCGCGCCAGCTGTTCGTTTCTGTTCATGGGAGCGATTGCTTTATTTAAGAGTATCTTAGGCTTATTAGGCGGGTCAGGCTTAGCAAAGATAATAGCTATTATAGCCAAGAGGAGGCTTGCATGAGAAAAAGAGGGGTAGCACCTTATTGGCACCGCCCCTCCTAACCTCAAAAACTTTAAAAATGATTGTGTCTCAGTCGAGAACTTCTACCCAGCCGTGCTTGTCTTCGCGGTCGCCGCACTGTATGCCGCGGAGCTCGTCGTAGAGCTTCGTGGACCAGGGGCCGGCCACGCCGGGCTGTCCGAAGTTGTATTTGTCGCCGGTGTCGAGGTCATCGATTTCAGCGATGGGGGAGATTACAGCAGCGGTGCCACATGCTCCGGCTTCTTCGAATGTGCCGAGCTCCTCGAGGCCGATGTGGCGCTGTTCCACCTTAAGGCCGAGGTCTTCGGCCAGCTGTCGGAGAGACATGTTGGTGATGGAGGGGAGAATCGAGGGGCTACCGGGTGTGATATAGGTGTTGTCGCGAATGCCGAAGAAGTTGGCGGCGCCGCATTCGTCGAGGTATTTTTTCTCTTTGGGGTCGAGGTAGAGCATCACGGAGTAGCCGAGTTCGTGTGCCTTTTCGCCGGCTACGAGCGATGCGGCGTAGTTACCTCCCACCTTGATTGAGCCGGTGCCCTTGGGAGCGACACGGTCGTACTCGCGGCTCAGGCATACGCGTGTCGGCTTGAAACCGTCCTTGAAGTATGGGCCAACCGGAGTTACGAGCATGATTACCATGTATTCGCTGGCGGGTTTCACACCCACGCGGGCAGTGGTGCCTATTTCGAGCGGACGGATGTAGAGCGAAGCGCCGGAGCCGTAGGGGGGCACGAAGCGTTCGTTGAGTTTTACCACCTTGCGCACCATCTCGCAGAAGAGCTCTACGGGCATTGGCTGCATGGAGATGCCCTCGGCGCTGCGGATGAAGCGCTTGGCGTTCTCTTCCATGCGGAAGATGCGTATTTTGCCGTCCTTGCCGCGGAAGGCTTTCAGACCTTCGAACGACTCCTGTCCGTAGTGGAGGCAGGAAGCTGCGATGTGGAGGGGTACATACTCGGAGTCGGATACCTGGATCTCACCCCATTTTCCGTCTTTGTAAGTGCAACGTACGTTGTAATCGGTGGGCATGTAGCTGAATGACAGATTGCCCCAGTCGATGTCTGTTTCTTTCATTTGGTATGTTAGATTTAATCTTGTGGTGCAAAGGTAATAAAGAAAGTTGGAATAAGTGCAAAATAAAGGCGAAAAATTTTAAGCGCGAGGGCGAAAAGGTGTCCGCGGCGGTGGTTTCAGCCTTTTTTATGGAAAAATAGCGGTGCCGGATGTAACTTTTTTGGAAAACGCACGTCTAATATGAAAAATAAATTGTAATTTTGCGAGCGAAACCCCGTAAGGCATGAAAATGAAAAGTCGTCTGCTGTATTCCCTGCTTCTGAGTTGCGTGCTGATGTGCGCGGCCGTCCCTGCTTCTGCCGCCGGGCGCAGCTGGGAGACCCTCCGCACCGAACGCACGGACGCCCGCACCGTGGCCCGTGATTCCGAGGCGGAGATAAAGACGGCCAAGAACACGATTGTAGTGACCTGCTCGAGGACCATGGCGGTGAAGGTCTATACAATTCTGGGGCAGCTCGTATCCTCGGACACGCTTCCCGCCGGCACCTCTCAGCTGCATATTCCCGGCCATGGAGTATATATAGTGAAAATTAACTCCCTGACGGTTAAAGTAGCCCTCTAATCTTTCAGTGTATCCCGGGTATTCCCGGAAATCTTGTAAATGCATTAAAAATCCCCTTTATCCCTATAATTCATGAACGTAAAATATTTATTATCAGTATTGTTGTTGGCAGCGCCTTTTGCGGCATGGTGTCAGCAGTATTGTTATGTAACCGCAGATAAGCTCAATGTGAGAAATTCCCCGGATTCGTCAGGAGCAAAGATTACATCGCTTTCAAGATATGATGTGGTGGAAATCATCGAGCCCGGCGCCGAGTGGACGTGCGTAAGTTTCATAGATTATGATGACAACTTCGATGAAGTGCGGCGGCAGGGTTATGTCGCCACACGCTTCGTCAGCATGTTGGAGCCGTGTCCCGTGACGGAAGCTCTCGCAAACCGGGATTTTGTCTTTGCGGAGAACGAACCCCGCGACATAGCATATTCGCTCGAAATAGAGGAAAATAACGGAGTGCTGAGATACGCATACCGGTTAGCGTCCATCGAGATGCAGAGAATGGGCGGCTCCGGCACATTGGATTGGGGGAATGGCCGTATTGCCGGCTATGGCGGCGACTTTTATTCTGTGACGGATACTTCAATGTCTTCCGAAAATGGAGCCAAGCAGCCGTTGATATATGACTGCCATAACGGGATGCTGTATCTCTGCGGCCACCTTTGGCAAGTAAAATAACCGCGGTGCGGATTTATAGCCATCCCCGCTATTAGCTGCATTCACAATAGCAGGCAACAGGGTGGTTTTACCCGGCTTCAGAGCTTATCGGGAAGAAAAAACGGTGAAAAAGTTTGTATGTCGGAAATAATTGCTAACTTTGCACCGTCCAAAGCATTGCGCCTCAGGGTATAGTGCGTGGATACGAGATTTTTTAACATAATTATTAACTATTTTTAATGAGCGAATTGAATAAATTCACATCTCCCATCGAAGATTTCGACTGGGATGCCTACGAAAATGGCACAGAAGCTGGTTCGAAGAGCCGCGAAGATCTGGTGAAGACCTACGACGAATCTCTTAAGACAGCTAAAGACAACGAAGTGGTGACCGGCGTGGTAAAATCCATCTCCAAACGCGAAGTGCGCGTGGACATCGGCATGAAGAGCGACGCTATCATCCCCGTCAGCGAATTCCGTTACAACCCCGACCTCAAGGAAGGCGACGAGGTTGAAGTCTTCATCGAAACGCTCGAAGACAAGAACGGCCAGCTGAAACTCTCCCACCGCAAGGCCTGCCAGACACGTTCCTGGGACCGTGTCAACAAGGCCCTCGAAAACGACGAAATTATCAAGGGCTACGTCAAGAGCCGTACAAAGGGCGGTATGATTGTAGACGTCTTCGGCATCGAAGCCTTCCTCCCCGGCTCGCAGATCGACGTTCGCCCCATCCGCGACTACGACGTATTCGTCGACAAGACAATGGAATTCAAGGTTGTGAAAATCAACCAGGAATACCGCAATGTAGTAGTCAGCCATAAAGCCCTCATCGAGGCCGAACTCGAAGCACAGAAGAAAGAAATTATCTCCAAACTCGAAAAAGGCCAGGTACTCGAAGGCAAAGTCAAGAATATCACTCCCTACGGCGTATTCGTCGACCTCGGCGGCGTGGACGGCCTCGTCCACATCACAGACCTCAGCTGGGGGCGCGTTTCCGACCCCAAAGAAGTGGTACAGCTCGACCAGGACATCAAAGTCGTCATCATCGACTTCGACGACGAAAAGAAACGTATCGCCCTGGGTCTCAAGCAGCTCCAGCCCCATCCCTGGGACAGCCTCGACCCCAACCTCAAAGTGGGCGACCATATCCACGGCCGCGTAGTAGTCATGGCCGACTACGGTGCGTTCGTTGAGGTACAGCCCGGCGTTGAAGGCCTCATCCACGTTTCGGAAATGTCCTGGAGCCAGCACCTCCGTTCCGCACAGGACTTCATGAAGGTAGGCGACGAAGTGGAAGCAGTGGTCCTCACCCTCGACCGCGAAGACCGCAAGATGAGCCTCGGCATCAAGCAGCTCAAGAACGACCCCTGGGAGAACGTAGAGACAAAATACGCCGTCGGCAGCCGCCACACCGCCAAAGTACGTAACTTCACCAACTTCGGCGTATTTGTGGAAATCGAAGAAGGCGTGGACGGTCTCATCCACATCTCCGACCTCAGCTGGACCAAGAAAATCAAACACCCCAGCGAGTTCATCCAGCCCGGCGCTGACATCGAAGTGCAGGTGCTCGAAATCGACAAGGACAACCGTCGCCTCAGCCTCGGCCACAAACAGCTCGAACCCAATCCCTGGGACGAGTTCGAAGGCGTGTTCACCGTCGGCTCCATCCACAAAGGTAAAGTCGTCGACGTCATGGACAAAGGTGCCGTCATCGCCCTCGAAGGCGGCGTAGAAGGCTTCGCTACCCCGAAACACCTTGTAAAAGAGGACGGCACACAGCCCAAGGCCGGCGACGAACTCGACTTCAAGGTAATCGAGTTCAACAAAGATAACCGTCGCATCATCCTTAGCCACAGCCGTATAGCCGAAGACGCCAACAAGGCCGAAGCACGTGCCAGCCGCGCTGCCCGCCGCAATAACCGTCGCAATAACAACAACGACGAAGAAACCGTAGCGGCACCGCAAATCGAAAAGACGACCCTCGGCGACCTCAGCGCCCTCCAGGCGCTGAAAGAGCAGCTCCAGAAAGAGGAAAAGAAAGGCTGATAATAATCACCCGTTAACAAAAGGTCAATTCCCCGGAGGAACAGACCTTCACCGATAAAGCAGCGGTCCCCGTCCCGGGGCCGCTGTTTCTATTTTCAGAGAGGGGCTGCGAATATGCAGCGCAGTCCTCCAGGCCTGCGCAACAAAAGCGCAAAGACGAATAAGCCCGATAACCGCCTGACGCCGCGGGGTAAGTCCAGCTACGTTGACAAAAGCTTGGCGCCGCGTGAGCCGAAAGCCAAGTAGAAATGTAGATATTTTTCGGGGCGGTGATAGAAACCGTAGGCGGTAGCCGTCTGTTATGATACACCGGAACAAATAAAATCTATTCCGCTATGAACATAATGGTATTAATATGGGCCTCCGTTATCGGCTATCAGATTTACCGGCACCGGCAGACGCTCCTCAGCCTTCTGCTGGAAGTTTTCCACCGCGCTAAGTGAGGCAGGTTGGTTATTGTGACAGAGAGTACGTGCCAACCGGGGGCGTAGATTGGGCGCAGGCGCGGCTTCGGGCGGAGGCAGTAATGCCTCCGTTCCGTAAGTCGGCGAACCAGTTTTGGTAGATATTTTATTAAATTAACACAAATTAACAAATCAGGGAGGGTAAAACGGATTTTTTTGCTTAACTTTGTCGGTGTAAATGAAGAATTATCGATTTAAGCCCCATAAGAAGTTAAGTCTCATAATTCCGAACGCAAAAATCCACAATTACTAATATAATATTTTTTCTATGAAATCTTACCTATTTACGGCGGCCCTGCTTTCAGGGACGATGCTTGCCGTAACATCGTGTTCAAACGAAGACGCTCCCTACGTCGGTGACGAGGGAATGACCGTCTTCTCGGTTAAACTTCCCGATGACCTCGGTACACGTGCCTCGTTCGGCGACGCCCCTGCCAACCAGGAACTCAACGTTGCCATCTATGAGGCTGGCAACACGGAGAAAGCCCTCTTTACCTCCATCAACGGCGTGACATCCGAAGGGATGACCGTAGAGCAGTTTGCCGCCGACGGCCTTACGGCCACGGTGAAAGTACCTTTGGTGAAAAACAAACAGTATGACCTTGTGTTCTGGTCGCAGGACAAGACCAACCGTTACTATACGTACACCGAGAACGGCCAGACTCTTACAGTGGGGTATGCAGAAGGAGAAGGTACCACGGTTGAGAACTACAACGATGGCCGCGACGCCTTCTTCGCCTCGAAGACCGTCACCTCCGGGGATGCAGCCAACAGCCAGACCATCCAGCTGCGCCGTATGTTCGCGCAGATAAACGTCGGCACCAATGACCTCCCGGCCTACACCGCCGCCGGCGGCAGCGATTCGTTCGGAATCACCGTCAGTGGTGTGGCTACGGAAATCAACCTGATGAGCGGTATCGTAAGCAATCCTTCCGGTACCGTTACGGCCACGACGACCAACGCCGCATCTTCGGCCACAGACTTTCCGGCAATCACCGGCTATACGGGCAATAAGCTTCAATACCTGTCGATGATATACGTGCTCGTAGGCGACGGTGCCGCTGCCAACAAGACGAATGTCGACGTATCGCTCTACGCCAACGGAAATGCCGGTTTCGCCACTTACGCCAACGTGCCGGTTCAGATGAACTACCGCACGAACATCTACGGCGCCCTGCTGACGAACCCGGAAGTCTTCAACGTACAGATCAACCCGATCTTCGCCGGCGAGTATAACAATGAAATGAAAGCAGAAACTGCCGATGACCTTGCAAATGCGTTTCAGTCTCCTGCCGAGTTGATTGAGGTGCCTAAGTCGATCGATGCTTCTTCCCTGACTCCGGAACAGTTGAAGTTCAATACTCCGAAAACTCTCAAGCTGGCACCGGACGCTGTAATCACCTTGCCTGCGAACGCCAATATCGAGGCAAACGCGAACCTTACTATTGTGGGCGGTTCACTCCAAAACTCTACCGATGCCGACGCCACCCCTAACGCAGACGGCAGCATGAACCTCATAACCATCCGCAGCGGTAATCTGACACTTGACGGCACAACGCTGAATAACAATCCGAATTACCATTATCATGGCAAGACGACCAATTCCTCTGCCGTAACGTATTATGGAGGTGTTGAATCGGTAACCATAAGCAACGTAACCATCAACTCAGGCGAGTTCGCGTTGTGTGGTATGAACCGAGGGAACAATAATGCGGAAGTCAATATTTCTAACTCTACGTTCTCGTCCACATCCTCGAATGTTCATAATGGCAAGAACTGGTCATACGCTGTGCGTCTCTATGGAAAGACAGCAGTTTTGAACAATTGTACCGTATCTGGTATTCAGGGTGCATTGTCAACCGACAGCGGCATACAGTGTACCATCAACGGAGGAAACTATTATACTGTAAATACCCCTGGTAGATCGGATGCTTTCTATGCTTTGTATGCGACCGACAATTCAGTAGTCACCATAAATGGAGGTTACTTCTATGGACCAAATAACTGGAGCGGCGGCCTTGATATAAATGGTACAAGTTGTGTAGTTTCCGGTAACAATGATATCGGCCTTCCCGAAGGTTCAATCATCATTAACGGAGGTTACTTCAGCGGCAAGCCTTACAACCACGTAACTAAGACTATCTACGAACCTACTTCATTATACCAGTATCAGTTGAACGATCCGGCAATCAGCATCGATGGCCGTGAATATAGTATCAGCGTAGTCAAGAAGTAAAAGCATAGGTAACTCACCACAGATAACGAAAATAAAAGCCAGGGCTTTCGGGCCTTGGCTTTTTTGTCGGTGCGTCGCGTTTCGGCTAAACTTTGCACACGATTTGCAGGTTATGAAATTAATATATATCTTTGTGGTGTAATCTTTAATAAACAAAATAATGCCAGAATTATTAAGACTCTTCGGTCTGAGATTCTTATTCTTTGCCAATGACCACGAACCTATTCACGTTCATGTAGTAAAAGGCAAAGGGAAAATAGCTGCAAAAGCCAAGTTTACGTTATTCCCGGTAGAAATGGTGGAGAACCAAGGATTGTCGGCCAGCGAAATAAAGATGGCAGAAGCGGTTATCGAAGAGAATAAGGATTTGTTCGCCGAACGGTGGAACGAGTTCTTTAACAATAAGTAAGTGTTCAAATTAAACCGATAGTAAGTGAAAGGATTAATCTCACATATCATAAACTTGGCCTTTTTGGCGCTTTCAGCCAAGTCTCCTCGGTTGCGATGCCCGCATCGCGCCCTCGTCGACTCGCTGAAATCGCTCAAAAATGCCGGCGTTTCTGATATGTGTTTAATTTGACCACTTACTTAAAAAATAAGAAGTATGGAGATAAGTAAGATATGGATTGACGACGAGGCCGTGTATGTGCGTACCGCCGACGGGCGTGAGGGCAGGGAACTGTTTGCCGACTATCCGCGGCTTTGCAACGCGCCGCGCGAGGCTTTGGAAGATTATACCGCCGATAATTTCGGTATCCATTGGAATCGCCTTAACGAGGACCTCTGTTTTGAAGGTTTCTTTAAGGAGAAACATGAAAACCCTCTTTACAAACTGTTCATGTCGCTTCCGGAAATCAATGTGGCGGCCTTGGCGCGGCGTCTCGGCATGGGGCAAGGAGAGATGGCGCGCTATACCGCCGGCAGTGAAAATCCGCCGAAGGAAAAGATGGAGAAGATTGTGGATGAACTGAAAAAAATAGGCGCCGAACTCCTCGATGTCTCGCTGTAACCTTTCAGATATGACCAGAATAAAAGCCAGGGCTTTCGGGCCTTGGCTTTTATTTTTGTCGGCGCGTCGCGTCGGGGCGCCGCAGGTTTCTCTGTTCTCGTTCCTTTTACTCGGCGGCGAGGGGCGACGGGGTGTTGAAGGTGCGCGCGGCGAGTTCGCGGTCAAGCTGGTAGAGGCCGTTGCCGTTTTCGCCTATCAGACGGTAGGTGTCCAGGAGCTGACGTGCTGTTTCTTCCTCTTCCACCTGCTCGGAAACGAACCAGTTGAGTTTCTCGCGTGTGGCGTAGTCGTGTTCCTTCTCTGCCAGGGCGTAAAGCTCGTTGATGAGAGCGGTCACTTTCTGTTCGTGGGCGAGTGTCGCTTCGAAAGCATCGGCCTCGTTTTTCCATTCGGCGGGGACTTCGGCGATGGGCTGGAGCACTACGCGTCCGCCGCGCTGGTTCACGTAGTTCATGAAAATCTGCGCGTGGGCGAGTTCTTCCTGGAATTGGATTTTGAACCAGTTGGCCACGCCGGGGCGTCCGGCGGCTTCGAAATGCATTGACATGGAGAGATAGAGGTAGCCTGACCAGAACTCTGCGTTAATCTGGTTGTTGATGGCTTCTTCGATTGATTTCTTTAACATGATGTTTGTTTTTATTATGGCTGCCGGGATGATAGCTGAGACCGGTTGCTTTACGCAACCCCTGAGACCCGGTTCCTGTTTCTACTGTGCAAAGTTACTTATTTTTCGACGAAGGACGAAAGATTTCATGCCAAAAAATTGGAAGTTCAAATAATAGAGGCTACCTTTGCAATGCAAATGGGAGTTAGTATCCCATGGGAAAGATTCTTCACCACGGCAATTTCAGACCCGAAGGGGTACCCCGGGGGTATGGAAAGTGAAGGGACGGCGTTCTTTCCCTCAGGCTCCGGCTGTCCTGAAAACGGCAATACCCGGTGCCTCCTGTCTGAGAATAACATTGCCTGAGTCCCGTCTTGCAGGTTCGACATATCGGGGTTATTTAATTCCGATTAGTTAATGCAGACAATACCAGGTTATAATAATATAGAAAACCCTACTCAGCAATGGAAAGAATGAACAAGTTTATTTCTGTTTTAGGAGTGGCAGCCATAGCTACTCTCACTTCGTGCGGCAACAAACAAGCGTCCGCGACCGACTCTGTACCGGCCGCCGATACCGTGATGCAGGAAACCGCGGCCACAGATTCTGTACCGCTTCAGGCAGAACCCCGACAGGCGGATACAGTAGCCTCAGATGTCCGCGAGCCTGTCGTAGAGGACACTTCCGCCGCAGACATCGCTCTGATTAGGTCCCTGTATTCCAAATGTGTATTCGGGGGGCCGAACGACGGATATCTTAAAAAGATATGTACCCGGAAAGTGCTGGGACGCCTGGCTGCCGCTTTCGAGTACGATGGTGGCGGATATGCCGTCTGGGAGTTCCGTTCCGGTTCGCAAGATGGCGACGGTCCTTCCAAAGTCACTTCAGTTACACCCGAAAGCGACGGATGGTACAAAGTATCCATGCTCGACATGGGTGCCAGATGCACCAAACGTATCCGCGTCACCGACGGTAAAATCTCGGATTACCGCTGACCTCTGTATTTTGCAGACAAAATGACAAAGCCTCCGTCATGGAGGCTTTTATTGTATCCGGTATCAGAGAGCCGACAGCTATCGCCAACGGCCTCTTAGCTATACATAATACGGGATAGCAACAGCACTGTTCAGTCCGGGGTGGAGAGCATGGCGATCTCTTCGTCGAGGGAGCGGCGGTAGGCTTGTCTGTCCTCTTCCACCATCTTGAGGAAGCGGTCTGAGAACTCGCGCATGAGTTCCCGGCGGTCTTTCCACTGCTCAGCGAAGAGGGCGGCTATCCAGTGTAGTTCGCGGTCGGCGAACTGTTCGTAGGCTTCTGTGAATATGGCCTCGGCCACTTCCAGGGATTCTGCTTCACGCACGCGACGCACGTCATAGGCGGTGACAATCTGCCCGGCTACGTCTATCCATTGTGTGTCTGCCGGCACGGAACCGTCGTCTTCGGGGAAGGGATCGTCGCCGAGGCGTGTCTGGAGGTAGTGGGCTATGGCCAGCTCGTAGTATTTCTTGGCGCGGTCAAGGGCGGAGGCGCGGAATTTCATCCCTTTGTGGCGAATGAAGAGGTCGTCGTCCACGCCGCGTTCCAGGAGGTCGTCGATAAGCGGGAAGGCGCGGAGCATACGGCTTACGGTGGCCGGGTTCAGGACGGTGAAATTGATGCGGTCGTGCAGTGGGATGCGGCGTTTGAGCCGGCGGTCGCGCGTGGGCCATTTTTTCTCGTCGCGTGTCAGTCCGCAGCTGCGGAGCATCATTCCCGGAACCACGGTTGTGCTCCCTTTCTCGTCGCCGAAAAGGTAGGAAAAGGGGAAGTCGGAGGCGTCGGGATGGTTCTTGTGTACGCCCATGAGTAGCGAGAAAGCTCCGATTTTAGCTCCCCACATTACGTAAGAGGATGAGGCTGTCTTGACTCCTCGCTGCATTATGCCCCAGTGCACGGGCCCGAGCTTGTACATGTGGTTGCTCTGGTTGGTGCCCGAGCCGGCGTTCATGAAAGAGGTCTCGCAGCCGATGAGCAGGCTCGACTTGTGCATGGAGACGGTGTAGGGTCCGGCGAAGACGGCGCAGGCCTCGCCGTTTTCGAGCGAGGTGTTGGCGAACATGAGCGTGTCGTGGGCGGTGAACCCCTTGTCCACCTCCACTCCCTGCCCCACGTAGCAGTTGCGCAGCAGCGAGCCGGAATCCACGCGGCCGTCCTCTATGATGAAATGGTCGGCGTCCACTCCGGGGCCGACGTAAGCCATGGCGCGGCCGTGCGGGGCGTTGTTGACTATCATGCCGTTGCGCAGCGAGCGGGCTCCCTCGATGTGCACTTCCGGGTCCACGCGGACGTTCACTATCGGTCCGCAGTCGCGGATAACTGCATCGTGGCCTATGACGGAGGGTAGCGGGTCGTAGCCGAACTTGTCGAGCAGCAGGTCGGAGAGCACGTCGTCGGCCCACTTTGGGAAATGCGCGGCCATCCATGCCATCTGCGCCGACAGTCCGGGGTAGATCTTCACGGGGCGCGAGCCGGTCTCGTCGAGCACCGATACGGAGCAGAGCAGCCCGCATTGTGCTTCGGTCTCGAACTCTATGCGGTCGAGGTTCTCAATCTGCACGCGGTCTTCTATGATGCAGCCGCTCAGCGTGCCGCCAACGTTGCGCACCCATACGTGGTCGCCGATGCGGCAGCCGTTGATGCGCACGTTCTCGAGTCCCTCCTCGGCGCGTTCGCCGCCGAGCGCGCCTATCGAGACATCGCCGGAGAAGACTACGTTGCGGATAAGGGAGAGGTCGGTAAGGTCGGTTACGGTGACGCGGTCCCAGCATTCGGCGCGGCAGCCCTGCCGTTCGAGCTGTTGCCATTCCCACCAGCGCAGGCGGCGCGGCTCAGAGGAGTTCGTTTTCGTCATATTTCTGGTATAAAAAGTCGTTGTACGGGAACCGTTCGGCGTGTATCTGCTTGGCCTTCTCGTAGAGGAGTTGCTTGAGGACGTCGATGTTGATGCGCTCCTTGGCGGAGATGAAGACGCAGTTGCCGTCGGTCTTCGCTTTCCAGCGGCGCTCGAAGTCTTCGAGCGGAATGTTCTCGCGTGTCGAAGGGGTGAGGTCATCGGGGTCCTTCGGTGTGTAGGTGAAGGCGTCTATCTTATTGAAGACCATGATTACTGGTTTCTGTCGCGCGCCGCAGATGTCGCGCAGCGTCTTGTCAACGACCTCTATCTGCTCCTCGAACTGAGGATGGCTGACGTCTACCACGTGGACCAGGATGTCGGCCTCGCGTACCTCGTCGAGCGTGGACTTGAAGGAATCCACCAGATGGGTGGGAAGCTTGCGTATGAACCCCACGGTGTCGGTGAGCAGGAAGGGGAGGTTGTCGATTGTCACCTTGCGCACGGTGGTGTCGAGGGTGGCGAAGAGCTTGTTCTCGGCGAAGACGTCGCTCTTGCTCAGGAGGTTCATGATGGTTGACTTGCCGACGTTGGTGTATCCCACGAGGGCCACGCGGGTGAGTTTGCCGCGGTTTTTGCGCTGAATGCTCTTCTGGCGGTCAATGTGGCGGAGTTCCTCCTTGAGGCGCGAAATCTTGTCGAGGATTATACGTCGGTCTGTCTCTATCTGCGTTTCGCCGGGGCCGCGCATACCGATACCGCCGCGCTGGCGCTCCAGGTGGGTCCACATTCGCGTAAGGCGGGGCAGTAGGTATTGGTACTGGGCGAGTTCCACCTGCGTGCGTGCCGTGGCTGTCTGTGCGCGCTTGGCGAAGATGTCGAGGATGAGGCTTGTGCGGTCAAGGATTTTTACCTGTAGTTCGCGCTCTATGTTGAGCACCTGCTTGGGCGACAGGTCGTCGTCGAAAATCACGAGCCCTATCTCGTGGTCCTCTATATAGCGCTTAATCTCTTCAAGCTTGCCCTTGCCGACGTAGGTGCGCGGGTTGGGGTATTCCAGTTTCTGTATGAAACGCTTCACCGGCTCGGCGCCGGCCGTGTCGGCCAGAAAAGCCAGTTCGTCGAGGTATTCGTTGCACTTGGCCTCGCTCTGCTGTTGCGTCACGAGACCCACGAGCACGGCCTGCTCGTTAGCCTCTTTGTTTATTATATGGTCTTCTATCATTGTCTTAGCGGTTTCGAGGGGCAAATATAATCTTTTTTTCGTAACCTTGCAAAGAAAAAACACGCGAGGACGCCGAATTGTTAAAAACGCGGAGCAAATTACCGAATCAAGTCGCGGTAATTGCCTAACTTTGCAGCGTAAACGGGTCGTAAGAGTGCCCGGACACTGTTACTTAAAACTTAAAAATCACACTGAAAATGAGAAAACTATTTGCTTTGCCGGCGCTGTTGCCGGCATTGTTGCTGCTATGCGCCTGCTCGCGGAAGGTCTACGTGCCTGTTGAGAGCCGCACTGCCACGAGCGATACGCTGCGCATAGTGGAACGCCGCGGCGACACCCTGCTGCTGCGCGACAGCGTCGTTACCCGAATCTCCGGCGACACCATCCTCAAAGAGGTATGGCGCGAACGCGGTTTTCTGCGCGGCAACGACCGCGTGCGAGACCGCTTCGTGCATGACACCGTAATCCGGGAAGTGCCCGCTTCGGTGGCGCCATCAGCCGCCGAGCAGAAAGAGCGCCGGCCGCCGCTGCTGGAACGACTTCGCGAAGCCACGAAATCGGCACTATTACTTATCTGTTTAACTTTATTAATAATTTATTTATGGAAATCAAGGAAATCATAGTCCACTGTAGCGCTACTCCCGAGGGGCGAGACTTCACCGTAGCCGACATCGACCGCTGGCACCGCGCCCGCGGATTCCGCGGAATAGGGTATCACTGGGTGGTGTACCGCGACGGGACGGTACACGCCGGCCGCCCGGAAGGCACTCCGGGCGCACACTGCGCCGGCCACAACTCCCGCTCGGTAGGAGTATGCTACATAGGCGGAGTGGCAAATGACGGCAAGACTCCGAAAGACACCCGCACAGCCGCGCAACGCGCCGCCCTGCTCACCCTGCTGCGCCGCCTTAAGAACCGTTATCCGAAAGCCAGAATCCACGGCCACCGTGACTTCGCCGCGAAAGCCTGCCCCAGTTTCGACGCCACCGCTGAATACCGAAGCTTGTGACCCGTGCCTTTCCTGTAGTGTCATGGTAGGTCCCTGTTAAAACAGCCGGCGCCCCGGAGATAGCAATAATTCGCGGATAACGCAAATTTCGGCCGATTAAATGCCGGGATTGCAATAAAACGGGGCGCCGGTGCGTTAACTAAATGTAACTCACCAAAAAATGAATGCCTATGACTATAGACTCTACCAAACATTTACTTCATCCGGAAAACAGCACAGTTCGCATGAAGCATCCCCGTAAAAGCACGCTCGACTTTATACGTCAGTTCGCACATTCATATTACATAATGCCCGGGGTGGTGTCTCCGGCGATAATAGTAAACTGAATTATAGAAAACGAAATTCCACTGCCGCCCTCCCGCGCGGCAGTATTTTTTTATTCGCATCCAAACTTGCAGTGCCCGACCTCATCGCGACCTTCAAAAGAAGGTGGTAGCGGTACGGATGTCCCGTGACCCAATCAGCTGTCGCCCGCCGAGAGTAACCTTATTGGTTTAAACTCGTGTAGGTCATAAACCAAAAAAGTGCGTCCGGCGGTTGGTCGGGCGCACTGTGGGGGAGGGGAGATGGTGGGGAGGTTATTTCTTTACTTTGTTGTAGCGTTCGTTGAGGCCTTTCACTACTTCGTCGGTGACATCGAGGGCCGGGTTGATGTAGAGCGTGGCGGCTTTCATGAAGATGGCGTCGTAGCCTTTCTGGGCGTTATAGATTTTGATGTATGATTCTATGGAGTCCTGGATGGTTTTCTGCATCTGCATGGCCTGCTTTTCGTAGTTTCCCTGCATCTGTGCGGCTTCCTGCTGCGCGCTGTTCTGGGCGGAAGCCAGGTTGCGCTGGTCGCGCTCGAACTCTTCCTGGGTCTTGTAGCCGTTGTTCTGGTATTTCTGCTGGTACTGTTGTGCCATGCTCTGGAGGTTCTGCTGCTTGGAGTTGAGGCTCGACTCCAGGTTGTTCTGCATCTGTATCATGCTCTCGTTGTAGTCTTTCGAGAGATTGTAGTTGGCCAGGATGGTGTCGAGGTCCACGTATCGGTAGTTGGGGAGCTGGGATGCGTCGGCGTTTTTGGTTTCTGTCTTCTTGGCCTCGGGAGCTTTGCCTTTGTCGGCGTTGTCACCTCCCGAGCAGGATGCTACCCCGGCGGCTATGGCGAGGAAAGATAAGAGAGTAAGTGAAAATTTCTTCATATAATGTGTTGTCTTGTTTTTAAATCAGTTCGCGGCACCGTGCGTGTGGAGAAGAGATGGGGCGGTCAGTCCTTGCGTGGCGGAGGGGCGTGGTGGCAGGAATGGTGCCTTCTTCCGCGCAGCCCGAGGAAGAGCAATGCCATCGCGATACCGAGCAATACTGTCGCCAAAACGGCTACTGTAAGTAGTTTCATCGGTTTTTGCGTGCAAAATTAGTGATTTTTTCGCCAACAAGCCCCGTTTTAACTATATTTAATCCTTAAATTATGTGAAATTTCGTCTTATGTCGCAGTTTTTTATTATCTTTGGCTCGTCAAACCGGGACACCGCCCGCGCGCGGCACCCGTACTTGTATTAAAACAACCTTTAATTAGATACTCATTATGGAAGTAAAAGACCTTAAGCCGGAACTTCTCTGGCGTTGCTTCGACGAGATTACGAAAGTACCCCGTCCCTCGTGCCATGAAGAACAAATCAGAGCCTATCTGCTCGACTTCGCGACCAAACACAACATAGAGGCCCAGACCGACGACTGTGGCAACGTGGTGATGCGCAAAGCCGCCACCGCAGGTTGCGAAAATGCTCCTACGGTGATTCTCCAGGCACACATGGACATGGTGGCCGAGAAGAACAACGATGTGAAACATGACTTCCTCAAGGATCCCATCGACACATACGTGGACGGCGACTGGGTGAAAGCCCGCGGCACCACGCTGGGCGCCGATAACGGCATAGGTATGGCCGCAGCTCTGGCCGTGATGATTGACAAAGACTTGCGCCACGGCCCCGTGGAGGCTCTCTTTACCATCAACGAGGAGATAGGCCTCGAAGGAGCCCAGAACCTCGGCAAGAATATGATTACCGGTACCATGCTCATCAACCTCGACTCCGAGGATGACGGCGAAATTTTCGTAGGTTGCGCCGGCGGCATCGACACTACCGCCTTCTTCAAATACAAACGCAGCCTATCGCCGGAGAACTTCGTGTACAAACGCATCTCCGTAAGCGGTCTGTTGGGCGGCCACTCCGGGTCGGACATCGACGCCGGGCGCGCCAATGCCAACAAGCTCATTGCCCGCTTCATCTGGGAATGCTCTCAGAAGTGGGAGATAGCCGTTAGCACCTTCGAGGGGGGCAATCTGCGCAACGCCATCCCGCGCGAGGCTTACGCCGTGTTCGGTATCCACACCGACCACCTCGAAGCTATGGAGAAAGCCCTGCACAAATACGCTTCCGAAATCAAGAACGAATACAAGGGCGTAGAGCCCTCGATGAAGCTGGAAATCGCCGATGTAGAACGTCCCGAATACTGCATTGACTCCGAGACTTCGCTCGCCCTGGTGCGCTCGGTCTACAGCGCTCCCCACGGTGTCTACTCCATGAGCCGTGACATCAAGGGCCTCGTAGAGACCTCTACCAACCTCGCCGCCGTCAAGATGATGGAAGACAACGAGATACGCATCACTACCTCACAGCGTTCCTCTGTAGAGTCGCGCAAAAACGACATGGCAGGACAGGTGGAATCCCACTTCCAGCTGGCCGGAGCCCGTGTGGAACACAGCGACGGTTATCCCGGATGGGCACCGAACATGGACTCGGCTATCATGAAGATTTCTGCCGACGCTTACGAGGAGCTCTTCGGCGTGAAACCCGCCATCAAGGCTATCCACGCCGGCCTGGAGTGCGGCCTCTTCCTCTCGAAATACCCGAACCTCGACATGGTGTCGTTCGGTCCGACAATGACCGGCGTACACTCTCCCGATGAGAAACTGAACATCCCGACAACCGAAAAATTCTGGCGTCACCTGTGCCGCGTGCTTGAAAAAGTAGCGGGCTTATGACCCTGAACCGCAAACTATTGCCTACGGCTGTGGCGACGCTTTTCGTGAGCGCCGCCATAGCCTGCGGCTCTACGGTAAACGGACAAGCTGACTGTGCACCGCTTCCGGCCTCCGATTCCATCCCGGAATGGGAAAAAGGAAATGTCCCGATGCCTCCCGGCGACGATAGCGTGCGCTACCGGACACTGACCGACGCCGACTTCGAGCTTGTGGCGAAAGAGCTGGACGTTGAGGCTGCCGCCATTAAGGCAGTGGTGCTCATCGAGGCCGGTAAAGCCATGGAGGGCTTCTGGGCGCCCGGTGTACCAATAGTCAATTTCGACCGCACCATGTACAATAAATATGGTGTGAAAGCCGCTAACCGCGCCGGCAATCCCAACGCCGAAGTGCCCGCAGGACTCACCGGTTTCGCCCTGCGTCGGTGGACCTCGCTGACAAATATGCGCCGCAAGAACTACGACGGCGCCGACATGGGCACCTTCTGGGGCATGTTCCAGATAGGAGGCTTCGCTTACAAGCAGTGCGGTTGCCGGAGCATACGCGAGTTCGTGGACCGTATGTCGCGCTCCGAGTTCGACCAGCTGGAGCTCTTCGCCGCCATGATTCTAAACACTGGATACGTGGACTATATCCGCAAGAAAGACTGGGCCGGCTTCTCGCGCCGCTACAACGGCCCGTCGTATGCCTCGCGGGGCTATCACACCAAGATGGCCCGCGCATACGCCAAATTCAGTAAAAAGTAAAATTCCTCTCCGCGCCGTAAAACTCCCTCCCCGCTAACATATCACACAATCCCCTATCATGAAAATTACAGACCTTCAGCCGCAACTCGTGTGGCAGTGTTTCCACGAAATAACCCAAGTTCCCCGCCCTACACATCACCTCGAAAAGATGCTGGCCTTCCTGCTCGACTGGGCAAAGCGGCACAATATTCCCGCACGCGCCGACGAAGTGGGCAACGTGGTGATGACAAAACCCGCTACCCCCGGCCACGAAAATGCCCCGACCATCATTCTGCAGGGGCACCAGGACATGGTGGCCGAGAAACGCGCCGACAGCAACCACGACTTCATGAACGACCCCATCGAGACCATCGTTGACGGCGAATGGGTACGCGCCAACGGCACGACGCTCGGCGCCGACAACGGCATGGGCTGTGCCATGGCCATGGCCGTCCTCCTCTCCGACGACATAGAGCACGGTCCCATCGAAGCCCTGTTCACAGTCGACGAAGAGCAGGGCCTCATCGGCGCCAACGGCATTCAGCCCGGTTTCGTGACCGGCGAAATACTGCTGAACCTCGACTCCGAGGAGCACGGACAGCTCGTTATCGGCTGCGCCGGCGGCAAGGTGACCCTCGCCGAACTTCCCTACACACTCGTTGACGTACCGAAGGATACCAAGTTCTTTACCGTTGACCTCGACCATCTGAAAGGTGGCCACTCCGGCATGGAGATAGGCCTGGGCCGCGGCAACTCCAATCAGCAGATGGCCCGCTTCCTCTGGGAAAGCAACCGGCGTTTCGGTCTCTGCCTGAGCGCCATCGACGGCGGTAACCTCGCCAACGCCATCCCGCGCAAAGCTACCGCTACGGTTGGTGTCCCCGCCGCGAAAGCCGAAGAGTTCAAGAAATTCGCCGAGGAGTTCAACGATATGATTCACGCAGAGTTCCTCCTGGCCGAAGGTAAAGACTTCACCTTCACGGTAGAGGAAGCCGAGGTTCCTGCCAAGGTAATCGACCCCGCCGTGGCTTCGCGCCTGGTATCCGCTCTCTTCGCCTGCCCCAACGGCGTGCAGGGAATGAGCAACGCCGTCCCCGGCCTCATCGAGACTTCCTGCAACCTCGCTTCCGTAAAGATGACCGACAAGAATACTATCCTCGTGACCGTTCACCAGCGCTCTTCCGTGGACTCGCGCCGCGACGAGATAGCCGACCGCGTGAAAGCTCTCTTCATGGCCATCGGCGCCGAGGTTGTTTTCGACGACACTTACGTGGGCTGGGCACCTAATCCCGAGTCGAAAGTTCTCCGCGTGGCCGAGGAAAGCTTTGAGCACCTCTTCGGTACGAAACCGCGCGTTGAGGCTCTGCATGCCGGTCTGGAATGCGGCCTTTTCCTCGAAAAGATGCCGGGACTCGACATGATTTCCTTCGGCCCGACACTCAAGGATATCCACTCGCCCAACGAGAAAGCCAACATCGCCGATGTGGAGAAGTGCTGGCAACTCGTGCGCGAAATGCTGCGCCGCCTGGCATGACTCCTTTCGAGCGCGAATGGGAGAAGATGCTCTCCGGCGAAGTCTATGACGCGCAGATGCCCGAGTTCCACGAACGTCTGGCACGCGCACGCCATGCCATGCGGCGCTTCAACGACCTCCCGCCCCTCGACCTTGAGGCTCAGCACAAGTTGTTGAAATCCCTCTTCGGACGGATAGGGGAGAAGTTTACAGTCAACCAACCTTTTCGCTGTGATTATGGCTGTAATATCTTCATCGGAGAGAGTTTCTTTGCCAACTTCAACCTCACGATTCTCGACGAGGCCAAGGTTACCATCGGCGACAATTGCTTCATCGGTCCCAACGTGAGCATCTATACGGCGTGTCACCCCCTCAATGCCCGCGAGCGCGCCACCGGGGTGGAATGGGCAGAACCCGTTACCATCGGCAACGATGTGTGGATAGGGGGAGGCGCCACGCTGCTGCCAGGTGTCACCGTGGGCGACGGGGCCGTCATCGCAGCCGGCGCTGTGGTTACACGCCCGGTGGAGCCTTATACCCTTGTTGGAGGTAATCCTGCCCGCTTTATTAAAAAGGTGGACTGAGCTGTTGCTGCCTATAAGTCTTATAAATCTTATATAAGTTAGCCGGCATCGCCCGCCTGACCCTCATATCGGCCCTCCGGCGTGAACATTGTTCCGCGCCGGAGTCTCGACAAGCTTGCGCATTTTTTCCTTGCCCTGCATCTTGGCAAC
>OHBJ01000101.1_pt1 | contig 41405 bp, 32 predicted proteins | sample 1577241 | NCBI WGS metagenome assembly OHBJ01 (sample SAMEA3541594, study PRJEB24748) | human gut metagenome | biome: human gut; feature: human-associated habitat; material: faeces | place: China | collected 2012 | reverse complement strand
TGCCGGCGGGAGGTTCGGGCACCTGACAAAAATGTCATGTTCTGAAAAGTCCAATGCCGTTTCCTGTGTATGCGGTTGCCTGCAGGCGGCGCGGATTTTAAGATATCAAGGAAATTTTTCCCCGGCTTTGAAACCGATGTATTCTTATGGTTTCGTCGGGAGTTTTAATAAAGCAACAGGCCGGCTATTCCGCACAGCACTATCATGCGTATGGGATTTATCTTGAAAAAGTGCGTTCCAACAAATGCTGCGGCAAACAGGAACACGCTTATGCAGAACTGCCACGGATTTATGTCGGGAGCGCTGAAATTTTCGGCGTTCATGAGTATCAGCGCTGCAGCGGCTATCAGTCCCACAACGGTGGGGCGTATCACGGAAAATATGCTGTCGACCACATAGTTGTCGCGATATTTTATGAGCAGGCGTGTGACGGTGTACATAAGTATGAACGACGGTAGCACCACTGCGAACGTGGCCGTTATGCTGCCTACAATTCCCAACCATTGGGGATAGCCCGCATTCACGACGGCGGTGTATCCCACGTACGTGGCGGAATTTATTCCTATCGGGCCGGGCGTCATCTGACTGATTGCTATGATGTCGGTGAACTGCTGCGACGTAAGCCAGTGGTAGCGGCCCACCACTTCGCCCTGAATCATCGAAATCATGGCATAGCCTCCGCCGAAGCCGAAAAGGCCTATAATAAAAAAGGTGTAGAACAGCAACAGGAATAGAATCATCTTACGTAGTCTTTAGCCCTGAGGCGGTTATTCATGCGGCTTTACATACCGCCCGTAAAGGTATCCCCCGAGCCCCACCGCGAATATGATGTATACCGGCGACACTCCCATGAGCCAGATAAGCAACGCCGCTCCTACCGGCAGCCACACGTTCGACAAAGTAATGCCGGCCGAACGGGCCAGCTTTATGCACGGCACGGCAATAAGGGCTACTACCGCCGGACGGACGCCTTTGAAAATCGCGGCAACCGTTTTGTTGTCCTGGAAAGTATGGAAAAACAACGCAATGGCCGATATGATAAGAAACGAAGGCAGTACGCAACCCAGCGCGCACACTATTGCGCCTAATGTTCCGCGCAGGCGGTATCCTATGTTTATGCTGATGTTCACGGCAAACACTCCGGGCACCGTCTGAGCCACGGCAAGCAGGTCGAGAAACGCCTCGCGGTCAATCCACTGCTTCTTGGTCACGATTTCGTCTTCTATGAGCGGAATCATGGCATACCCGCCGCCGATCGTGAACGAGCCGATACGGAAAAATGTGCCGAAAAGTTGAGAATAAATACTCATCTTTTTATAAAAGAGGCTTATAACCGTCTGCAAAGTTAGTTTATGGCGGCGAACAGGCCAACGAAAACAAATCTTTTTTGCGGCACAAATGTTTTGCAGCACATCTGTAAAGAAAAAAAGTCCTGTTTTTCCCACATTTTTGTTATCTCGGGAGAACAAAAAAGCAAAAATTGCCGAAGTTGGCAGTAGAATCACCGCAATAAAGGAAAAAATGGAAACTAAACAGGTGGAATTCGTAAATTTTTACCGGTATTTTATTTTGACAGATATTTCCGATGCGATATTTTTGCAGACAACAGAAGCAACGAAAGTAGCAACTGTAAAGGTTCCGTTTTTATTCAACAAGACGAACGTCATGAACATGAAGAAAACACTTATATCTATCGTTTTGGCTCTTGCTGCAGCGCCCGTGCCGGCGCAGAGGTTGCTTACGCTCGACAGTTGCCGAACCCTGGCTCTGACGAACAACAAGCAGCTCCTGGCAAGTGAGAAAGAACAAGAGGCCGCCGCTTACGAAAACAAGGCAGCGAAAACAAACTACCTGCCCAGGCTGGCGGCAACGGCCTCATACATGCGCAACAGCCGCGAGCAACATTTGCTTTCAAGCTCTGCCCGCTCCACTCTCAGTAATTTGGGAAACGAGATGAGCGGGCCGCTGCAGCAGGTGGGGCAAATGGTAGGGCAATTCCACCCCGAGGCGGCCGACCAGTTGGGTGCGTTGGAAAGCAGCGTGGTAAACGGCATGAACGGAGTGGGGCAGAAAATAAAGGATGCCTTCCGCACCGACACGCACAACCTTTTCGTTGGCGCGCTCACCATAACGCAGCCTGTTTACGTGGGAGGAAAGATACGCGCCTACGACCAGATTACAGGCTACGCCCGCGAACTGGCCGAGCAGAAGCACCGCGCCGGAGAGCAGGAGGTCATACTCAGCGCCGACGAGGCCTACTGGCAGATAGTGTCGCTCGTGCACAAGAAAAAGCTGGCCGAAAGCTATGTGCAGTTGCTTCAGCGCATGGACTCCGACGTCACGAAAATGATAAAGTCGGGTGTAGCCACGCGCGCCAACGCCTTGACGGTAAGCGTAAGGCTCAACGAGGCCGAAATGGCGCTCACAAAAGTGGACAACGGGCTTGCGCTCGCGCGCATGTCGCTTTGTCAGATATGCGGACTGCCGCTCGACAGCCGTTTCACGCTCGAAGACGAGACGCGCGAGCCCCAGACGCAAGCCGTTGCCGACGCCTCGTTCAACCTCTCCACCGCAATGTCCATGCGCCCCGAGCTCCGCAGCCTCGAACTCGCCTCCGACATATACGACAAGAAAGTCAAGATAGCCCGCTCCGAATTTCTTCCGCAGATAGCGCTCACCGGCAACTACCTGCTCACGAATCCGTCGGTGTTCAACGGATTCGAAAAGAAATTCAAGGGCATGTTCAACATCGGCGTAATGGTTTCGGCGCCGCTCTTCCAGTGGGGCGAGGAGAAATACAAGATACGCGCCGCAAAGGCTGAGGCCGCCATTGCGCGATACCAGCTCGACGAGGCGCGAGAGAAGGTGGAACTGCAGGTAAACCAGGCCGCATTCCGCGTTAACGAGGCAAACAAGGCCTTCATACGCGCCGAAAAGAACTGCGCGCGCGCCGAGGAAAACCTACGCACGGCAAACGTGGGCTTCAGGGCCGGAGTTATTCCCACGAGCGATATGCTCGAAGCGCAGACGGCGTGGGTGTCGGCACAGTCGGAAAAAGTGGACGCCGCAATCGACATGCAGCTCACACGCATATACCTGCAGAAATCGCTCGGTACACTTGAATGAATCGCTTATCATGCGTAAACATCTGTTAACTGTTTTTTGCATTACATCATGCACGTAAAAAAACGCTTCCCGCAGGTAAGAAAAATTATCTCTGAGATAATTCAAAATATGTCAGACATAATTTAAAATATCTCAGAGATAATTTCGGCCGCATGAACAAAGGCTTTGCGCCGGCTCGGAAAAGGGTTCGCCGAAAAGTTAAAATAATATAAAAATATTCACGCCAAACGAATAAAACAACTATACAATATGGCTAAAATCACAAAAGAGAGAAAACGCCTCTCGGCAGGAATGCTAATCTTCATCGCCGTAGTTGCGGCCGTGGCCGTAATGGGAATAATAATGCTCCGCCCTGTTACCGAATACGTGGAAGGACAGGCCGAAGCCGACGAATACCGTGTTTCGAGCAAAGTGCCGGGGCGCGTGGTGAAATTCTTTGTGCGCGAGGGCGATACCGTTCATCGCGGCGACACGCTCGTAATACTCGACGCGCCCGATGTTACCGCCAAACTCGAACAGGCACGCGCCGCCGAAGACGCAGCACGCGCCAAACACGACGAGGCCATTGCCGGAACACGAAGCGAGCAGATTCAGAGTGCATTCGACATGTGGCAGAAAGCGAAAGCCGGTCTCGATATAGCGCAGAAGTCGTACAGACGTATAAAAGAACTCTTTGAACAGGGAGTGCTGCCCGAACAGAAATACGACGAGGCCGCCGCACAGCTTGCCTCGGCCCAGGCCACCGAGAAAGCGGCCCATTCGCAGTACAGCATGGCCGTCAACGGCGCACGCCGTGAGGACAAGGCCGCAGCTGCGGCTATGGTAGACCGTGCCCGCGGTGCCGTAGACGAAGTGCAGTCGTACGTAAACGAGACAGTTCTGCTGGCACAGGCCGACGGCGAGGTGAGCGAGATATTCCCGCAAGTCGGCGAGCTTGTGGGCACCGGCGCTCCCATAATGAACATCGCCATGCTCGACAAAATGTGGGTTACTTTCAATATCCGCGAAGACATGCTCGGCGACAAAGGCATGAACAAGGAGTTCACCGCCATAATTCCCGCACTTTCCGACCGCGAAGTCAAACTGTACGTTTACTATCTCAAGGACATCGGCTCGTATGCCGCATGGAAAGCCACCAAAACTACAGGAGATTACGATTTGAGAACGTTCGAACTGCGGGCACGTTCCGATAAGAAAATCGAAGGTCTCAGACCGGGCATGTCGGTTATCTTCCCGCAAAAACACTAAGCCGTCATGACCGGCGGAAAACAAGACGCTGAAAACAATACAAACGGAATGAAAAGTCTGACGAACGTTGCCCGCAGAGAGATAAGGCGAATCTTCACCAGTCCGCTTTACATATTCTCCATGATAGGCGCTCCGCTGCTCTGCTTCGTGTTCTTCGTGACGCTCATGAGCAAGGGGCTGCCGTCGGAACTGCCGGTGGGCGTCGTCGACATGGACCGCACCGCAAATTCGCGCAACATACTGCGCAATCTCGACGCGTTCCAGCACGTGAAGATAGTTGCCCGTTACCGCACGTTCAACGAAGCGCGCGACGAAATCCAGCGCGGAAAAATCTACGGCGTGTTCTACATTCCCGAAGGCTTCTCGCGCGACTTGCAGAACCGGCAGCAGCCTACAATATCGTACTACAGCAACTACGCCTACCTGATAGCCGGCACTCTCTCCTTTCAGGATTTCAAGACAATGGGGGAACTCGCCGCCGGAGCCGCCGCACGCACCACAATGAGGGCGAAAGGAATGAGCGACTCCCAGGCGCAGGAAATTCTCCAGCCGATAGTCATCAACAAGTTCCCGCTCGGAAATCCCTGGATAAACTATTCGGCCTATCTGAACAATACTTTGCTGCCCGCAGTGCTTATGATTATAATCTTTCTCGTAACGGTTTACTCTCTGGGCACTGAACTGAAGGAAAAGACGGCACGCCGGTGGCTGGCTCTTGCAGACGGTTCGATGTTCAAGGCACTTGCGGGAAAACTGCTCCCGCATACGGTTGTTTTCTTCACAATGGCGGCGGTCTACAACCTTATTCTTTACGGCGTTCTGCACTTTCCGTGCAAGTGCGGTATGCCCGTAATGCTGATGATTTCCTTCCTTTTCGTGCTTGCCTCGCAGGGGTTGGGCGTTTTCTTCATTGGATTGTTTCCCAACTTCCGTTACGCAATGAGCATAGCCTCGCTGTGGGGAATATTATCGGTTTCGATGTCGGGCTTCACGTTTCCCGTTACCGACATGCACCCTGCTTTAAAAGGTCTCTCGGTATGTTTCCCGCTGCGCCACTATTTCCTGATTTATGTAGACCAGGCTCTCAACGGCTATCCCCTTTATTATTCGTGGAGCGAGGTCATGTGGCTGCTCGTGTTCGTTCTGCTTCCGCTTACGGTGCTTCACCGGTTGAAAGGCACGCTGCTCGCATTTAAATATGAACCGTGAAAATGTTTTTATGAAGAATATATTGCATGTGTTCCGGCGTATTTCAAGAGGAATGTCGTTCGTATGGAGCCGCGAGTTCCGCACTTCGTTCCGCGACGAGGCCGTATTGGTTTTCATACTGCTTGTGCCGTTAGGCTATCCGCTCATCTACAGCTTTATTTACGACAACGAGGTTGTGCGTGAGATTCCGGTGGCGGCGGTAGACGAGTCGAACAGTTCGCTTTCCCGCGAATTCATACGCCTTGTCGACGCCACGGCAAGCGTAGACGTGGTGAGCCGCTGCTCCGACCTCGAAGAGGCGCGCGAGCTCATGAGGCGGCATAAGATATACGGAATAATACAGATTCCCGAGGATTTCAGCAGAAAGCTCAACCGCGGGCAAAGTACTAACGTTTCGGTTTTCTGCGACCTCAGCTCGTTACTTTATTACAAATCTCTGTTGTTGGCGGCAACTGACGTCTCGCTCGACATGAATGCCGACATAAAGCTGCGGTACTTCGGAGGTTCCACTGCCCGCCAGGACGAAATTGCCGTAGCCCCGCTGAAATATGAGGAGGTAAACATTTTCAACCCCACCACCGGCATGGCCACATTCCTCATACCCGCCGTGCTCGTGCTGATACTCCAGCAAACCATGCTCCTCGGCGTAGGAGTAGCGGCCGGAACGATGAAAGAAAGAAACATGTTCCGCGCATACAGCCGCATAGGGCGGAAACCGGCGGGCACATGCCTTATCGTCATCGGCCGCGCCCTGCTGTACGTGGCGGTATACTCCGTTGTAGCGCTCTATGTGCTCGGAATCGTCCCGATTATTTTCAGATTGAACCACATAGGCCATTTTGTCGATATAGCCGCGTTCATGCTGCCCTACCTGCTGGCTGTGGCGTTCTTCGCCATGACGCTCTCGCACTTCATCAAGTCGCGCGAAGCGTGTATGCTGCTCATCGTCTTTACATCGCTTATCTTCATATTCATTTCCGGCCTTTCCTGGCCTGGTGCATCGGTACCCACATTCTGGAAATATGTGTCTTATTTAATCCCCTCCACGGCCGGTATAAACGGCTTCGTGCGGTTGAACAGCGAGGGGGCGCGACTTTACCAGGTAGCCTTTGAATATCGCCTGCTTTGGGCTCAGGCGGCGTTCTATTTCCTTACCGCATGCCTTGTAATGCGGCACGACATTGCCGAAAGCTGCCGCAATTTCGGTCGCCTGCTTTCAAGGAAAACCGTTTCGGGAGCGTGAGAAGATTACATCATCGGCAGTTGGACGCAGTTCCGACACAAACCTGAGCACTCTTGCGAAAAAACGGATGCAAAAGGTTTCATGAAAAATTTGTCTTCTGCGAAAAAAATATTTTTTTCATGTGGTAAAAAACTTCCCGCAGGAAATTGAAAATACATAGGAGATAATCGAAAATATGTCTGAGATATTTTGAAATATCTCAGACATATTTTTTGCTATATATACACCTGCTGATTTTCAAGTGTTTGGCAGGTGACCGTTTTTGTCTGTAAACTTCTCCGGAAAGCCGGCGCAGAGTTCATATCGGCATATTCTTTGTCATGCTGAAGGCAAAAAATCTTTATTTCACTTTATGTCATTATTAAAAAGGCAATCCGTAGCCAATATTATCATCATCGCAAACTCTCGATTCAAGTAATCCGTTTGTGAAAGAAAAATCTGTTATCCGTTTTATATATGCTTGACGCAAAGATATGTCATCCAATTCCTGTCTGCGCGCAATACTTAAATCTAAAAATGATTTCTCTTTATCAATACCTAAGAATTTTCTTCCGGATAATGAAGCTGCTATGCCAGTAGTGCTACTGCCGGTAAAAGGATCAAGTATCCATGCTCCGCTCACTGTAGAGGCTAAAATAATTCGGGTTAGCAGGGTAAGCGGCTTTTGGGTGGGATGTTTGCCGCATGACTTTTCCCAACGGGATATTGCCGGAAAAGTCCAAACATCTGTCATCTGCTTATCCCCGTTTATACGCTTCATTAAATTATAATCGTAATAATGAGGAACTTTCTTGTCCTTACGGGCCCAAATTATGAATTCAGTACTAAATTTAAAGAAACGGCAAGAAATATTTGGTGGTGGATTTGTTTTTTCCCAAGTTATAACATTTAAGATTTTGAAATTCAACTTCTGTAGTGCTGAAGCCACACTGAAAATATTGTGATGTGTTCCTGAAATCCAAATTGTTCCATTTGTTTTCAGTTTTTCACGACAAAGAGATATCCAATGATAATTGAATTTTTCTGAATCTTCTATTGTATAACCCTTGTCCCATTCCCCTTTGTCAACGCTTACAACTTTTCCGGCATGACAACTTATTCCTCCGTTACTTAAAAAATAAGGCGGATCGGCAAAAATCATATCGAATTCAAAGTCAAATTGCGGAAGGAGCTTCATACAGTCTCCTTTAAGCAATGTGAAATCGTGATTATAAGACTTGTAATATGATTTTAGCATGAAATAAGAAGGCTATTCGGGATTTAAGCTATAAATATTTCTATTACAACTTCTAATTTTGCTCTCTATTTAATTTTTCAACCAATAATGGAACTGTTGTAAGATTATATATTTGTGGAATTATAACAAAAGCTTCCTGTAACTTATTTTTCGCACTGTTCCAACCTTTTCCGTCTGTTATCCAAATGAATTCATAACCTTCCACTCCGTTGACTTTAGGTGCTACTTCTGAATATGACCTGGCTACTTCGTTAAGTTTTGAACCACCTCCTGAATAAAAATTTACTTCTACAAGATATGTTTTCACATGAGTTTTAATTACGAAATCAAAAACCTTCTGATCTTTTCCCAAAACGGCTGAAATTTTTGGAAAATCCCTTGAAGAAACTTGTGAATCGAACTTTATTCCTGCATTTTTCAGTATGTTCTCTATCAATTTCTCCATTATAATTCCACTGCGGTTCTTACGAGCATTAGTATCAAGTCCTGTTTCAACTCCAAATACGTAATCTACAAGATTATTTATCTGTTGTTCCCGCAAAACCTCGGCAAATCCTGTTTCATTCAGAAATTTCATTACACCGTTTACGCTCGAAAACAAAGAATGCACTTTCAACATATTTCCCTTCTCGTCAAAAAACATTTTATTGTCTTTCCGGCGTGTTGCTATAAGAATATCTAACACATCAAATACTTTACTATCGCGTTCCCATAGTATTTCCACAGCCTGTTGTAAGTCTGGTTTTCCTATTAAATAGTTCAGTGTATTCAAACTTATTTCTATATCGGCCACATTCCGCGAAATTTTTTTGAAATCGGAATAAAAGGAAAGCGTCGCATTGGTTTCTTTTAACTGCGACATGAAAATATTGAATCTATCAACTGAATTCATTTCCATTACAATGCTATTTTATAGGATTTGCTGATATCGTATTCTTCCTTATTAGGGTAATTATGAACCAGTATCTCTGTTAATTTACCCCGTTTCGAAGCAACAGCGTTTACATTTCTCGAAGCCAATACACGCTCTATGTGATATTCCGAAAATAAATCATCAAAAAATCTATCGTTTATATCTTTTCCGGCACAATCGGAGTTACTAAGCATAAAATGAAAGCCTTTTTCATGTACTTTATCACAGAAACTTTTTAAACGTATTTGTGACAGATCATTGAATGCTTCTTTAGTATAATCGTTAAAACTTGAAGTACTGCTAAGTGGACGGTAGGGAGGATCAAAATAAAATAAAGTGTTACCGCTTGCCTTATTTAATGTTTGAGAAAAGTCTCCAGTCAATATTTCTACGTCTTGCAAAAGCTTACTATCGGCCATTATCGTATCATAATCGCATATTGTAGGAAAAGAATACTTTCCAAAAGGTACATTAAACAACCCTGATTTATTAACTCTGTATAAGCCATTAAAACATGTACGGTTTAAAAATATAAACAAAGACGTATTTTCTACTTCCGATAACGATTTTGTATTAAATAAAGTCCTTTTTTCAAGGAAATAATTTTTTCTTTCATCTTCCGAACACAAACTTCTATACTCCTGCTGTATATTCTCTAACGCCTGCAACAATAAATTCGGCTTATCTCTTACCACACGATAGCAGCAAGTCAAATCCGGATTTATATCATTTATAACAGCGTGCTTTATATTTTTATGAGTTTGAAGCATGTAGAAAAGCATAGCTCCTCCTCCTACAAACGGCTCTATATACGTAACATCCTCCCAATCATTGAAACCAAAAGGAAGCAGTTGTTCGAGCTGCTCTATAAGCTGGCTTTTTCCGCCAACCCACTTTAAGAAAGGTTTTGCTTTTCCCATTTACCAATGTAATTTATGCAAATGTAAAAAATATTGCCGAGAGCAATACAACAACCATATTCATAAATTCAAATCTAAAAGCCCTTATTATAACCCTCATTCCGCACATTGAAAACACAGCTTCGGCAGAAAAACGGCAGGGGAGGGGAATATAAAAAATCGTCCTCCTGCGAAAAAAATATTTTTTTCATGTGGTAAAAACCTTCCCGCAGGAAATTGAAAATACAAAGGAGATAATTGAAAATATGTCTGAGATATTTCAAAATATCTCAGACATATTTTTTGCTACATATACACGCGCTGATTCTCAACTACTTGGCCGCTGACCGTTTTTGTCTGCAAAACTCTAAGGTAGCATTGGCGCTATTTCATTTTTACCTCGTCGAGGTTTACGAGTTTGTTTACTATGGCATATATAGTAAGTCCTGCTATTGAATGTATGTTCAGCTTGCGTGAGATATTCTTGCGGTGGGTGAGAACGGTGTTTACCGATATGAAAAGTTTCTCGGCGATTTCCTTGTTGGTCATGCCCTTTACCGCGCAGGCAAGTATTTCGCGCTCGCGTTCGCTTATAGCGTCGTGCGTCTCCTGTTTCTCTTGTACTTGCTCGATAGCGATGTTTTCGGAAGGCTTTATGGTGCTCTCGAGCTTTCTGAAAGCCGGTACGAACAGGGCATTCTCGAGTTTGCAGTGGGTGTCGAGGTCGTTCTCGCAGGTGTAGATGTCGAACAAGGCGTCGTTCAGCAGATTTACGTTGTCGGAAGTGACGTTGTATTTTATTATCATGCTTTTCAGTTCCCTTAGCTTCAGTTCTATGGCCGAATGTCCGCGCAGAAACTGCTCTATGGGGCGCGAGGCGGAGCGGTAGCCTTCGAGCAGCCGCGAAACGTAGGTGAATATTCTGTTGTTCTCGAATTCCATGTGCTTGCGCACTTCCGAAGTGTACTCGTCGTAAAATTTCAGGATAAGAAAGGCTACTTCGTTCTTTACCGAACAGTCTACCGCCTCTATAAGCTTTCGCCGTATTCGGGGAAGCTGGAAGTTCAGAAAGTAGTCGTGGGCGTTTTTCAGATACGACATCAGTGCGGGAATGGAAACGCTGTCGACGAAAAAGCTTGCGCATTCGTCGCCGAACTTTATGAAATTGGCAACGGCAAGAAACGTGTTTACGTCGACGCCGTTTTCCTGGCATACCTCGCCGACGGTCTTGTCGCCAACGCCCAACGGTATGCAGAAGCGGCTCATCGCCTGGAGCAAACGGTGCTCGTCGCGGATGATGTCGCACATCTTGTCGTTTGTTTTGTAGTATGAAGCAGACATGTGGGTATAAATGTTCTATGACTGCAAAATAAATATTTTTATTACAGTTACGGTGTCACCATATTCGGGTATTTTTGTCTGAAAAGCGCGAAAAATATAACCATAAACGGGTATCGGCGAATTTTTTCACATCACTATAATTCGGTATTAAGTATCATGGTGGCGCAAAAGTGAATATCGCAGCGGTTTTAATTTTATAAGGAATAGGTATCTTTGCACAAAATAAAAACATGAAGGAATAATGCGCTTGTCCGAACTTAATACCGGCGAGAGAGGAGTGATTGTAAAGGTTTACGGCACCGGCAGCTTTCGTAAACGGATAGTCGAAATGGGTTTCATCAAGGGAAAGACTATCGAAGTCGTGCTGAACGCGCCGTTGCACGACCCTATCGTTTACGAAATCATAGGCTATAAGATTTCCCTCCGCCGCGAAGAAGCCAGGATGATAGAAGTAATAAGCGAACACGAAGCGAAACTTGCCTCCGTGGGACACGATTCCGATTTGAAGCCGATTATATCGCACGAACCGCAGGTGGGAACGACGGCCGGCGCAGAGGACGATACGCATATCAAACTCATGGAGCGCCTTGCCGACGAACGGGGGAAAAACATAAAGGTGGCTCTCGTGGGAAACCCTAACTGCGGAAAAACTTCGCTATACAATGTTGCTTCGGGAAGCCATGAGCATGTCGGCAACTACTCCGGTGTTACCGTCGACGCAAAGGAAGGTACGCTCGACTACAATGGTTATCATTTCGTGATAGTCGACCTTCCCGGCACGTACTCGCTTTCGGCTTACAGTCCCGAAGAACTGTATGTAAGGCGCAACCTCATTGAAAACACTCCCGATGTGATAATAAACATCGTCGACGCCACCAACCTCGAAAGGAACCTTTATCTCACCATGCAGCTCATAGACATGAACATGCCTATGGTGATAGCTCTCAACATGTACGACGAGCTTGAGAAAAGCGGCGACAGATTCGACCGTGAGAACCTTGCGGCCATGCTCGGCGCGCCGATTGTTCCTACCGTGGGGAGAAGCGGCGAGGGGCTTCCGGAACTTTTTGACGCAGTGATAAACGTTTACAATAGAACCGACGAAATCTCCCAGCGTCACATTCACGTTAACCACGGGGCGGAGTTGGAACAATCCATTAACCGTGTGCGCCGCGCTCTCGGCAAGAACGATGACCTGCGCTCGCAGTATTCCTTGCGCTATCTTTCCATAAAGCTTTTGGAAAACGACAGCGAGGTCGAGAAACTTGTCGACACGCTTAAAAACCGCGACGAGATAATAGCCGTTTGCTACGAAGAGAAGCAGCGCCTTGAAAAGGCCCTCGGCGAATCGAGCGAATCGGCAATTGTCGACGCGAAATACGGATTTATCTCGGGGGCACTCAAAGAAACGTATCATCCAAAACAGGAGCGCCGCAACCATAAAACAATCAGCGAGCGGATAGACGCTGTCGTAACGCATAGAATTTTAGGTTATCCTATCTTCTTTCTGGTGCTTTACGTTATATTCGAGGCCACGTTCAAGCTCGGGAATTTTCCTATGGAATGGATTGATGAGATTATAGGAAAATTCGGCGATTTCGTTGCGATAAACATGGCCGACGGCCCTCTGAAAGACCTTGTGGTCGACGGAATAATAGGCGGAGTGGGGAGCGTGATAGTTTTTCTTCCCAATATATTGATTCTTTACTTCTTCATATCCCTTCTCGAGGATACCGGCTACATGGCGCGCGCCGCTTTTATAATGGATAAGCTCATGCACAAGATGGGCCTGCACGGCAAATCGTTCATTCCTATGGTAATGGGATTCGGCTGCAACGTGCCGGCCGTTATGGCAACGAGAACGATCGAGAGCCCCAAAAGTCGCCTGGTTACAATGCTTGTAACGCCGCTCATGTCGTGCAGCGCAAGACTTCCGATATATATAGTGCTCATAGGGGCTTTCTTTCCCAAACATGCCTCGCTCGTAATGCTGTCGATATATACTTTGGGAATCGTCATGGCTGTGATTATGGCGAGGATATTCAGTAAAATGCTGATGAAGAAAGGCAATCTTCCTTTTGTAATGGAACTGCCGCCTTACCGCGTGCCTACAAGGAAGTCTATAGTCAGACATACGTGGGAAAAGGGGCACCAGTATCTGAGAAAAATGGGAGGAATAATTCTCGTTTGCAGTATTTTTATATGGTTCTTGGGATATTTTCCGCGTTCTTCCGGACAGACGTTCCGACAGCAGCAGGAAAATTCATACTTAGGTAGTATAGGACACGCCATATCTCCGATAATGGACCCGCTCGGTTTCGATTGGAAAATGGATGTGGGCATTGTTACCGGCGTGGGTGCGAAAGAATTGGTCGTAAGCTCGCTCGGAGTGATGTATAGCGAGGACAGAAGCAACGCGGACTTGTCCGGCGGAGGGGATGAGTCGGCCGATACGCATTTGCAGCAGGCTTTGGCGAAATCTACAACGCCTCAGGCCGCATTGGCATACATGGTGTTCGTGCTGTTATACTTTCCGTGCCTGGCAACTATCGTTGCCATAAAAAACGAATCGGGGCAATGGAAGTGGGCTTTGTTTACGGCCGTTTATACTACAGCTCTGGCGTACGCGATGTCTTTTTTGACATACAGGGTGGCTCTGTTGTTTTAGGGCGCTGCGCAGAGATAACGGTGTTTTTGAGAAATAAAGTGTCTAAATCCTGATTATATGAATATGCTCCCGCAGCAAATAAAAATTATGTCTGAGGTATTTTAAAATATCTCAGACATAATTCAAAATATCTCAGAGATAATTTTTCTGGTTCTTCGGCCGCAGTTTCGCTTTTAGACTGAAATGTCTTCTTAGATATTTGTTCTTTTGCGAAAATTACATACTTTTGCATTAAAATAATAGTGTCGCGGTAGTAGCTCAGTTGGTAGAGCGTTGGCTTCCCAAGCCAAAAGTCGCGGGTTCGAGTCCCGTTTACCGCTCCAGGGGATTCCTGTAAAAAGGAATCTCTTTTTTGTTTGTTCTGTTGGCTGACGAATTGCAGGGTGGGGAACAGTCAAAAATTTGCAGGGATAAATTTTTGTTTGGGACGGAATTTTTTTCTTCAAAAAAATCACTGTAAAAAACTTCCCGCAGATAATTGAAAATACAAGGGAGATAATCGAAAATATGTCTGAGATAATTCAAAATATCTCAGACATATTTTTTGCTACATATACACCCGCTGATTTTCAAGTACTTGGCAGATGACCGTTTTTGTCTGCAAAACTATACGGAAAAGCACCGCGATTTAATCATGTCAAAGGCAGAGGTAATGTTAGTCCGGCAAAACTTAACGTTAATTAGCCGGATAGTCTGTTCAGAAATCGAATTCGTCGATTTCGGCGCGCTGGTTTTTCGGCCAGTTGATGAGATAAAGGCGTTCTGTGGCGCGGGTGAACGCCGTGTAAAGCCAGCGCAGATAATTTATAGAGAGTATTTCGGGCGGAGCATAGCCCTGGTCGAGAAACACGCGGCTCCATTGTCCGCCCTGTGCCTTGTGGCATGTAACGGCATAGGCGTATTTTATCTGAAGTGCATTATAATAGGGGTCTTGCCGCAGGCGTTTCAGCCGTTCTTTCTTGCTGTGTATTTCCTGATAGTCGGCCATGACCGACTGATAGAGACGCAGGGAGTCTTCGCGCAGTAATGCCGGCGCTTCGCTGTCGAGCGTGTCGAGCAGTACGCGGGCTTCGAATTCGAAATTGTCGTAATCGGGAAAGCGCAGCGTGGCGTCGGCAAAACGAAAGCCGTGCATGGAATGGAAGTTGCGAACGTAGCGTACTTCGGCCATGTCGCCGTTTGCAATGAAGTCGTTCTGCTGCGCGTCTGCCGCATTGCTTTCGGCGGCCGCGAGAGCCGACCAGTAATAATTGTTTTTTACGATCATCACTCTGTCGCCGGCCGAAAGGTCTCCTTCGCGTTCGTAAATGCGTGCGCGTATTCCGCGGTTGTAGACTATGGCCCGCTTGTTGGAACGCGTTATTATCACTGTCTGGTCCGAACCTGCGTCGTCGTAACAGCTTTCAATCTCTTCTATGAGTTCTCCGCCGCTTATATAGCGTATGTCGTCGTAGTTCTTTACCTCTGTTTTGGGAAAATCCTCGGGTTCTCCGTTGTCTATAAGCGTGCGTATGGCCGTGGCGTTTGCAAGTACGCCTGTGTCGCGGCCTTGCCGCATAACCTGTCGCAGATCGGCCTGCATAACAGCCAGGCCGTATTGCGAGAGAACGCTGCTGTCGAGTGCGGGACTCAATTCTTCGCCTACTGGCGGCAGTTGCGCGGTGTCGCCCACGAGGAGCAGCCGGCAGCCGCTACCCTGGTAAACGAAACTTACAAGGTCGTCGAGCAGACGTCCCGAACCGAACATCGAACCGCCGTCGTTCGCAATCATGGAGGCCTCGTCGACGATGAAAACGGCCCGTTTGCGTTTGTTGAAACCGAGTTCGAAACCGGTGTCTTCGCCGTCGAAAGTCTTTTGCCTGTAAATGGTTTTGTGGATAGTGTAAGCCTGCACTCCCGAATAGAGAGAAAAAACTTTTGCCGCGCGTCCCGTCGGGGCGAGCAGCATGGGCTCGATACCTGCCTCCTTTAGGCTGAGCACGAGTGCGCTTACGAGCGATGTCTTTCCCGTACCGGCATATCCGCGCAGGATGAATGCGGCGAATGGCCGGCTTGTTTCCACGAAGCTGGCCATTGCGGCAAGAGCCCGATACTGTTCTTCGGTGGGGCTGAAGGGCAGGTTTTCGGATAATGCGGTGAGAATATCTTTCATCGGCGTTTTGTTTTCGTATCGTTAGGCTGTGGCGATGATTGCAGGCAAATTGCGTTCAAAGTTATCTGTTATTTTCCATACGGCAAACATATATGCGGCTGCGGCCTGTTTAACGGATACGGTATGCCTGCTTTGCGCGCCTTTAAAACAGACAAAAACGGTCACCTGGCAAGTAGTTGAGAATCAGCGTGTGTATATGTAGCAAAAAATATGTCTGAGATATTTTGAAATATCTCGGACATATTTTCGATTATCTCCCTTGTATTTTGAATTATCTGCGGGAAGTTTTTTACGTGTAAGAAAAAAATATTTTTTTCAACCGGATTTTTTTCTGCAGTAGGTATAGAATATTTCATTTAGTGCTTCTGATTTCTCTTTTGTCCGGAAGGCTCTGATAATAAAGGGCATGCTTTCTTATTTTTTCGGCGGAAAACAAAAAATAACCTTGAACCTGTTTTAAAAGTTCAAGGTTATTCTTTAAAAAGTCGGGGTGACTGGATTCGAACCAGCGACCTCGCGCCCCCCAGACGTGTACTCTAACCGGACTGAGCTACACCCCGCTTTTTGCTTTCGGGCCTTTCGCTGTAAAAGCGCGGAGCTTTCTGTGAATTTCCCGTTTGCGGGTGCAAATGTATTGCGTTTTTCCGAAATATCAAAAAATAATTGCATATTTTTGTCGCTTAGAAATAATATTCTCTGAAAAATGGAATATAAAATAACTCCTCCTTTGCAAATTTCGGCCGATGTCGTTCTTCCTGCGTCGAAGAGTATATCCAATAGGGTATTGCTGCTCAACGCTTTGTCGAAAGGCAACGGTATTGTGCATAACATAGCCCGTTGCGACGATACGGAAGTAATGCTTAAAGCCTTGTCGGCAGGGGAAAAGGCGGGTGTTCCCGTCACGGTGGACGTTCATGGTGCCGGTACGGCAATGCGCTTTCTTACGGCGTATTATTGTTTGTATGAAAATGTGCACATCATGACAGGTTCGCCTCGTATGCTTTCACGGCCTGTGAATGTGCTTGTCGATGCATTGCGCTCGCTTGGCGCGGCAATAGACTATGCCGGCGAAGAATGCTTTCCGCCGTTGCGTATAGGCGGAGGACTCCGGCGCGGAGGCACGGTGGAACTGCCTGCCGACGTGAGTTCGCAGTATATATCGGCGCTGCTCATGGTGGCTCCCTGTCTGTCGGGCGGACTGAAGCTCGTACTTGCCGGCGCGATAGCTTCCAGACCTTATATAAATATGACTATTGCGCTTATGAACACCTTCGGCGCGAAAGCGGCGTGGACTGGCGAAAACGAAATAACTGTGGAAGAAGGCGGATACGCTGCGTGTGAATTCACTGTGGAAAACGACTGGAGCGCGGCTTCTTACTGGTATGAAATAATGGCTCTTTCTGACGATGCTAATGCCAGAGTTACGCTGTATGGGCTTTGTAGCGACAGTTTGCAGGGCGACGCACGTGTGGCGGAGTATTTCGGACAACTTGGTGTGGCTACACGCTTTACCGATGACGGAGTGGTGCTCGAAAAGATTCCTTGCTCTGCAGAAAAAGTGCTGGAGCTCGATTTGCATGATGAACCAGATCTTGCGCAGACTCTCGTCGTTGCCTGTGTAATGGCGGGAAAGCAATTCGAATTCTCGGGACTGGCTAATTTAAGGATAAAGGAAACCGACCGTCTGGCGGCTCTTACTGCAGAAATGAGAAAACTGGGTTACATTTTGCGGGCAGGCGGCGACGGAAGCATATCATGGCACGGCGAACGCTGCGCAGCGGAAGACAATCCCGTGATTGCGACCTACGACGACCACCGTATGGCCATGAGTTTCGCACCTGTATGCCTTAAACGCGGAAACATTCTGATAGATTCTCCCGAAGTTGTTGCCAAATCTTATCCGCTTTATTGGAAAAACCTTGCAGCAGCGGGATTCGGTGTGGAAAAATTTTAATGTCTGCCTGTAGGATATGAGTGTGTTCTCGCTGGTTCTCGTTTTTTTGCTGGTGGCGGCTGTTGTATGCCTTGCGGTCTATATACGTCGTAATCCGTATGACGAAATTCCTGTTAAAAAGGGTGGCGAAAACTGTGAGGACGATTGTACAACCTGTATGGATGTCTGTGCAAGTTCGAAGATTTCGGCTGCGCAGGTGGCCGCGCAGAAATATTTCGACGATGAGGAGCTCGACGCCCTTGCCGGAATAAAAGGAGAGGATTATAGCGATGAGCAGACAGAACTGTTCAGGAATGTTCTTGAGGCGCTGCAGCCCGATGAGGTCGTTGAATGGACGGAAAGCCTGCGGCGGCGGGAAATAGAGCTTCCGGTATCGCTTAAAGACGAGGTCGTGATGATGATAAACGGCAACTGACTTTCCGAAAGCTGAAATGGTATGTTTGTTTGGGTAATTTGATTCTGTATGTCGGGACTTTTGGCTTATACATTCTTTCAGCACGCTTTTGCGGCGGCTTTGCTTGCCGGAATACTTTGTGCCTGTGTGGGAACGTATGTGGTGACGCGTCGCATGTCGCTCGTAAGCGGCGGCATAGCCCATTCGTCGCTCGGCGGCGTGGGAATGGGAGCCTGGCTTGGGTTTTCGCCCGTTGTCGGAGCCACTGTTTTTGCTCTTGCATCGGGATTCGTAATCCGTTGGCTCGCGAGGCGCAGGGGAGTGCGCGAGGATTCCGCGATAGCAATGGTTTGGACGCTCGGCATGAGCGTGGGAATAATAACTTCTTACCTCGCACCGTCGTTTTTGCCCGAACTGCCGTCGTTCTTGTTTGGTAATATCCTCACGGTGACGTCGGCCGATATAATAATGTTGCTTGTGCTGACATTCGTAACCGTTGCTTTTTTCGCGTTGTTCATGCCGCAGATAATTGCAGTGGCGTTCGACTACGATTTCGCATTGTCGCAACGTATCAGAGCCGGAATGATAGACGCCGTAATGACTGCGTTGGTCGCTCTGACGGTTGTGGCCTGCCTTAAAGTGGTGGGAATTGTTATGGTGATAGCTTTGCTCTCCGTTCCGCAGGTTACGGCAAATGTTTTTTCCTGCAGTTTCAGGGGAATGGTACTCTTGTCGGCGGCAATAAGCTTTTTAAATTGTTCTATAGGATTTGTTCTTTCATATTTTCTCGACGTTCCGTGCGGCGCGTCGATAATATTAGTCTCTGTATTCATTTATATTCTTGCAAAAGCAATAATGAGCCTTGTTTCGGCGTTAAAGTAATTGTTCGGTCGCGCCGCGTGGTGCGGCATGTGATATTTATACTCTTACAAAAGGGAAGTGAAGCGTTTCGCACTTTATATAATAATTGTAGTTCTCCTTTTTGTCATGGCTGCCTGCTCTACCAACAGAAACACGGCCACGACGCGTTTCTATCATTCCTTTACGGCACGTTACAATACCTATTTCAACGGTCACGAAGCCTACAAGGAGGGCGTTCTTGCGCAGGAAAAAGGGCATCTCGACAACTTTACCGAAAAACTTCCGCTTTTTATTGTCAGCAATAAAAGCACGGCCAATATGGGCAAGGGGAAGTTCGATATTTCTATCGAGAAATGCGAAAAAGCAATAAAGAACCACTCTATCAAGCGGAAGCCGAAAATGAGTAACACTCGTAGGCGCACGCCCAAACAGAAAAGAATTCTTGCCAAACGGGAGTACAATCCTTTTCTTAAGAACGCGTGGATGCTTATGGGCAAGGCACAGTTCCGCAAAGGCGACTTCGTGGAGGCGGCGTCTACTTTTTCTTACATTACCCGCCTTTATGCAGCCGAACCCGACGTTCTTGCGGAGAGCCGCGCCTGGCTTGCTACGTGTTATACCGAGCTCGGCTGGTTTTACGACGCAGAAGATATTTATACCAACAAGATTCGTCGCGACAGTCTGCCGCATTCGGCTATGAAAGACCTTGATCTTTCGTATGCCGACTTTTATGTCAGGCAGGAAAAGTTCGAGGAGGCTCTTCCTTACCTACAGCGTGTGGCCAAGCGTACGAAAGGTGCCGGAAACAAGGCCCGCATTTATTTTCTGATAGGTCAGATTCAGCAGACACTCGGTAACAACGACGCGGCTTATAAGTCTTTGTCGCGTGTGATACGTCTTAGTCCCCCTTACGAGGTAACTGTAAATGCGCGTGTCAAGCAGACGGAGGTCGTTTCGAAAAACAAGACTAAGAAAATGCTTTCGCGTCTGCGCTCTATGGCCCGCCAGAGCAAGAATGCCAAATATGCCGACCAAATTTATTACGCAATGGGCAACATTTACCTTGCTTCAAACGATACGGTCAAAGCTATCGAGGCCTATGAGAACGGAGTTTCCAAAGGTTCCCGCAGCGGGGTGGAGAAGGGCGTGCTTTTGCTTAAACTTGGCGAACTTTATTACAGCCGCAACGATTTTACTTCGTGTCGCCGCTGTTATTCCAAAGCCGTTAGCCTGCTTGACAAGGAGCGCAAGGATTATGAGGAAATACAGAAGTTTGCCAAAATAATAGACGAACTCGAACCGCACACTTCTAAGGTACATCTTCAGGACAGTCTCCAGCTTCTTGCGCGTATGGACGAAGGTCGGCGTAACGAGATTATAGATAAAATCATAGAAATTGAAAAAGAAAAGGAACGTCGCGAACGCCGCAGGGAAGCTTTCAAACAAAATCGCACCAACACCGGTGTGCGCACGGCTTCCGATAACGATGATACCTCGGCCGGCGAAGGTTCTGACGCAAATTCCTCGCAGCAGGGACGGGGTAACGGCCAGGACAATACGTGGTACTTTTATAATCAGCAGACAGTAAATCAAGGAAAGGAAATGTTCCGTAAACAATGGGGCGACAGGGAGCTTTCCGACAACTGGCGCCGTTCAAATAAGGAAATATCGGACAATGCGTTCGACGATAGCAGCGGCGATGAGAACGATGAGGGGAAAAGAGACGATTTTGCTGCACCGTCCGATTCCACGCAGGCCGCTGATACAACCGCAAATGCCTCAAATCCCGAGGCAGAAGGCGGAAAAGGAGGCAAGAAGGCCGAAAACGAAAAACTTACCCGCGAATATTACATTGCCCAGCTGCCTGTTACCGAAGAGCAAACAGAAGCGAGCAACAAGATAATTATGGAAAATCTTCATGCTGCGGGAGTGATAGAGAAAGACAAACTTGAAAATTTCCCGCTTGCAGAGAAGACGCTCATACGTCTTTACACCGAATATCCCTCGTACGAAAAGATGAGCGATGTGCTCTACCAGCTTTTCCTTTTATACTCGCGCATGGGGCGTGCCGACGAGGCTGAGCGGTACAAGGCCGCCATGCAGGCTTCCTATGCCGATAACGAATACACTAGAATGATTACAGACCCCAATTTCGAGTACGACGCAAAGTTCGGAAAGCAGCTTGAGGATTCGCTCTACCAGGCAACATACAACGCCTACCGCAGCGGCGATGTCAATACCATTGTATCAAATGCGGCATTGTCGGCCAAACGTTTTCCCGACGGAGAGAATCGGGCGAAGTTCTTGTTCCTGGACGCTTTTGCCCAGCTTCGCCTCGGCAGCCGCGACAAATTCAAAGCAGAACTTGAGGAACTTGTAGAGAAATATCCCAAAGACGACATAACACCGCTTGCTCAGTCGATAGTCAAAGGATTGAAGGAGGGACGTGTGCCTGGCACAGGGCTTTACGACGTAAGCAGTTTGTGGGACCGCCGTTCTGCCGGTGCTGCGGCAGCACTTGATTCGCTTGCCCTCGAACGCGCTCTTTCGGCCGAGCGTAATACTGACTTTACGGTGATTATTGCCTATCCTGTAGATTCTGTCGACGAAAATCATCTGCTTTATGATTTGGCGCATTACAACTTCACGAATTTTGCGGTGCGTAATTTTGAAATACAGCAAAGCGGAAACAACGGTCTCGGCGAGTTGAGAGTAGGCGGATTCCTCAACTTTGACGAAGCGCATATATATGCGCAGAAACTTTATAGCCAGCCGCAAATAAGGCCTTATTTCGAACATGCGCGGCTGATTGTCATTTCGAATGTGAACCTCGACAAACTCGGTGTGGATTACAGCATTTCCGATTATGAGAAGTTCTATTCCGTTCAGTTCGCCCCGATAAAAGTCAAACCCGACCTTCAGCTTGACAGCCAGACTGACATTTACATATCGGAAGACGAGTTGCCCGGTAGCGGCGAAGACGAACAATCCGACACTCCCGACGATGACGGCGATACCTACGACTCCGGCGACGACACTTCGGGCGATGATGACGAATGGTACGATATGTAATATCCGTTTACAGAGCGTCGGTTTCTCCTTCCGTTTGTAATAAAAATTATCTCTGAGGTAATTTGAAATATGTCTGAGATATTTTAAAATATCTCAGACATATTTTTTCGTCTTAGTTTGCCTGTTGTTTATTATAGCTTATTAGTATCTCTTGATTTTTACCTGCGCGCACGAAAAGTGAACAGACGTATGGAAACCCCGTGAATAAAGCTTAATATCCGCTTTATTCAGGAAAACATTTGGCGTGTGAATATAATTATATTATGCCGTCAGTGTTATTTAACTAATAGACAGCGCATTTTGTGACAAAATAATTTTACGGAAATGAATAATTCTTTCTATATTGCAAACATTAATTTAAACTAATGAAAAATAAAGAATTTGATGTGATTTATCTGCATCATAATCTTTGTATTCAAATCTAAAAACAAGGTTATGAACAAAAGGTTGCTTATCCTACTGTCGGCTTTATTCTTTGTCTCGTATACATATTCGCAGGAACGGAAAGACGAAGTCGAAAGATTTTGGACTTTTTATTGCGCGCATTTCGATAATGCTGATTCGGAGTTTTCCGTGTTTGAATATCCCAAGCAGATATTAAGCTACGAGGGAACGAAAATAGAAGTTCGTGCCACTGTTTCGTATCGGTTTGACGCGGTGGCTGAGAAATACGACGGACTTGTTCTCGTTCTACGTTTTCTGCCATTGGATTCTGGTAAATTCGGAGCGGGTATAGGTGATTCCATACGCATGTATGCCCGTCAGAGTACCGTGGTGCAGAATGTGTGCGAGGCTAAGGCAGGAGCCGAGTGTCGCATAGAAAGTAACGCCGATATGTATTCAAGGGCGTTTTGTATGGCTGACGAAGTGGATGAGTCGAAAATAACCGTGGAATACGAAATGGTTTTCAATCCGCTGAATACGGAAAGCAATGTAATTAATTTCCGTCTGCGTAAAGCCGATTGGACAGAATCCGACAGCACCCTGCCGGTAAAAGACAACGAAGGTTTTGGAGGCTATATGGAAAAAAGCTGGATATTCCGGCTTCATGATGCAGGTTACAGGTATTGCGAAGATGACGGACAGTGGAGAATGTCGTATATAGAGCCTACTTTCAATGTGCTTTCTAACATAAGTGTGAGCGACGGCGCGCAGTATATCGAGGTGATAGGCAAAAATGTCGGTGCATTCTCTTATGCTAACGTTAAATGCAAGTGTGCGAATGAAGAGAAAGTCTTCGGCGCACGTCTGTTGGGGCAGATAAGCGACGCTCCGCTTACCGAATCATTGTTCGTAAGTGCAAAGAATCCTGATAAAGTTATAATGGAAAAAGATACTCCTTTGCCATACAGTGAAAATGCCGCAGAAAGACTTCCGTTTACGGATAATGATAAAGAAACATATTGCAGATACAGGGCTTCGGCGGAACGTTTTGCATTGGACTCGTATTTTTTCATCAGGCAGTCGTCGTATTCACTGCTGTTTTATTATAAGGACAAATAGTTCTCTGCATTTGTTGTGTGACTTGAGAAATAGTTTGTTTTCTCCCGCGGCAAATAAAATTACCTCTGCGGCAAAGTTGGAACTTGGTTTTGCAGATAATTTGTGTGGGGTGTAAACTTACGCTTCTTTGTCCACCTGACATTTTTGTCAGGTGTTTTTTCGTGTGGGTAAAAAGTGCCTGAAAAATTATCTCAGACATATTTTAAAATATCTCAGAGATAATTCAAAATATGTCTGAGATATTTTTTTCTACAAGCGGGAAGTGTTTTTCTCCGTGCGGGAGGGAGGTGTGAGAACATGACATTTTTGTCATGTTCTGAAAAGTCCAATGCCGGCTTGGGCGGTGCAATGGCCAGAGTGCGGCGTTTGTATTTGCCGGTAGGCATTGCGAGTGTGGCTATATACGAAAAATCCTGAAAAATCATAAAATGTTTTTCGGGATAAGCCTGTCGGCCCATTTTTAATTCTACCGAACTGGTAAAATCATGCTGCCGGTTCGTTTATTGTGGCCTGTCATTGTGGCGGCGTTGCAGGCAGGCGAGGATTTCTGCCGCGGCTTTTGCGGCGGCTCCGGAAGGCCCGAGCTTACGCGACATGAGACTGTAGCCTTCGAGCATCTCGTCGCGCTTTGTGGCGTTTTCGGTTATGTTGTTGAGCTCGCGGCGTATGTTTTCTACCGTCATGTCGTCGGCAACGAGCTCTTTCACCACCTCTTTGCCAGCAATGAGGTTTACGAGCGATATGTATGGCACATGAAGCAAGTGGCGACGCAGAAAAGAAACGAATTTGCCGGCCGCGGTGTAGTAACATACCACCTGGGGAACGTTGAACAGCGCGGTTTCTAAGGTGGCCGTGCCCGATGTTACGAGGGCCGCGTCTGCGCGGGCGAGAATGCCGTAGGTTTTTCCGCTTTCTACCGTAACGCTGCCGTTGGCGAGCATTTCTTCGGGAATGTAGCGCTTGTATTCGGACGCATCGAGGTTGGGTGCTCCGGCCACTACAAGGCGGTATCCTTTGCTGGTGAACGGTGCGGCGGCAATACACATGCGGTTCAGGTTGTCCTTTATTTCCTGTTTGCGGCTGCCGGCCAACAGTGCTATCGTTTTTGCGCCGCAAGGCTTGTCGGCGGCGTTGTCGTGGAGTTTTTTGTATTCCGTAATCTCGTCGACAGTGGGATTTCCTACATAATGTACGTTATAATTGTGGCGGGCATAAAAATCTACTTCGAAAGGAAGAATGCAGAACATTTCGTCTACGTTGCGCCGTATGTTTTTTATGCGTCCCTCGCGCCACGCCCATATTTTGGGCGAAATGTAATAATAAACCGGTATGTCGGTGTTTCGCTTTACGTATTGTGCAATCGAAAGATTGAATCCGGGGTAGTCTACGAGTATCACTACGTCGGGGCGAAGCTCCGAAATCTGTTGCTTGCAGCGTTTCATGGCCCGCAGAATCACGCGCGAGTGCATGGCTACGGTAATGAATCCCATATAGGCAATGTCGCGGTAGTCGGAAAGCAGTTCCGCTCCCGCCCGTTTCATCTCGTCGCCTCCATAGGCGTAGAATTTTGCTCCGGGGTCTTGTTTCTTCAGTGCGGCAATCAGATTGGCCGCGTGCAGGTCGCCGCTTGCCTCGCCGGCAATGAGAAAGTATGTGAGACTTTGCCTTGCGGAATTTCCGCTGCCGTTTGCGGTCTCTGTGAAATTCCTGATTGTTGTTGTGTTGTCGTGGCTCATTTGTGCGGCGTTGCTCTTGCGGTTAAAGAATATCCCAGTTTTTCAGCTCTTCGGCCAGGTGGTAGGCCGTTACGTCGATTTGTGTGGGCGTAATGGCCACATAGCCGTGCTCGAGTGCCCAGCGGTCGGTGTCGTCGCACTCGGGCTCCATATTTGTGCAGTTGCCGGTGAGGAAATAATAGTTTGTTTTTCTGCGCGGATTGGTGTATTTTTCGAATTCCTTGCTCCACAGACTGCGGCACATGCGGCAAATTCTTACGCCCTCGAATCTCGGCGCGAGGGGAAAGTTTACGTTCAGACATGTCATCTCGGGCATGGGGCGCATGAGGGCTTCGCGGGTGATTCTTTCCACGTAGGGGCGCAGCGGGTTGAAATCGGCGTCAATGCGGTGGTCGCAGAGCGAGAACGCCACCGACTTTATGCGCAGCATGGCGGCTTCGAGCGCGGCTCCCAGGGTTCCTGAATAGTGCACGTTTATAGAAGCGTTGTCGCCGTGGTTTATTCCGCTTACCACAAGGTCGGGCCGGCGGGGCATTACCTCGTCTACGGCGAGCTTCACGCAGTCTACCGGTGTGCCCGAGCAGCTGTAAATCGTAAGTCCTGTGGTTTCGCTTATCTTGCTGCATGTTATGGGTACTTCCGACGTTATCGAGCCGGCCGCTCCCGAACGCGCGCGGTCGGGAGCCATTACGAACACGTCGGCAATGGGGGTGAGCCATTCTATCAGGCGGTTTATTCCTGGTGCGGAGTATCCGTCGTCGTTGGAAAGCAAAATAAGTTTGCGTTGTTCAGTCATAAATAGGTTTTGGTTTAATGTCGTACAAAGATACTTATTTCCTGTGAGCTTTTATTGCCTGTGTGGGGTTAAGAGGAGTTTGGACTGAAATCTTTTATTTCTGTTGTTTCCCCCATTGTCAAGGAAGCAGATTGAATGGTTCCTCGTTATTGTCAATGCACGCCACGGCCTGAATGCAGGCTTTCGGGTTTTCTACGGTAAGCGGCGAGGAAGACGTGTAGTTTCTCATTCTGCAGCCGTACATGGATACCGTGGTGCGTTCCGCGCCTCTTACGAGAATGAAATCGAACGACTTGCCCACGGTCGATAGCGCTCCGTTCGGCCCTGAGAAAGCCTCGACATTGGAGAGTGCCAGGTGTCCTTTCCCTTCGGCTATGACAGGATGTATGTTTTTCACGTCTTCGCCGGTGTTGGCTATTATGGAACCTTGCGCCACTTGCCAGTTGCGGTTGAAATTGCTGTTGCCGCGTTTGTGTATTCCCACGGCCACGCAGTCGAAGTTGAAGTTTGTCATCTGTCCGTACGAATCGCCGCCCAGGAGTATTCCGCCGTAGGTGCCGAAAGTGAAAATATCTATCAGTTGTGCGTTGTCGGTGTGGTCGATAGAGTATGCAAACGTTTTGCGTGCCACAACGGAGTTGATTACGGCGGGTGAGAACGACCGCCCGAACTCGCGCATGTTTGCAGGATTTGCATGACAGTGCAGAACTCGCGGAATGTCGTAGCAGTAGTCGATAGTTATGAAGCGGCCGCTGAGCGGAAAACCATAGCAGTGCTCAAACAGAATCTGTTCGTTCACGTTTTTTCCCGTCGACTCGAAATCCATAGCAGTGTATTCGCCATAAAATGTAAGGCACGACAGAGTTACGCCCTCGACATTCTCGTCCTTGTCTACTTGTATGGTGGGGTGGTATTCTATTATTTTGCTTGGGTCGCTGTATGCCTGTTCGGGATAGTAGAATTGTATTCCGCGAATCTGGGTTGCCGACCTTACGGTTATGAACGGCTTTTCGTTGTCGGTAATTACGAACAGCGAGCCTGTGGGTTCGGCTTTGTCGGGGTTGCGTGTGCCGCGTCCCACGGGGCCGTGTGCTCCAATGAGCGATACGTTGCGTTTCAGCACTATTCCCGAGCTTATGCGATATCCGCTTTCGGCCGGTTCTACGTAGAGTGCCGTTCCTGATTTCTCGGCCGTGTCTATGGCCCGTTGCAATGCCTCACGGTTGGCCTGCGGGGTGTTTTCTGGCAGCACGCCGAACTTCTGTATGCTTATCGGGCCGCCGGCCGTGATGTCTGTTGCCTGCATGAGCAGCAGTGCAACAGACAGTAAAAAGCGGAATAAGAGCGTTTTCATATATCGAAGTGTTTTAAGTGAATGCGCGTTGCGCATAATCGTGTCCGTTGTACAAATATAGCAAAAGGCGAGTGCAGAGCAAAATGAGCTCGCTCATTTTCTTTGCCGAGCCGCCCATTATATTGGAGCTTCAGCTCAAATTACGCAAAAGGCGAGTGCAGAACAAAATGAGTTCTTTCATTTTCTTTGCCGAGCCGCCCATTATATTGGAGCTTCAGTTCAAATTATGCAAAAGGCGAGAGTAAAGCAAAACGAGCTTGCGCGTTTTTTGCGTAGAGCCACTAAGATTATTTTTATCGTTTCCCAAAAGAAAAAATATTTTTTTTGCGTGGTAAAAAAGTTCCCGCAGCAAATTGAAAATACAAGGGAGATAATCGAAAATATGTCTGAGATAATTTAAAATATCTCAGACATATTTTTCGCTGTATGTACACCTGCTGATTTTCAGTTACTTGTCGGGTGACCGTTTTTGTCTGTAAACTCCTTCTAAAAGCGTCGCAACCTGCTGCGTTAGGCTTCAGCGCGGCAGATTCTGCATGGAATGCGGCTTTAAGTATTTTAGCATTGCAAAATAGGCAGGAATCTTGGAAAATGATTAATTTTGCATAATATTCGGTATGAGTCGAAAACAAAAAAGCTGAATGGGAAAAATCATAGCATTAGCAAATCAGAAAGGCGGTGTCGGTAAAACAACGTCAGCCATGAATCTGGCGGCTTCGCTCGCTACGCTCGAGAAAAAAGTGCTTCTTATCGACGCCGACCCGCAGGCCAACGCTTCGTCGGGCATGGGCGTCGATATCCGCAAGGTGGACTGCTCTATCTATGAATGTATAGCAACGGGTGCCGACATACGCGAGGCGATATATACTACTGATGTAGAGAACCTCGATATAGTTCCGGCGCATATTGACCTTGTGGGGGCCGAGATAGAAATGCTTAATTTCGACGAGCGTGAGAAGGTTATGAAAAAACTGCTCGATCCGCTTCGCCCTGAGTATGATTATATATTGATAGACTGCAGTCCTTCGCTCGGTCTGATAACCGTAAATTCGCTCGTAGCGGCCGACAGCGTGGTTATTCCGGTGCAGTGTGAATATTTCGCGCTCGAAGGTATAAGCAAACTATTGAATACGATAAAGATAATAAAGAAAAAGCTGAATCCTCACCTCGAAATCGAAGGATTTCTGCTTACGATGTACGATTCGCGCCTGCGTTTGGCAAATCAGATATACGACGATATGCGGCGTCACTTCCAGGAACTCGTTTTCAAGACGGTGATACAGCGTAATGTCAAACTTAGCGAGGCGCCGTCGCACGGAGTGCCCGCCATATTGTACGACGCAACGTCGGCTGGCGCGAAAAGCTATCTTTTGCTTGCGCGCGAGATAATCGATAAGAATACCGTCAAGTAGCGGGTTCGCAACCGTGATGAAAGGCAGAACCTTGTGAAACTGCAGGCCGGTGCGGCGTTATGAAATTGTGCTTGTGCGCCGTGTGGCAGTGTGAAAAATAAAAATATGGCAGTAAAGAAAAAATATGCGGCTTTGGGGCGTGGATTGGATGCCCTGATATCAAACGAGGAAGTGCGCGTTTCGGGAACGTCGTCGATAGGCGAGGTACCTGTAGACCGTATTCAACCTAATCCTGGCCAGCCGCGCCGCGAATTTGACGGCGATGCGCTGCAGGAACTTGCCGATTCCATTCGCGAGATAGGCATTGTGCAGCCAATTTCGCTAAGAAATATGGGCGACGGAACGTATCAGATTATCGCAGGAGAGCGTCGCTGGCGGGCTGCTCAGTTGGCAGGCCTTACAAGTGTGCCTGCATATATTCGTACGGCCGATGACGAGAAGATGATGCAAATGGCGCTTGTGGAGAACATCCAGCGAGAAGATCTCAACGCCATTGAAATAGCACTTGCATACCAGAACCTCATAGAGCAATACGGGCTCAAACAGGAAGAACTCAGTGTGAAAGTGGGAAAGAAGCGTGCCACCGTGGCTAACTATCTTCGTCTGCTCAAACTTCCGGCACCGGTGCAAATGGCTCTTAAGAACAAGGACATCGATCAGGGGCATGCACGCGCCTTGCTCTCGCTCGGAAGCCCAGCAATGCAGGTAAGGTTGTTCGAGGAGATACAGCGTGAAGGATATTCGGTGCGCAAGGTGGAGGAAATGGTAAACCGTCTTAATAGCGGCGAGGATGTAACTGCTGCAGGCAAACGCCTGCGCGCCCAGCGTAGCAAGAATGTTTCGGAAGAGTTCGAGGCTCTGCAGAAACACTTGTCGGAATATTTCGGAGCGCATGTAAAAATGACTATGACTCCGGCCGGACGTGGAAAGATAACCATACCGTTTCGCAGCCAGGAGGAAATGGAACGCATAATAGCAATGCTCGACCACGCAAAGTGATGAAACCGGCGGGATTGATTGCTTGTTTGCTCGCGTTGGCCGTGTGTGTGCCCGCTTTGGCGGAGAATTACCGTTGCATTGCCGTGTGCGATACGCTGCTTCCCCGCCTGGAGCCCGACAGCACGGTTGCCGATACTACGGTAAACGCCATCGCCATAAAAGAAAGCGTTGTAGCCGATTCTTTGTTGGCCGATTCCGCAAGAATATCGCAGGCCGTGGATTCCGTAATGAGAGATGCGAAAAGGCAGAAGCCGCCGCGTCCGAAATTCGTACCCGACCCGAACCGGGCTCTGTGGCTTGCGTTGATAATTCCGGGAGCAGGACAGATTTATAACCGTAAGTATTGGAAATTACCCATATTCTATGGCGGGTTTCTCGGATGTACCTATGCTCTGATGTGGAATCAGCAGATGTATAAGGACTATTCGCAGGCTTATATCGACATAATGGATGACGATCCGAATACTCACAGTTATCTCGATATGCTTCCGCCGAACTATGATATAACCGGGCTCGAAGACCGCTTTAAGACAATTTTCAAGAATAAGAAAGACCGTTATCGTCGCTGGCGCGACCTCAGCGCTTTCGCATTCGTGGGGGTTTATGTGCTTTCGGTAATAGACGCTTACGTGGATGCGCAGCTTTCTGTTTTCGACATATCGAAAGATCTGAGTCTAAATGTGGCTCCTACGGTAATACCGGTTAACGGTAGTTCGCACTCGCATGCAGTGGGAGTAGGCTGCCAGCTCAATTTCTGATAATGTTGGAAACATTCGGGTACGCAGCTGTGAATTTGCGTGAAAGCGGGCGTCTGTATAAGGCGCAGAAATAAAAAATACAGATAAGAATATGAAGAAATTAATTATATTAGCTATCTCGATCTTTACTATAGTAACAGTAAAGGCGCAAAATGACATAACAGTGCACGACGACCGCACGGGAAAGGATGAAGTGATAGAAATTCCGCAAGGAATGACGCTCGACCTTGATACGTTGTTGGCTCAGTGGCATGCTTCTAAATATTTGAACAAGGACACGGATTGCCAAATGCAGGATGTGAATCCCATTTTCGAGGATAGCGTGTTTATTGACAGGCTTTCGCGTATTCCTGCGGTTATGGAAATGCCGTATAACGGGATTGTGCGTAAATTTATCGACCAGTACAGCGGAAGACTGCGTCGTTCGGTGTCTTACATGCTCGGCGCAATGAATTTTTACGTTCCGATATTTGAGGAAGCTCTTGCTTTGTATAATCTTCCGCTCGAGTTGAAGTATCTTCCGGTTATTGAAAGTGCGCTTGATCCTTGTGCCGTAAGTCGTGTGGGAGCTGTGGGGCTTTGGCAGTTTATGCTTACAACCGGTAAACGATACGGACTGGAAGTGAACAGTCTTGTAGATGATCGTAAGGATCCTATTAAGGCAACTCGCGCAGCAGCGCAATATCTTCGTGACCTTTATGATATGTATGGCGATTGGAATATTGTTATTGCCGCATATAATTGCGGCCCTAATGCAATAGCAAAGGCCATTCACAGAGCCGGCGGAGAAAAAGACTATTGGGTGATATATCCTTATCTGCCTAAGGAGACACGTGGCTATGTTCCGGCTTTTATAGCCGCAAATTATATAATGAATTACTATTGTGAGCATAATATTTGTCCTATGCGTGCAAGTTTGCCCGAAGCAAGCGACACTATTCTCGTAAACAAGGACGTGCATTTCGATCAGATTTCGACTTTGTGCGGAGTGGATTTGGATTTGGTAAAGACTCTTAATCCGCAATACAAAGCTTCGCTTGTGCCTGGCTCGGTAGAACCAAGTATTTTGCGTCTTCCGCATGAGGCTGTGATGAAATTTATAGATTTTGGCGATTCCATTTACAACTATCGCAGCAATGAACTTATTGCAAAGCGCCGTACTGTTGAAATTGACGAAAAAGAGCTTGACCGTGTTACTTCTTCGCGTAATTCCCGCACTTCGCGTAGTCGCGCTTCCAGCCGTTCCCGCACGGTTACTATAAGACAGGGACAAACTTTGTCGGAGATAGCAAAAAAACATGGGACAACCGTTGCAAAATTGCGTAGTTTGAATGGTATCAAAGGTTCGAATATACGTGCAGGCAAAAAAATACGCGTAAGGTAGTTTTATGTTTTGTGATATAGGTGCAACACCGTGTTTATCATGCTGTAGATATACATGAGGCTAATTAAATAAAATCTAAAGCAGTGGAAGAGTCGATGCCTAACCAACAGAGAGACGAACAGATTATAAACGAGGCGTTCCGTCGTTTGCTTGATACTTATCTATCGTCGAATCATCGCAAGAAAGTAGATGTGATAACGAAAGCTTTCAATTTTGCGAAGAAAGCCCACAGTGGCGTCCGTCGTCTTTCGGGAGAACCGTATATACTTCATCCTATTGCCGTGGCTCAGATAGTCTGCGGCGAAATTGGTCTCGGCTCAACTTCTATCTGCGCGGCTTTGTTGCATGATGTGGAGGAGGATACCGACTACACCAACGAGGATATCGCCAATCTTTTCGGTTCTAAAGTTGCGAATATAGTGGAGGGATTGACGAAGATTTCAGGCGGAATTTTCGGTGACCGCGCTTCATTGCAGGCCGAGACGTTCAAGAAATTGTTGCTCACCATGAGCGACGACATTCGCGTTATCTTAATAAAGATTGCCGACCGTCTCCACAATATGCGTACTCTTAGCAGCATGTTGCCGAGCAAGCAATATAAGGTTGCCGGCGAGACTCTTTACATCTATGCTCCGTTGGCCGATCGTTTGGGCTTGAATGCAATAAAGAACGAGCTTGAAGATCTCAGTTTTCACTATGAACATCCGCAGGAATATGCGGAAATAGAAGCGAAATTGGCTTCCACGCAGACCGAGCGCGATACTTTATTCAAAGAGTTCACCGCACCTATACGCGAGGAGCTCGACAAACAGGGTTTCAAATACAAAATCATTGCTCGTATTAAGACGCCATATTCGATATGGTGTAAAATGCAGAACAAGCATGTAACGTTTGAGGAAATATACGATATTCTTGCAACACGAATAATCTTCGAGCCGATAAAGCCCGAGGAGGAAGTGAACGAATGCTTCAACATATATGTGGCATTGTGCAATATTTACAAGCCGCAGCCCGACCGTTTGCGCGATTGGATAAGTCATCCGAAGGCAAACGGCTACCAGGGACTTCATGTCACGCTTATGAGCAAGCGCGGGCAATGGGTAGAAGTGCAGATACGCTCGAAACGTATGGACGATATAGATGAGCAAGGTGTGGCCGCCCACTGGAAATACAAAGGAGGCAATGCCGATTTTGCCGACGGAGAACTCGGAAAATGGCTCCATACCATAAAAGAGATTCTTGACGACCCGCAGCCTGATACGCTTGATTTTCTCGATACCATAAAGCTGAATCTTTTTGCCAACGAGATTCTTATTTTTACTCCGAAAGGAGAAATAAAAACTATGCCTACAGGCGCTACGGCTCTTGATTTCGCTTTTTCCATTCATTCTTTTCTCGGAAGCCATTGCATAGGGGCAAAAGTCAATCACAAACTTGTTCCGTTAAGTCATAAGTTGCAAAGCGGCGACCAGGTAGAGATTCTGACATCGCGTGCCCAACATGTTCAGCCCGAGTGGCTCGATTATGCCAATACGGCAAAGGCACAGAGCAAGATACGTGCGTTATTGCGCAGGGACGAGCGTGAAAAACGTATCGAAGGAGAGGACTTGTTGCGCAAGTTCCTGAATGAACATGATATGGAACTTAACAGCGCGGTGGTGAATAAACTCTGTCGTTTTCACGAGATACCTACGCGCGACAGCCTTATGCTTGCTTTAGGAGAAAAAAGCATTGTGCTTTCGGACGCCGACGTGGATTATCTGCAGGGCAAGCAGAAAAAAAGTTATTCATGGCGTAAGTTTATTCCTTTCATGAGCGACAAGTCGAAGAGTGGCGAGCAGGACAAAATGAGAAAGCTTTTTGTTCGGAAAATCGACCGCAAGAAAACTTTCATGCTCAATGAAGATACTATAAATAATTGTAAAATCGCCACCTGCTGCCACCCTATACCGGGCGACGATTCGCTCGGGCACATCGACCCGAACGATGAGTTTACGATACACCGCCGCGAGTGTCCCGTGGCAGAGAAACTGAAGAGCAATTACGGAAACCGTATTGTCGCAGTGGAGTGGCAAATGCACAGAATGCTGTTTTTCCCTGTTACCATTTATGTGAAAGGTATCGACGTGCAGGGAATTCTTCTCGCTATAAGCGAGATTATATACAAGCAGCTCAACCTCGACGTGAAGCAGCTGACAATAAAAACGAACGACGGAATTTTCGAAGGAGAGATAAGTTTGAACGTGCACGATACCGACGATGTGAAAGAGATATGCTCCGCGCTTCTTACGATTAAGGATATTGTAAAGGCTGTGCGCATAAACTAATGCTCCGGCGGGCATTTCATGGAATTTTTCCTGCTGCCGATAATAATTTTCGGGAATGTATTCTGACGTAAGTGAGATATGAATTTAAGCGGGTTCGCGAAAAATCAGTCGGGATAATTTATTTCGGAAAACGGCTTTGCACGAAAAAAATATTTTTTTTGTTCAGATAAAAAACTTCCCGCAGGAAATTGAAAATACAAGGGAGATAATCGAAAATATGTCTGAGATAATTCAAAATATCTCAGACATATTTTTTGCTACATATACAGGTGCTGATTTTCAAGTGCTTGGCGGGTGACCGTTTTTGTCTGTAAACTCTTCCGGCAAGGCATTGCGGATTTTATGAAAAGCGACAATTCTTTTCTGTTCCGCAAGCGTGGATGAAAGCAGGACGGTTCGTGCCGTTTACGGGCTTGTTTTATTTGGCTTTCGTTACGTCGAGGGCTTCGGGCAGCCACACGCGGTAGCGTTCGGACGGGTTCCACGTGTTGCCGGCCGAGGCAAAGTCGCAGAACAATACATCTTTTGCATTGCCGTGGTCTATCTGGTCCAGGCCGAGCACTACAGGGGCTTTAAAACTCATCCAGGCCCATGCCGGTGCCTCAGCGGGAGTGAGGTTCACGCTTCCGTTGTTGTTTACCACCGTTACAGCCTCGTCCACGAAGCCGTCGTTGAAGCGGCTGTCGCGTGCCAGCGCAATGGGGCCCCATATAATCGCTTCGCAGTTGTCGAGCCTTTCCACTCGCGGGTTCATGTCGAAATTTATGGCCACGGCGTCGCCGTTTTCCCACGTGCGGTTGAGTGTAAGGTAGTCGCCGCTGTTTACGTTTTCCACGGCCTCTCCGTTTATGGTTACGGCAGAACCTTTGCTCCATGCCGGAATGCGAATCCTGAGCGTGAAGTCGGCTTTTTTCTTCAGCCCGATTTCTATTTCAGCCGTGTTGCCTTTGGGATAGTCGCCCGTCTGTACGAGTTCCACGGTGTTTTTGCCGCCGATGTTTATTGTGGCTTCCGACGGCGCGTAGAAGTTCACCGTTATCTCCGATTCTTTTACGGTGTAAGCCGTTTTGGGAATGAGCGCAAAGCCGCGCGGCCCGTTTGCATTGCAGCAGTTCGTCGTCATTCCGCATTGCTGTTCTCCAGGGGTGTGAACTCCTTCGAGCGGCATGTATTTGGCTATTCTCGAGGCGTCGTTTTTAAGCGAGGCGAGCAGTGCGTTGTATATTGTCTGCTCCATGAAGTCGGCATAGCGGCTTTCTCCTGTCATCGAAAGCACTCTGTTCAGAAGCTGCAGCCACGTGGTGGTTACGCAGGTTTCCATAGTGTGGAACGTAGGGCGTGCCTGTAGCGCTTTTCCGCCATACCAGCATTCGTGCGAGCTTCCCGAACCGGCTATGTTTATTTCCGTGTCGATAATGTTGTCGGTAGCCGCTTTTGCCGCCTTGAAATACGTTTCGTTTCCCGTAATGGCATACAGGTCGAGCAGACCTTCGTAACACGACATCATCTCGTAGGCTTTCTGCCCGTTCTCGTAAGTGTACCAGCTTTGCGGATGCGGAAAGCGTGCGGCCACGGGTACTCCTGCAAGTGCTTTTTCTATCAGTTTAGGGCCTTTGGAAGATTCGAGGTCGGCTGCTATTTTTTCTGCGAAGTCCAGATATTTTTTGTCGTCGGTGGCTTTGTAAAGTTTTACTATGGCATTGAGTGCGGAAGCGCTTGCCATTCCGCGGTAGTTTCCTGTCTCCACGATACTTTTTCCCTGCTGTTCAAGTTCATTCATGAGGCAGTCGGCTTCTTTGCGCGCTGCTTCGAGTGCTGCTTTGTCGCCCGAGATTTCGTACCATTCAAGAAGGCCGCGCATTACGTATTTGCGGCCCCACACGTCCCATTCCTTTAGCCGGTATCCGGTTGCGTAATTGCCTATGTATCCGTCGGGGAGTTGTGTGGCTATTATTTTGTCCACCGATTCCTTCATCTTTTCGTACAGCTGCGGGTTGTGGGTGTAGCGGTACATATCTGCTGCTCCGAGCATCCATTTTCCCCAGAATTCTGTTTGCCACATGCTTTTTTCTTCTTTGTGGCGGAATGGTTCAATCAGTTCTTCCGTATTCTCTCCGAGCACCCTATGTGTGAAACATGCGTCGATACATTCGCCGAGGTGCCCGCCGATTTTTATGCTTTCAACGCGCGGAGTTTTGCTTTTCAGAGACTTCGTTGTCTGAGCGTTTGCCGCAGGCAGGGCTGCTATGCAGGGCGATGTTACGAGGATAAAAACAGCGGAAAATATCGTTTTCATGTCGGTAAGTTTTAATATTATAGACAAATATATGATTTTTCCGTGGTTATATTTGATTTTGATTCTCTTTTATTGTTTTTGCTTTTGTAAGTTTTAGTATGTTCTAATGGTAGGGTGCTTTTCTCGTTAAAAAGTTTCGGAATAACCTATGGCCCTATAGATGTTTATGGGCGTGTCGGGCTTGTTCCGATAAAACCGGTAGGCATTCTTTGCTGCTTTTATTGTGTTGTTGCATTTGTGCTGTTTGTCGGCAACTTCAATCGCAGGGCCCTGCTGCTTTGACTTCGGAACAGCCGTTGGACTTTTCAGAACATGACATTTTTGTCAGGTGTCCGAACTTCCCGCCGGCACTTGGAAAAACACTTCCCGCTTGTAGAAAAAATTATCTCAGACATATTTTGAATTATCTCTGAGATATTTTAAAATATGTCTGAGATAATTTTTCGGGCTCTTTTTGCCTGCATGAAAAAAACGACCTGACAAAATGTCAGGTGGGAAGAGAAACTCCGTTTTTTGTTCCGCACAGATTGTAGGTGGAACTATATATTTTCTATAAGTGGGAACGGGATGATTTTTCAAGCATAAAAACAAATACGGCCTTGTCGGGATGTGACAAGGCCGTATGTATGTTTTGGAATGCGGCAGTTTCAGTATGCCTGTCGGTATTTGCTCTCGTTTATGTCGTCGAGCATACCGAGATATGAGGTGTAACGCGACTCGGCAATACTTCCTTCCTCCACGGCCTGCTTCACGGCGCAGCCCGGCTCTGTGGTGTGGGTGCAGTTGGCAAATCTGCACTCGCGCCCTTTCGAGAAAATCTCGCGGAAGTAGTGACTTATCTCTTCGCGTTGCATGTTGAACGATCCGAATCCTTTTATTCCCGGAATATCTATCACGTAACCTCCGAAAGGCAGGCTGTACATGCGGCTGTCGGTGGTGGTGTGCATTCCTGTGAGGTGCGATTCGGATATTCCGGCCGTTTTGGCTCCCGCTTCGGGCACGAGCGAGTTTACGAACGTCGATTTTCCTACGCCCGAGTTGCCGGCGAGCAGGGTTATCCGCCCGCGCAGCATTTCTTTTGTGTCGTTGTCGGCTGGTTGCAGCGCGGAAATCTTGCGTACGTCGTAACCTATGTTTTCGTAAACCGAAGCCATATGTATCATCTGCTCTGTCTCTTCCGTAGAGTATGCGTCTGTTTTGTTGAAAACAATGCTTACCGGCACACTGTATGCCTCGGCCGAAGCAAGGAAGCGGTCGATGAATGCGGGAAAGGTTTCCGGCCTCGCCACTGTTACGAACAGCAGCACAAGGTCTATGTTGGCCGCGAGAATCTGGCTTTGCTTTGACAGGTTCGTGGAGCGGCGGATAATGTAGTTGCGGCGGTCGCCCACGGCTACTATCATACCCGCACCCGAGGGAGAGAGCGTTATTTCCACATCGTCTCCCACAGCTACAGGATTGGTGGTGCGCAAACCGCGCAGGCGGAAATTACCGCGCACGGTGCATTCTACTTCGCGCCCGTCGCCGGTAAGCACCGAGTAAGACCCGCCGGTAGTGCGGATTACGGTGCCTCGCATTAAACTGTCATTATTTCTTTTTCTTTTGCGGCAAGCAGGGCGTCGAGCTTCTTGATGTTTTTGTCGTGCAGGTTCTGCAGCTCTTTTTCCGCGTCTTTCTCGTTGTCTTCGCTGAGGCCGTCCTTTATCGCTTTCTTGAGCGTGTCGATTCCTTCACGGCGTGTATTGCGAATGCTTATGCGGGCGGTTTCGCCTTCTTTGCTGCATTGCTTTGCAAGCTGGCGCCGGCGTTCCTCGGTAAGGGGCGGAATGGCCAGGCGTATTATCTCGCCGTTGTTTTCGGGCATGATACCTACATTCGAGTCGATGATAGCTTTTTCTATCGGGCGGAACATGTTTTTGTCCCAGGGCTTTATGGCTATCGTTCGGGCGTCGGGAGTGGTCAGGGCCGACACCTGGTTGAGGGGAACTTTGGAACCGTAGGAATCTACGCGGATGTCGTCGAGAATGTGCACGTTGGCTTTTCCCGCACGTATTGTAGCGAGGGTTTCCTCCAGGTGGAGAACTGCCATTTCCATTTTCTCGTCGCAGTCGTTGAGACATTTCTTTACGTCGAACATTGTTGTGTGTTTATAGGTTTGTTAATGTTTTTGTCTTATGCTTTCTGCGCCGGCGTTCAGCGCAGTGCCGTTTTGGCTTTCCGCTTTAAAACGATATTTTGCGCGAACCGTCGGGCTGCACTTCTATCGTTACTTTTACAGCGTCGGCGGGCAGTAGGTTTTCAATGAGTTCGGGCCATTCTATGAAGCATGTGCCGTCACCGTAAAAGTAGTCTTCATAGCCGAGGTCGTAAACTTCCTCGATTTTCTTGATTCGGTAGAAATCGAAGTGGAAGAAACGCGCTCCCGTAACGTCGCTGCGGTATTCGTTCACTATTGCGAACGACGGAGAGGTGACTTCTTCCGTAACTCCGAGCGTTTTGCATACGGCGCGGATGAATGTTGTTTTTCCGGCTCCCATTGTGCCGTAAAAAGCGAATATCTTGTGTGCTCCCATAACTGCCGCGAATTCGCGTGCGGCGGTTTCTATGTCATTCGGCGAGCGCATTGTTATTTCCATATTCCGTGTGTTTGTTCGTTCGTGAGATATTCAGTGCTTTTTTCCTCTAAGTGTAATCAGCGGAACAATCATTTCTTCCATAGAAATGCCGCCGTGCTGGAATGTGTTGCTGTAATATCGCGCGTAGTAGTTGAAATCGTTGGGGTAGGCAAAGAAGCGGTTGCCGGTGGCAAAGATATAGGTTGTGGAAAGGTTCGGCGAGGGCAGCTGCGCGTCGGCGGGACGCTTCACGTCGAAAACTTCCTTTGTGTTGTACTTCAGGTTTTTTCCTAACTTGTAGCGCAGGTTTGTGTTCACGTTCTTGTCGCCTATCACCTTTGTTGGCTGGCTTACTCTAATGCTTCCGTGATCGGTGGTGATGATTATAGTGAAATCCTGCTCTGCGAGTTTTTTGAACAGTTCGTTCATAGCGCTGTGGCGGAACCACGAGAGGGTTATGCTCCGGTAGGCGGCTTCGTCGGCCGCCAGTTCGCGCACGGCTTTCTGCTCGGTGCGGGCGTGCGATAGTATGTCGATGAAGTTTACTACCAATACGTTCAGATCGTTGTTCGAAAGCTGGTCTATCTGTGTGGCAATTTTATCGGTTGCTACAGAGTCGTTGGCCTTGTTGTAGGAGAATTTGTCCTTGCGGCGGTATCTGCGCAGTTGTGTTTCGATGAGTTCGCGTTCTTTCAGGTTTTTCCCCTCTTCTTCGTCCTCGTTCACCCACAGGTCGGGGAACATGTTTTCTATCTGCAGCGGCATCAGACCGGAGAATATGGCGTTGCGTGCGTATTGTGTCACTGTGGGGAGTATGCTGAAGTACAGGTCTTCGTCGATGACGAACTGCGCGGCGAGGTCTTTGCTCAGTGTGCGCCACTGGTCGTAGCGGAAATTGTCGAACACGAGCAGAAACACTTTCTCGCCTGCGTCGAGCAACGGAAATATACGTTTCTTGAACAGGTCGTGGCTCATCAGCGGGCGTTTGTCGGGATTGGCAATCCAGCCGATGTAGTTGCGCCGCACGAATTTTGCGAATGCGTTGTTGGCTTCTTCTTTCTGCATCCTCAACATTTCGTCCATTGCCCCGCCAGTGTCCTGAAGTTCGAGTTCCCAGAACACAAGGCGCTTGTAAACGTCTTTCCAGTCGTCGGCCGACATGGAATCGCTTATCTGCATGCTTATCCTGTTGAACTGCTGGCGATATCCGCTTTGTGTTATCTCTTCTACGATTTCGTTTTTATGTATGTTTTTTTTCAGGGCAAGGAGTATCTGGTTCGGGTTTACGGGTTTTATCAGATAGTCGGCTATTTTTTGCCCAACGGCCTGGTCCATTATGTTCTCTTCTTCGCTCTTGGTTACCATTACTACGGGAGTGGCGGGCAGGAACTCCTTTATCTGCATGAGCACTTCGAGCCCGCTGAGCCCTGGCATGTTTTCGTCGAGCATTATTAGGTCGTAGGGCGTTTCGCGGCACATTTCGAGCGCATCGGTACCGTTGGTCGCGGTATCTACACTGTAACCTTTATTGTTGAGAAATATTATGTGGGCGCGCAGCAAGTCGATTTCGTCGTCTACCCACAATAGCTTGCCGTTTTGCATTGTTCTCTTCTTTTAGATTGCGAATATAACGATAAAAGCATTAACCGAAGAACGCAAAAACGAATTTTTGACGCTTCGGGCACGGCGTACCGCAAAATGGGTAACTCACGACAGCCTGTATATGTGTTTGTCTTATGCTCCTTTTGGGGAGGGTACGGAAAGTATGTTTTAGATAATTTGTATTTTGTTGCAGCCGGATTTTCCGCGGTGCTTTTCCTTCGGGTTTTGCAGACAAAAACGGTCAGCGGCCAAGCACTTGATAATCAGCCTTGTATTCCACCTTATCTACATAGTAATGCGCTATCC
>OHBJ01000100.1_pt1 | contig 41441 bp, 37 predicted proteins | sample 1577241 | NCBI WGS metagenome assembly OHBJ01 (sample SAMEA3541594, study PRJEB24748) | human gut metagenome | biome: human gut; feature: human-associated habitat; material: faeces | place: China | collected 2012 | reverse complement strand
GGAGAGCATCTGCCTTACAAGCAGAGGGTCACAGGTTCGAGCCCTGTAGGCCCCATTTCTTTTTAAGACATTCAGTAAATATTATGGCGAGATAGCTCAGTTGGCTAGAGCACACGGTTCATACCCGTGGTGTCGTGGGTTCAAATCCCTCTCTCGCTACTATCTAAAGTGGAGGCAGTCGATGCTTCCACTTTTTTTGCGCGAGTAGCGATGAGTGAAGCCATACAAAGTTTACAGCCGTGCTTGCACGGACTGGAAACTTTGTATGGTTTCACGAGGAGCACCGCGACAACGACAGAACGAAGTTCTGGAGTATGAGCTGCTCGCGCAATCCGAGGCGATGAGTGAAGCCACGGAAAGTTTACAGCCGTGCTTGCACGGACTGGGAACTTTGTATGGCTTTACGATGAGCACCGCGACAACGACAGAACGAATTTCAGGAGTATGAGCTGCTCGCGCAACCCGCGGCGATGAGCCAGCTCACACAGGAGGGGAATAATGACACATTTACAGGAAGAACTGTTTAAGTTACAGGATACGGTGTACAGGAATTTTCACAGCAGCCTTATGCCGGGGGTAGATAAAGAGGCTGTTATAGGAGTAAGAACTCCGGTTTTAAGAGCATTTGCAAAGAAATTCTCTAAGACGGAGGAGGCGGAACAGTTTATGACGGAGCTGCCACATAAGTATTATGAAGAAAATAATCTTCATATGATGCTGATTGCACAGATTAAGGATTATAATAAATGTATTAGTGAAACCGAGAAGTTTCTGCCACATATTGATAACTGGGCAACCTGTGATTCACCGCTTCCAAAATGTTTTGATAAGAATAAAGAAGATATTCTTGAAAGGGCGAAGAAGTGGATTGCAGCAGATACCACATATGTTAAAAGATTCGGGATGGGCGTTATGATGCGCCTGTTTCTTGACGAGGATTTTAAGGAAGAATATATACAGCTTGTTGCAGGTGTTAAGTCAGAGGAGTACTATGTAAATATGATGATTGCATGGTATATGGCTACAGCACTTGCTAAACAGTGGGATGCGGCGATTCCTTATATACAGGAACACAGGCTTTCTGAATGGGTACACAGAAAGTCAATACAGAAGGCTGTAGAGAGTTACCGCATTACACCAGAGCAGAAGGATTATTTAAAGGGTTTAAGATAAGGTTATGAAATCAAATGAAATAGATATGACGACAGGTTCCCTGCCAAAGAAAATATTAATGTATTCAGTGCCGCTTATGTTGTCAAATGTACTGCAGGTTATGTTCAACCTGTGTGATGTGGCGGTAGTTGGTAAATTTGTAGGACCACTGGCACTTGGTGCGGTAGGTTCAACGAGTATAATTATTACATTGACAACCGGCATCCTGCTAGGACTAGCAGGTGGTGTCAACGCTGTAGTCGCGCTGTTTGTGGGGGCTAAGAATAGTGCAAATGTAAAGAGGGCAGTCCACACTTCAATTGTAATATGCATGATTGCAGGACTGCTGCTGCTTTTGTCAGGACTGTTCCTTTCAAGACCGGTGCTGAATCTTATAGGAACTAAGAAAGAACTGATAGATGGCGCCGTTATATATCTTACAATATATCTTCTTGGTTCACCGGCACTTGCCATGTATAACTATGGTAATGCCGTGTTAAGTGCAGTAGGAGATACCAAAAGGCCACTTATGTATCTTATTACAGCGGGGATAATTAATGTGGTACTTAATCTGTTCTTTGTAATAGTGTGTAAGCTTGGGGTTGTCGGTGTTGCACTGGCAAGTATAATATCACAGTATATATCAGCATTTCTGATACTTAAATTCCTGTTTGGCTGTGGCAAGGATTATGGGCTTTATATGAGAAATATAGGAATAGATTCACATATAGCAGCGAGAGTGTTAAAGATTGGTTTGCCTGCAGCAGTACAGTATTCACTTTTTGCAGTTGCCAATCTCTATATACAGTCAGCAGTCAATTCATTTGACCATGTAGTTGTTGAGGGCAATTCGGCTGCGGCTAATGCTGATAATATTGTGTATGATATGATGGCGGCATTCTATACTGCATGTACAAGCTTTATAGCGCAGAATCTGGGAGCAAGAAAGCGTGACAGGATTAAGAAAGCATATCTTGTTACACAGATGTATTCATTTCTTATAGGAGCAGTGCTTGGTGCATTGCTTGTAGTTTTCAGGACACAGTTTCTTAGCCTGTTCACAAGTGATCCGGATGTATTGCATTATGGATCAATAAGACTTGGAATAATGGGATGCTCTTATTTTATATCCGCATTTATGGATAATGCGGCAGCGGGAGCAAGAGGACTTGGCAGAAGCGTTATACCTACAATAATAGTTATAATGGGCTCTGTTGTATTCAGAATCATATGGGTGTGTACAATATTTGCAAGTATACATACACTGATGTCACTATATCTTGTGTATGCGAGTGCGTGGGCATTTACATCTATTATAGGAACGGCATATTTTATAATAATATTCAGAAAGACTTTAAGATAATCACATACATTTTACAAAATCTTTACGAACGTGAGATTATGCATTTTACATAACATTGATAACATACCCTCTGCAAGCAGATGCAGAGGGTTTTCTTTTTTGAGACGACTCACATATCATTCGGTCAGGAAACTGATTCAAGCCCCTACGAAAATCTTCTGTTAATGCTTGCAAATAAAAAAAGAGGAAGGTAACGAAAGTTATGAGAAAAGGAATTAAAAAGTTACTTACAGTTGCATTAACAGCAACATTAGGCCTTGCAGTATTAGCAGGCTGTGGAACAGGTACATCATCAAATGGAGATGGATCAGCAAACGGAGGCACAACTAAGGAGCTTTCAGGCAAGATTCAGTTAGCAGGAAGTACATCAATGGAAAAGATGTGTGGCGCTCTCATGGAAGCATTTATGGAAGAATATCCTAATGTAACAGTAACAACAGAATATACAGGTTCAGGTGCAGGTATTGAGTCAGTAACATCCGGAGCTGTTGATATTGGTAACGCTTCAAGAGCTTTATCAGATAAGGAAAAGTCAGCAGGTATTGAGGAGAACATCGTAGCAATTGATGGTATCGCAATGATTACTGATAAGAACAACAAGGTTACTAATGTAACAAAGCAGCAGCTTACAGATATCTACACAGGAAAGATTACTAACTGGAAGGACCTTGGCGGTTCAGACGAAGCTATCGTAGTAATCGGCAGAGAGGCAGCTTCTGGTACAAGAGGAGCATTTGAGGAACTTCTTGAAGTTAAGAATAAATGTGCATATGCACAGGAACTTGACAGTACAGGTGCTGTACTTGCCAAGGTTGCAGCAACTCCAGGTGCAATCGGATATGTTTCATTAGATGTAGTTGATAAGACAGTTGCAGCTTTAAAGCTTGATGGTGTAGATGCAACAGAGGATAACATTAAGGCTGGTAAGTATACACTTTCAAGACCATTTGTAATGGCTACTAAGGGTTCTGTTTCATCACAGAGTGAGCTTGTTCAGACATGGTTCAACTTCGTAAAGTCTGACGCAGGCAAGAAGGTTATCAAGGGTGTAGGCTTAATCCTCCCAGAGTAAGCCGCGGTTAATATAGATTCTGAATGGAGAGATTGACATGGATGAGGTTATAAATGTTGGTATGAACAAAATAAATAAAACGCCAGAAGTTGTTAAGGCAACGGCAAACAGTTCGTTAAAGGGTAATAAAAAGTCAAAGCATGCAAGCGAAAGCGTGGCACAGTTTATATTCCTTATATGTGCAATAGTAGCTATCCTGGCAGTCTGCTCCATTACTATCTATATGTTCATAAAAGGAACAGAGAGTCTTAAAAGTGTCGGAATAGCAGATCTGCTCTTTAAAACAGTATGGGCACCAACGGCTACACCACCTGCATATGGAATTGTATACATAATTCTTTCATCAATTGCAGGAACAACACTTGCGATTCTTCTCGGTGTTCCAATTGGATTATTAACAGCAGTTTTTTTGACAGAGATAGCAGGAAAAAAACTTGCAGCAGTAGTTCAGCCGGCAGTTGAACTGTTAGCAGCAATTCCTTCTGTTATATACGGACTTCTCGGATTAATGCTATTAAACCCCCTCCTTTATAAATTAGAAAAGCATGTATTCGCGAATTCCACAACACATCAGTACACAGGAGGAGCCAACCTCCTGGCTGCAGTGCTGGTGCTTGCAATTATGATACTTCCAACAGTTATCAATATGAGCGCGTCAGCAATCAGGGCAGTTCCAATGAATTTAAGAGCAACATCACTTGCTCTTGGAGCAACTAAGATACAGACAATATTCAAGGTTGTAGTTCCAGCAGCCAAGTCAGGAATTATAACAGGCATCGTATTAGGTATAGGAAGAGCCTTAGGTGAGGCAATGGCTATTAATCTGGTAGCCGGTGGTTCAGTAAATCTTCCGCTTCCATTTAACTCAGTAAGATTTCTTACAACACAGATTGTAAGTGAGATGAGTTACGCAGATGGAGTACACAGACAGGTTCTTTTCACAGTAGGACTTGTTCTTTACATTTTCATAATGATTATTAACCTGATAATTACATTTATGCAGAAGAAAGGGGAGAAAGCAAATGGATAATCTTAAAGCCAAGAAAAGACATCCGGAAGAAATAGCAGTTTATACAGCAATATATGTATGTGCAGCATTTTCAGTTCTCCTGCTTTTGGGAATTATTATATATGTGTTCGCAAAGGGCGCAAGGCGTGTAAACTGGGCATTTCTTACAGGTGTTACATCAATTCTTCACGGAACTGTGGGAATTGCCGGTAATATTCTGAACACATTGATAATAATATTACTTACTATGATAATTACAACGCCAATCGGTGTAGGTGCTGCGATTTATTTAAATGAGTACGCCAAACCGGGAAAGCTTGTTACAGTTATAATATTTGCAACAGAGACACTTGCAGGAATTCCATCAATTATATTTGGCCTGTTTGGTATGCTTTTCTTCGGACAGTTATGTCACATGGGATATTCACTTCTGACAGGTTCTCTTACACTTACATTAATGGTGCTTCCGCTTGTTACAAGAAATACACAGGAAGCGTTAAAGACTGTGCCTGACAGCTTCAGAACAGGAGCGGTAGGTTTAGGTGCAGGTAAATGGTACACAATCAGAACAATTCTTCTTCCGTCAGCAATGCCTGGAATTGTAACCGGAGTAATCCTTGCAATAGGAAGAATTATTGGTGAATCAGCAGCATTGCTTTTTACAGCGGGAAGTGCACATCTTCTTCCAAAGACCTTCAATGCATTTCTTGAGAAAATATTTCACTCGGGCGGAACACTTACAATTCAGCTTTATTTAAGCGCAAGCAAGGGTGAATTTGAGGTGGCATTCGGTATAGCGGTTGTACTTCTTGTAATTGTACTTCTTATTAATTTTGGTACAAAGAGGCTCGCTAAGAAGCTTGAAAAGCACTAATTTGGGAGGAATATATGAGCAATAAGATTAAAGTTAAAGTTGAAAATCTGAACCTGTATTATGGTGAGAATCACGCCCTTAAGGATGTGAGCATGGATATACAGGAAAATGCAGTAACAGCATTTATCGGACCATCTGGCTGCGGTAAATCAACATTTTTAAAGACCTTAAACCGTATGAACGACTTGGTTGACGGTGTAAGAATAGATGGCAAGGTGCTTCTTGATGGAGAGGATATATATGAGCCGGGAGTTGATACCACTATTCTCCGTAAAAAGGTAGGTATGGTATTCCAGCAGCCTAATCCTTTCCCGATGAGCATATACGATAACATTGCTTATGGTCCAAGAGTTCACGGAATAAGAGATAAGAAAAGACTTGACCAGATAGTTGAGGAGAGTCTTCGTGGTGCAGCTATATTTGATGAGGTTAAGGATAGATTGAAAAAATCGGCCATGGGACTTTCAGGTGGACAGCAGCAAAGAATCTGTATCGCAAGAGCACTTGCAGTCCAGCCAGAGGTGCTTCTTATGGACGAGCCTACATCAGCACTTGACCCTATATCTACAGCCAAGATTGAAGAACTGATGGAAGACTTAAAGAAGAAATATACAGTAATCGTGGTAACGCATAACATGCAGCAGGCAACGAGAGTTTCGGATCAGACAGCATTTTTCCTTGTAGGAGAGATGGTGGAGTTTGGAGATACTAAACAGATATTCTCTTATCCTCAGGATAAGAGGACAGAAGATTATATCACAGGAAGGTTTGGATGATGAGAAGTAAATTTGACGAACAGCTTGACAGACTTAACAAAGAAATGATGAAGATGGGTTCTGCAATCGAGGATTCAATAAGAAAGGCTGTTGATGCCCTTGTAAGACAGGATGCAGAGCTTGCTAAAAAGGTCATGATTCAGGACGAGGAGATTGACAGGGAGCAGAAGACTATTGAGAACATCTGCTTTAATCTTCTTATCCAGCAGCAGCCGGTTGCAAAGGATTTAAGAACTATAACGGCAGCCTTAAAGATGGTTACTGATATGGAAAGAATCGGTGACCAGGCAGCAGATATAGGTGAGATAACTATTAAGCTTTCTAACCAGTCATACATAAAGAAATTAGAGCATATCAACCAGATGGCTTCTGAGACAATGCTTATGTTAATCAGAAGTATTGAAGCATATGTTGAGAAGGACATGGATAAAGCGAGAAAAGTTATCGCGTATGACGACGTAGTAGATGACCTTTTTGAAAAGGTAAGAGACGACCTGATTGCAATGATACAGGCAGATTCAGCTAATGGTGAACAGGCTGCAGATCTTCTTATGGTTGCCAAGTATTTTGAGAGAATAGGAGACCATGCAACTAACATTGCAGAATGGGTAATATTTGCTCTTGATACGAAGGGAGGCTTCGATGAAAATGCTTCTGAACATTTGTAAGAATACTCATTTAACTGAAAAAAGATATGAATATCTTTTCCTTCTGCTTAACACCCTTGCATGGTGTGCAATCGGCTTCGTATTGTGGACGGTTGTAAGAATATTTGCATTCAAAGGAACGGAATGGATGTTTACATTCGTAGGATACTTCGGTCTTATCCCCGGCTTTATCGGAGGGGTTGTTGAGGCCTGGAGGAATGAAAATTAATATTGATTTATTGTGAAATTGGCATAGAATATAAGCAGAGGTGATGTTATGAAGCGTGTATGCTTATATTCTATGTATTTTGTTTTATGTGTGTTATGTGTCTGCACGATGGCTCTGGTTCTTAGTGCATGTTCTGTCAGGAACGATAAGCAGTTAGGTGTGGATGATAGAATGTCATATGAATCTGAACCTGTTACGGCTAAAGCTGTTCCTATTGAAAGAGGTACATCGGGTTCTGAAAATGAAGTGACTACTCCTTTAGAGAGCGAGAAAGCAGCCAGAAAAGGATATAATCCAGAGATGGCATTTAATTATGATGAACATGAAGATATAGAGGTTGATGATAATTATGTTGCCAGTCTGTGTGCGGAGACTGAAAGAGAGCTTGAAGTTATGTTTGGTCCGGCAGAATTCTACATAAGGGCAGAGAATAATGGAGAGGACAGCTACACAATTAATATCATGTATAATGGTGAAGCCGCAGAATTTGACGATGACGAATTACAACAGATATATGCATACATAGGGCAGGAATATAAAGAAGTAAAACTTACAGACATCAATATACAGAGCTGGTAGTTGAATAATTATCAGTGATATGTTATATTAATCAAGGCGTTGAATTGGGGACACCACTTTTCAAGACCAGTAGGTATGAAGCAAAGAGAGTTGATGATAATCAGTTTACAGAATTCATACAGGCGAACATACAACAGGCGTCGGTAATAATAGATTTCCGGCGTGTTCATATTGTGAATTTTAGAGGCAGAGCCAGCTGGAAAGCGGCTCTGCCTCTTTTTTGTAAGCAATGAGCCATGCAAGCTGAAATGTGCTTGCACAGATTTCAGCTTATATGGCGAATGTCAATAATGAACAACGAAGGTCGGAGACCGGGAGTTGTGAATTATCAAGGCTCGCGAGTAGCGAAGCTACGGAGAGACTTGGCTTACAAAAAGCTCGAGTAACGAGGAGAGAAGACATGGAAATTTCACAGTCGTGCTTGCACGAACTGTGAAATTTATATGGGCTCTCGAGGAGCACCGCGACAACGACAGGACGAAGTCCTGGAGTGTGAGTTGCTCGCGCAAAAAGGCGGAGAGAAGGAAAGGAGGCACAATGGTACAGATTAATGGAGAACAACAGGATGTTGCACTAGTCGCAGGAAAGACACTTCTTGCTTATTTAACAGAAGCTGGGTATGACCCGGTAGGTATTGTAATTGAGAAGAATATGGAAATAATTCATAGGGAAGATTTTGACAAGGTTAATATTGATGATGGAGATGTGATTGAGATATTGCATTTTGTTGGCGGCGGACAGTTTTAATATGATTTTAGTCTGAGTGCAGGAAGTCTGGCTGCTTATAAGTTATGTCAGAGCGGTTAATAATAGGCAAAGACCTACTAAAATCACAGAATTTTAATTTGAGTAGGTTAATTTTTGGTAGGGAAATATTAAGAAACCTATAAGGTATAAGGAAATCAATATTTAGTAGGTTTTTGTGATAGCTGACAGCCTATAAAAGCGAGATAAACAAGGTATTTATAGGTTATATTAAAACATGAGAGTAAAGAAAGACCTATAAGATGCTTTATAAGAGCTTGATTAGTAGGTTTTCTGAAAATAAGAGAGCTGAAGCGAACCTACTAAAAGACAGAAAATACATTTTTTATAGGTTTTCTAACAGTAAGAGAACAAATTCAGTCATCAATTACCAGATTGAGGAAATAAATGACTGGTGGGATAGATAATTATTGCGGTAAGGAAGTATAACCAGCAAAAGAATTGCCACCAGAAACATAATCACAGACAACAGGAGGATATCAAAACAATGGAAAACAAGATGGAAGACATGACCAGAAAAGAAGACATGAATAAGAAAGAAGATAAGCTGATATTAGGAGGACATGAGTTTAACAGCAGATTCATATTAGGTTCAGGAAAGTACAATGTGAATCTTATCAAGGCGGCAGTTGAGCAGGGTGGTGCTGAGATTATCACACTTGCACTCAGACGTGCTAATACAGAGAATAAGGAGAATATTCTTGATTTCATACCGAAGGGAGTTACGCTTCTTCCTAATACATCAGGAGCAAGAAATGCAGAGGAGGCAGTGAGAATTGCGAGACTCAGCCGTGAGATGGGATGTGGAGATTTTGTAAAGATTGAGATTATGCATGATGCAAAGTATCTTCTCCCAGATAACTATGAGACAGTGAAAGCAACAGAAATACTTGCTAAGGAAGGATTTGTTGTAATGCCATACATGTATCCTGATTTGAATGTGGCAAGAGATTTACAGAATGCCGGAGCTGCCTGCGTTATGCCGCTTGCTTCACCGATTGGAAGCAATAACGGACTTTCAACCAAAGCATTTATACAGATACTTATTGATGAGATTGATCTGCCAATTATCGTGGATGCAGGAATTGGCAAGCCTTCGCAGGCATGTGAGGCAATGGAGATGGGAGCTGCTGCGGTTATGGCTAATACAGCGATTGCGACCGCAGGAAATGTTCCGGCAATGGCAGAGGCGTTTAAGAAGGCTATAGAGGCAGGAAGAAGCGCATATCTTACAGGAATGGGAAGAGTTCTTGCAAGAGGTGGAAGTGCATCTGACCCATTGACAGGATTCTTACGTTAAATGTGGAGAGCAATCCCAAAGGTGCATTGCAAGAGATACTGGCGGGATAATTTCAACGGAAGCATAACTTCGGGGAAGTATTGCTTGACGGAATATGAGAATATAATAGAAAAGAAGGCAGAATAATGAATGAAGAAAATCAGGTGTATTTTATAGACAGTGACCAGCTTCCACCGGCTGCGTTAGAGAGAAAACATAAGTTAGAGCAGGACCCGTCATTCAGAACAGATTATATGAAATATCTTGATGACATGGAAATAATTGATTCAGATATTAAGGATAAAGTCTTAAAGGCAATGGATGAGTATGACTATGACTCATACACAGCCGCAGATGTGGAGAGGGCATTAAGCAAAGAAACATGTAATATTGAAGATTTTAAGGCATTGCTTTCACCAGCTGCAGCACCTTACTTAGAGCAGATGGCAAGAAAAGCAGAGAATGAAACTAAGAAACATTTTGGCAATACAGTATATATATTTACACCTATCTATATAGCTAATTACTGCCAGAATTACTGCATATACTGTGGATTCAACTGCTACAATAACATTCATAGAAAGAAACTTTCATTCGAGGAAATTGAGCATGAGATGAAAGTTATTGCAGATACAGGAATGGAAGAAATCCTGATACTGACAGGAGAGAGCAGAAAATATTCAGACGTTGAATACATTGGTGAATCGGTTAAGATTGCAAGAAAATATTTCAAGAATATCGGCATAGAGATATATCCTGTAAATGTGGATGAATACCGCTATCTTCATGAGTGCGGAGTTGATTATGTAACAGTATTTCAGGAGACATATAATCCTGTCAAATATGAGACATTACATTTGTTAGGTCATAAGAGAGTATGGCCATACAGATTTGATGCACAGGAAAGAGCACTTATGGCAGGTATGAGAGGCGCAGGCTTTTCAGCATTGTTAGGACTTGATGATTTCAGAAAAGACGCACTGGCAACAGCACTGCATGTATATTATCTTAACAGAAAATACCCACATGCAGAACTGAGTCTTAGCTGTCCGAGACTCCGTCCGATAATCAACAATGATAAGATTAATCCAAGAGATGTCGGCGAAAAGCAGTTGTGTCAGGTGCTTTGTGCGTACAGATTATTTCTGCCATTCGTTGGAATAACAGTTTCAAGCCGTGAGAGTGCGCAGTTTAGAAATGGTATAACCAAGATATGTGCCACTAAAGTTTCAGCAGGTGTTTCAACAGGAATCGGCGACCATGAATCTAAATATACAGGAAAAGAAGATGGTGATGCCGGAGATGAACAGTTTGAAATCAATGATAACCGTTCATTTGACAGAATGTATAAGGATATGGAGGATGGCGGGCTTCAGCCAGTCGTGAATGAATACATTTATGTATAGAAAATATATATGTATAACGAACAGACATCTGGTGAACGGCAGCGGTGGCGCAGAGTGTACCATGGAGGAGTACATTATGCAGCTTGAAAAATGTGTGGCACTGCACCCATATGCCATGATACTTCGTGAAAAGGATATGGACAGGCAGGACTACAGGGAACTTGCCAGACACATACAGGTAATGTGCAGGAAAGCTTCTGTTAAAATGTTTGTTCACAGTGATATCAGTGCGGCAAAGTATGCAGACTGTGGAAATGTACATTTTTCAATGGAACATTTTAAACAAATGTGTGAAGAACAGGCAGATGTGATAAAGAGGCTTGATTGTGTGAGTGTATCGTGTCACAGTATGGAAGAGGCCGTGAATGCTGTCCGCGCAGGAGCAGACCAGATTGTGCTTGGAACGATATTTGAGACACAGTGCAAGCCGGGGAAGATGGGGGCAGGACTTAGTTTTCTTAAAGAAGTGTGTAGAGCGGCTCATACTGTTAATCCCACAGTAAAAGTGTTTGCGATTGGAGGAATTAAGCCTGATAACATTAAAAAAGTGCTTGAAGCCGGTGCAGATGGCGGATGTATGATGTCATGGTTTATGCAGCATAATTAATATAATAGACAAAGAAAAACTTCTGTGATATAATTTCGCGGAAGTTTTTCTTTTTTTAAAAATTTTTAAACTTATTTAAACTTCATTTCGTATAATAATATATAGAACTAAAGAAAGGGCAGAAAATTATATGAAAGACATGTTAAGACTAGGTACTAAAGATAGAAAAAAATATCTAATTATAAGCGTGGTGTCAGTCTTAGTTATAGCATTAATAACTGTTTCCATAATTGCTGTGCAATTAAGACATAATAAGAATGAAAAAAAGAAAAATGTGGAAGAAACAACTGTGCATACAATGATGGTGCAGGAAACTACAGTGCAAGAGACTACAGAAGAGGGAACCACAGAAGAGGATACAACGCAGGAAGAGAGTGCAGAAGTAGTAGACAGGGAAGTGGTTGAAGAATTTTTTGAAAATGAGATATCAACAGAAAATGAGGAGGCATTTGAACTTCCGCCAAGGCAGCTTACGGACGAGTTTATCCCATATGATGGACAGAAGAGAGAAATAACATGCTATGGGGATAGTATGATGGCCGGAGCAGGAAGTGCAACTGAAGGAAAAGTAAATGGCATTGATATATATGGGTGGACTACACCTGTTACAATAGAAAAACTGACTAATATACCAACACATAATCTTGGAGGGTCAGGAGAAAATTCAAGTCAGATTACTTTTAGGGCTGGTGGAACAAAGGTTTATATAGACAGGGATATTACAATAAGTGAAACTGATTCGGCAATAGCTCAGATTATAGATGAAAATGAAAATGTATTTGAAACAGATAATTATAGTGGATATGGATTTGATTATGATCCTTATCCGGGTGATATGTATATAAATGGTTATTTGTGTGATGTTAAAAATACAGGTGATGGTCAGGTTGAGATTAAACTTACAAAGGGATATGCAGCATATGACAATTCTGCTGATAATAGTGTTGTTATATATGAAAGTGAAACAGCTGCATATTCAAGACAGGGAGCAGATATAAAAGCAGAGAGTGATATAGTAACAGAATATGACACAGTGATAAAAGAAACAGAGTCACAAACATCTGGTGAAAAACCAATGGAGAAGCCAACAGAAAAACCAGCAGAAACTTCAGGCGTAGAAAAAGTTACAATTTCTGGCGGAACACAGGCAATGACAAGGGCATCACAGGAAAGAAGTGCGAAAGATATATTAATACTTGAAATGGGAAGTAATGGCGGCTGGGAAAATGATTATCAGCAGCTTATTCTGCAGTATGATAATATTATCCTTAATTCAGGATGTAAATATTATATTATAGTGGGAGATACTGATGACCCTGCGGACTCAGCGGATGGCTATCAGGGAGTATATGACTCAGATGGCAATTATGTGGGAATCGGTGATACAGCATGGGAAGCAGCGCTAAGAGAAGCATATGGCGAGCATTTTTTTAATACGAGAACATATATGATTCAGAATGGATTAAGTGACTGCGGACTTGATACAACAACGGATGACCTTGAGAATTTCAAGAAAGGTAATATATCTGAACAATTAAGATATGACTGGACACATTTTAACTGTTATGGATATTATTCAAAGGGAATTGGTGTATACAAGAAAGGCGCAGAACTAGGATACTGGAGTTAGAATTTTACAAGAATTATACATGAATATGATTACACCTTTTACATTAAATGGTTATTATGAATATGCATTGAAGGGGGACAGCCAAAAGACGGGGATGGCTGTGGTTTCCGGATATGTAAATTTATTGACCATGGAATGTAGAAAGGTGGTACTCATATGGAAGTAGCTATCTTAAAGCATTCGCAGCGTAAGCTGCTTTTTTTATGCCATAAAATGTTAATTCGTAAAGAAAGTTTGAATAGATTGACTGTATATGTTATTATTTCGAGGTAAAATCAATAAGAAATATTAAAGAGAAATATGAATGTTTAACAAATACAGAAATATAAAAAAGATTGGTCTTGTGTTAATAGGTCTTGCCTTAGTTATATTTTTAATAACCAATGTAAGAATCCGTTCTGTTGATTCCTACAGAAAGCAATTCAGTAATATGGCAGATTTGGGTCAAACGCAGCCAGCCAGACCAGATAATAATGATAGATTACAGAATGAAACCATCGGTATCGGTAATGGTAATGCTGCAGACAACGGCAGCTTTGATGGAACAGGTGACGGAACAGTTTCAGATGACAATTCTGCTTCTGGCTCAACGGATAATATAACAGTTACAGATAATAATTCCGGTTCAGGTCGGACAACGAACCAAAAGTGGACGCGAATGCGTTATGTGGTCGGCTAAGTTTGGCAAGAGCCGTTATGGGTATGGCCATATTCTTCGGGAAATGCACACCTCACTATATAAAGAGGTAGGGAGCAAGTACGGGTTGGAACGTGGTGACAGTATTGAAGGCCGGAATGTTAGCCATCTTAGTAAACGCGATTATATCCGGAAACTGTCCAAAGATGCGAAACAGGCGGAGAAAGCAGTCAAGGGGCTGCAGACTATGACACGGAGATTGGAAGCACAGATATTCAGGTCTCAATCCCAACTTGAAGAAATTGAAATGTCTCTGGCTTCCGGCAAAATCGCTCTTCAGGAATATGAAATTCAAAAGACCAGGATACAAAATCAGATTTCCGAATACCAGTCCAAACTTGAAGAAAAGGCAGGTAAGCTTCAAGAAAAGGAGCAGGAACTAGAACAGATGACAAAGAATGTAGACCGTGTCGGTAGAGTGGCGCAACCTTTCCGCAATCATAAGAAAGATTTTGAGCCGCCACGAATCACTGGTAAACCTCCGATATTCGGTGTTGACAAATGGATTGAGGAGCAGAACAGGTCTATCGCCAGCCGATTTGTGAAGATTGTCCGTCAGATTGAAGAACTGTATCGGAAGGATGCCGAACAGCAAATACAGGCGGTGCAGAATAATGCGTTGCTGGACTATCGGGAGCTTAAATGGCTGCAACATGAGTATGCACGACTGACGGATCTCAACAATAATCAGACAGAACAGATGCAGACATTTCTTGACCAGCTAGCTGAGCCTTCTGTACGGGAACGAATCTTCTCTATCGCTGATGCTTTGATTGGCGGACAGCTTGTCGCTGTTTCATCCAGTGGTGGCGGTGGCAACTCAGACTCCGACCTTCGCTGGGACGGAAGAAGGCCAGATGAGGAGGAAGAGACGTATCGGAGAAGATGCTTACTATGTGCTATCCGAATAGTCAACACCCCATCCAAAAAGTCAATGCGCAGATAAAGAAAGGCATCAATCGCGCCTGGACTTTTTTGAAACATCGCAAGTTACTATTTGTATTTGATAAGATACTGTTCCAAAAAGTGTGTCTGGAGAAGGATAAATAAAAAAGTCTGCAGATTTTTTAGATTTGTAAAAGCAAACCAACAAACTAAAAAAGGAGTAGACTTATAGTGTTGACAAAGGAGCAACTTTCCGAGTTAATATGCAAACATTCGGAGCGAGAAAATGGCCTTCAGGATCTGTTGGAGATCTTATTGGAGAGTATGATGCTTTCGGAGCGCCGGGAATATCTCCGGGAAAACTCCGCATCAGGGAATAAATGCAACGGTTTCCGCCAGGGGCATAGTTACGGTCATGGCCGTACGCTGACGTTTCGGATACCCCGTGATCGCTACGGGAACTTTCATCCCCGGATCCTGGCGATCCTTCGCCATCAGGAAGATGAATGCGAACGCCTTGCGGGAACGCTTTACACGAAAGGTCTTACGCAGGAACAGGTCGGCGAGGTATTCCAGGATATCTATGGCGAGCACTACAGCAAGGCGAGCATTTCGCGAATGCTGGACTACCTCCGAGAAGATGTCTCGCAATGGCTCACGCGCTCTTTGGAGACGTATTACCCGATCGTCTTCATCGATTGCGTACACATGAAGATCCACCGCAAGCGGAGCGTAGAAACAGAAGCTTTTTATGTGGTACTTGCCGTGCGTGAAGACAAGCGGCGTGAAGTGCTTGGGATCTTCAACAAGCCCACGGAGAGGGCCTTGGGCAGGGGCGAGATGCTCGCAGAGCTACATGAACGGGGCATGCGGAAGATCAGTCTTGTCTGTGCTGACGGACTGAAGGGTCTGGAGGATGTCATCAGTGCGGTCTTTCCCGAAACCCCACTGCAACGCTATAAGACACATCTGAAACGCAATTTGCTGAGCTGCGTGCGCAACGTCAGATAGTTGGGCGTCTGGAAGTTCTGCAAATTGTATCCGATGTGAAGAAAGGAACTGCGGGTAACGGCTATTTTCAATGCAAGAATCTGGTAGAAGCCTCTCATATCGCCACGGCTGAGCACGTTGGCTCCCATACCGACGCCGATGGTAAAATAAGGCATCACATATTCCGCACGTCCCGAAAGTCCCAAGGCCAGCTGATGCTGAATGCCCGGTTTCAGGAACTCACGTTTAGAACTGCTGCTCCCATATTCTACAATTACATCTTCCCTATATACATTGGCACTGCCATCATAAACACCGTCCAGTGAAGCTCCCACGCGAAACTTATAACCCAGATTATACATCGGGGCAAAATTGAATCCGGCAACGGGATACGCATTGGGAGATGCGATCTGCTTCTCTCCTACCCACACTCCCTTTCGACGCCATGACCCGAACAGCACGACATCATAACTGATATGGCGGGGAAAACGGGTGGTGACAGGCTGATAGAGTGATTTCGAGAGGTCTTCTTCCGTACGATTGAAATTGTAGACGAGTCCGATCTTGGCTCCGGCAGTATTGATTCCCGCATTCGGGAATTTAGTGTTACCATTGGAGAAGTGCGTGAAATCGCCTCCGACAATCAGATCGAAGTAACGGGAAAACGCCCAGTTTATGTAAACTCCGGCATTGATATAAGCATTCATCCGTGAACCGACCGCACCATTATAGGAATTATAATAATTGTCGTATGGCTTCCATCCGGCGGACAAACCGAAATTCCACTCATAATTGAGCGAGGCACGGGGAGAGAAACGGGCAATTCGTGCTCCTTGAAACACATAGAATGAGAAAGGATCGCCCAACTGTTTTTTATCACCAAAGGTGGTAAGGGATACACCGATACCCTGATAAGCTCCACCGTAAATACGGTCGGCACAAGTATTGGGGCGAAACTTGAACGAGTATTTCAAGTGGGCGGCAAACGATGTCTGAATCGGTTTCCAGCGTTCGTTCTCTCCTTGCAGGAAGGGGTTGGTAGGAAATACATATTGCGGACGGGCTTCCATTCCCAAACGATGGATAAAACCAGAAGACTCCTGCCCTGCCAAAGGAGTCTTCGGCAGGCAAAACATGATGGAACAAAGAACGATGGTTTTCCATCTCAGGGTCTTGTTTCTCATAGTGCCGTCATTGTTAGTCTCCAGATCCTGACGGTTTCATAAATCAAGGGTTTCAATAAACTTGGCAACATGATAACCATCCATCAGTCCGTGATGACAAGTGACGGAAATGGGGAGCATCAGCTTCTCTCCTTCCCGAAAGTATTTTCCGGTGGATATTTTGGGGACGCTATCGCCCGAACGCATGTTCGTAGGGTGTTTCATATCTGTAAAGGCCAGCCATGGGACAGCCGAATAGTGAATGGCGTTGGGATGGAAAGTTCCTCCTTTGTTCAGTCCGGTGGTGGCTTGCAGCCGCTCCATTTCGGTTTTCGCCTTACGGATAAAGGTGAGCTCATCGGGATCGTACTCAAAGGCGGCAAAAGAAAAAGTATGATCGGCACGCCCTACTGTCGCTTCGGGAAGAAGACTGTCATAGCAGACTACCTTGTCGCCCTCGATGCGGTAGCGGAATTCCTCGACTTTGCTTGCGGCAGTGATGATACGATGTAATAGTAAAAGAGAAAAGGAGACGCCTTTGTCTTTAGCCTCCTGATAAGAACGGGTACAGTCTACATGAACTGTCACTCCGAAAAAGGGATCATCGAATGCGCTGAAATGTTCAAAATGCTCTTTTCTGTTCCATGTTGCAATGTCAATGATCTTTTCTATCTGATTCATCCTAAATACTCTTTTTATTATAAGTAGTGACTAAAAAGTCGGTTGTATCTACACTAGGGCTGACTAAAAGTCGGCCTCTCAGATTTTGCTTTTACTTAATTAGTAATTATAATGATTGGGAGAGACATTTGTCTGTATCTGCCATTCGGACGACTGCGGAGGAGGAAGAATGACAGACTGGACCCAATCTTGTTTTAAATCCTACTGATGCTGCTCGCGCAACAGGTCGTTCACCGTTTTCACCGGATTGAAAGTGGTAAGAGGAACTTCTACGAATACTGTGTTCCAGTCGCTCATCGCACCATTCCATAAGCCGGGAAGTTCAAGCGCTTTCAGGTCTTTTCCGTTCTTTGATTTATAAGAAATGAAGCCAGTCGCCTTATCTACATATTTCACCAGGTCGAACTTGTGACCTTTATAATCGCGTACGGCACAAACCAAGTCTACCGGATTGAAGTGCGTACCCTTTTCGAACATTTCCTTTTTGGCAGGATCGTTCATGTCGATCTGAGAGCTTTCGAGGATTTGCAGTGAGATAGTTCCGTCACTGTTATAAGCAAGGAACGGACCGCCACCCGGCTCACCTACATTCTTCACCATACCGCATACACGCATCGGACGGTTCAATTTGTTCTTCAGGTAGATCACCAGTTCGGCATCTTCGAGGTTCTTCGTTTCGGGATTCTTGCAGAAAAGTTGTTTTTGCAGGAATTGGAGAATTTCCATGATTTGCTCGTGCGTATACTTTCCGCTGTCAAGCAGTTCGAGGTATTCGAATGCCTTTTTCTGCAAGGACACGAGTACGCCGGCAATCAGTTTTTTATAAGTAACGGTGTCGGCTTTCAGTTTATCGGGTACTACGTTGTCGATATTCTTGATGAAGATAATATCAGCGTCGAGATCGTTCAGGTTCTCGATCAGTGCACCGTGCCCACCCGGACGGAACAGGAGTTTACCATTGTCTCGGAACGGCTGGTTGTCCATATCGGCAGCGATGGTGTCGGTATTTGGTTTCTGTTCGGAGAAGGTGATGTAATAGTCTACTCCGTAACGTTTGCCGAATGCTTCGGCTTTCTCTTCCACCAGCTTCTTGAAGAGTTCGCGATGTTCGGTAGAGACAGTGAAGTGTACGTTGACTTTACCACTTTTTCCGGCTGCATACATAGCGCCTTCGGCAAGATGTTCTTCCAGTGGAGTACGTGAACCTTCGGGATATTTATGGAATTTGAGCAGACCTTTCGGAAGTGCTCCGTAGTTGAGTCCGGCAGTTTCGAGAAGGGCAGCTACTACAGCTTTGTAATTACCTTCTTCCATCAGCCCCGGAATATCTTTTCCGGCTGTACGCTGACAAGCTACATTCAAGTCGTCATAGAAAGCAAAATCCTTGATTCCGTCGAAGAATGCCTGCTCAAACTTTGTAGTAGGTTTGTCATACTCTGCGGACAGAAACTCGAACAGATTCTTGAACATACGACTGGCAGCGCCCGAAGCAGGAACAAACTTCACAATGATTTTATCCGTATTCTTATAAGCATCCCATGCAGCCAGATATGCGTTCTTTTCTTCTGCGTCAGGAGCCAATATGCCTTTTTCTATGGAAGCGGCAGCGTCCAGTTTCAAATAAGGAAAACCCGTCTGGAAGCAAGCCAGCTGTTCTGCTATCTGCGCCTCCGTGATGCCTTTCTTGGCAAGCAACTCTTTGTCCTGTGTCGTTATCATAATATCTATTTTTATTAATTGATGCCCAAAAATACAAAATGTTATTTACTTCTTGCCGAATAACCGGGAAAAAAACTAATTTTACGTCGAATTAACAAGATTGAATATGGACGACTTTTTTACATCAGAGGAAAAGAAGGAGCTTTTTTCACTCTACAGGCATCTGTTGCAATCTGCCGGAGATACGATTTTCTGGAGGGATTGCCAAAAATTAAAGAAACATCTTATCAAAGCTGCCCAGTGTAACGGGCTGCAACGCAATAACTTCGGGATGAATCCCGTCATCAGAGATTTACAAACGGCGGTTATCGTAGCCGAGGAAATCGGCATGAAAGGTTCGTGCCTGATCGGCATCATGCTTCACGAAATAGTGAAGGCACATATCCTGTCTATCGAAGAAGTGAATGCCGAATATGGCGAAGATGTGGGAAGTATCATCAAAGGCCTGGTGAAAACAAACGAACTGTACTCCAAAAGTCCGGCGATCGAATCGGAGAATTTCCGCAATCTCCTGCTCTCTTTTGCCGAAGATATGCGCGTCATCCTGATTATGATCGCAGACCGTGTGAATATCATGCGCCAGATCAAGGATACAGGCAACGAGGAAGACCGGGTGAAAGTGGCGAACGAAGCTGCTTACCTGTATGCTCCGCTGGCACACAAGCTGGGACTTTACAAACTGAAATCGGAATTGGAAGACTTGTCGCTGAAATATACGCAGCGGGAAACCTACTACTTTATAAAGGAGAAGCTCAACGAGACGAAAGCATCCCGCGACAAGTATATCGCTTCTTTCATCGATCCTATCCAGAAGAAGGTAAAGGAAGCCGGACTGAAGTTCGACATCAAGGGACGTACCAAATCCATCCATTCCATCTGGAATAAGATTCAGAAGCAGAAGACTCCGTTTGAAGGTATCTATGACTTGTTCGCTATCCGTATCATTCTGGATTCCGAACCGGACCCGGCCAAAGAAAAGCAGGAATGCTGGCAGGGCTATTCTATCGTAACGGATATGTATCAGCCGAACCCGAAACGTCTGCGGGACTGGCTCTCGATTCCAAAGAGCAACGGTTATGAATCGTTGCACATTACCGTGATGGGCCCGGAAGGAAGATGGGTGGAAGTACAGATCCGTACCCGCCGGATGGACGAGATCGCTGAACGGGGACTCGCCGCACACTGGAGATACAAAGGTATCAAAGGGGAAACAGGACTGGACGAATGGCTGACTTCGGTACGTGAAGCGCTTGAAAATGCGGATAACGACTCACTGAAAGTGATGGATCAGTTCAAAATGGACCTCTACGAGGATGAGGTATTTGTATTCACGCCTAAAGGAGACTTATTCAAACTTGCCAAAGGAGCTACTGTGCTCGATTTCGCATTCCACATCCATAGCAAACTGGGATGCAAGTGTATCGGTGCGAAAGTAAACGGCAAAAATGTACAGCTCAAACAGAAACTGAACAGCGGTGATCAGGTAGAAATCATGACGTCGAATACCCAGACTCCCAAACAGGACTGGCTCAACATCGTGACGACTTCCAAAGCCCGCACCAAGATACGGCAGGCACTCAAAGAGATGGTAGCACGCCAGCACGATTTCGCCAAAGAGACACTGGAACGGAAGTTCAAGAACCGGAAGATGGAGTATGACGAAGCCACCATGATGCGCCTGATCAAGCGGCTGGGCTTTAAAAATGTGACAGAGTTTTATCAGAAGATTGCTGACGAGACATTGGATGTCAACGACATTCTGGACAAATACCTTGAACAGCAGAGACGGGACAATGACACGCACGATGAGATTGTGTATCGCAGTGCCGAAGGATATAATTTGCAGGCAACTCAGGAAGAACCTAGTTCAAAAGAGGATGTACTAGTCATTGATCAGAATCTGAAAGGACTGGAATTTAAACTGGCCAAATGCTGTAACCCGATCTATGGGGATGATGTATTCGGATTTGTAACCGTGAGCGGAGGTATCAAGATTCACCGGGCAGACTGTCCGAATGCCAATCAGATGCGCGAACGGTTCGGATACCGGATTGTTAAAGCGCGTTGGGCTGGCAAGTCAGTCGGTACGCAGTATCCTATTACGCTGCGCGTAGTAGGTCATGATGATATCGGCATTGTTACCAATATTACTTCCATCATTTCCAAAGAGAATGGAATCAGTCTGCGGTCCATCGGAATCAATTCCAACGACGGACTATTCTCCGGAACGCTTACGGTCATGGTGGGTGATACCGGACGACTGGAAGCGCTGATCAAAAAGCTGCGGACAGTGAAGGGAGTTAAACAGGTAAGCAGAAACTAAGCACTCTATGCTAACAGCAAATCTGTTGACAGGTCTTTAATAAAAAGACTGGCATTATCTCCGTCAGGATAACGCCAGTCTTTTTATTTATGATAGACAATCATGTCGCGGAAATAGTGCGCGAAACGATTTATCTCACTTTCTTTCTCTTATAATATGGATATGTAACCAATATAAAGAAAATCAAAGCGATCACAGCTACCACCTGTCCTGTATAGAGCATCTTATCCGCTTCCAAATCGAAGTAACACGCAACAGCTATTCCGGATGCAAATCCGACTTCGCTGGCCAACAGATGAGTGGTATTTGCCGTACCCCGCTGACAATGATGAGACAATTTCACGAACATGACCAGAAATTCCGGCATCACCAACCCCAGTCCCAAACCCAAGAGTATGGAAGGTACGCCTACCGGAAAGCCGGAGGCCAGTAGAGTGATGGCTACAATCTCCAGTATGATGCCGACGAGCACCAGCCGCAAAGTTTTTTCTTTCAGAATAAACAGACGCGCCAGCAGCAGGGAGGCAAGATATCCGATGCCCGTACCGACAAAGAACGGTATAGGGATTCCACTGCTTCCCCATACGGAATCGTTAAGGAAACGGTGTACAAGCGGAATCAACAACCCCGGAACGAAGGTGATCAGAATCATATTGATGGCAGGCACCCATCCCCGCAACAGCAAAAAGCGATCGAATGAATAAAGCCTGGTCACAATCGGTGCACGGAAAGGCACATACACTCCGGATACCATCAAAACACCTGCTGCTCCGGTAATCACCGATACGGACAATAGATTTTTAAAGGAATAGCTCTGATAAAGCCAGACACCCAGAACAATGCCTATAATCATCCCCAGACGTGCCATCCAGGAGAAACTGACATTTCCGGCACTGCGAAGTGTAGCGTTCGTTATGTCAATGGCAAGTGTGATTCCTGCGGTGGTAGCGATTCCGAAAGCCAGTCCCTGTACGGTGCTCAACAAGATAAGTTCCGTGATGTTCGTCACAAAGGCGTATCCTGCCGTTGCTGCCACCATCGTGGCAAAAGAGAACATACATACGTACTTACGCTTATAAGCATCTACGAGATAAGCATGGAACGGACCGATAAGGAACATTCCTAAAGTGAAAAAAAGAAAGATCACTCCTGTCTGTGCCACCGGTACTCCGAGACGGTCTGCCATCTCAACGGAAAGTACCGGAAACAAGATATACAAGGAGATAAACAACAGCAAATTAGCTACGCATATCCGCATAAAATGAACTGTCCACAATTTAACTGCCATATACTGTTTTAATATTGTTCCTTCTCGTTAGGGAAGTCGCAATTCTTCACGTCGGATACGTAACGGCTGATAGCGTCAGTCATCACCGTATACAGGTCTGCATAACGACGTAAGAAGCGCGGACGGAATCCGTTGTTCATTCCAAGCATATCCTGAATGACCAATACTTGTCCGTCAACATGACCACCGGCACCAATACCTATAATAGGTATCGTCAGTTCGGAAGCCACACGTTCTGCAAGAGTAGCCGGTATCTTTTCGAGTACGATGGCAAAGCAGCCTGCCTCTTCGAGAAGATGAGCATCACGAATCAGCTTTTCAGCTTCGTTGTCATCTTTGGCACGTACCGTGTAAGTACCGTATTTATTAATAGACTGAGGCATCAGTCCCAAGTGTCCCATCACCGGAATACCCGCACTGATGATACGCTTCACCGTATCGATGATTTCTTCTCCGCCTTCCAGTTTCAAAGCATCGGCATGGCTTTCCTTCATAATGCGGATGGCAGAAGCAAGACCTTCCATTTCGTTACCTTGATAGGAACCGAAAGGCATGTCTACTACGACCATAGCGCGTTTTACGCCACGTACTACTGATTTAGCGTGATAAATCATCTGATCGAGAGTAATAGGCAATGTAGTCACATTACCCGCCATCACGTTCGAAGCGGAGTCGCCTACCAAAATTACGTCCATTCCCGCACCATCTACGATCTGTGCCATTGTGTAATCATAAGAAGTAAGCATAGATATTCTTTCGCCTCTTTGCTTCATTTCAACCAGGCGATGAGTAGTCACCTTTCTTGTGTCATCTGATATATAACCAGCCATGTTTCTTAAATTTTAAATTAAAACTAGAAATTAAATAAGGCGTCAACGCCATCAAAAATTGCGGCAAAGTTATAACATTTCTTTCATAAGTGAGAAAGAAAAAGAAAAAATCCTTTCAAACACCTCCCCAAGTTAATGAGAAGGCGGCCAAAAAGACAAATTAAGAAGATAATAAGAAAGAACTAACGGTGCAAGGCCAATAAGTGTTCAAAGGTCATTTCCGAAAAGTCATCTATTATATAATGTGCTTTTCCGGTGATGGCCTCTCTTGTATTGGTAGTGGCAAGACCGATAACAGTGGCACCGGAAGTCATTCCGGCTTGCAGACCGTGGAAGGAGTCTTCGAACACGTACGAGTTTTCGGGAGTAGCACCGAATATTTCCATACCGAGCAGGAAACAGTCGGGAGCGGGTTTAGAACGGGCAAACATTTCTCCGGTCAGGATGCGGTCTACCATTCCTTTAAATTCGGGATGGGCGTTATAGACGTTTTGCATCTTCTCTTCGTTGGAGCTGGTTACAACGGCTATTTTTGCTCCGTGTTTACGAAGATCGGCAATAAAAGCTTCTACACCGGGGATGTACTCATAGGACATGCTTTTCTCATAAATATTGAGTCCGGCCGTAATCTCTTGTTGAGCTTCGGGGAGGTCCGAGAAATATTTCTCGTAAATCTGGGTCAGCGTCTGTCCCTTGATGCGACGGCCGAAGTCTTCTTCATTCAGATATTTACGTCCCTGTTCATCCCAGAAAACAGTGTACTGTGTTTCCGTATCCATGATGACACCATCAAAATCGAACAGTGCCGCAATTGTCTTTGTTGTATCCATACGTAATCTTTCTTTTTACCTAAAACGTTAAACCTTGTGTATTGAATTGTGCAAAGTTCCGAATAATCATCGAATCAGGCAAATAATTCGTACCTTTGCCCCACTTAAAAAAACGTAACATTCGTTTTCATCCAACAATCCATACGAGCGCATGAGCAAAAACGATCCGCACATATTAGGAAAAGAAAGCATCGGTAAGCTACTGTTGCAATACTCCATTCCCGCTATCATCGGGATGACAATCACGTCTATCTATAATATCATCGACAGCATCTTCATCGGTCACGGTGTGGGTGCGATGGCTATTGCCGGACTGGCGGTGAGCTTTCCTCTGATGAATCTGGTCGTTGCTTTCTGTACACTCGTTTCGGCGGGTGGTTCTACCATCGCTTCTATTCGCCTGGGACAGAAAGATATGAAAGGGGCTACGGAGATTCTGTCACATACGCTGATGCTCTGTATCACAAATTCTTTCTTTTTCGGTATCCTGTCTTTTATCTTTCTTGATGATATATTGACTTTCTTTGGTGCCAGTCCCGACACACTGCCTTATGCACGGAGTTTTATGCAGGTGATTTTATTGGGAACTCCCATCACATACACGATGATCGGCCTGAATAATGTGATGCGTGCCACCGGATATCCGAAGAAAGCGATGCTTACTTCTATGGTAACGGTAGTAGCAAATATCATCCTCGCTCCTATCTTTATCTTTCACTTTGAATGGGGAATGCGGGGAGCGGCTACAGCAACGGTTATCTCACAGCTGATCGGAATGGTATGGGTGGTGAGCCACTTCTGCAAGAAAGACAGTACGGTGCATTTTGAGGGAAAGGTCTGGAAAATGAAAGGAAGGATTGTAGAGAGTATTTTCGCTATCGGCATGTCTCCTTTCCTGATGAATGTCTGTGCTTGTGCCATCGTTATCGTGATTAATAATAGTTTGCAGGAACATGGAGGCGACATGGCTATCGGTGCTTACGGAATCATCAACCGATTGCTGACGCTTTATGTCATGATCGTATTGGGACTGACGATGGGCATGCAGCCGATTGTAGGCTACAACTTCGGAGCACAGAAGATAGACCGGGTGAAACAGACGCTAAAGCTGGGAATTATTTCCGGTGTAGTGATTACAAGCAGTGGCTTTCTGATTTGCGAGTTTTTCCCTCATGCAGTATCGGCAGTCTTCACGGATAGTGATGAGTTAATCGGACTTGCGGTGGACGGTCTTCGGTTGACTGTACTTATGTTCCCGTTTGTAGGAGCACAGATTGTAATCGGTAACTTCTTCCAAAGTATAGGCAAAGTAAAAATAAGTATTTTCCTTTCGTTGACGCGGCAGTTGCTTTATTTGCTGCCTTGCCTGTTGTTATTCCCGCATTGGTGGGGACTGAAGGGAATATGGATCAGTCTGCCGGTATCGGACTCTTTAGCATTTATTACGGCAGTTATCAGTCTGATGATTTATATAAAGAAAGTATCGAAAGAACATCCGATAGCAGATAAAGTGGCGGAATAAAGCAAAAAGGACGCTATGCTAAAAGATATATCAGTATGAAAAATATTTAGGCACGAATACACGGATTAAGATTACTTCTGCAATGAATGCATCTCATAAAAGCCGCGTTAATCCGTGCCTAAAAGATAATAATATTCTTATTCGCTCTTTATACTTTTCACCGGATTCTCATTGGCGATGTGCCACGCTTTCAACACAACGCAAACTACGATCAGCAATAAGACAAACAGCGCCGTACCCACAAACAATAACGGGTTCATATAAATCTGTTCGGCAAACTGGTCAAGCCATGCCTTTCCAACGAAATAGGAAACAATGGTACCAATCAATATGGAGGAAGCGGAGACATACAGAATCTCGCGTATCAACAGACGCAAAATATGAGAGGCTTCGGCTCCATTCACTTTCCGGATGGCTATTTCTTTGCTTCGACGTTGCGTTTCATCATTCACATATCCGATCAATCCCATTATTACAATCAGCAGAATAAAGCTTGAAGTGATCCAGACTGAATTACGGAAACGATATACACTCTTGTATATATCCTTTATCATACCGTCTACAGAACTGAAATGCAAGGCTACATTCGGAAATGTCTTATCGGCAAACTCGTTCAGACGTTTCAGATTTTCATCATACGGCTCTTTCAGACGGACATCAAATACATGATTGGCATTCTCCGATCCTATCAAGACAATAGGTGCCTGAGTTGAAAAGAAGCTATAGTTGCGGACATCCCGGAAGACACCGACAATCGTACCCTGTATATCATTCAGTTTCTTTCCTACCGCCCCATCTGTCCATTTCATCAGACGTACCAACTCTTCATTCACCAATAAATCGTCCTGTTTCTTAAGAGTGCTGCCTTCGATAATCTTTATTCCCATTACTTCGGGATAGTTATAACTGCAATAATTAAAGTTAAGTGTAGCGATTCTTTTACCGTCATTACTCATCAGTCCGCGTGTCCAGTACTGTCCGATTACTCCGCTTGTGGCAACAGCCACTCCCTCTACCGTAGGCTGGCGACGCAGTTCATCGGTGACATGCTCTACCGTTTCTTTCGGCAACCAGGTTCCTGCCTGAACCAGTCCCGGAACGTTTATTCCCATATCGCGGCTCATCAGATGGTTGTATTGCAGGAGCGTTACCAGCAACAGCCCCAAAACAAAGGAGACACCTGTGAACTGTATAAACAACAACGAACGTTTCCAACCCGTTTTACCATCAGAGTAACGACGGAACACCTGCGTGACTGGTATACGCGAAAACAGCCGTCCCGGTATGCCACCTGCCAAAAGGAAAAGTATCACAATCGTAAGCAAAGGCACCCATAGTGTCTCCCACGCAAAAAGTGAGGATAGACGGACAGAAAGCAAATCTTCGATTATTTCATGTGCGTTGACTATCAGCAGAAGACTAAGAAGTACGGAAAAGATAACAAGGATTCCTGTTTCTGCCAAAAACATGCCGAAGATATTTCCGGAACTGGCACCACTGCATTTATGTACTCCTACTCCTTTGGCACGACGGCTTAGGGTGGCAATAGATATCAGCATATAATTCATGATGGCCACAAAGAAGATAGCGAATCCCAGAAAGCCATATATGATCAAACGCTTCTGCACATCGGAAGATATCAAATGATACTTCACCAATGGGATGACACTGAAATTCATTTTCCAGTCATCATACTGGGCAGGAGTGTATTTCTCGATTACCCGTTGGATGTTGTCATTCACCTTGTCAATATCCGCAGCATTACGCAGGCGAAGAAACGTGTAAAAGACATCATTTCCCTTCCAGCCATATCCTCCCTGATATCCTCCATCCCGATGGACGGAGACAACAAAGTCGTGAGTGAGCACCGTATTCTCCGGCATATCCTTGTATACACCACGAATAGTAAAATCATTTTGCCTGTCTGCTTTAAGAATTTTACCGATAGGGTCCGCATCTCCAAACGTTTCACGGGCAAAATGCTCTGACACAAACACACTTCCCGGCATGATCATATCTTTCGGGTTCCCTTTTAAGACAGGGATACCAAAAGTCTGGAAGAAACAAGTATCAGCGTATATATAGTTAACGTCCGATAATAATTTGTCTTCGTAATATATACTCATCCCTTGTCCGGTGAGGACACAACTGGCAAACTCTATTTCTTCGGGCATATCCTGCGCCAAAGTAGATGCAACCACATCAAAAAGTGTGTAATCATAATTGTTGCCGTCGTCTCCCATTGTCTCCCCCGTGCTAAGGTTAGTGGTCAGGCAACGTGCAATAGCCAGTCGTTCCGGTTCCGGATAACAATGTTCATAACTCAATTCAAACGCAATCTGCGAAAAGAGTAAAATACCAATAGTAAGTCCCAGCGAAAGAGAAATTATCCTGATGATATTTGTGCCGCGTTCGCGCAGTAAGGTTCGGATGCTATAATAGATTTGTCTCATTGTCGTTCCGGTTTATGCCGTTACACTTGCCACTACACTACCGTCAAACAGATGTACGGTACGATGTGCGAAACTCGCATCGTGCTGTGAGTGCGTTACCATGATAATGGTGGTTCCCTCCTTGTTCAGTTCTGTCAGCAGGTTCATTACTTCCGCGCCATTCTTGGAGTCCAGATTACCGGTAGGCTCATCGGCAAGGATAAGCTTTGGATTAGTCACTACCGCACGGGCAATTGCCACACGTTGTTGCTGACCGCCGGAAAGTTGTTGCGGGAAGTGTTTGGCACGGTGGCTGATATTCATCCTTTTCAGGATGTCTTCTACCATGCGGCGGCGTTCGGAAGATTTGATACCAAGATAGGTCAGCGGAAGTTCTACATTCTCAAAGACATTCAGTTCGTCTATCAGGTTAAAACTCTGAAATACAAAGCCCAGTTTGCCTTTGCGGACGCCGGTACGTTCCTTTTCTTTCAGTCCGGCAACTTCTTCTCCCAGTAATCGGTAAGAACCTTCGGTTGGGTTATCCAATAAACCAAGAATATTCAGTAAGGTGGACTTGCCACAGCCCGAAGGTCCCATAATGGCAACAAACTCTCCTTCCTTTACTTCAAGGTTCACGTGATTTAGTGCGACTGTCTCTACTTCGGTAGTACGGAATACTTTACTAATGTTTTCAATCTGTATCATCTTGTTCATTTATTATGTTGTTATACTTTTTATTTCTTCTTTATTCGCTCTTTATACTATTGACCGGGTTTTCATTGGCAATCTTCCATGATTTCCAAAGTACGCATGCCACAATGACTGCCAGATTTGCAATTGCTATCAGAAGATAGGCAGCCCAACTGAGCGGAACATGTTCGGCAAACAAATCCATCCACATACCATTGACGTACCATGCTGCTACCACTCCGATTAAAACTGCAACAACAGCTACATAAAGCACATCTTTCACCAGCAGTTCCAAGATTCCGGTTGCTTCAGAACCATTCACCTTGCGTATGGCTATCTCCTTGGAACGACGGCGGACCTCATCCGTAGTGTAGCCTATCAATCCCATCAACATCACAAAAAACATTGTTATTGCCGCCAGCATCGTAGCATTACTGAAAACACGAACAGAGTTATAATTCTCTTTGATCATCTGTTGCATCGACCGAAATTCGATAGTCTTATCAGGAAATGCACTCTCCATCTCCTTATTCAGTTTGAGAAGATTCTCGGCAAAAGGTTCTTTCAACCGGACATGGATACAATCACCAAACCTCTTGGTGTGCATAAGCAGCAACGGTTGTTGCGGGCTGGTAAAACTTCCGATGCGATAATCTTTCATCACGCCCACTACCTTACATACGTATCCCGAATTATAAACTGTACGATTCAGTATATTGTTTCCCCAATGCATCCACTCGGCAAAAGTCTCATTGACGACTGTCTCATCGTCACCACGGGGCATACGTCCCTCCTTCAGAACCATCCCCATCATCTTCGGATAATCATCCGGAACACTGCAGTAACGGGATGAAAATAGTGACTGTCCGCTTTCATCATTAATAATCGTTCCACTATATCCGTAGACAGGATGATAAGTGGCACTGGACACGGATTCCACATAAGGCATATTCCGGAAAACATTCAAGGCATAATTTCCTTTTTCTTCCTCACCGAAGCTGGCATTGGCCACCACTACACGCTTTGGATTATAACCCAAATCTTTATTCAAGATATAATAATATTGCATCATCACCACATACATCAGTCCGCAAATAAATGCTACACCGGCAAACTGGATAAACAGCAACGGTCGTTTCCAGCCCTTTTTACCTTCCGTGTATCGGCGGAATACCTGAGTAACGGGTATCCTTGCAAACAGTCGTCCCGGCAATACCCCACCCACAACGAAAAGTACAGCCACCGTTAATAAAGGTACCCAAATACGATCCAAGCTGAACAAAGCGCTTAACTTGACAGCTGCCGTATCTTCAAAGAAATCCTGAAAATTCAATAAGATCAATCCCATCAGGATCAGGGCAAACAGAATGATAATCGCTGTTTCCCAAAGAAACATACTCAATATGGTCATGTTTCCTGCCCCATTGCATTTATGCACACCGACCGCTTTCGCCCGATAGGAAAGTGATGAAACAGAAATCAACACATAATTCAATGAAGCGATGAAAAGAATAGTAATACCCAGAATAGTCATGATGTTCCGCATCCGCCTTACATCTTTATTGTCACGGTATACATCACGGATGGGCTTTACAAAAGCGGTATATCCAACCACTTTTTGATCTTCCGCAGGACGATACTTCTGTATCATTGCGTCTATCCGGGCATTCACTACCGACTTATCGGCTCCGGGACGAAAACGGATGAACGCCAGCCAGCTGTCGCCGCCTCTCCATGAGTAATTTCCCCATTTACGGCTCCATATCGACGGCAGAGAAATCACCGCTTCAGGCCTTACCGTCGCATTCTCCGGTATATCAGCATAGGTGCCTTTTACCGTAAGTTCTATCTCTTTACTGTATGAGATAACCTTGCCTATCGGATTCTCTGTGTCGAACATCTTTCGTGCCAAACGGTCACTCAGGTAAACTACATCTTTTTGGGCTAAATCTTTCACCGGAGTTCCGCTTAAGACCTCGATTCCCATCGTCTGGAAAAAGAGGGAATCTGCCGCCAGCTTTCTGACTTCAAAACGGACACTACCATGATAGAGAGGATCATTCACCCAAAGGCAGTAACTGGTAGCCGCCTCCACTTCTTTGGGAAAGTTTTCAAGAATTGCACCCGCTACCGGTCCGCAATTTTGATCTTGCGGTTCGAGTTGTTCGCCATTCATCGTAAAGATGGAAAAGACTTGATATAAGTTTTCATAATCCTTAAAGCATTTATCAAAGCTCTGCTCAAAAGCCACGCGAGCAAATAATAAAATACTCATTGTCAGCCCAAGCCCTAAAGAAATGACCTTGACAACATTGGAACTACGCCCCCGCAGCAAAGTTCGAATGACATAATAGATTTGTCTCATGATTATATAATATATTCCTGTTTTTTTATGATGCAGTGCAGATAACGTGCCACAATAGTGAGAATACTCATTCTCAATCATTTATAGTTATCTGTCCTATCATCTACTGTCTAATAATTAGACACATGCGTCTAATTATTAGACAAAGACAATCGTATTTCCTTTCTCAGTGGAAAGTATGCATTAATGCCTATTTATTGTTCCATTTTTCTTATTTCGCCCAAGCAATCGCCCATATCTCAACTGAAAACTCTATCTTCGCATCAAGTTTTCAATTAAATAAATTATTCTATTTATGGTAAACAAGAATTTATACACTCTCCTGGTCTGCCTGCTTCTGGCCGGATGCGATCTGATAGACTACCACCCCTACGATGTACGTATCAGTGGAGAGACAGACGTAAATGCTCATAACATTGAACAAATAGAAGCTAAGTGCAAAGGAAAGACAACCATCCGTTTTATCACGATGGGCGATTCGCAGCGATGGTATGATGAGACAGAAGACTTTGTAAAAGAGGTCAATAAGAGAGATGATATCGATTTCGTCATTCACGGAGGAGATATGAGTGACTTCGGGCTGACCAAAGAGTTTCTTTGGCAGCGGGACATCATGAACGGACTGAAAGTGCCTTATGTCGTCCTTATCGGGAATCATGACTGCCTGGGTACCGGAGCAGAAACTTATCAGGCTGTTTTCGGACCTACCAACTTCTCATTCATTGCGGGCAATGTGAAATTCGTCTGCCTTAATACCAATGCGCTGGAATATGATTATTCGGAGCCTATTCCCAATTTCGGTTTTATGGAACAGGAACTGACGGACAGGGCGGATGAGTTTGAAAAAACCGTAGTCAGCATGCATGCACATCCTTTTGCAGATGTGTTCAATGATAATGTGGCGAAGCCGTTCCAGTACTACATCACCCAATATCCGGAACTACAGTTCTGCACGGCCGCCCATAATCACGGATTCGATGACAGAATCCTTTTTGATGACGATGTGCATTATATTGTCAGCGACTGCATGAAAAGTCGCAGTTATCTGGTATTTACTATAACCCCGGAAAAATACGAATATGAACTGGTTGAATACTAAATATATGATCCGCGCAGGAGTACTGACTATGCTTCTACTCTTCCCCAGCCTGCTTTCGGCTACTTGCAAGCCAGATACAATTATCAGGAACTATAAACCCGACTCGCTGAAACTGGCAATTAAGGCAGATTCTATCATAGCCTTTCATGAGGGTGATTCTGCATTCACAATAGTCAAAGCAGACACAGTACTTCCTTATATTGCCGAACCGGTTCTTCGCACCGGCTACGACAGACGTGTACATCGCTTCCGCAAAAACTGGGAACGCATCATTCCGACCCACTCTAAAATACAATATGCCGGAAATATGGGATTACTCTCCTTCGGTACCGGATGGGATTACGGAAAACGAAATCAGTGGGAAACTGACCTGTTGCTCGGATTTATCCCGAAGTATTCGTCCAAGAAGGCAAAAGTGACCATGACACTGAAACAGAACTATATGCCCTGGAGCATCAACCTGGGGAAAGGATTCTCTACCGAGCCGCTTTCCTGCGGACTATATCTGAATACCGTATTCGGCAATCAGTTCTGGGTCAGCGAACCGGAACGTTATCCGAAAGGATACTATGGTTTTTCAAGCAAGGTGCGTATCCATGTTTTCATGGGACAACGGCTGACCTATGATATTGACCCTAACCGCCGATTTCTGGCAAAGTCCGTGACTTTCTTCTACGAGATAAGTACATGCGATCTTTATCTGATCAGTGGTGTAACAAATAGCTACCTCCGTCCCCGTGATTATCTGAGTTTATCATTCGGATTAAAGTTCCAATGGCTATAAATTCAAATCCGAATTTTGAATTATGAATTACTTTTTCGTAAGTTTGTAGCGTACAAACCAATTCGGACATGAGTAAATCAGGAACCATCATCATTGTAGACGATAATAAAGGGGTGCTGACAGCGGTACAAATCCTTTTAAAAAACTACTTTTCGAAAGTCGTCACACTGTCGTCACCGGTCACACTGACCACTGCGATACGAGAGGAAACACCGGAAGTGGTACTATTAGATATGAATTTCACTTCGGGCATCAATACCGGCAATGAAGGATTGTTCTGGCTGCACGAAATAAAGAAAGTACGACGGGAGCTTCCTGTCGTACTTTTTACTGCTTATGCGGATATTGATCTCGCTATCCGGGGAATCAAAGAAGGTGCTTCGGACTTTATCGTCAAGCCCTGGAATAATCAGAAACTGGTAGAAACACTACAGGCTGCCGCCTCATCCGCACAGCAAGGACGTAAGACAGGAAACAAAAAGGAACCGGTCAACACTCCGGCACTCTATTGGGGAGAAAGCAAGTCTATGCAACAACTCCGAACACTGATCGAAAAGGTAGCCTCCACAGACGCCAATATCCTGATTACCGGTGAAAACGGAACAGGAAAAGAAATGCTTGCCCGTGAAATTCACGCTCTTTCCAACCGCAGGCAACAGGAAATGATTGCTGTGGACATGGGAGCAATCACCGAATCTTTATTTGAAAGCGAACTCTTCGGGCATGTGAAAGGCTCTTTTACCGATGCGCATACCGACCGGACAGGAAAGTTTGAGGCTGCCGATCACAGCACATTGTTTCTGGATGAAATAGGAAACCTCCCCTATCACCTGCAAGCCAAACTATTGACGGCTATCCAACGAAGAAGTATCGTGCGAGTGGGAAGTAACACTCCGATTCCTATTGACATCCGTCTGATATGCGCCACCAACCGGAATTTGCAGGAAATGGTAGACCGGGAAGAGTTTCGGGAAGACTTACTCTACCGTATCAACACCATTCATATAGAAATCCCTCCTTTGAGAGAACGGAAAGAAGATATTGTCCCTCTTGCCGAAAGATTTATCATCCGCTTCTGCAAGCAATATGATAAGGAACCGATGAAATTCAGTCCGGCAGCAAAGGAAAAGCTTACCGCGCATCCCTGGTACGGCAATATCCGCGAATTGGAGCACGCAATCGAAAAGGTGGTCATCATTAACGACGGGTTGCAAATCCCTGCGGAATTGTTCCAGTTATCCTCCCGAAAGACAGAAACTTCCGAGAAGAATATTTCCACCTTGGAAGAGATGGAAGTACAAATGATACGGAAAGCGCTGGATGCCTGTGCAGGAAATCTTTCGGCAGTAGCTGCGCAACTGGGAATTACCCGACAGACTCTCTATAACAAGATGAAAAAATTCGGATTATGAACCGGATTCTACAACAAGTAGCCAACCAATATTGGTTCAGGGTATCACTGACGGTCATTTGCTGTCTGGCGACTATCTGTTTGGGCGTGCATCAGTCTTATGTCTGGTTCAGCGTCAGTGCCTGTCTGCTGATCTTAAGTATCATCTGGCAAGTCCGGCTTTATCGCCTGCACATCAAGCAGGTGCTCTTCATGATCGATGCGTTGGAGAATAATGACAGTGCCTTCCGTTTCCCCGAAGAGTCCGGTACTCCCGAGAGTAAACAGATCAATCGGGCACTCAATCGGGTGGGCCACATTTTATATAATGTAAAAGCGGAGACTGCCCAACAGGAAAAGTACTACGAACTGATTCTTGACTTTGTCAGCACGGGACTGCTGGTGCTCAATGATAACGGAGCGGTCTATCAGAAAAACAAAGAAGCACTCCGGCTTTTGGGACTGAATGTATTCACCCATGTCCGCCAATTGAGTAAAGTAGATGCTACGCTGATGGAGAAGATAGAAAATTGTTGTTCTGGAGATAAGCTGCAAGTGGTGTTTCACAATGAACGGGGAACGGTCAATCTGTCCATTCGCGTGTCAGAAATCAACGTACACAAAGAACATTTGCGCATCCTTGCACTGAATGATATTAATATTGAGCTGGACGAAAAGGAAATAGATTCATGGATTCGCCTGACCCGAGTACTGACTCATGAGATCATGAACTCCGTGACTCCCATCACTTCGCTCAGCGATACGCTTCTCTCGATGGTGGAGGACAAGGATGAAGAGATCAGTCACGGACTGCAAACCATCAGTACCACGGGAAAAGGACTGCTTGCTTTCGTGGAGTCTTACCGCAAATTCACACGGATACCGACTCCGGAACCTTCATTGTTTTACTTGAAAGCATTCATCGAACGAATGGTGGAACTTGCTCGCCATCAGAATCCTTGTGACCACATCACGTTCCATACAAAGATCGATCCTGCCGACCTGATCCTGCATGCAGATGAGAATCTGATTTCGCAAGTAGTCATTAATCTTCTGAAAAATGCGATTCAGGCAATCGGTGATCAGCCGGACGGACAAATCGACATTCTGGTTTATTGCAACGAAACGGAAGAGGTGCTGATTGAGATAAAGAATAACGGTCCCGTCATTCCACCGGAAATAGCGGAGCATATTTTTATCCCTTTCTTCACTACCAAAGAAGGAGGCAGCGGAATCGGCCTAAGTATTTCGCGTCAAATCATGCGGCTTTCGGGTGGAAGCCTCACGCTGTTACCGGACCATAAGGAAACGAAATTCATATTAAAATTCAAATAACAGACCAGCCTATGACACCTGCACTCACCAATAACCCATTATTCCGGGGGATTACTCCGGAGAAGTTATCCGCCAATCTGGAAGAGATCAGTTTCCACACCCGATCTTATAGAAAAGGAGAAATACTGGCACGACAGGGAGATGTGTGCAACCGTCTCGTGATACTGACCAAAGGAAGTGTCCGTGGCGAAATGATTGACTATTCCGGAAGACTCATCAAAGTAGAAGACATTGCCGCACCAAGGGCCCTTGCCCCTCTTTTCCTTTTCGGAGAAGAGAATCGCTTTCCGGTAGAAGTGACCGCCAACGAACCGACGGAAGTAATCGAAATCCCCAAAGCCAGCGTACTGGAGCTTTTTCGTAGGAACGAGCAGTTTTTGGAGAATTATATGAATCTATCCGCCAATTATGCCCGTACCCTATCGGATAAGCTTTTCTTTATGTCCTTCAAGACTATCCGGCAAAAGATAGCATCTTATCTGCTACGGTTATACAAACAGCAGCAACAGCTACAGATCACCCTCGACCGCTCGCAACAGGAACTGAGCGATTACTTCGGTGTCTCCCGTCCTTCTCTGGCACGTGAACTGTCGCACATGCAGGAAGACGGTATGATCATAGCCGACCGGAAACAGATTACTATCTTACAGAAAGAATGGCTGATCCGGCTGATTCAATGACCAAGAGTTCACTCCGGTTTCATTATAGCTAATCTTTTTTTCATTATAGCTAATCGGAATATGATTATAGCTAATTTAATTTAGCTCATAGCATCCGATTTTTTTCGCCCAATGTAACATTGGTTACAAACTTACCTCAAACTTTCCCCCTACTTTTGCGTTCATAATCAAATAAGACTAATTAAAACGTAAAAGTTATGAGTATGTTCTGTTATCAATGTCAAGAGACCGCAATGGGTACAGGCTGTACCTTAAAAGGAGTATGCGGAAAAACATCCGAAGTGGCTAACCTGCAAGACCTGCTGCTCTTTGTAGTACGAGGAATCGCCGTGTACAACGAACATCTGCGCCGGGAAGGACATCCTTCCGAAGAAGCAGACAAATTTATCTACGATGCCCTGTTCGTCACCATCACTAACGCCAATTTTGACAAAGCGGCCATCATCAGAAAAATAAAAGAAGGACTACAACTGAAAAACGAACTCGCCAGCAAAGTAACCATTGCAAATGCTCCCGACGAATGTCTTTGGGATGGGAATGAAGATGAGTTTGAAGAGAAAGCCAGGACAGTAGGAGTACTTCGCACACCCGACGAAGATATCCGTTCGCTGAAAGAACTGGTACACTACGGACTGAAAGGTATGGCGGCTTACGTTGAGCATGCGCATAACCTTGGATACCAGTCGCCGGAAATCTTCGCCTTTATGCAAAGTGCACTGGCCGAGCTCACCCGCAATGATATTACGATGGAAGAATTGGTTCAGCTTACTTTGGCAACAGGCAAGCACGGAGTTTCCGCCATGGCACAACTGGATGCCGCCAATACAAACAGCTACGGAAATCCGGAAATATCGGAAGTGAATCTAGGTGTCCGCAATAATCCCGGTATCCTTATCAGCGGCCATGATCTGAAAGACCTCGAAGAATTGCTGGAACAGACCGAAGGAACAGGTATAGACATTTACACTCACAGTGAAATGCTCCCCGCACATTATTACCCCCAACTGAAAAAATACAAGCATCTGGCAGGAAACTACGGAAATGCCTGGTGGAAACAGAAAGAAGAGTTTGAAAGTTTCAACGGACCGATCCTGTTTACCAGTAACTGCATCGTTCCTCCGCGTGCCAACGCTTCTTACAAAGACCGTATCTACATCACCGGAGCCTGCGGACTGGAGGGAGCACACTACATCCCCGAACGCAAAGACGGAAAACCGAAAGATTTCTCCGCACTGATTGCACATGCCAAGCAATGTCAACCGCCGACGGCCATCGAAAGCGGAACGTTGATCGGAGGTTTTGCCCATGCACAGGTAGTGGCTTTGGCGGATAAGGTAGTAGAAGCCGTGAAAAGCGGAGCGATCCGCAAGTTCTTCGTTATGGCAGGATGTGACGGACGTATGAAAAGTCGTGAATATTATACCGAATTTGCCGAGAAACTTCCGAAAGATACAGTCATACTGACTGCCGGTTGCGCTAAATACAGATACAACAAACTGGCTTTAGGGGACATTAACGGCATTCCCCGCGTATTGGATGCAGGGCAATGTAACGACAGTTACTCACTGGCTGTCATCGCACTGAAACTGAAAGAAGTATTCGGATTGGACGACGTCAACAAACTTCCTATCGTATATAACATCGCATGGTACGAACAGAAAGCGGTGATCGTATTGCTGGCATTGCTGGCACTGGGAGTGAAGAATATTCATCTGGGACCTACTCTTCCGGCCTTCCTTTCACCAAACGTAAAAAACGTATTGATCGAACAATTCGGAATCGGTGGCATCAGTACCGCAGACGAAGATATTATGAAGTTCTTGTCATAAACACAAGACGTATATACATGCTAAGCCTTAACTATTAAATATAAAAAGGAGGGGTGTCAATAGTAACTAAACTGGGGCTGATTAAAAGTCGGTCCTAGTTTAGTTACTATTAACCTTGACACAGTCCTGACCATTTCAAGAACAGAGTCAATCGTCCTTCGGTAATATCAAATTAAGAAGTACTCCGACCAAAGCGGCCAGTCCGATGCCGGATAATGAAAAGTCTCCCCACGTGAGAACAGCTCCGCCAATGCCGACAGTCAATGTCAGAGAGACAATGATGATGTTTCTTGTACGGCTCAGATCAATACAGTTATTTACCAGATTACCTATTCCGGCACAAGCGATGGTTCCGAACAGCAAAAGCATAATTCCCCCCAATACCGCACTCGGAATGGATTTCAGCAACGCACTGATTTTACCGACAACGGAGAATAAGATAGCGGATATGGCAGCAATCCGGATGACTTGCGGATTGGTGATTTTCGTTAATGACATCGCACCCGTCACCTCCGAATAAGTCGTCACCGGAGGACCGCCGACCAATCCGGCAAAGCAGCAAGCCAGCCCATCGCCCAACAACGTACGATGCAGACCGGGATCTTTCACGAAGTCTTTTCCTGTAACTGTATTGACTACGTATACATCTCCGATATGCTCTATCACCGGAGCAATAGCTACCGGAATCATAAACAGTATCGGCTCCCATGAGAACTTGGGAAACACGAACTGCGGCAGCCCGATCCATGCCGCATCCCTCACACCGGACAAATCCAGATCATAGAAAAGCCATGCCGCCAGATAACCGACAATGATACCGCAAAAGATAGGAATCAACTTCAAAAGTCCTTTCGCTTTCATCGAGACAACGACTGCCGTAACCAGCGACAACAAGGCCAGCACCCAGTTCTCCTTCGCCATATTTACTCCTGTCCCCGCGAGTGACAAACCGATCAGAATAATAACCGGGCCAATAACCACCGGAGGAAACAGACGTTCAATCACCCTCACCCCTTGCCATTTGACCAACGCGCTCATTACAAAATAAACCAATGCGACGCCCACCATTCCGGACAGAGTGCCCGCTAATCCGTAAAGTTCTGTCGCTTTTATTATCGGGGCAATAAACGCAAAACTACTTCCTAAAAAGATAGGCACTTTCCCTCGGGTAACCGCATGAAAAATGAGTGTACCAATGCCGGCTGTGAACAAGGCGGTGGAAGGGTCAAGCCCCACTAAAAGCGGCACGAGCACCGTAGCTCCGAAAGCTACAAACAAGAATTGTACTCCTACCACTCCTTTCCGTAAAGGAGTAAGATTGTTTGAATCCATAAGTATGATGTAGATTAATTGAGTGCAAAATTAATCTTTTTAGACAATTTAACTACCTTTTTTCACAAAAATACATCCAAAAAGACTCTTTATTTGTTTTAAATAATGTGTAACTTCGCACGGTGAGACCTATTACGACACATTTAATAACTTAATAATATATTGCCTATGATATTTACAGCAGAAAACACCCTACTAATTGGTTCTATCTTACTTTTCGTTAGCATCGTTGTCGGAAAAACAGGATATCGCTTCGGAGTGCCCACCTTATTACTGTTCCTCGTAGTAGGAATGTTGTTCGGAAGTGACGGACTCGGACTCCAGTTTCATGACGCAAAAGATGCGCAATTCATCGGTATGGTTGCTTTAAGCATCATCCTGTTTTCGGGAGGTATGGATACGAAATTCAGAGAAATCAAACCCATTTTAGGTCCAGGTATCGTGCTTTCTACCGTCGGAGTTCTACTAACCGCTCTTTTCACCGGATTATTTATCTGGTGGCTGTCCGGAATGAGCTGGACGAATATCTATCTGCCTATCACCACGTCATTGCTACTGGCATCTACCATGTCCTCTACGGACTCGGCTTCGGTGTTCGCCATCCTGCGTTCGCAGAAGATGAATCTGAAACACAACCTCCGCCCCATGCTGGAGCTGGAAAGTGGAAGTAACGACCCGATGGCATACATGCTCACCATTGTCCTGATACAGTTTATCCAATCGGCAGGTATGGGAGTCGGGGCTATCGCCGCTTCTTTCATCATTCAGTTTATAGTCGGCGCGGCTGCCGGATACGTGCTCGGAAAACTGGCTATCCGTATGCTGAACAAGCTCAACATCGACAATCAGGCGTTGTATCCTATCTTGTTGCTGGCGTTTGTTTTCTTCACCTTCTCTATCACTGATTTACTGAAAGGAAATGGTTACCTTGCCGTATATATCGCAGGTATTATGGTAGGAAACAACAAGATCATGCACCGCAAAGACATTTATACGTTCATGGACGGACTTACCTGGTTGTTCCAGATCATCATGTTCCTCTGCCTCGGACTTCTCGTTAATCCTCATGAAATGCTGGAAGTTGCAGCAGTAGCACTATTGATCGGTGTCTTCATGATTGTGATCGGTCGCCCCAAAAATCGCAGCCGAGGCGATCCGGGCGCGCATGGCGTATCTGCGTGAGCTG
>OHBJ01000095.1_pt1 | contig 41676 bp, 31 predicted proteins | sample 1577241 | NCBI WGS metagenome assembly OHBJ01 (sample SAMEA3541594, study PRJEB24748) | human gut metagenome | biome: human gut; feature: human-associated habitat; material: faeces | place: China | collected 2012 | reverse complement strand
AGTACGTGATTCTGTGCGTATCCGGTGATTCGGATGGCGCAAAAGAAATTATAGAGAAAGCGTTTAAATAGTATGGTATTCAGCAGTTTTGTATTTTTACTTGCATTTTTACTGATCGTATTATTCTTACACTATATCTGCCCGGGCAGAGGTCGGAACGTGGTACTTCTTGTTGCCAGCCTGATCTTCTATGCCTGGGGAGAACCGGTGTATGTGTTGATCATGCTGTTCTCAACGGTGTTTGATTATACGAACGGTCGCTTAATTGAATATTTTCAGAAGAAGAATTGCCCGGGGAAAGCAAAGGTTACGTTGGTCATTGATTTGATTGGAAATCTTGGAATCCTGGGCTTTTTTAAATATGCAGACTTCTTTATCGGAAACTTGAACACGATTACAGGTGCGGGACTGTCTCTGTTACATATCGCGCTGCCAATCGGTATCTCGTTTTATACGTTCCAGACGATGTCCTACACGATTGATGTGTATCGCAAGGTTGTTCCGGCGCAGCGAAATATATTGGATTTCGCGACGTATGTAACGCTGTTTCCGCAGCTGATCGCAGGCCCGATTGTGCAGTACAAAACGGTTGCCAAGGATCTTGCGAACCGCAAAGTCAGCCTTGAGGATTTCTCGGAGGGTGCGTTCCGTTTCTCGGTTGGTCTGGCGAAGAAGGTGCTTCTTGCAAACCAGATCGGAAGTCTCTGGGATACAATTTCACAGTTGCACCAGATGTCCGCTGCTACGGCATGGCTTGGCGCAATCGCATATTCGTTCCAGATTTACTTTGATTTCTCGGGATCTTTTGGCTATATTGCGATTCAAACCTTTGTGCTTGCAGAAAAGTTTGCGGAAATGATATTATAATTCAGATACAATGAAAAACAGATTGTTTACGGCAATGCTGGCGATAGCGGTTGTTGCCTCGTGTGCCGCCCGTTCGGGAGCACGGCATGTAGTTCTTATAGCGCTCGACGGCTGGGGCGCCTATTCGGTGCCTAAGGCGGAGAACATTCCGAACATCAGGGATATTATGGAAAAAGGATGCTTTACGTTGCATTCGCGGAGCGTGCTGCCTTCGTCATCGGCCATAAACTGGGCTTCGATGTTCATGGGAGCCGGTACGGAGCTGCACGGCTATACGGAATGGAACTCTCGCACGCCCGAGATACCTTCGTTCCAGGTTAATGCCAACGGCATGTTTCCTACCATTTTCAGTCTTATACGCGAGTTTATGCCTGAGGCCGAGACGGGTTGCCTAATGGAGTGGGACGGGATAAAGTATCTTATCGATTCGGCGGCGGTGAGCCATATGGAAATCATTGACCAGGCCGACAGCAACGCACTTTGTAAACGGGCTGAACTGTACATAGAGAGCAGAAAGCCGGATTTCGTGGCCGTTTGTTTCGACCAGCTCGACCATGCAGGGCATGCCGTCGGGCACGATACTCCAGGCTATTATGCCGCGCTCGAGCGTCTCGACGGTTTTATAGGGAGAATCGTGGAGGCTACGCGGAAAGCCGGAATTTACGACAAAACAGTGTTCATTCTCACGGCCGACCACGGCGGCAAAGGCAAGGGGCATGGCGGAAAATCGCTTGAAGAAATGGAAATTCCGTTTATAATTGCGGGAAAAGGCGTCCGTGCGGGCGGAGAATTCAAGGAAGTGATGATGCAATACGACACGGCTGCCACTATAGCCTATATTTTCGGGCTCGACCGCCCGCAGGCCTGGACGGGACGCCCTTCCGTGCAGGTTTTCAAGTGAAACGCTGCTTGCATAATGCCGCACATTGTTGTTTTAATAAAGCGCCGGAACATTTCCGGCGCTTTATTAATGCGTTGTTGCCCGGTCTTCAGCCGGACAATGCTTTTTCAGAGCGGATATTCGCTGAAAGCGTAGAGCACGGTGGAGAGGTAGCGTTCGCCCGTGTCGGGAAGAATGGCTACTATGCGTTTGCCGGCGTTTTCGGGCTTTTTTGCTAATTCGAGGGCCGCCCATACGGCCGCTCCCGACGATATTCCGGTGAGTAGGCCTTCGCGGAGTGAAAGCTCGCGGCCGGTTTTTATGGCGTCGTCGTCTTTTACTCTGATTATGCCGTCAACGTTTTCGCGTACAAAGTTGCCGGGAACGAAGTTGGCCCCGATGCCCTGGATTTTATGCGGGCCTGCCTTGCCGCCGGAAAGTACGGGAGAGCTGTCGGGCTCTACGGCGTAGGCCTTGATTGAAGGATTGTGTTTCTTTAGCGCGGCAGCCGTTCCGCTGAGTGTTCCGCCGGTTCCTACTCCTGCCACTAAGATGTCGATACGTCCGTCGGTGTCGCGCCATATTTCTTCGGCGGTGGTTTTTTCGTGGGCTTCTCGGTTGGCGGGATTGTCGAACTGTTGCAGTATTATCGAGCCGGGAATCTGAGCGTGCAGTTCGTTGGCCTTGTCTATGGCTCCTTTCATGCCGGCTGCTCCTGGAGTGAGCACGAGTTCGGCGCCGCGGGCGCGGAGTAGTTTCTTGCGTTCCTCGCTCATGGTTTCGGGCATGGTGAGTATGGCCTTGTATCCTTTTACTATGGCTGTCCATGCAATGCCTACGCCGGTGTTGCCGCTGGTTGGCTCGATTATGGTTGCTCCGGGCTTGAGGCGGCCGCTGCGTTCGGCATCTTCTATCATTGCTAAGGCTATGCGGTCTTTGACGCTGCCGCCGGGATTGAAGTATTCGAGTTTCACCACTACTTCGGCTTTTATCTCGGGCCGTTCGGTGAGTTTGTTCAGTCTGAGCAAAGGAGTGTTGCCGATGAGGTCGGTAAGTTTCTGATAGATTTTTGCCATGACGTTTATGTTTTTAGAATTGTTTTTTATTCGGTGTTTTGTTTCGGGCATTAGTTCTTGCCTGTTGCAAAGATATTGCAGTTTATTCTTTTGCGGAATACTTTGGACGGAGTATATTTTCGGTTTGTTGCATTTTTTGTTTGTAGTTTGTCGGTTGTAAAGCGCTGTTCACCGGCCATTTGCAAACGCTTTGCAGCCGGCAAGCGTTCTTTTTTTACGAACAGCCGGAATGCAATGATTTTTTCCGTAAAAAATTTTATTTTTTTATTGCGTCGAAAAAAACTTCCCGCAGCAAATTGAAAATACAAGGGAGATAATTCAAAATATGTCTGAGATATTTTAAAATATCTCAGACATATTTTTGACAATGTTTAAGGCCCTTGTTTTTCTGAGGTTTACGGACTGTCGTTTTTTGTCTGTAAAGATTGTCTTGCAAAATTTCTTTTATATGGGAGTTTGTTGTTCGGAAAAAATGCTGTCGGGGAGCATGAAAACGCAGAGGCCTTAAAGCAATATCTGCTTTAAGGCCTTTAGACGTTATGTGTGTGTTGTCAGTGGCGCTCTCTGCGCACGGAAACGCGTGCAGGCGATGACCCGCCGGAACTTTTTGACGATTTCGTTCCCGAGGCTTTGGATGATGACGAACTGCGGCGCGAAGATAGCGTGCGGCGCTTACGCTCGGTGGTTGTCTGTTTGGCTGCCGTGGCCGAGACGGAGTCTTTTGCGGCGCGCGAAAGGGAATCTTCTCCCCAGATGTGCTGCTCGAAATCGGCAAGCTGCTTTTCAATGCGGTTCTGCTCCTTTGTCATGGCCGAATCGGTAGGACAATAGTTGGCAAGCACTTTTCCCTGTAGGTTGTTGGTCTTGTAAATCTTACCGTCGTAACAGTTCATCGCGAAATAATCGTCGGCGCTCATGTTGGCCGCATTGTTGTAGTTGCTGCCTGTGAGCGGAAGTTTGGTAAGGAATGGCGAAATGTCGCTGTATTTCACCCAGAACATGGGATATGTGGTGGTGCCTCCCGAAAAATCGTCGGCGCGTTTGAGCACAGGGCACAATGCAACTACTTTAGTGTTGTAAGAGGCGGTGCGCTGGTCGTAGTAGGAGCTTTCCTTTATGAAATATTCGAGCACCTCGGCTGCGGGCAGGTCGTTGTCGGTAACTCGCATACGGCCGTCTTTGGTTTCATAGTAAATATGGTAGCGGTCCATGAGGTCTTTTGCCTTAACCTGGTTTGCGGCGTCGAAATTCTCGCTTCCGTTAAGGCTGTAGTCGTAAGCCTTCACGTCGCCGCGCAGTATAAGTTTGAACAGATAGGTGAAGAGGTTTATCTGGTCGCCTTGCTGTTCGAGCGGATAGTAGAGCGTGGCGTTTGCGTCTTTTGTGAGGTCGAGCGTGCGGTATATGTCGCGCCGCCACACCACATCGTTAGGCATTTCGGTGGCTGTGGGAAATTCCAATTGTGCGCGGTCTTCCTGCGGCTTGGCTGTTTGTTGCGCTACCTGGCGGCGGGGAACGAAACGCGGCTTTACGGAATCGTTGGCGCCGGCTGCGGTTTTTGTAGCAGTTGCGGCGGCATTCGTTGCAGACGTGGCGGTGGCTGTTTTAGGAGTTGCCGTTTTGGTTGTGGTCGCGGCCTTGCTTTTTGTGTCCTTGCCGGACGCTTTTGTTGTCGAGGTCTTTGTGTCCGACGTGTTGCGTGCGCGTCGCACGCTTAGTGCCGCACCGCTGTTGCCGCCGTTGTCGTCGGTCTTGTTGCGCTGGGGAGTCTGGGCCGCCGAAGACAATATGCAGCAAAGCCCGAGTATAAGGAATGCAATACGTTTCATTTTGATCTGAGGCATATATGGGATTCGTTTTTTCGGATTAGTTTACGATTACTTCGAGTGACTGCGGCAAATGGCGCTCGATACCGTCGGGACCTATTGCGCGGACTCTTGAAATGTAGAACCTGCGCCCGCGCGACAGGCGTCGGAACAGCTCGCGCTGCCTGTCGGTGAAGTTTGCGGTATTGGAGACTTCGGGCACGGCGTTGCCCATGTTGTCGAAGAACACGGTTTCGAAACCGAGAACTCTGAACGATATGTTGAGCAGGCCGTCGTCGATAGCCGCGCCTATTCCTCCGGTGCTCATAAGCTGGGCTTTGGTGATAGGTGTGCCGCCGCGATAGTGTACGGGGTTGCCCTTGTCGTCGTTGTAGGCTATGAAAGCCGTGGGGTCGGGGAGCTTGCGCACGTGGAACGTGAACTGTCCCATTTCCTGCTTGCGCCCTTCCATTTCGGCGGTCACTGTTATCACGGCGTCCTGTCCTACCGCGGTTGGACGGGCTATGTATTTGCCTTCGCCGTTGGGCTGCAGCGAACCGCCGTTTATGGACACACCGATCTTGTTGAGAGGAATGCCTGGGACAGAGACGCTCATCGGATTGTCGTAGCCGGCGTAGAGCACATTCATGAGGTCGGCCGATACGGTGGCCGTGGGAGCTACTACAGTATATTTCTGGCTGAATTCGCGGCGCACGGTATTACCCATGCCGTTAAGCATTTCAATGTATCCCGAGAAGTTGAAGTCGCCGGTTTTGGAACAGGTGAATTCGTACAGGCCGCTTGAAGATTCGACCTTGCGGCCTCCTACGTATATCGAGGGGCGCATGGTCGTGTCGACGGCAGCCATGATTATGTGGGCGCTGAACTTTCCGCCCTGGACTATGGTATTGGAATTTGGTATGACAAATGCGCTTAGCTCGTTTACGCGGATGTCCTGCACGTCGATATTCGAAACAAGGTTGTGGAGCACCACGCCTTCGGCGTAGCGCACATCGCTCTGGAGCTTGCTGAGAAGCGTTACGGCCGCGGCCGCCGGAGTGTTTTCGAACATGTATTGCTGCCAGTTCTTGCCGAGATTGTTTTTTCCGGCAGGAATCTGCGTCGCAAGGTTGTGATTGATTATCGAAGCCTCTTCCGGGTCGGAAATCATGCGGAGTATTTTCGTGCGGTAGTCGTTTATTGCATTGTAAAGGCGCTGTCCCTGTCCGCTTGTGGGATTAAGCATTACATAGGTCGAAGCCTCGAGGTCTTGTTTGTTCTTTATGTCGCGCACATTTCCGTCCGATCCGTCTGCATGAAGGACTATTTCTTTTTTTAGAAGGTCGGCGTAGTTGTAAAGGGAATCGCTCATCGCACGTACAATGTGGGCTTTGTCGAACCACTGCTTTACTTTTACCGGATTGGCTTTCATCTGTTCGTCGAAGTTCTTGTAGATAGCTTCGTTTTCCGAGGTGGAGCCTGCGGTGGTGCGGTTTATGCTTTCGTCCACGAGCGAAAAGCCGTTCAGCACATCGGTCGACACGTTGAGAGCCAACATGGCGAGCAAAACGATGTACATGAGGTTAATCATCTTTTGCCGTGGAGTGACGGTCTTTCTTTTTATTCCCATTATGGTCGGAAATTTCTTTTAGGAGTTTGTTTTTCTTTCTGAAATGAGGCGTATGATGCCTTTCTGCAGGCATGCGGCAGCATTAATGCCGCATTTGCTGGTGCGGATTTCAGTTTTCGTCGGCCGAAACCGAGGAAGCCGCCGCAGCGTTCTTCATGTTTACTGTAAGAGCTTTTATCATGCGGCTGTAAACTCCGTTGAGTTCTTCGATTTGTTTGGCCATGCGGCGTGTCTGTTCGTTTATCTGGTCGATTGTTCCGATTTGCGAACTGATATTCTTGAGCTGTAATTCATAAACGGTGTTTATTCCTGTCAGAGTACGGTTCAGATTTATCATTTCTTCGCTGTCGGTTGTCATTTTGCGGCTTTGCTCTTCTACTTTTGCGAGAACTTCGGTGAGATTCTTGAGTTTTTCCACATAGTTCAGCGTTACGTCTTCGAGTTCGGGGTTTGCGGCATTTTGCGCGTCGGTCATCATTGCCGCCGCTGCGTTCAGAACAATCGGTCCCGACGTTATGCCGCCTGCGTTGCCGGTTGCGTTTGCTGCGTTTTCCGTTGTTTCGCCTGCGTTTGTCGGCATATTTGCTCCGGCAAAGTCTCCGTTCATGCCGCCGGCGGGTATGTTTCCTCCTATTATTACTGTTGCGCCGCTGTTGTCCGAGGCGTTTTCTTCGGTCTCGTCTGTTTCCTCGTGCGTGTCGAGGCTGGCGTCATCTTTCGAGAACGGACGGTCGAATGCCGAAAGGAAGAAAACCACGACTTCGGTTCCCATTCCGATGAAAAGCATTAGATCGGCTCCGTAAAGGTGTGTAAGTTTGAACAATGCTCCGAGAATTACTATCGAAGCGCCCCACGAATAAGCATAGTTAAGGAAAGTCTGCCCCGGAATGCTGTCCATCCAGTTCTGGAGGCGTACTACTATGTTGAATTTGCTTGTTGACATATTTTGTTCGGATTTATTTCGTTTTGTTGGTGTTTGTGGAGCCCGAGAATGAGCGTACGCAGCGGAAGCCTATGTAAGAGCGCGGCTGGTTCTGGTATTCGTAGGTTCTCCATGCCGAGCGGATGAACGATTCGGGGTCTTTCCACGAGCCGCCCCGCACGCTTTTCTTCTTAAGCCGGTAGGGGTCTTCTTTTGCGGCGTTGTAGGTGAGCTCGGGGTTTAGGTCGCTCATGTTTCTCACGCCTGCTTCGGTGTATACCGTGCTTGTCCATTCGGCCACGTTGCCCGCCATGTCGAACAGGCCGTTAGAGTTTGCTCCGTAAATGGCTACTTTCGAGGTTATAAGGTTTCCGTCTTCGGTGTAGTTGCCTCTGTCGGGCTTGAAGTTGGCAAAGAAACATCCCTTGTCGTTCTTCATGTCGTTCTGCTTCCACGGGAACGGATCTCCCTCTTTTCCTCGGGCGGCGTATTCCCATTCTATTTCGGTGGGCAGGCGGTACCGCTGTACGTTGCGCGCTTCGGGCCCGAGGCCGCGCAGCAAGTATTCCGTGCGCCACGCACAGAATGCGTTTGCCTGTTCCCATGTCACGCCTACTACGGGATAGTCGTTGTATGAGGGCGAGGAGAAATAGGTTTTCATGTATACTTCGTTGTTTGCGTTGGGGAAGTCGTTCACCCAGCATGTGGTGTCGGGGTATACATTCACTATATATGTGTTCAGGAAGTCGTAAAGGCTCGAGAGCGGTCGGGTAATTGTCTCCCTTATTATGCGGCCTTCGTCGTCAACATAGGCTGTGTCTTTCGATATCATGACTACTTCCTCCGGATTAGCCGGATTGTCGGTGTCGAGCGAGCGTTCTTCGGGGTTGAGCCGGTATTTGCGCATTGCGGCTTTTTCGTAGTCGAATATTTCGTAGCGGTAGTTGAGCTGCTTTGCGTCGAGCATACGCGTGCCGTCGATAGGATGATACGTGTAAATGCTTTCTATGGCCCGTTCCTCGTCTTCGGTGGGCTTGCGCCAGGGAATCGGCTTTTTCCAGTTGAGGTGCGGGGTTACGGGTTCTCCGTAACGGTCTTCTTCTATCTTGAATGTCTCGTCGCCTCCGAAAGCGGGGTCGGCCAGGCGTTCGCGGATAATGCTGTCACGCACCCAGTATACGAACTGGCGGTACATGGAGTTGGTTACTTCGGTCTGGTCCATCCAGAATCCGTCGACCGAGATTTCTTTCGAGGGAATGATGTTTCCCCACAGGCTGTCCTGTTCTTCCAGTCCTACTTTCAGGTATCCGCGCGGTACTTTTACCATGCCGTATGGTGTGGGTTCTGCCACCGCCGAGCTTTTCTGGCCGGTCACTTCGCCGCCGTCTACCATCATTTTCTTGCTGCTGAAACACGAAGACAGCGATATGCAGGCTGCGAATGCCGCAATTATAGATATTACCTTTCGCATGTTTGTTGCATTCATAGTTTTTATTTAGAGGTAGCGCACGCTTTTGTGTCGGTTGCGCCCTTTTTTATAAATGTTCAGGTCCATTTGGTATTTGATTACTATCTCGTGTGCTCCGCTTTTGAGGTCGGGCATTGAGGTATAGGCTTCGTAGGAGTAGCTCAGGTTAACGCCGTGAAACAGTCCTCCTATGAAGAGGGCTGCCGAGTGTTCGGGGCTGTATGTTGCTCCGGCGAAGAGCGACTTTTTGTCGCGGTTAAGTTCCACCCGCCCACCTATGTTGGCTCTGAAGTCGCTGCCGTCGTACATGCAGAGAACGGTGGGGCGTATTGAAATAAACGGATTACGTAGTTTAATATTGTATCCGCCGGTAAGATAATAAGTTCGGTCTATGCTGAATTTGTTTGTCTGGCCGAGCGTTACGGTGGGTGCGAGTATGTGCAGCACCGAGAAGCCTGCGTACCAGTTTTTGTGGCGGTAGTACAAGCCTCCGCTCATGTCTACTTTCGAGCCGTTTACCTTAGATGTCGGTATGGCGGGGTCGTTCGTGTCTTCCACATCGGCCTTTGTTCCGTCGAACTGTTCGCTCAGCAGGTCGGCCTGCGCGCCGAAGCTGAGCCGCCCGCCAAACAGTTTTTCCCAGTGAAAGGAGTATTGCGCGGTGAAGCGCTTGTGCGAGAAAAGTCCCAGCTCGTCGTTCTGGAAGAGCAGGCCTATTCCGTGGCGTTTTCGGAACGCTATGATCGGCATGTCGACGGCGGCATACATTGTTTTCGGTGCGTTTTCGAATCCCGTCATCTGCATGGAATATACGGCCGTGATGTTCAGCTTGTCGTCGCTTCCTGCGGCGGCGGGGTTGAACGACGGCTCCATCATCCAGTAATGCGTGTAGGCGGGGTCGTATTGCGCGCGTGCCGATATGCCCGCCAAAACCGTGACTATGGTGAGTATGTATAATTTTTTGCGCATAATGCACTTAAATAACTCGTTTCTTGCCGTCTTATTGTTTCGGACAGTGAGAAAAAACGCATGTTTCCGGCTAAGTGCCGAGCTTGGCAGCTGCTTTGTGGAGCTTCTTTGTGTTGTAAGTCCGATTGTTCGGCAGATGTGAAAAAAATGCGGTTCCGGTAGAGTGGTTGAGGTTTTTAATGACTTTAAGGTCGTTAAGAACCTTGAATCCGTCTGTTTTTGCAGACAAAAACGGTCAGCGGCCAAGCACTTGAAAATCAGCAGGTGTATATGTAGCAAAAAATATGTCTGAGATATTTTAAAATATCTCAGACATATTTTCGATTATCTCCCTTGTATTTTGAATTATCTGCGGGAAGTTTTTTCAGTGTGCAAAAAAAATTATTTTTTTTGCGAGTGCGTTTTTTTCGAAAACCTTTTCCTACCTGTTTTTTGTGGGGCGCTGCAGTGTTGTATGCTAAAAACGCATGAGCGCTTGCCGCGCCCGTTTCTTTTTCTTATTTTTGCAAAGAACTAAAAGTAAAACGATTAATTTTTATTCAGGATGAAACTATTGTTATTGGGAAACGGCGGCCGCGAGCACGCGCTTGCATGGAAAATAGCCCAAAGTCCTAAAGTGGAAAAACTATATATAGCTCCCGGAAACGCGGGTACGCGCAATGTGGGCGAGAACGTGATACTTAATCTCGGCGATTTTGACGAGATTGGCGACTTTGTGAAGCAAAACGCCATAGACATGGTGGTGGTAGGCCCCGAGGCACCGCTCGTAGGCGGTATTGTGGATTATTTCCGCGAGGATGCCGAACTGAAAAAGGTGAAGATTATCGGTCCTTCGCGTACCGGTGCCCAGCTTGAGGGAAGCAAGGACTTCGCAAAGCGCTTTATGCGTCGCCACAACATACCTACAGCCGCTTATCAGACATTCGACGGCACTAACGTCGACGAGGGCTTGGCGTTTCTCGAAACGCTGCAGCCGCCTTACGTGCTCAAGGCCGACGGACTGGCCGGCGGAAAGGGCGTACTCATAATCCCAACTCTCGAAGAGGCTAAGAAAGAATTCCGCGAAATGCTCGACGGCATGTTCGGCAACGCTTCGGCACGCGTTGTGGTAGAGGAATTTCTGAGCGGCATAGAATGCTCCGTATTCGTGCTTACCGACGGTCAGCATTACAAGATACTGCCCGAGGCAAAGGACTATAAGCGCATTTACGAGCACGACGCAGGGCCCAACACCGGAGGTATGGGCAGCGTGTCGCCGGTTCCGTTTGCCGACAAGGAGTGGATGAAAAAAGTTGAGGAGCGCATAATCCGTCCCACCGTAGAGGGACTTGCCGAAGAGCAGGTAGATTATCGCGGATTCATATTCTTCGGCCTGATAAACGTGAACGGGGAACCGATGGTGATAGAATACAACTGCCGCATGGGCGACCCCGAAACGGAAACCGTAATGCTGCGCCTGAAAAGCGACATTGTGGATTTGTTTGAAGGTGTGGCTGCCGGCGACCTCGACAAGCGCGACATAGAATTCGACCCCCGCGCCGCAGTTTGCGTGATGCTGGTGTCGGGAGGCTATCCCGGAAAATATGATAAGGGATACGAGATAAGCGGTCTCGACAAAACGGGCGAAAGCATAGTGTTCCATGCCGGAACTGCTTTCAATAACGGGCGCGTGGTTACGGCCGGCGGGCGCGTGATAGCCGTGTCGTCCTACGGAAAAGACAAGGCGGAGGCGCTGGCACGCACAATGGAGGCAACGAAACAGATTGAATACGAAAAGAAATTCTACCGCACCGACATAGGTCAGGATCTCTGACATAGAAAAGGCCGATGAACGAGCGCGGACTGCGATACGACATAGTTACGAGCAACGTCACGACATTTGTGGCGCTGCTCGTTACCGTACTCATGTGGGTGGCTTCGGGCATGACGGAGCTGTCTGAAACTGCCGGCGGACTGGCGGCTACTATTATCGTGGCCTATATACTTCTGGAGCTGAACAACCGCAACGCATTGCTGAGAATTCGTTCGAGGCTTATATCGTCGGTTTTTCTGCTGCTGACGGGCGGACTGACGTTCTATCATGATTTCTCGTCGGGATATATTCCTATGATTTGTTGGGCGGCGGCGTACTTCGTGTTCTTTATGTGCTACCAGAACTACAATTCGCAGGGATATATATTCCACGTGTTTCTTTTTCTGAGCCTCGGGGCAATGGTTTTTCCGAAAATGTTGCTTCTGGGGCCGTTCCTTCTGTTCTCTACGATAGTGCAGATGAGGGCTTTTACGCTGAAAGTCTTTGCCGCGGCGCTGTTGGGGACAGTTTTTCCGCTTGCGTTGCGCGAGGCTTACCTTATAATGTACAGGCAGAACACGGCGCTGTATGACTTTTGGGCGGAGCTTACTACTTTTTCCCAGCCCGATTATAGCGTGCTCGACGAGCACCGCCTCGTGTCGTTCGCCGTGGTGGCCGTAATGGCGGTTGCGGCGGCAATTCACTTTGCCCGTACGAAATTCAACGACAAGATACGCACGAGAATGCTTTATTATGTTTTTCTGATTGAGGAATTGGCTATCTTGGCGCTGCTCGTGGTTTGTCCCGACGGATTCGATGTGCTTTTCCGCCTGTTCGTGCTTAACAGTACGCCGCTCATAGCTCATCATCTGGCTTTTGCCGGCGGAAAGGCGGGGAATATCTATTTTTATTTTACCGCTCTGCTTGTATTATTGCTTGCTGTGTATAACATTATGGGTATAGACTTGGGTATATGGGAGATTTTACGCATTTTCTGACCGAATGCGGATTCTTTGGTATGTTTATTGCCGCCTTTCTTGCGGGAAGTTTTCTTCCTTTCAGCTCCGAAATAGTTATGGCGGCCTTGCGCGTGGCAGGTTTGCCGGCTATGCAGCTTCTTGTGTGGGGAACGTTGGGAAATACATTGGGAAGCTGCTTTAATTATTGGCTCGGACATTTGGGAAACATGCAGCTTGTGGAAAAATACACCCATGTGAAATACGAAAAAATAGAGAAATCGCGGCGCTTCGTGAGCAAATACGGCCCGGTAATGGGTTTGTTGGCGTGGATTCCTATACTCGGCTCTGCAATTACCATTACGCTCGGACTTATGAGGGCTAACTTCTGGTGGACATTGCTTGCTATCGTTGTGGGAAAGGTTGCCCGCTATGCGTTCGTGCTGTCTGTGGTTTCTGAAATATGATCTTTATATAATATATGCGTAAAATATTGTTTCTTCTCTTTGCTGTCGTTCTGCTTTCCGGTTGCTTGGGAAAGAGGGACGAAGACAAACGCCCTGTTCTAGTAGTAAGTATCGAGCCGTACCGTTATTTTGTTAATCAGATAGCAGGCGAACGCTTCAGGGTGGTAACTCTCGTTCCCGGCAACAGCAGTCCGGAGACTTATGAGCCCACTCCGCAGCAAATGCTCGATCTTATGAACAGTAGTGCCTATCTTTCGTCGGGCTACATCGATTTTGAGCGCACGCGCCTCAGACAGATAACGAAAGAAACCCCGTCTTTTCCGGTTTTCAACCTGTCTTCGGGAGTAAGAACCCTTAGAGATTCGGACGGCGACGGCGTTGATCCGCATATTTGGCTTTCTACGCGCAACGCAAAGGTAATTGCGCAGAACATTTGCTCTGCTTTGTGTGTTGTCGACTCTGTAAACAGCGACGAATACAGGCAACGTGAGGCGGCTTTCCTACAACATATCGACAGTATAGACGGGCAAATTCAGCAGATATTAGGGAATCTTACCCGTCGCAGCTTTCTTATTTATCATCCCGCCCTTGCATATTTCGCAAACGATTACGGTTTGTTGCAACTGCCTGTTTCAGCCGGAGGAAAGGAAGCCTCGCCGGCGCATATAGAGACTCTTTTGTCGCAGAGCAAAGCCGAAAGAGCCGGCGTTTTATTCGTGCAGAAACAATATCCTGCGAGTATTGTGCGTCAGATAGCCCGCGAGGCGGAGGTGAAAATCGTAGAAATCGATCCGCTTGCTTACCAATGGGACGAGGAAATGATTTTTATTGCAAAAAGAATTTCTGAATGAGTTTCCCATGCAGGAAAAGGGTGATAGCATAGGTGGAATTATTGATAATATGGCTTATTTCGCTGGTGGTATAGTTAAGTTTGTTGGGCGTATAGCTTAGTTTATTGGTGACATGGCTTGTTTTTTTGGTGTTATGCTTCAGATTGCCGGTTGCATGCTTTAAAATGATGATACTCTGTCTGAGAGTGACGATAATATATATTATATGAGTGAAACCATTCTGAAATTGCAGAATCTTTCGGCCGGTTATGGCGGAAGGGAGGTGCTTTCGCGAGTTAGTCTCGAGGTTCGCGGCTGCGACTTCTTAGGTGTTGTGGGGCCTAACGGAGGCGGCAAGACTACTCTCCTTAAAGTTATGCTCGGACTGCTTAAACCGAGTGAGGGAAGTATGGAATATTTCCGCAACGGAGTGCCTTGTCGCGATTTACGTATAGGATATATGCCCCAGCAGGCTCAGATTGACCGCAGTTTCCCAATAACCGTGAGAGATACAATCCTTTCGGGCCTGAATGTCGAGCGGCGGTTGTTCCGGAGCCTTACGGAGGAGCAGCGCCGGCGCGGACTTTCTGTGGAAGAGCGCCTGGGATTGCGGGAGATAGCCTCTCGTCCTATCGGGCAACTGAGCGGCGGGCAGTGGCAGCGCACATTGCTGGGGCGGGCAATGGTTTCGAACCCCGAGCTTTTGGTTTTGGACGAGCCGGATGCCTATGTGGATAATTTTTTCGGCAGCAGGATGTATTCTCTACTTGCCGAAATGAACAGCCGCTGCGCTGTGATTCTTGTGAGCCATGATATAGAATCCGTAATGCGGAATGTAAAGAAAATCGTTTACGTAGACCGCAGCTTAGAGAGCCTTTCGGTCGAGAGCGCAATGCAGAAATTTAAAGCGCGCTTTTCCGGAAAGGAGTAAAAGAACCGCAAATAAACATTTGTATATGAGATTGAATATATTAAGAGCGTCTGATTTTGTGTTCGGAGTGCTCTTTTTTTGTGCCTTAATGCTTTTTGCCACTCCTTCCGCAGCTGTTGCGGACGGCGGCTGGGAGGTGATTTCCGACGCCTCTTTCCGAAACGGATTTGCCTTGCTGCCTCCCGATTTCAAGACTATCAGAGAAAAGGGCGGAGTGGAGAAGGCTATTGTCGATACGCTTACTTTTTCCTCTTCTTCCGCTGCTCCGAGCTGGAGAATAGCGCAGTGGCATAGCAAATACAGTCTTGCGCGCTCGATTGCCGAGAAGAAAAAGAGCTTTCTCGAAACGGGGAAAAACTATGCCCGTGAATATGCCAATGAGACAAAGCGTATCGAGCGCAGCCGGCAGGGAACTTTGTTGCTTGAGATAAATACCGCTCCCGAATACGAGCACCCGCGCAGGCAAGGCGAGCAATGGCCGCATTTGCTGGTGGAACAGGATTTTGTGCGGCGCCCAAATATGGGGCGCGTCGAGAGTTTGGCGTTCACAATGGCCCTTAAATTAGTGAGTTGCGTTAGATCTATGCCGGATTCCGAATACGATCCGGCGCTTCACACCGTGCAGTCGCCGCTCTTTTTTATTTTGAAAAACACTAACCGGCAATCGGCCGATTATAATAAGTTCATCTGGCTCGGGATACCTTCCTACGACTATCGCTACCACAATATGTTTACTCATGAGATTGTTTCGTGGGACGTTGCCAGCAACACTTACATATATAATATTCCTCAGATAGATGTGTGGGGAGACATACATTTCGACGACGGAAAATGGCACCGCCTGAGCGTCGATCTTCTGCCTTATGTGAGGGAATGTCTGAGTTATATGAAAGAAAAAGGCTTTTTTACCGCAACTTCTTTGTCTGACCTCGAAATTACGGGCATGAATTTCGGCTGGGAGGCTCCCGGGGCTTTTCATGCTGCGATTGCTTTGAAAGGGCTGAGCCTCTATGCGCGTGAAAAGTAAAGGTTTTCCGAATGGCAGTATGGCGGTTCGGTATAAAACCGGCAGAGAAATATTTGTTGCGGATTTTGCCTCTGGCGAAAAAAAAATATTTTTTTCGTGTGGTAAAAAAGTTCCCGCAGTAAATTGAAAATACAAGGGAGATAATCGAAAATATGTCTGAGATAATTCAAAATATCTCAGACATATTTTTTGCTACATATACACATGCTGATTTTCAAGTGCTTGGCCGCTGACCGTTTTTGTCTGCAAAACCTTGCGGCGGGACGCTCCGGATTTTGCAGGAGGCGGTATTTTTTTCGTACATCGCAAGGCGTAGTGAATTTTACGCGCCTTACGTAAAGAGAAATGCAAACCGTTGCCGGTTTATTTTGTGTTTGTCACCGTTTCTATCATGCCGTCGGGCGAGAGTTGCATTTGCTCGCGCGTTTGCATGTTTTTGAGCGTCACGCTGCCGTTGTTCAATTCGTCTTCGCCTATCAGTACGACAAAAGGAATGTTGCGCGCCGAGGCATAGCTCATCTGCTTTTTCATCTTGGCCGAGTCGGGGTATACTTCTGTCCTTATTCCTGCGCGGCGCGCTTTGGCGGCAAGCTCCATGCACCGTTTCGCTTCGGCTTCGCCGAAGTTTACGAAAAGCAGCTGTGTGGCGGTGTGGGTGGTTTCGGGATACAAGTCGAGCGTGTTGAGAACGTCGTAAATTCGGTCGGCGCCGAACGATATTCCCACGCCGCTAAGTCCCGGAAGACCGAATATGCCGGTGAGGTTGTCATAGCGCCCGCCGCCGGTAATAGAGCCGATTTCCACGTCGAGAGCCTTTACTTCGAAAATGCAGCCCGTGTAGTAATTCAGTCCCCTTGCCAGCGACAAATCGAGGCTCACGGTGTTGACAGTTCCCGTGTTTTCGAGCGAAGACAGCACGAATTCCACTTCGTCAAGCCCTTTGAGCCCCGTTTCGTTCGTTGCAAGTTCCCTGCGCATAACGGCAATTTTCTCGGCATTCGTTCCCGAAAGCGCTATGATAGGCTCTAAACTCTCAATGGCCGTTTCGCTTATGCCTTCGGCGGCGAGTTCTTTTCTCACTCCGTCGATACCTATCTTATCGAGCTTGTCGATAGCCACGGTTACCGCCGTTATTTTGTCGGCCGCTCCTATTTTGTCGGCTATGGCGGCAAGGATTTTCCGGTTGTTTATCTTGATTTCCACTCTAACGCCGAAACGTGCGAATACGGTGTCGACAATCTGCATGAGTTCCACCTCGTTTATGAGAGAGTCGGAACCTACCACATCGGCGTCGCACTGGTAGAATTCGCGGTAGCGTCCTTTTTGCGGACGGTCGGCGCGCCACACCGGTTGAATCTGATAGCGGCGGAAAGGCAACTGGAGTTCTTCGCGGTGTTGCACCACAAAACGTGCAAAAGGCACCGTAAGGTCGTAGCGCAGGCCTTTTTCGCATAAAAGAGCCGCCAGACGGCCGATGTTTCCTGAGCCTATATCGCTTTGGGAAATGCCGTTCATGAAATTTCCCGAGTTCAGAATCTTGAACAGTAGCTTGTCGCCTTCTTCTCCATACTTGCCCATTAGCGTAGTGAGGTTTTCGAGCGCGGGGGTTTCTATTTGTCTGAATCCGTAAAGTTCGTAGACTTCACGGATTGTATTGAAAATATAATTGCGTTTCGCCATTTCTTCGGGCGAGAAGTCGCGCGTTCCTTTGGGTATAGATGGTTTTGTAGTCATTATGGTTAAAGTTTTTGCCGTTTGCCTGGCGAAATGCCTGTATGGCTTGTTTGGAAAGCAAAATTACGTTTTTCTTATGGTTCTGACGTTCTTATGTTGAAAAGAAAGCCGTATAACCATACAAAAACATAGGTTTTATCGTTATATAGATAAACATCATAACTTTTATCGACATGGAAGACGACCGCAGGTGGAAAGTGCTGAAAAGCGAGTATCTTATAAAACGTCCGTGGCTCACTGCGCGCAAAGACTGCGTGCAGTTGCCGTCGGGAGTGGTTAACGACGAGTATTATGTGTTGGAATATCCGGCGTGGATAAACGTTATTGCACGCACCGAAGACGGTAAGTATGTTTTTGTCAGGCAATACCGTCATGGCATAGGCGAGACGAGCTATGAACTGTGCGCCGGTGTGGTGGAGGCTTCTGACGAATCGCCTCTTGTCGCCATAAAACGTGAGCTTTGGGAGGAAACCGGATACGGCGAGGGGCGTTGGACACTGCTTATGAAAGTTGCGCCCAATCCTTCGGCCATGACAAATTACAGCTACAGCTTTTTGGCTGAAGGTGTGAGAAAGATTTCTACACAACACCTTGAACCTACGGAAGACATAACGGTTCATTTGTTGGATGAGGAGCAAGTGCTCGAACTGCTTGAAACCGGAGAATTGAAACAAGCTCTTATGGTGGCACCGCTATACAAGTATTTCTATAACAAAACAGTGAAAAATATCCGATGAAATCGGCAAAAATGCTGTCTTCTCCTGAAAAACGGAATCTGTGTGGCACTTGCGAAAATTTTTGCCCGCGAGAAAAAAATAATTTTTTCACGTGGTAAAAAATTTCCCGCAGTAAATTGAAAATACAAGGGAGATAATCGAAAATATGTCTGAGATAATTCAAAATATCTCAGACATATTTTTTGTTACATATACATGTGCTGATTTTCAAGTGCTTGACGGGTGACCGTTTTTGTCTGTATTTGGTTGGTGTAAAAGGAGGCGTCAGTTTTTCCTGTCAATAAGCCTGCAATATATTATTGCGTGTTTTCCCGAATGCAGCGTGGTGCCGAAAATGTAGTTTTCACCGCCGTTTTTTATGTGCAGCCGTTTTTGCAGTTCTTCGGCCGATGTGGGAAAATTGCGCACCGATACATTTGCACACGGTAATGTGTCGCCGAGCCTGCGGAGTTCTTTTTTCGAGAAGCCGAAGACGCCTTCGATTTTAAAAATTTTACCGATGAAATCGGGATTTTTTGTATCGGAAGTGTATAAATGAGTGTTTGGATGCAGCTTTTTTAGGCTAAAGCGCTGCGCCTGCAGTCTGAAAGCTCCTGCCTTGAGTATCGTTGCGTCGGGCTCGTATAGAAAATCTCCGGTTTCATCGGTAAATTTGCACATTGCGCTGCGTTCTTCCGACATTCTGAACGAAAATGTGGCGGTGCTCTCACCGCGAATGTTAGAGCATACTATTTCGGCCTCGCCAGAGAAAGAAAAATCGATGAATACTATGATTTCTTTCACTTCGCCGTTCACTGCTACAACATGTATCTCTTTGCAGTTTCCTGTTTTTGCAATCGTAGCGCTTATGTCGAGCATTGGCGAAAGCTTTATCATAACAAATCTGCACTTTTCTTTTAGCAGCGGAAGCATTGCCGTGATATCGGGCGTGCAGTCTTCGAGCAAAACAACCTTTCGGTTTGCCGCGTCGCGGCGGGCGGGGTCGATGAATACGAAATCCGTCTTGTCCATGCCGGCGAGGAATTCCGTGGCTTCACCGCACGTTATGCTTGCGTTGCGAATGCCCGTTGCTGCGAAGTTGTTGCGTGCCTGCGAACACAGTGCCTCATTGCGCTCAACGTATGCCGCGCTGTCGAACAGCGGTGACATGGCCATGAAGTCAATTCCTAATCCTCCGGTAAGGTCGGTCATTGCCGCACGCTGTGCTACGAGTCGTTCCACTGTCGCAGCTTTGTATGCCGCGGTGGCTTCGCTCGAACACTGTTCGGCGGACAGGCGTTCGGGAAACTCAATTCCGAGTGTGGAACTAAACCGTGGAGCTTTGTTTGCTAGCCGTTGCCGCCCTTCTATCTGCACGAGGGCGGCGCGCAGGTCGACGCCGTCGGGCACTTTTGCCTGCAAAGCCAGCCGGCGAACGTCCTCGCCAGCGTGGGCTGCGATAAAATCCCGAGTAGCTTCGTTTATCATTTTATTGCCTTGTAGTATTTTCTTGCATTGGCCCGTGTGGTGTAGTTGAAGTGCCACCATTCGGAGCGCAAAGTGTGGAAGCCGGCTTCGGTCATCACTTTACGCAAGAGTTTTCGGTTGTTATATGCCTCGCGTGTCAGTTTCTTTTGTTGTAGCAATTCGTCTTCGCGGTCTATGTGTGCAAGCGGTGTCATATTGTCGATACGTGTTCCCATTGTAATGCTGTCGCCGTCGGTGCGGGCAAGGGTTATGTCGACTGCAAGCCCGTAATTGTGCAAGCCGCCCCCGCGGGCGGGATTACTTACATAGATGTTTTTCGGCGTACCTGCCACGACATTCCACATTTGTTGCTGAATTGACATGGGGCGCGCCGCGTCGTATACTTTAAGTGTGAGCTGGGGATTTATGCGGCGCAGAATCTGCTGCGCGCGGTGCAGTGCTGCTGCCGCTTTAGGATGAAGATATGCCGTATTTAGGTCGCGGTACAACACGCGTCCGGTGAAATTGTCGGCGCGGGTATACATAAGGCTTATGGAAATGGTGGAATCTACGCTCGCAATGGTTACCATTCCCTGTTTTTCCATTGATTTTTCGGTTGCGCTCTTTGTGCTTTGCGCCGCAACGCCCGCGAGCGGCAATATAATTATTGTCACAGCCGCGATGACTTTTCTCTTCAAAGCTGCAATGGCGGGAATTTTTCTGTAAGGCATTTTCATATTTTCGGTTAGAACTGTAATATATAGGAATATTGAATATTTATGAATAAAACGCTCAAAGTTAGTTATAATCCCTGATATGTTTGACATTTTTCACCTGCATGGGCGAAAAGCCTTTGGTTGTATTTTCATGCTCCCGCTTGTAGAAAAAATTATCTCAGACATATTTTAAAATATCTCAGAGATAATTCAAAATATGTCTGAGATGTTTTTTGGCAGGTCGTGGAGCGTTGTTGTGAAAAGTCATTAGCAGAAAAGAATAAATAATGTGTGCTGGCGATAGTGAGAATATTGCATTATGAAGTTGAAAATGCTTTGGTTTTTGTTCGAAAATGTGATAAAAAAGTTTTTTTAACATAATGCTTTTCCTGCGGGGTGTGAAAAATCTTGTTTCTCCCATGCAGTCGAGGAAAGGGAGTGTTAAAAAGTAGAGTAAAAAGAATGCTGCAGTGTGTTAATTCGCCCTTTTTCAGGCGCTTGTGCGAACGAAAATTTTGCTGTTCGGATAAAAAGACGTAATTTTGCGGCGAAAAACAGAAATCCTCGTTATGAGAATCAACAAAATTATATTGTTCGCGGTTGCGGTTTTCGCATTCGTGATTACTGCCGCCGCGCAAGATACAGGAAATGCCACTTATTATTCTAACCGCCTTCATGGCAACCGCGTGAGCGACGGTACGCGCTATCATCGCGACAGCATGACATGCGCGCACAAAACGTATCCTTTCGGAACGGTGCTGCGTGTGCGCAACTCCAGCAACGGCAATGAAGTATACGTAAAAGTTACCGACCGCGGGCCTTTCCGCCGCGGCTGTATAGTAGACCTTTCCTACGCAGCGGCCCGTCAGCTCGACATGCTTGCAGCCGGAGTGGTGCCTGTGGAGATAGAGAGAGTAGAACCTATTATCCCGTTCCGCGACATAGAAAATACGATATTGCCTACTTTGGATTTCAATGACCCTGCCGAGAAAGGATACTTCCAGCTTGCGCAGGCCGATAAGGAAATGGAAAAGGATTTGAAAGACAAAGCGTCGAAAATAGCTTTTCTTAAAGACAACGACAAGAACGCAAATGTCAAAAAACAGCCCGAACCGCGTTACCGCATTTACCGCGACCGCCTTTCGGCCCAAAGCAAATAAAAACAATAGCGGCGCAACCGATTCTAAAAGGTTGCGCCGCTATCGTTTTCTCGATTTCCTGTGTTTTTACTACGGATTTTATTAATGCGGTTGCCGTTTTTGCCGCGTGCAGGCCGTGAACAATGGGATTTCTTGCTCAGAATCTGATTTCTGCAAGTTTGCTTTTGAGTTCTTCCTCGTCAAGTGCGGTGAAGACTACGCGTCCTTTCGGGTCGATTAGGTAGAATGTGTGAATCCACTTTATGCCATAGCTTTTTGATATGGCTGTTTCCTTCCACTTCTTCATTTCGCTTGCGTGAGACCAGGCGAGGCTGTCTTTTGCGATACAGTTCTTCCATGCCTGCCGGTCGGTGTCGAACGAAATGCCGAGAAACTGTACGCCTTTTTCTTTGAGCGAATCGTGCAGCTGCACCATGTAAGGATTTGACTTGCGGCAGTCGGGGCACCAGCTTGCCCAGAAATCGATAAGGAGGTATTTTCCTTTGAAATCGTCGAGTGATACTCTTTTGCCGTCGGGACTTTTCAGTGTGAATGCTGGAGCGTTTTCGCCTGCTTTTATGAGCGAGGATTTGCTGTCGGTATTCTGGGCGGCCGAGCCGAGGGCTATCATCATTGCTGCCGCCATGATAACTTTTTTCATCATTATGTCTGTTTTTATGTTTTTCGTTATGTCTGCGAGCTGACGGATTTTCTGCAAGGTCTTCCGACGGCCGAAAAAATATGTCTGAGATATTTTGAATTATCTCAGACATATTTTAAAATATCTCAGAGATAATTTTTTTTACGTGCCGGAGCGTTTCCGAAAAAGTCATGACCTGTTGTAAAAAACGACGATATGCCTGAGTGAAATCCTCGACTACGCTAAATTATCCGGAATATGAAAATGTAGAAATCAAAAACCTATACAATATGAAAGTAATAATATCGTTTTTCATCGCCATGCTGTTTTGCGCAGGCATATCTGCACAAACCGCCGGCGCAGCGCATCCTGCCATTCCGGCCGATGCCAAAATTGAAGCCCGAATACAGGAGTGGCTTAAAAAGATGACGCTCGACGAAAAGGTGGGGCAGATGTGTCAGATCACAATCGATGCGATTACCGACTATCCCAAGAGCCAGGCCACGGGTAAGTTTGTTATCAACAAGGCTATGTTCGACACTATTTTCGGGAAATACAAGGTGGGTTCCATGCTTAATGTCCCGCTCAATGAGGCGCAGACGAAAGAAGTCTATTACGATCTTATCAAGGAAATACAGGATTATTCCATGAAGCATATTGGAATACCCTGTCTTTACGGAATAGATCAGATTCACGGTTCCACTTTTGTACTCGACGGTACGCTTCTGCCTCAGAACATAAATCTTGCAGCCTCTTTCAACCTTGCCTATGCAAGAAAGGCGGGCGAGATAACGGCCTACGAAACCAGAGCTGCCTCTGTGCCCTGGAGCTTTTCGCCTGTGGTAGACCTGGGGCGTGATCCGCGCTGGCCGCGCATGTGGGAGAACTTCGGCGAAGACTGTCTCGTGAACTCGCTTTTCGGTGTGGAGGTTGTGAAGGGAATGCAGGGAAACGACCTGAACAATGTGGGCACCGAAAACGTGGCTGCCTCGATGAAACACTACATGGGCTACGGAGTGCCGCGTTCGGGAAAGGACAGAACGCCTTCGAACATAACTCCTTCCGAAATGCGCGAGAAACATTTTGCGCCATATCTGGCCACGGTGCGTGCGGGTGCGCTCTCGGTAATGGTAAATTCCGGCTCGAACAACGGTATGCCGTTTCACGCGAATAAGGAATACCTTACCGGTTGGCTCAAAGACGATTTAAATTGGGACGGTCTCATAGTTACCGACTGGGCCGACATAAACAATCTTTTCGAACGCGACCATATTGCCGGCAGCAAGAAAGAAGCTATCGAGATAGGCATAAACGCGGGTATAGATATCTCTATGGTTCCTTACGATCCCAGCTTCTGTACCGATCTCAAGGCGCTTGTCGAAGAAGGACGCGTACCTATGAGCCGCATTGACGACGCTGTGGCGCGCATTCTTCGCCTGAAATATCGTCTGGGACTGTTCGACAAACCGTATGTCTCGCCCAAGAACTATAAGGATTTCGGTTCGCAGAAATTTGCAGACGTGGCGCTGCAGGCAGCTATTGAATCAGAAGTGCTTCTCAAGAACGAAAATAACATGCTTCCGCTTAAAGAAGGCGTAAAGATACTTCTTGCCGGCCCTAATGCAAATTCCATACGCTCGCTCAACGGCGGCTGGTCGTATACATGGCAGGGAAACAAGGCCGATGAGCTCGGAAAAAATTACAATACTATCTATGAGGCTCTTTGCAACCGTTTCGGCAAAGAGAACGTGGTTCTTGACGAGGGCGTATCGTATGCTCAGCCGAAAATCGACAACTGGTGGGAAGAGGTAAAGGGAAATATCGACGCTGTGGCAGAGAAAGCCAAGAGCGTCGATGTGGTGATAGCTTGTATAGGAGAGAATTCCTATTGCGAGACGCCCGGAAACATCGACGACATCACTCTGTCGGAAAACCAGTCGGAGCTGGTAAAGAAACTTGCCGCAACCGGAAAGCCTATAGTGCTTGTGCTCAATGAAGGTCGCCCGCGAATCATACACGAGCTGGTTCCGCTGGCAAAGGCTGTGGTAGATGTGTTGCTGCCGGGCAATTACGGCGGCGACGTCCTGGCCAAGCTCCTTGCCGGCGATGAGAATTTCAGCGCCAAGCTGCCTTTTACGTATCCCAAATACGTAAACGCTCTCGTTACATACGACTACAAACCGTGCGAGAACCTTAACCAGCAAATGGAGGGCAATTATAATTACGACGCCAAGATGAGTATTCAGTGGCCGTTCGGATACGGACTCAGCTATACCGAATACAAATATGATAATATGAAGATAAACAAGCCTCATTTCGCTCATTGCGACGACATTACCGTTTCTGTCGATGTTGCCAACACCGGAAACCGCAAGGGAAAGGAAGCTGTTTTGCTTTATTCGAAAGATGTCACGGCTTCTTCCACGCCCGACAACATCCGCTTGCGTGCATTCGAGAAGATAGAGCTTGCCCCCGGGGAGAAACGTACTGTTTCGTTCACCATACCTGCTTCCGATCTGGCTTTTGTGGGCTATGACGGTAAATGGCGCCTGGAAAAGGGCGAGTTCAAATTCAAATGCGGAGACAATTGGGTAGACGCATATTGCGAGGATACGAAAGTGTGGGATACGCCCAACCGTTGAAATATTTCCGTCCCGATAAAAGTTCACGGCTTGCCTTGTTTTACAGGCAAGCCGTGAATCGTATTATGAGGTGCTTCGCGAAAGTTTTTTCTGCTCCCTATTTCCTGTCTGTTTTTGTCGCGGATTATGCGGAAATAATACCTTGTCGGGAAAGCCTTTCCCTGCAAGGGAAAAAATATGTCTGAGATATTTTGAATTATCTCAGACATATTTTAAAATATCTCAGAGATAATTTTTTTTACAAGCGGGAGGGTGTTTTTTACAAGGTATTTTAGGTGTGCGGATTTGTATATGATTTTATTGTCCGCCTGTATTGCCGTTTGCGCCGGTTTTTTCGTTTTCGTCCAACGGTTCGGAAAAGTCCGACAGAAAGTCCCGCAACGAATCAAGTATCTGCCGGTATTGCGGGGCTTCGGTGAAATCGGTATGTTTCCGCAAGGCGAAGTCGGGCGGGGATATGCTGTGCTGGTAGCCCGACAGTTCGTTCTGCATTTGCTGTATATTGACGGCCAGACGTCGTATTTCGCTTTCGCGTTCCCGCCGCAGGGTATCGCAAACGGAGGTTACGAGCGGGCATATCACGGCGTCGAAAATGTCATGGCCGCGGATGTACATGTATACGTTGTCCGGCGTGACGCCGAGGCGCGACAGCTCGTCTCTGAGCGGGGCATATTCTTTCTTTGCCTGCGGAAAGCGTCTTTGAAGCCACGACATGGCGCGGTTTACACGTTGCCTGAGAAGTTCTATTGCGCGTTCGGGGTGGTATATGTTAACTTCGCGCAAAGAAATCACGCTGCACAGCGAACTGAGAGAGAAGTGCTTGAAGTTTCCGGTGCGGTAACACCAGATACTCCACACGAAAAGCGGGTAGACCGTTTCGGAAAATTCGCGCATATATTGTTCGAAATCGAAAATTTTACGGTCGTTCAGTGTGGCTGTCACGCAAACGTTGCGTAGCGACGGAGCGTAGCATTGGAAGTTCTCTATTGCGTAGGCATAAGTGTGAAACACATACGGATTGCAGCACATCGCCCGTGAGGATTCGCGAGAGCCTTGCAGCAGATAGTCGTAATCGGCGTCGACACAGGCTATCATGTTTTTCCCGAGAGAGTTATGGAGTATGTTTGTTATCGCTATTTTTTTCCCTTTTGCCAGAGATGTGCGCGAAGGCAGCATTATTTCGAAATAAATCCTGTCGTTTTCGAAACGCCCGAGCACATTGCGCCAGAACATGATGTCGTCGAATCCCTCTACATAGACTATTATGCGCCGGCGCGAGCCTGCCGGCTTCATGCGCGAGGCTGCGCCGATGTATTGTGAGTTTAGATTTTCGGATAGACGCTTGCTCATTCTGAAAAATAGGGGAGAATCCGGCCTCACAAGGCATGTGTGGCCTACAAATGCGGTATTGCGGTTATTTGGTTATGTCGCTCACTTCTGTAACCGCGTCAATCCAGCCGTCCATTATCACGGCGGGAGAATGTGTGGTGAGAACGATCTGTGCTTTCGGGTTAAGGCTGCGTATAAGTGATATGAGTTTCTGCTGCCATTCCACATGCATGCTCGCTTCGGGCTCATCGAGGAAAATCACGTAGGGAAGATTGTCCTCTACAAGCACGGTTAGAAGAATTATAAGCAATTGTTTTTCGCCTGATGAGAGTTTGTATGGCGAAAGCTTTTCGTCGAACTGAATCAGGCGCACTTCATTGCATGTGCGGTCTATTTTCTTTCCTGTTTCTGCGAACAGAGTGTCTACCGCGTCCTGGAACATCTTTTTTGCCGCGGAGGCTTCGGCTGCTTTCTCGGCCGCATTGGGAGCGCCCGAGGTCAGAAGACTTATCATGCGGTTCCCGACATTTACCTGATAGTCGAGATAGCGGCGCTGCAGCAGGTAAAGCTGGAAATCTATTTCGGTTTTGACGCCTCCGTCGGAAAGTTTGTCGAGGGCGTCGCCGTGTACCAGCGGGCGGTCGAACGAGCGCACGAGGTCATAGCGCACATAAGTGGCGTCGGAGGGATGAAAATCTATTTTCACGCCGAATACAGGGGTGTTTCCCACGTTTCCTTCACGCATAGCCAGCCTGTCGGCCAGTTTGTTGAGGATTGTGCTTTTTCCCGCGCCGTTTATTCCGCTGAGAATGTTGACCTCGGGGTTCAATTTCCATATTATGTGTTTTTGGCCGTTCCAGAGGCTTTTGATTTCAATGCTTTTTATGTATTCGGCGGCTTTTCCCATTATGTTGTTGCTTTTAAGATTCGCTGTTGTGCGGCTGAATGTCCTTTCCGCGCTTCAAATATAGCAAAAGGCGAGTGCAGAGCAAAATAAGCTTGCTTATTTTCTCTGCCGAGCCGCTATTATATTGGAGCTTCAGCTCAAATTGTGCGAAAGGCGAGTGTAGAGCAAAATAAACTTGCTTATTTTTAAATGTCAGGTGGTTTTTTTCATGCCGGCAAAAAATGCTCGGAAAATTATCTCTGAGATATTTTAAAATATGTCTGACATAATTCAAAATATCTCAGAGATAATTTTTTTTACAAGCGGGAGGTTTTTTCCCTTTTGCCCACGGGAGGTGTGACGACATGACAAAAATGTCATGTCGTAAAGAGCTTCTGGCTGCAAATGCTTTCCGAAGCATTTAGTTCCGGTTGTTACAAATGCAATTTTGCGGAGATTACGGCGGATTCCTGAAAAAATGTATATTTGTGTCACGATTGACGGATTTTTATGATAGAAACAGATGGAATTTTACGTATCAAGTATTAAGGAATACCAGCAAAGGGGAGATATTGTGAATGTGATTCTCGACAATCTGCACCTGATTCATGAAAATGCAGACAGCCGTGAATATGTAACCGAGAAAATAGCGGGTTTCTTCAGTACGCTGCGCGACGATCTTACATTGCTCGTTGAAACGGAGTATGTAGACAAAACTTATCGCGATAATTACTATACGCTTTACTCCACAAAGCTGCGTCCTTACTATCGTAATTGTGTGAGAATATCATTCTTCTCGCCCGAATTCAATGAGGACACGGAATTTACGGTCGATAATATTGATAAAATCAAGAAAGCTTATCTCGGTTTCCTCGTGATACGTCCGCTGGTCGAATGCTGCATTGGCCGCAACGTGGTTTCGCCGCTTGCAAAAGGTGCGGCATATAATAATATGGCTATCTGCAAAACCACCATACCTTCCACTTGTATGGGTATAAAAATGCAGGCAGAAGGCTTCCCGCACTCTTCGCAGGACGGCGAAATGATGAGCTGCGCCGAGACTACCGTATGGGCCATTCTGGAATATTTCGGAAACAAATATTCCGACTATCGTCCGGCAAAGCCTTCTGATATACTTTCAGCGCTGAAACCTTTTGTCTATGAGCGTCAGTTGCCCTCGGGAGGCCTTTCTTTCGAGCAGATTTCCGTAGCTCTTAAAAGCCAGGGCCTGAGCAGTAAGGTTTACGAAAAGAGCAACCCTATGTTTAAGGAACTTTTCACATGTTATATCGAAAGCGGAATCCCTCTTGCCGTTTGCATTCAGACGAAAGACTACGGCCATTCGGTCGTTTGCGTGGGGCGCGAGAAAAAAGGCAGGGATATTATAAACAGAAAGGGCATGACAAAGATTTTAGACAAGTATTGTTTTGTATGGAATAAGAGCATAGACAAATTCGTGTTCAACGATGACAATTTGCCCTGCTACCAGATGTCTTTATTCGAACATCCTACGGAATGTTACGGACTCAAAGAATGGAAAAAAGGCGAAATATCGCATTTCATCGTACCTTTGCACGCAAAAGTGTATCTCGACGCAGAACTGGCAATAAAGGCGTCGAACTATATCGCGATAAAGAAAATGAACATACCCGAGAAGTCGGTGATCAGAACCTTTCTTGCCTCAAACCGTACGTATCGTGAATATATTGTGCGCAACAAAGATTTCAGTGAGAAGGAAAAACAGGTCTATTTACATATAGACATGCCTAAGTTTGTATGGGTAACTGAAATTTCAGACAGGGATTCTTTCCTGAAAGATAAGGTAAATGCGTTGATTCTGCTCGACGCGACCGGAAGTAATATAGATAATGAAGGATATACTTCACTTTTATTCTATCAGATTGACGGAAAAGGGATGTTTTTTAATAAGAAAAACAGTTGGTTCGAAAATATTTCCTTATCTTTGCCTCCCAATTTCGACGCATTTGATGAAAATTTGAAATAAATTAACCTGTAAAATGAGAAAATTCTTGTCTCCTGAAGATTTGTCGGTAGAAAAAAATGCGGTTGTCACACCAATGAGCTCGGACGATGTGAAAGATTTCAACCTTTTCATGAAACAAGCTGTGCGCATAAGTTGCAAAAACAGTCAGAAAGCCAATACAACTGCCTCGAAAGTTTATCTCACGCGATAGTTATAATAACAATATAATTTACAAGCCTTGCAAATGTGGCGTATATGCCTGTTTTGCAAGGCTTGTTTATGTTTGTGCTGTATGTCTCGTCTGTTTTTCGGGTTATGTCAGAGGCATTCTGAAATATGTAGTACTTGTTTTACACTGTTTCCGGAAATGTATTGCAATGTATGGAAACGAAAAATATTCCGTTTCTGCAGAAAAACTGTAGTGGTGGAAACGGACTTCCTTTTCTCGACCTGACAAAAATGTCAGGTGGCTTTTTTCATGCCGGCAAAAAGCGCTCGGAAAATTATCTCTGAGATATTTTAAAATATGTCTGACATAATTCAAAATATCTCAGAGATAATTTTTTTTACAAGCGGGAGGCTTTTTCTCCAATGCCTGCGGGAGGTGGGAAGACCTGACATTTTTGTCAGGTCGAGAAGAGTTTCTGGCTGCAGGTGCTGTCACTTTATTTATTGCCCGTAGCGGCTGCGGCCTGTGATATTACTGCTGATTGAAACGAGCAAACTTATGTTTCGATATTTAAAATAATGTTTGGCGGTGTGGCGGTAAAAAACTAAATTTGCAAAGGCTAACCCCAAGAAAGTTATCGACCATATATGGAATATCTCTACTTAGGAGTCCTTATTTTTATTTTCTCCTTGTCCTGCTACGACCTTACCGCAGGAGTATCGACCGACGCCGGAAATTTCTTGAGTGCGGGCATGGGCTCAAGAACAGTAAAACTTTCAGTTCTTTTTGCAGTTGCTGCCGTGGGCATTTTTGTTGGTGCCGTCACCTCGAACGGAATGATGGACATTGCGAGGCATGGCATTCTGAACCCCGATTATTATTATATGAACGAGGTTATGTGCATATTCCTTGCGGTGGGGGTGAGCGACGTAATATTGCTCGATGTCTTCAACACTCTCGGAATGCCTACCTCGTCGACGGTTTCTATGGTGTTCGAACTGCTCGGCGGCAGCACGGCGCTGGCTATAATGAAACTCATGAACAACAGCGATTTCACTTATGCGCAGCTTATCAACACCGATAAGGCCCTGTCCATAATACTCGGAATATTCCTTTCGGTGGCTATCGCTTTTGTGTTCGGCTATATCGTGATGTGGATAACGCGCCTTGTGTTTACATTCAAGTATAAAAGTCACAGCCGCTGGGCTGTGGGCCTTTTCGGTGGCGTTTCCATAACGCTCATTCTGTTTTTTCTGCTTGTAAGCGGCATTGGAAAATCGTCGTTCATGACGGCGGAGATAAAAGACTGGATTGAAACGAATAAAACAACCATTTTCATAAGCTGTTTCGTGGTGTTCAGCATAATAATGCAGGTTCTCAATTCGATAGGAGTGAATATTTTCCGCATTATAGTGCTCTTCGGTACGTTTGCATTGGCAATGGCCTTTGCCGGAAACGACCTTGTGAATTTTATCGGCGTTCCGCTTGCTGCGTTGTCGTCGTATCAGTATTATGTAGCTGCCGGTGCAGGCGATCCGTCGCAGTTCTGCGTGTCGCAGCTGCACGAAAGCGCTCACACGCCCGTATATTTCCTGTTTCTTGCCGGATTGATAATGGTTGTTGCGCTTATTACTTCGAAAAAGGCGCGCAAGGTTATAAATACGTCTGTAAACCTTTCGCGACAGGACGCGGGCGAAGAGATTTTCAGTTCGTCGCGCATTGCCCGCTCCACGGTGCGCAATGTAATGAGCATTTCAAACACCATTACCAAGTACATTCCCGACGGGGCAAAAGCGTGGCTTAACAAACGTTTCAACTCTGACGAGGCCATAATAGCCGACGGAGCGGCGTTCGACCTTGTGCGTGCGTCGATAAACCTTGTGCTGGCCGGTTTGCTTATTATCGTGGGCACGTCGTTGCAGCTTCCGCTGTCTACAACGTATGTGGCGTTTATGGTGGCTATGGGAAGCTCGCTTGCCGACCGTGCATGGGGGCGCGAAACCGCCGTTTATCGCATAACGGGCGTTATCTCCGTGATAGGCGGCTGGTTCATAACCGCCGGTGCGGCGTTTATTCTGTGCTTCTGCATATCTTTGTTCATGTATTTCGCAGGTCCGGTGGCTATGGTGCTTGCCATTGTGCTGGTTGTGTTTATAATAATAAGGAACAACAAGGTTTTCAAGAAAAACGAGGCCAACGAGAACAAAGACCAGATATTCCGCCAGCTTGTGCGTACTAACGATAAGGTGCAGGTGCGTAAACTTTTGTCCGACCATGTGCAGATGACGCAGCTTGACCTTATAGATTTTGCGCGCAATAACTATATGCAAATCATCAACGGACTTATAAACGATGATTACAAGACTTTGCGCCATGCGGCCAATTCGCTCGACGAGCAGAAGAGCCTTTGGAAAAAAATGCGCCGCAAGGAGCTGATAGGCATGAAGAAGATAGATTATCTTACGGCCATAGAAAAGAATACGTGGTTCCACCTCGGTTGCAACAGCATATCGCAGACGCTTTACTGCCTCAAGAGAATGTCTGATCCGTGCCTTGAACATATAGACAACAAGTTCAATCCGTTGCCAAAGGCGTGGATAAGCGAGCTTATTCCTTTGCGCGACCAGACGGTGCAGCTTTTTGACGATGTGCGCAGGATGATTGCCGAGCGCGACTATCACGACGCAGACAAGGTGCTTGTGAATGCGAATGCCGCGAAGCACCTGCTTTCGGCCACGCGCGACAAGCAGGAGGTGAGAATGCAGACCGAGGAAGGCAACCTGCAGATAGGAATACTTTATCTTAACACGCTCCAGGAAATGCAGGAGCTTATAAGCACGATAAGGCACTTGCTGCGTGCGAGCAGGCATTTCTTTACCGTGTGACCTGCGGAAAACAGTAGCTTTTATGACATAATGGATAACTCCGGCCATGCGGCCGGAGTTTTTTGTGTGTATGTATTATGGAAAGGGAGAATGGCGATAAGTAGGCAGGAAAAATTTCCGGCCTTTTCCCGCTTTTCTGTCCGGATGTTTTCGGACGTAGACGAATGCTACTTTCCATAAAGTACGCAGTGCCTTGCCGTTTGATTTTGCAGACAAAAACGGTCAGCCAGCAAGTAATTGAAAATCAGCAGGTGTATATGTAGCAAAAAATATGTCTGAGATATTTTAAAATATCTCAGACATATTTTCGATTACCTCCCTTGTATTTTCAATTATCTGCGGGAAGTTTTTTACCGTGTGAAAAAAATATTTTTTTTCGTGAGAGGTCTGCTCCAAGATAATTCTGTTGCCTTTCGGTTTTCTTAATTGGCATTTTGCGCGGAACGTGCTTACCGCATTTATGACCGAGTAAATGCCTGCGTTTCCAGTTGCCGGCCATGCGGCCACGGCTACAGGAAATGCCACCAGGGCTTCTTTTTCCGTATCGGGCCGCCTGATCTTTCGGCCAGAATCTGTTCGTACGACTTATGCTCGCTTATCATCTGGTAAATGGTTCCCCAGTCGGGCAGTCCGCCTATATTTCTGTCGTCTATAAAGATGTCTACCTTTAGTTTGCGCGATTTTATGTATTCCGCGGCACTCTCGTCGTCGGGATAATCACTGTTTACGGCATAGAATTCTATTCCGCGTTCGCGGCACCATTCCACGGCGTCTTGTAACAGTTCACCCTCGCGCGCTGTCCAAAGGCAGAGCAGATGTCCTTCATTTAACAGTTGTTTAAGCGTGGCTATGGCAAAAGGTTTTTCCTTGCCGATTTCCGGATACCTTTCTTCTACTATTGTTCCGTCAAAATCTACTGCGATTCTCATGTCTGTTATTTCTTTTTAATGATTTTTCTACCTTTTATGAGGTATATTCCGGGGCTAAGCGGCATGTTGCCAATGCTTTCTTCGCCGGCCTCTCCCATAAATATACCTTCGGTATTGTAAATTCTGTTGTTGTAATGCTTTTTCACATGGTCAATGCCCGTAACTCCGCCGGCTGTTAGATAAAGGCTTTTCGACGCAATGTTATCCGGTTTGAGATAACAGCGGAAAGGGTTAAGATAACTGCCGGCGGCGGCTTTGACGAAACGGAATCCGTCGGTCGACAGTAAGAAGGTATTGTCATCTTCCGATTCCACATCCTTCCGTTTCAGAGTTCCGAATAAACGGTTTTCCTCATGCGGACGGGTTTCGGTTGCGGGCACATACCCTTGCGAAGCGGTGAAAACGATTGTCGCAAGTCCTTCTCCCTGTTCGGAACAACGCATTAGATACGGCTGAAAGGCCTTTACCTCTGTACGTTCCGACAGTTTTATTTCGTTGTTTTCTATATCATCGATATCGCAAAGCGTAATGTCTTGAGAAACAGCTTCCGCATCGAACGGAAGGCAGAGAGAACTCCAGCCTGTTTGCGGAATGTCGCGCGAATATATGAGAGAGTCTTTTCCTGCGGTAAAGGGATATGTCGCATGAAAGGAGGCGTTGTCGTCGATAAGCATTACACGCTCCAAATGACCGACACCGGAGTCATCGCATGCTACCACGTTTCTCCAGCTTGCGGGAATGTCTGCGAGCATGTCCCCGCGTATGTAGATTATGCAGTTGGTGGCGTCGGATATGTCGAAATCGCGTATCGTTTTTGGCAGAACAATGTTCCGTAGGTCGAGCGAGGTAGTGGTTTCTTCGAGTGCTCTGGCAAGCATTTCGGTGTCGAATCCTCCGTGGAGCGTTTTAAGTCCGTTGTCGTCGGAAATAAAAGTGCCGGTCTCGGCAAGATTTTTTATTCTTACGCCGAAAAGCGTTGTTTCGTCGATGTATTCCTGCCTGGCAAAGCAGAAGAATGCACCGCTCCCCGAGGCTGCGGCTCTGAAAGCAAGGTAAAGTTCGCTTCCGTCGGTAGCCTGTGTGACAACAAAGCCGTTTTTCAGTCTGAAAAGCGCCGACGCTTCCTTTGTGACCGAACATACTTTCACAAACTCTCCGCCGTTGTTGTCGGGAGCTATACATCTGTCTTCCGAAGTCAGAAGCAGGAATGTTCCGTCGGCATTGTCTTTCGTTTTCCAGCGCAGGTTTTTGTTCCACATCGAGAAATTCCCGTCGGAAAGTTCGCAAAGAGACACATCGGAAAAGCCGAGATAAGAATTTTCCCCTATCCGCGCCGAAGCGGAATATATGCGGTTGTTTGCGTAAGCCACAAGACAGCATTCATCTGCGGTGGAAACGGGAACATCCGAGGAGTCGTTGTCGCAAGAAGCGGAAACGTTTTTGTAAAATACCAGATCGCCGTAAATATTACGGTCGGCGAAGCGTCCGAAGTAGTTGTAAACCGTATCGCAACTGAGATAACGCGTACTGCCTCCTGTGTTGCAAGCGCAACATATTGCTCCGTCGTTGTCGGAAAGCACCCATTCTATCGGTTCTGCGCCTGTTGTTAAATCGGCGGGGTTCTTTCCGGCGGCAATGTGCTTGCCGTTTTGCACGGATGAGATTGTGTACATGCCGTTTGCCTGGGAAATTTTCCAGAAAAGCGAAATGTCGGAAATTTCTAAGGTGTCGCCCGAAACGTCTGCTTCTTTGGCCGCGAGTTTCGAGTTGTTTTTCACTCCGTTACTGCCAAGAAAAAAGCGCGGTGCGTTGTGCGACGAAGCGATAAGGTAATTTTTTGAAATGTCTAAGTCGGCCACGCCTCTCACCCGCACAAACTTATTTGTCTGTGCGCTTGCAGGTAGGTTTAATACCGCAAACAAGATGAAAAGCAAGGCAAACGTTTTCATATTTTTCTGTTGAAGTCGCGACGATGCAGGCGGCAGCGCAGTTTCCACAGCGGGAAAAGCAACGGGCGTACGGTTTCGTAATAAATAAGCGATACAACGTAGAGCGGTTCTCCGAGAGCCGAAGTTACGCATCGGAACATAAGGATGTCGGTAACCGTTGTCGCAACGATTGCGGCGCACACCGCACCGGCGGCAACGAAGTTTCCGAGCGCGAAGAGCGCTATGGCCGAGACTATTCCGCCGACGGCAAACAGATATTGCCCTGTATTCATGATGTTCGCCGGCAGGAAACACATGCGGTCTCTGATGTCCATGACTTGCTGCGCGAGCACGCGTTTCATCTTCAGTTTCCGGTATCTGTGTACGGTTACATGGCCGCATTGTCTGATTATTGCAGACGGCGAGCAGCACACGGCGGTGCGTCCGGGTCGGGCAAGATAGTTTACAAGCAGGTCGTCGGTGCCGTAGGTAAAGTCGAGCATTGCTGCGTATCCGTTTCCTGCCAGGAATGCCGAGCGGCGAAATGCCAGGTTTGCTCCGTCGCCGCCCACAGCCCGTTTTCCGGCGGCATTGTACCACAGAAGTTGGTACATGAGCCTTTCGAAAATCGCGCGGCGTGTCGTTATCGAGCCGTCGTCGCTGAAATTCGAATATCCGAGTACGATGTCGTTTTCCGGAGTGAAGTTGCGGTTCATCGTTTCGAGCCAGGAATCGCTTTCTGGTGAGCAGTCGGCGCCGGTGATTACTATCCATTCGTATTTTGCGGCCTTTACGCCGAGTGTTACGGCGAGTTTTTCGTGGCTCACATAGCGGGCCGAGCGCGGCACGAAAGTGTGACGTAGGTTGGGGTAGGAATTCTCGTAACGTTTCAGCACTTCGGCGGTGGAGTCGGTGGAACCGTCATCCACAACTATTACTTCGAGCCGCACGCCTTTTTGTCCGAGCACGGCGGGCAGGTTTTTATCGAGAGCCTCGCCTTCGTCGCGACAACATATTACTACTGTCACCGGTTCGCGTTCGTCGCACGGAACTTCGGCCGGTTCGTTTTCGCGGGCTTTCCTGATAACGCCGTAGAATTTCAGCCGCAGCGTAATGAATGCAGCCAGACCGAGGAGCATTGCGCCGAGCGGAATCCACACGGGCAGGGCTTCGGCAAAAGCGTATATGTATTGCATTGTACTGATGTCTTTTTATATGATACTCCGCCGGCGGAATTCGGCACATACAACGGCCGTTGCAATCGACGCATTGAGACTTTCAACGGTTTTGCGCCCTTCGGGAAAAGAAGGTATTCGCAGGCGCTGCGTTACGGTTCTTTCCACGGCTGGCGAGATACCGTTTCCTTCGTTTCCAATGACTATTATCCCGTTTTCGGCGAGATTTGCCGAGTATATGTCGTTTCCGTCAAGGAATGTGCCGTACACGGGCATTTCGTCGCGCAGTGCGGCAAGAGTCTGCTCCAAGTCGCAATAGTGTACGTTCACTCTTACGAGGGCGCCCATAGTGGCCTGCAGCACTTTCGGCGAAAAAACGTCGGCCGTGCCTGCCGAGCAGAACACGGTGTCTATTCCGAACCAGTTGGCCGTGCGTATGATTGTGCCCACATTGCCGGGGTCTTGTATGTCGTCGAGTGCAAGACACAGCTTGTCGCGTGCTGCCAATGCGGGCTGGGGAGTTTTGTTTGCCGTCGGCTTTTCGAACACGGCTATCACTTCGTGAGGAGTGGTGAGAAGGGTTGCGCGCGACAGTTCCTCGTGCGTTACGATGTCGCATTCCTTTACTTCCGAAGGTACGGCAAATGTGCTGCTTTCGGATACGGCCATGTATTGGCAGCGGAAGCGTGCAAGCATTTCGCCCACGAGTTTCGGCCCCTCGGCCACGAACAGACCGCTTTCGTCGCGGCGTTTCTTCATGGCTAATGAACGGATTTGCTTTATCCTGTTTTTGCTGAACATTATGATTTTACCGTATTTATGCGCAAAAATAGCAAAAGGCAAGCGCAGAGCAAAATGAGCTTGCTCATTTTCTCTGCCGAGCCGCAATCTATATTGGAGCTTTAGCTCAAAAATACGAATATTATGGAATTTCTGCCCGAAACGTTTAAGACGAACGAACTTGTTATCAAACCTTTCGGCGGATGTAAAATGTACGTGCCTTATGCACGTCCGAAACAGACAAAAACGGTCAGCCAGCAAGTAATTGAAAATCAGCAGGTGTATATATAGCAAAAAATATGTCTGAGATATTTTGAATTATCTCAGACATATTTTCGATTATCTCCCTTGTATTTTCAATTTGCTGCGGGAAGTTTTTTACTCGTACAAAAAAATATTTTTTTTCAGAAAGGACATTATTTTTTACCGGCAGGAGCGTTGCTGTTTTCTTGCGGGCGGTGTATGCAAAATTGCAGTGGAGACATATTTTGACGTATGTTTCCGCTGCAATTTTCCGGCAGAGCCGTTTCTCAGGTAGTGTGTGTGCTTATTCGGCCAGTATCCCGAATTCGGCGCCGGTGGCGAAGTCTGTGCCGTCGCACGCGCTGAGTGCGGTGAAGCGCAGGTAGCGCGCTTTTACGGGTTTGGCAAACGTTACGCGCTTTTCTTGGGCGTTGTCCTCAAACGAGCCTTCGCAAATGGTGTCGCTCCAGGTTTTACCGTCGTTGCTCACCTGTATTCTGTAGCCTTTTATGCGTCCGTTGCGGCTGTCTTGGCGCGGCAGGTAGGTAAAGCCCTGCATTGTCTTGGTTTCGCCGGCGTCGAAGTCCACCCAGTGCGGATATTTTGCCACTGTAACCGACCACATGGTGTGCCAGTAGGTTGCGGGGTCGTTGTCGGCAAGGTGTTTTGCCTCGCCTTCGCCTGCCTCCACACTGCTGGCAAAGATTACTTCGGTAGGTATGCTTTCTATTTTCGGGAATGTCTCGACGGTGCGCAGTTTAGGAGCCGATTTTGTCCATGCTGCAACAGTTCCTCCCTGACGCAGGTTGAACGGTTCAGTGTATCTTGTGGCTTTTTTGCCGCTTGTCATATAATATATGTCTTCCTCGCCTTCGGGCGCGCTGATTTCAACCATTCCTCTCTTATCGCGCGACAGGGTTACGGGAGCGTCTCCTGCGAGCGAAACGGCCGCTGTTCGCGACAGGCTGGCGCCTGCGCGGCGTATGAGGAAGCCCATTTTATGCGGCTCGGCCTTGACGCGGTCGGCGGCAAGCGGACCTCCCTGTCCGCAGCTGTTGCCTCCGAGTCCGGTAACGCCGCAGTCGAGATGCAGGTATGTGTTGCCGGCCGGCGGGAGGTTGAACGGATGTGCCGCCGTGTCGAGCGCCTGTTCCGAATATGCGAGCGCCGAAACCGACATGGCGTCTTTCGATACGAATACCGCGCCTTTGCCCGAAGCGTCGGTGAGCGCGCACCACCGCACCTCCTCGTTGTTGCTCATGTTCTGCGGTTTGCAGAAGCCGATGAACTGGTCGTTTACAGTGCTTTCGTGCAGCTCTATGAACTGCGACGTCTTACGGTCGTTGTAGTTGTTTATCGGTCCGCGCCCGTAGTAGGTGAATTTCGGGTATTGTGCCGGTACCTGGAGCAGGTAGCCTAAGCGCGGAAGCACGAGCGACGGATTGTTGGAGGTTATCGACGATTCAAGTTCTATGGAGCCGTCGGGATATACTGTCCACACCTGATTTGCTATGAATCTGAAGTCGTCGGCGCCGAACGGCTTTTTGTCGAGCTGCTCTATTCTGATTTTTCCCGACGTTCCGCCCACGCGGCGCACGGCGTTGGGAGCCTGCGCCTCAACGGTGTATGAAATTACGAAGCAGCCGTCGTCGCGTTTGTAGGAGTTGCGGCTGAGCGTGCGGTGGCGCAGCTGGTTCAGACCGTTGTCGTACCACGCCGTCCAGGCCCAGTTGTCGTTGTCGACGGGAGCGCGGAATGCATCGAGCCTGGGGCCGCAGCCCGGAACTATAACGTTCTCGCCGTTGTAGGAAAGCGTCTTTATTGTTCCCGTAGCGTTGTCGAATGTAACTCCGAAATCCGCTCCAGTAACGGTTATCTCGCTGTCTGTTTCCTTTACCTCGGCCGTTTGCGGGCTTTTTGCCGCTTCGGTAATGGAGGTGCGTTTAGTTGCAGCCTTTACCAATAGCTGTTCGTCGGCCTGCACGTATCCGGCCTCGGCCCAGGGCATGTCTTTGGGCAGGATGAACTGTATTTTGAGGAAGTATTCCTTGTCGGAGTCTAATGCGGAGCGGTCGAAGTCTACCGGAATCATGGCTTTCGAGCGGGGAGCTATGTTCTTGCAGCTGCCCAGATTGCCCGAGGCCTTTTCCGTTCCGTCTTCGAGCAACGTCCATTTCATTATGTAGTCGGCAGGCTCGAAATAGTTCTTGTTGAACACTTCTATTTTGCTGCCTTTCTCTGAAAGGTCTCCGACGGCTTTTACCGAGACATACTGATATACTTTCTTTATCTCGTAATACTGCGGTTTGGGGGTGAGGTCGGCAAGCATGACTCCGTCCATGCAGAAAGTTCCGTCGTTGGGATAGTCGCCGAAGTCGCCGCCGTAGGCTATGTAGCGCTTGCCGGTGGCTTTGTCGTAGTTATATACGCCGTGGTCCACCCATTCCCAGATTGCGCCTCCGCAGAAAAAGTTTGTAGACTCTATGGCGTTCCAGTAGTCTACGAGATTTCCTGTGGCGTTGCCCATAGAGTGGCCGTATTCCGAGATGTGGTAAGGATATTTTATTCCGGATTTGCCCGTAACGGCCCTTCTCACCCATTCTATCGAGGGATATTGGTTCGAACCCATGTCGACGATATCGTTGTTGCGCTCGTATTGCACGGGGCGTGAGGTGTCGAACGATTTTATTGCGCTGTAAGCGGCTTTGAAGTTGTCGCCGGGGCCCGCTTCGTTGCCGAGCGACCATATTACTATGCTGGGATGATTCACATCCGAGCGAACCATTTCGATTTCTCGGGCCACGTGGGCGTCGAGCCATTCTTTGGGGTGCGAGAGCGAGGCTTCGCCATAATAATATAGGTGCGATTCTATATTGGCTTCGTCTTCGAGATATATTCCGTACTTGTCGCAAAGGTAGTACCAGTAAGGATCGTCGGGGTAGTGGGAGTTGCGCACATGGTTTATGTTGGCGCGCTTCATGAGCATGACTTCGCGCTCCATTTGTTCGTGTGTCACGGCGTGGCCTCGTTCGGGATTCGTTTCGTGCCGGTTCACGCCTTTCAGCTTCACGGGTTTTCCGTTCACGTAGAAGTATCTGCCGGCCAGCCTGAACTCGTCGGCGCGTGCGGGTGTGTCTTTTATCTCCACTTTGCGGAAGCCAACATAGGTGGAGGCGGTTTCGACGGTGCGCCCGCGCTTGTCTTTAAGCTGTGCTATGAGTACGTAGCGCCAGGGTGCTTCGGCCGACCATTTCCTGGGGTTGATTACCGTCATCTCGGCTTTGGTTTCGGCCGATTTCCCGCCGGCAAGCTCGTTGACGGCGGCTTTTGCCGTTGCGCCGACCACTTTGGCAGTGGCATCGCCGTAAAGTTCTACGGCGTGCAGGGAGTATTCCACAGAGTATCCCTTTGCCGCTTTTGCGGAAAGGTTTCGTATGTCGGCACGTATGTCCAACGCGCCGTTTATGAAGTTGGCGTCGAGATCGGGTGTTACTGTAAGGTCGCGTATCTGCACTTCGGGCTTGGCCGACAGGTACACTGAGCGTATTATTCCCGCCATTCGGAACATGTCCTGCGTTTCGAGGAACGAGCCGTCGCTGCTGCGGTATACTTCCACCGCCACGCGGTTCTCCTTGCCCGGTTTGTTGAGATAGCGGGTTATGTCGAATTGTGCGAGGTTGCGCGAGTTTTTCGAAAAGCCCACGTATTTGCCGTTTATCCACAGGTAGAAGAACGAGTCCACTCCGTCGAAGTTGAGCATTACGCGGCGGCCTTTCCATGCGGCCGGCACGGTGAACGTGCGCACGTACGAACCCACCTCGTTGCGGTATTTATAGGTGGTGTAGTTCTGTGGAGGAACGCGCATTACTCCCTGGCGCCAGTCGTCTACGGCCACTTTGCTGTAGAATATCGAGCCCTGGTTCACGTATACGGGTACGCCGTATTTGTGGTCTCCGTTTTTCTGTATTCCCACCATGTTCCACGACGATGGAACCTCTATTTTGCTCCATGCCGACACGTCGTAGCCGGTCTCATAGAACTTTTCGGGGCGTTTGTCGGGTTCGGGCACCCAGTTGAAACTCCATTCTCCGTTGAGCGAGGCCACATATCCGCTGTGTTCGGGCATTACGCGGCATGCCGAGGATTCGTCGGCAAAAGAAAAGAAGTAGGCATGGGGCTGCTCCTTGTTGAGAGCGAGGTTTCCGGGCGATTCCCATTCCTTGCCTGTGGGAGCGGTTTCGTCGCCGTAGGCAAAGCCGCGCAGTGGCTGGCCTTCATATTGCGCGTTGGCTGTGGCCGCAGCGATGAGTGCGAGAAAAACGATTTTTTTCATAGTACGGTTATCTTTAACTATTATTTATTTCATGACATGGCGGATGTAACGGCATAACGGTTGTTATACTGTGCGATACAAAAGTAATAATAAAAATATACGTTGCAAACAGAGCACTCTGATTAAAAAGACAATAAAATGCCTTGTTTCATGTTTTGCGGGCTTGTAAAGAGAGTTTCAATATGCTCGGGTCTGTAAAAAAACAAGTATGGGATGTTTTGATGTGGGTGCGGTATAGGCATAGGATGTTACGGCAGAAAATAGTCCGTGAAAGATTTTATATAAAAATGGTCTCTTACGAAAAAAAATATTTTTTTCGTGTGGTAAAAAACTTCCCGCAGGAAATTGAAAATACAAGGGA
>OHBJ01000094.1_pt1 | contig 41810 bp, 28 predicted proteins | sample 1577241 | NCBI WGS metagenome assembly OHBJ01 (sample SAMEA3541594, study PRJEB24748) | human gut metagenome | biome: human gut; feature: human-associated habitat; material: faeces | place: China | collected 2012 | reverse complement strand
ACCGATGACCGGGTTGATACTTTTGGCGAAAGCGGAAGAGTAGGTAATCGCCACCTTTACGAGAGACGGACTCAGAAGAGCCCGTCTCTTTTCATTAGCCAAAATAACTTAGCTAAAATAGCAAAAGACACAGCGAATTAAAAGCTCCTCTCACCGATGACCGGGTTGATACTTTTGGCGAAAGCGGAAGAGTAGGTAATCGCCACCCAACATGGTGCTTTCCTGGCCCGGGTTTTCTCCGATGTCGGTATCTGTCTCCGCCTGCCCATGCGTCACGCGGAGACAGATACTAGCAATAGATACTTTCAGGTTTATTCTTTGCAGAAACCTTGCAATTTAATATTATTTAACTCGACTATGACAAATTTAGGCACTTGAATTGCTTAATTTTGTGCATAAATTAATTGTTATCCGGTATTTAGGACTAAGTATCGTTGTGATTTTTGAAACGTAATGTTTTAATGAGTTATGGTACGGATAATACAGAGTATATAAATCTATACCGATGGAAAAAATATCTCATCTTTATCAGGATTCAGACGGCAAGTGGCATTTGCAATCTAACGAGGAGCATTGCGAGGGCGTGGCGTCGCGTTGCAGTGGCTTTGCTTCGGAGTTCGGGATGTCGGGCTGGGGCCGGATGTTGGGGCTACTTCATGACCGAGGGAAGGAACGGTTAGGTTTTCAAGTCCATATAAAGCGCAGTTCGGGTTATGACCCGTCGGCGCGGTGTGAAGACGAATCGTCGCACAGCGCGGCAGGAGCCATTATAGCGCATAGGATCAGAGAAGATGTGTTTTATTGGCTGTCGAATGCAATTGCTGGCCATCACCGCGGACTCTACGATGTGGATGAACTTGAAAAACACCTGACGGAGAAACTGCCTGAATATGTAGACACTTCATTACCGCCTCAGGGACTTGAAATGCCCTGTTTCAAACCTGTTGCCGGAGATGGAAACCATTTGGGAAGGATGCTCTTTTCTTGTCTTGTGGATGCCGATTGGGTTGATACGGAGAGTTTCATGCAGCCGGGAAGACACAAGCTGCGCATAAATGGGGATGAGATGCCTGTTCTCTCGGAAAAACTGGAACAATATTTTGAAACGTTTAAAGATAGGCCCTGCACGCCGCTTAACCGTCTACGGACGAAGATTCAGGAGATTTGTCGTCAGAAAGGTGCGGAGCAACCTGGATTTTTCGAGCTGACTGTTCCCACTGGTGGCGGAAAGACCATCGCTTCGGTAATATGGGCCGTAAGCCATGCGTTGAATCATGGCAAGCACCGGATAGTGATAGCGGTGCCGTTTACAAGCATCATTGTGCAGACGGCCGAGACATTGAGGTCTGTCTTCGGGGATGAAAATGTAGTGGAGCACCACAGTGCCGTTAACGAAGATAAAATGACGGAGCGGAGCCGTCTGGCTTGCGAGAATTGGGATGCTCCTATTGTCGTGACAACCAATGTCCAGCTTTTCGAATCCATGTATTCAAACCGGCCGTCGTCTTGCCGAAAACTTCATTCATTATGCAACAGCGTGGTTATTCTCGACGAAGCGCAGAGCCTGCCTCTTACTTTGCTTCAGCCTATAGTTGACGCCATGAGGAGTTATGTGAAGATGTTCGGCACTTCGTTTCTGTTCTGCACAGCCAGCCAACCGGTTCTCGACGGCAAACGCAAGGGAGCCGGTCCGGCAATGTTTTCAGGAATACCCTGCGAAAAAATACATAGCATAATCCCGTCTGAAATGGGGTTGCATGAAGGTCTCCGGAGGGTGAGGATGTCCATAGAGCGCGGCGTCACGGACATCGACGGCCTGTGCGCCTCCCTGAGCGGTCATGACAGGGTATTATGTGTGGTGAACACAAGGAAGCTGGCTTACGATGTCTACAGCCGGCTCAAAGCCACCGGCAAAAAGGCATTCCATCTTTCGAGAATGATGTGCCAGGCCCATATCCTGGACACCATCAACGGGATAAAGGAAGCCCTGCGTCGCCCGGAAGGGGAAGTGCGGGTCATTTCCACACAACTGATAGAGGCGGGCGTGGACATAGATTTCCCTGTGGTCTACCGGCAGATGGCGGGGCTTGATTCGCTGTTGCAGGCGGCGGGGCGTTGCAACCGCGAAGGGATTCTGGATGCGGGCGATGTACACGTCTTCCAATTCGGGAAAGAGGATTATATACCGTGCGGGTCAATCGGGTTCGCCGCCGACGCCATGAAGGAAATGATGTCGTTGCATCCGGACGCCGACTGGCTTTCGCCGGAGGTAATGACGCAATACTATGAGTTGCTCTATTCCAAAACTCCATCGTTCGACAAACCCGGAATAGCCGCGATGCTTTCCGACCCGCGGAACTGCCGTTACGAGCAGGCGGCCAAGAATTTCAGGCTTATAGAAGATAAAGGCATTTCCGTAATAGTGAACTACGGTGACGCTCCCCGGCTTGTGGAGGAGTTGAAGACTGACGGACCCTCGAGGCGGCTTTCGCGACTGCTGGGCCGCTACACCGTCAACGTTCCGGTTTATCAGTTTGACGAACTGATGAAGCACGGCAACGTAGAGGAACCGTCGCCCGGATTTTATTATATCCCGTTCGGCGCGATGTATGACGATGTTACCGGTCTCAGGATCGATGATGATATTTACGAACAAATATTTATAATCTAAACAATATGGAATATTTCGATAAAGAATATGGCCTGGAAGTGTGGGGTGATTATGCTTGCTTCACGCGCCCTGAGCTGAAGGTGGAGCGTGTGAGCTACGACGTCATCACCCCGTCGGCTGCGCGCAATATATTCCAGGCTATCTTCTGGAAGCCGGCCATACAGTGGCAGATAACGCGCATAGAGGTGGTGAACCCTATTCGCAAGGTGTCCATCCGCCGCAATGAGGTGGGGGCGGTAGGGAGCGCGAAAGCCGATGCCAAACCCATCATCGCCACTGAGAAACGGCAGCAGAAGAACACCGTGATGCTGCGTGATGTGAGATATCGCATCTACGCAAAGATGATTTTTATCCCGGTGCGCGACAGGGCGAAAAACGGCCGTCGCGAACCTGGCAAGGACGAGAATCCGGCAAAATACCAGGCCATGTTCGAGCGCAGAGCCGCAGCCGGACAGTATTTCACCGCCCCTTATCTCGGCACGCGCGAATGTGCGGCTTACTATGAACTGCTGTCCGAAAATGCCAAAGGTGCCTCCGACTTGCTGCAAGAGAGCCGGGAGTTGGGACTGATGCTCTATGATATGGATTTCACCGACAAGAAATCGCCTATGCCCATGTTCTTCGATGCACGGATGGACAACGGGGTGATAAATGTTCCCGATAAAGATAGCAAGGAGGTGCTGAGATGATACTGAAACGCTTATACGACTATGCTCACGATTCAGCTGATTCGCTGATGCCCCCGGGTGCCGAAGCCATCGAGATAGAATACATTATCGTCATCGACAAGGAAGGCGCGTTCCTGCGCTTCGAATCCAAACGTGTGGATAAAAAGAACGTTACCAAATTTGTGGTAAAGAAGAGGGTAGGGCGTACCAGCAAGCCTAAGTCAAACACACTGTGGGACAACGGTAAGTATGTGTTCGGATTTACTGCTAAAGACGAGGCGGCACACAATCTATTCGTGGAAAAGGTGCGTCAGATAGCCATCTGTAATCCGGAAGACGAATCGGTGCAGGCTTGGGTGAAATTCTATTCCCGACCGGCCGATGAGCGACTCGTCGCATTTTCGGAAGACCCGCTCTTCGAAGAGATCCAAGGCAACCTTGCCGCCAACTTCTCGGCGCGCCTCGAAGGCGACAAAGAGATAATCGCCGAAAAGCAGCAACTATATCTCACCGATGAAGGCGAGGAAGAAAAAGGGGCGGTGACGGGCCGTTGCCTCGTGACGGGAGAGCGCGGGCCGCTCATCCGCCTCGCTACCGCCACTCCTATTCCCGGATGTTCTCCGGTAGCGTCGCTGGTATCGTGCCAGACCAATTCAGGTTACGATTCTTACGGCAAGACGCAGGCCTACAACGCTCCCATCTCGAAGGAAGCCGACAGCTACATCTCCGCTGCCGTCAAGAAACTCAGCAACAAGAATTCCCGCAACAAGGTGAACATCGGTGCCCGGCAGTTCCTGTTCTGGGGAACGGGAAAGAGTGAGGCCGACACCCTGATGGAAGAAGGGTTGTCATGGTTCCTCGGATTTCAGGAAAGCAAGAAAGACGACCCCGATGCCAAGACCGACAAGGTTGTGAAACTCTTCAAGAGCATATTCTCCGGAGAAATCAAGACCACGCTCGACGACACCTTCTGCATCCTGGGCCTCTCCCCTAACAAAGGACGGATCTCGGTGGTATTCTGGAGCGAGTCCACGTTGCGCGAGTTCGCCGGGAGAATCCTGTCCCACATCGATGACATGGACATCATAGACACGCGCAAGAAGGGTGTGAAAAACTCCTATAAAGGTGTCTACGCCATGATAAGCGCCGTGACACGCGGCGGGAAAGTGTCAGATTCCACCCCCAACCTTATGGAAGCGACGGTAGACGCCGTATTCAACGGTAAGCAGTATCCTTATCCCCTTTATACTTCGGCGTTGGAGAGGATACGCGCAGAACTCTGCGACTACGGAGTGAACACGGGCCGCGCCGCCATCCTTAAAGCCTACCTTAACCGTAAAACGAACGATAAAACTCAACAAAAGATAGACAAAATGCTTGATAAGACCAACACAAATCCCGGGTATCTGAGCGGACGTCTCACCGCAGTACTTGAAAAAATCCAAAGAGACGTGAATAGCGGCGACACCATCCGCACCCGCTACATGGGTTCGGCATCGGCCACTCCGGCGGCAGTGATGCCCGCCATGCTCAATGTTTCGCTCCATCACAGCGAAAAACTCACCCCCGGTCGCAGGATCTTCTACGACCAGCTGAAACAGGAAATCATGGACAAACTCCCCGTAACCGGTTTCCCGGCACATCTCAGCCTTGATGACCAAGGCCGCTTCTTCATAGGCTATTACCAGCAGATGGCCGACTTCTTCAAGAAATCAGACGACGAGAATTAAATCAAAAAAACATATATAAAAAATGGCACAATTAGAAAAAAGAATCGACTTCCTCTATCTCTTCGATGTACAGGACGGCAATCCTAACGGCGACCCCGATGCCGGCAACCTCCCCCGCGTAGACGCCGAAACCGGCCACGGCCTGGTGACAGACGTATGCCTGAAGCGCAAAATCCGCAATTATGTGGACGTGTCGAAAGCCGGAGAACCCGGCTACGGCATCTTCATCCAGGAAGCCGCCGTACTCGACAACCGTGTGATAGAGGTCTACGAGACGGAAATTGTAAAGAAGGCTCCGAAGGAGCGTCAGAAAGAGTCTGCACAGAAAGCTCTGTGTGACAAATACTTCGACATACGTACCTTCGGCGCTGTCATCGCAACCAAAGAGAAACAAGGACAGGTGCGGGGCGCCCTACAGCTCACCTTCGCGCGTTCCATAGACCCCGTGGCCAGCCTCAGCCATTCCATAACGCGTATGGCCGTGACCAAAGAGGAGGACAAAGAAAAGGAGAAGACCATGGGCCGGAAAGCCACAGTTCCCTACGGCCTTTACCTCACGCACGGATTCATCAATCCACATCTTGCCGACCAGACCGGCTTCGGTACCGAAGACCTCGACACGGTATGGGCTGCCTTGCTCAACATGTTCGACCAGGACCGTTCCTCGGCACGCGGACTCATGGCCCCGCGCAAGCTCATAGTATTCGAACACTCCACCAAACTCGGCAACGCCCCGGCACATGTACTCTTCGATTTGGTACAGGTGCGTCGCAAAGAGGGTGTGGACGTTCCTCGCAGTTTCAGCGACTACGAAGTGACCATTGATACTGACCGTCTCCCCCAGGGAGTGACCGTGAAAGAGTTGCTCTGATGAAACTCTATACCGATGAAGAAATGCTCATGTTGTCGGGGGTGCAGCACTATGCCGTGTGCCCCCGGCAATGGGGCCTTTCCTACGTCGGGATGCAGTGGGAAGACAACCGGCTTACTGCCGAAGGCTCCATTCTGCACAGCCGTGTGGACAATCCGCGCACGCGGCTGCGCAACGCATCGCCTGTCGTGACCCTTCGCGGGTTGCGGCTGGCCTCGCACACGCTCGGTGTCAGCGGCATAGCCGATGCCGTGGAACTCACACCCTTCTCCGGTGCCCCGAGCGGCAAGGAAGCCCTAATAAACAGCCGCCAATTCTCGGCATTGCCTATTGAATACAAACGCGGCAAACGGAAACTCAACGACTGTGACCGTCTGCAAGTATCGGCGCAAGCCATGATTCTTGAAGAAATGCTGGGAATCACCATTGAGAAAGGAGCCGTATTCTATTGGGAAGAAAGGCGGCGCGAATACTTCGACATAACGCCGCAGTTGCGCACAGACGTCAGGCGGATGTTCCTCCACATGCACGAAATGATGCGTGGAGGAGTCATCCCCGCCGCGCAGAAGAAGCCTTTTTGCCGTTCTTGCTCGTTGATAGATCTGTGCATCCCGTCCATCTCCGGCAAAAGCGTGGACAAATACCTTGAAAAGATCCTCGACGCTACCGATGATTAAAAATAACTCTTATGAAAAAACTGTTGAACACCTTGTATGTCACCATGCCTGACGGCTATCTCAGCAAAGACGGCACAAATGTCGTGGTGTCGGCCGAAAGTAAGGAACTGTTCCGCATACCGGTGCTGAACCTCGACTCCATCTGTTGCTTCGGTTACCAGGGAGCGAGTCCCGGAGTGATGCGCCTGTGTTCCCAACACGGCGTGGGACTCTCATTCTTTTCACCGCGCGGTAAATTCGTGGCCAGGATACAGGGACCCGTTGCCGGCAACGTATTGCTCAGGAAACGGCAATACGAGGCCATGGACGACAATGCTCTGCGGCTAAATGTCTCGAAACTCTTCATAACCGGTAAAATCTACAACTCGCGCGTGGCATTGCGCCGGTTCCTGCGCGATTATCCCGCAAAACCCGGCGTGGAAGAGGTAGAGCGGGCTGCCGCTCACCTTAAATACCAGCTGCAAAGAGCCGGTGTGGCCGAAAACATGGATACGCTCCGCGGAATAGAAGGCGACGCTGCCAACGCTTACTTCGGCGCGTTCAAAAACCTTATACTCAAACCGTCGGAGAGCTTCACGTTCAGCCGGCGGGTGAAAAGGCCTGCCACCGACCCCGTCAATGCTATGCTGTCGTTTGGCTACTCGATGCTTGCCAATGAATGTGCGTCGGCATTGGAAGGCGTAGGGCTCGACCCAGCCGCCGGTTTCATGCACACCCTGCGGCCAGGCAGGAATTCGCTGGCCCTTGACCTTATGGAAGAAATGAGGTCGTATATAGTGGACCGGCTCGTGATCTCCATAATAAATAACCGGCAACTCAACGAGAAGCATTTCGTTCATTCGGAGGAAGAGGGACTGCCTGTATACTTCACCGACAACGGACTGAAAAAATTCCTCTCATGCTGGCAAACCAAGAAAAATGCCGAAATTACCCATCCTTTCTTAAATGAAATAATCAAACTCGGACTGCTCCCGCATGTACAGGCATTGTTACTGGCAAAATACCTCAGGGGAGACCTTGACAACTACCCTGTGTTTCTGTCAAAATAAAGGATAAAGATGTATCTACTGATAACTTACGACGTAAACATCGCCTCCGAAGGCGGGGCAAAGCGTCTGCGGCGCGTGGCCAAATGTTGTGTCAACTACGGCCAGCGGGTGCAAAACTCTGTATTTGAATGTATGATTTCGGAAGCTGATTTCGTGCATCTGAAATCGCAACTCAGCGGAATCATCGACCATGAGGCAGACACTATCCGCATTTACAACCTTGGTAAAAACTATCGTTCAAAGATACAGAAACTTGGCAAAAACACTTCTTACAATTTTGAAGACCCGTTGATATTGTGACGGCGTGCTGCGTGGCAATTGTTCCGTTGAAGCCGGCATGAACACTGTTCCAAGTAGTCCCTGGGATACATCCGGAATGTGTTAAGAGGGAAATGGAATGCGAACCCGAGGCAGTGCACAATAAACGGTGCGTCCGCACCGTTTAAAAATCAGAAGGATAGCGCCTGAAACGGGAAATAAAGGCATAAGAAACAGGATGCAAGAGGCTACTTCGCAGTAAACTGCGCATAATCCGCTGATTCAAAGCCTCTTTAATCGGAACGGTCGCACCCCGCGTGGGGTGCGTGAATTGAAACCGCACACTTGTTCAGAGTTATTGCCATTGGTAAGTCGCACCCCGCGTGGGGTGCGTGAATTGAAACCAACAAAGGGCAACTCAAAGGACTCCCGAAGAATGTCGCACCCCGCGTGGGGTGCGTGAATTGAAACAGAAGATTACAGTGCGGCATATCTTGAATGTTTGGTCGCACCCCGCGTGGGGTGCGTGAATTGAAACTAGTAGAAGTACGCCGCGCGGCTACAGTGCCGAAAGTCGCACCCCGCGTGGGGTGCGTGAATTGAAACACGAACCAGCCTACGACAAGCGCTTCTATGACGGGTCGCACCCCGCGTGGGGTGCGTGAATTGAAACCTCGGGGAGTATCTGCAATACCGGAGCGAGCGGACGTCGCACCCCGCGTGGGGTGCGTGAATTGAAACAAAATGCTTCCGCGAGGTGCTGAAGTTGCGTAAGTCGCACCCCGCGTGGGGTGCGTGAATTGAAACGCTACTTAACTACTGAATAACTATCGATTTACTGACGTCGCACCCCGCGTGGGGTGCGTGAATTGAAACTCGGCCTCCACAACCTCACCTCAGACGCGGAGGGGTCGCACCCCGCGTGGGGTGCGTGAATTGAAACATTGTGGGATTTCACATGGTGGCTCAAAACAAAAGTCGCACCCCGCGTGGGGTGCGTGAATTGAAACGTAAAAGTGCATCTTCGAAAGATCGCCGCGCCGCCGTCGCACCCCGCGTGGGGTGCGTGAATTGAAACAAGTGTTTTCATGGCAATTGTTGAATTAACAATTATTAACGCGGGGAATTTATTTGATTTCGAATATTTTTAATAACTTTACAAACTTTAATTGATTAAGCCTTCTGTGTCGGGATTTTTTCCAGCCGGAGTGCATTGCCCTTGCTTGGTGGCCTGATGTAAAAACGTTTTGGATCCGTGTTTCCAAGGTTACCTACTGTTTTACTAATTACCTATCTAATAAGTGTTTATATGAAAAAATCTTTACTAACCCTCGGATTGGCGCTTGCGTTGCTGCCGTTGCCTTTGGCGGCAGAGGTGCATAGCCCGTATCTGGAGACTTTCGACAATGTCGACGTCTCGTCGGATAATTTCCATCCAGCCGGCTGGGGCCACAAATACCGTAGCGAGTATTATACGGCTACGTGGACACTGGTTGACATCAATGAAACGAACAAGGCGCTCGGTGTAGTTCAGTTCAACAGTTATGACGCGTATGCCGATTATCTCATCACCCCGGAGGTAAGTGGCCGCGTGACGCTGAAGATTAAAAATTTAGGCAGCAGGGCGGGCACCATCCGCTTCTACAAAATCACTGAGTCGGAGCCGGGCAACTTTACCAAAGGTGAGGAGCTTATTCCTGACATCAATCCGAATCTTACCTCTGATTTCCAGGAGGTGGGTTTTGCCAACCTCGAGGAGGGCACTCGCCTCGGCATCTACGGCGATGAAGTGGTTTTCGATGATTTTTCGGCTTCCACTGCCGATGTGGTGCTTCAAGAGAAGCTGAGCGTCGGCTACAAGCTGGAGTCGTCTGTTCCCGCTTTCACGAATACGGGAACGTCTTATAACCCGGCCTACAGCATCACGATGGACGCTACGGGCAGTCTGCAACTGACGCTTGCAGTGTCGCTGGAGAACCAGGGCGAGACGACCTTCGCGGCGGGTAGCGCCGAATACACGCTGACCCTGAGCACCGGGGACACCGAGCTGGGTACTGTGCCTGTCCGCACGACGCTCGCCCCGGGTCAGTTGGCTACGGAGAATTATACTTTCATGATAGCCGATGCGTCGGCGCTGAGCGGCAGGTTGAGCTTCACGCTGCGTGAGAACGCTACAGGAGACTCCGACTGGCAGACCGTCACGATAGTGCCTTACCGCCCGGAGTTCACGCTGAGAAGCATCGAAACCACGAGCGGTTACAACAACATCAGCAACGGCGAGACGCTCGACTTCGGGTCGCTGAACTCGGCTACTACCGAGCATGTGTACGTCTACAACACGGGCACTGCGCCGATGACGTTCACCATGACAGCGGGCGAAGGGTTCACCGCCAGCCCGGAGTCGCCGCCGACACTTGAGGCAGGCGAGCATCTTGCCGTGGCCATCGCTCCTATAGTTGACAGCAACTTCGGGTCGCGCACGTCAACGCTGCAGTTTGCCGGTGAAGGGATTTCTCCCTTCACCCTCAACCTGAAGGCCAATATGCTCGACCCGTCACTATGGTTCGAGAACTTCGCCGGCAGCCGTCTGCCCGACGATATGATAGCCGAAGCCGTATGGTCATACTCGACGTCAGGAGCCACCATCTCGGCCAACCCCGACGACAAGAAACTCATCACGCCGAAGCTCACCGTCCGCGAGGGGGAAACCCTTTCGGCCAAGGTGCGCAAGAGCGGCAATTCATATTACGCCCCGACGTTCAAGGTCTACAAATCCACTGATCGCGCCACGTGGCAGGAAGTGACGGTGACTGGCGACCCCGCCAACCTGGGCAGCGCTTACGAGAATTTCACGGTCTCGGGCATTGAGCCGGGGGACTGGTACATCGGCATCTCCGCCTCGTATCTCAACCTCTCCGAGCTTTACGGTTTCCGCAAGGCCGAGGTTGCGTGTGACCTCTACGTTACAGGCGTTCAACTCCCCGCGACGGCCGAAGTCAACACCGCCACACATGGCGCCATTTCCGTGCGTAACGTAGGCCCGCAGCTGACGCATGGCACCTACACGGTAGCACTCCTCGTCGACGGCCGGACCGTGGCCACCGACTCACCGGCCTCTCTCGCTCCAGGCGAATCGCGCACTTATACGCTCTCATTCACCCCGCACCATGCCGCCGAAGCCGCTACCGTTCAGATGCAGCTCCTCGCCGGCAACGACGTGATAGTATCTTCTGAACTCGGAACCCTTGCAATCAACGCCGAAGTGGTGAAGAACACTGTGCAGGTGGGCAACAAGACCACCTCCACCGACAACAAGACGCCGGTTTCAGCACGCAACAAATATTCATATTCGGACATGATCTACAAGGCCGACAAACTCGGACTGTCCTCCGGTGCGAAGATCAACCGCATAGCTTTCACCGGCAATTGTTCGGTAGAGGACATTTCCGGCGACATAAAGGTCTGGATTGAGAACACAGACGTGGCCGAAGTGCCTCTGAGCACCAATGTATGGGCAGACCTCCAGGAGCCTGCCACCGTTGAGATAGCCGAATGGAATTGCCCCGTGGTTACCGATGGCGAACTGCTGGTTCTCGATCTTTCGGAGACGCCCTTCACCTACACCGGCTCCAACCTGCGCCTGCGCTTCAAGAGCGTTATGACTTCTACCGGTCAGGCGCAGTTCCACTTGGACCGCAGCAACGGCTATGCCGGCTATGACTATGACAGTAGCGCCACTTACGTTCCGAAGACTTACAACGCCTCCACTCCGGTGCTTTACCTGGGCATACAGTCCGAGCCGGTAACCGCCACTGGTAGAGTGACTTCAGCCGAGACCTCTCAGCCCGTCATCGGCGCCGAAGTGACGGTAAGCAGCGGCGACGTGGAATACTACGGCACCACTGACTCGCAGGGCCGCTACAACGTGCAGCTCCTCAAGGATATGGAAGGTTACATGGTGAACGTCACCGCTCCGGGCTACTTTCCCGCCAGCGCACCGCTCGCAGTTGTCGCCGACGGCACGGCGACGACCGACATCGCCCTGACCACAGCGCGCGACCTCTACATCAAGAGCCAGAACGTGCCTGCCACCGGTACGGTGAACCACACGCAGGCGATTTCTGCTTTGGTTCAGAACGTGAACACGACCGACTTTTCCGCCGGCTCCTATAATGTGGTACTGACCGACAACGGCGAGGAAATCGCCTCACAGGAGGGCGTGGCACTCGCGGCCAACAACGCAGGGGGCTCCAACGCCTCCTCCGAGCATCTCTACACATTTGATTATACACCCTACACCGCGGGCGAGCACCGGCTCCAGATAGTGGCCAAGTGGGGGTACGACGATTCCTTCGCCCGCGCTGCCGCCACCATGAACGTCAGCAACGAGGTGAGCGAGGGAGAAGACCGTTTCGGTGAGCCCAACGGTTTTGTATCCAATGCTCCGGTCGTCACCTTCTTCAACTACAGTACGTCGCAGACCGTCTATCCGGCAGATAAAATCAACGTTCCCGCCGGTTCGGACATCTCCAGCCTCCTCTATAAGGGCTACTACAGTAGCACTTACAAGGATGTGGACATCTCCGTGTCGGTCTACATGCAGAACGTGTCGGACGCCGCAGCCGACCCGGTATTCGACACCGACGACATGACGCTCGTGGCGCAGAAAGACTTCCAGTTCAGCCAGAAAGGAAGCCAGTATTCCTCGGTTGACATTCTTGACTTCGACCTCACAGAACCGTTCAAGTATGCCGGAGAGGCACTGCGCGTAGTGGTGCGTTGCAACGGCACCGGCTCCACGGTCAACTTCGAGTCCGATGACAGCGGCACGGCCTACTTCAAGCAGAACGACAACAGTTGGGAAATCCTTGACGCGCAGACTCCGAAATCCTGCAACATGCCAGTGGCTTACATAACCTATCTGAATGTTGCGACTTTCGCCGGCAAGGTCAGCGACAATGCCGACAACTCGGCCATAGAAGGAGCCCACGTAATGCTGACCAGCGGCAACGTGAAGTATGAAGGAAGCTCCGACGCTACCGGTGCCTTTTCGATTCCCGTGGTACAGCGCGAGCTCCCCTTCACGTTGACAATCACCGCCAAGGACTACCTGCCCTTGACAGTCGAAAATATCGACCTTACCGAAAACAATGAGTACCGCCTTTCCGTAGATCCCTTCACCGGCATCGGTTTGATAGAGTGCGGACGCGACGGACAGCAACTCTTCAACCTCCAGGGTGTGTCGGTAGACGAGAGTTACCGCGGCATCAAGGTTGGCAAAGGTGTCAAGAAACTCGAGAACCGTTAACCTTACTTTATAACAACAAAAGGGGTGGCGGCAGCCACACCGGCATCCGTCACCCCTTTCTTCTTGTAACTTCTTAACGATATGAAAACCAATTGCTTACGAAAGAGTATCGTAGCGGTGGCCATGGCGGCTACATTTACCGCCACGAGTGCCGGTTATGTGCCCAAAATCATTGCCGGCGTGGTCAAAATGGATTCATGGACCTCGGCGTCGGCACAGAAGGAGGGCATCTATCAGCTCGAAGCCGTGGCCGGAGGCAGCCTGACACAGCTCAGCGAAGGGCGCGATGTCTACATGGCGCCGCTCGGCGGTGCCGTTTATGTGGACGGCAAGATGCAGGGAATTCATTTCCGCACCTTCGAGGATTCCTACTACCCCTCGGGCTATTCCTACGCCATATACAGCGTGGAGTATGACATGAAGACGTGGACGCAGACCAAGCGTAAGTCGCTCGGCGACCTCTACGGCAACCTCATCTCCAGCTGCGGCGTCACCCACGACCCTGTGACCGGCAACAACTACGGCATCTTCTTCAACTTCGATGAGTACTATAACGTCATAGACCGCAAATTCTGCACCATAGACTATGACAAGGATATACCGAAGAAGACGCAGATATGCGTCATGACAGAGCAATTCTCGGCCATCTCCGCCGGCGAGAACGGGCGACTTTACGGCGTAAGCCGCGAGGGTTACCTCTACACCATCAACAAGACGAACGGCAACCTGACGCTCATCGGCGACCTCGGCGTGAGCGACATCTCGGCCAATCCCTCGTCGATGACCTTCGACCCGCGCACAGGCAAACTCTACTGGTGCTACGTCTCCACAGCCAACAAGAGCTACCTCTACGAAATCAACTACGAGATAGGCTCGGTAGGTGCCTCACGCATAATGCAGATACCCGACAACGCCGTGCTCGTGAACATGTACATAGCGGCACCGGAGGCCGACGATGCGGCACCGGCCGCTGTCACCGGACTGGCGGTCGACTTCCCCGGAGAGTCTTACACCGGAACGGTGAGTTTCACCCTTCCCTCCAAAGCATACGACGAGTCGCCACTGGCGGGCAACCTCGACTATACCATCTATGCCAATGAGCAGAGTGTGGCCACAGGCAGTGGCGTGGCCGGCGCCGCGGTGTCGAAGCAAGTGACCGTCACCGGGGGCGATACCGAGATAAAGGTTGTGGCTTCAAATGCTGCCGGAGAAGGCGCCCCGGAGAGCATTTCGCTTTATATCGGCCATGACGTTCCCAACCCGGTGCGCTTGCTGAAGTTCGCTTACGACGACGCTTTGCAGCACGCCACCGTGACGTGGCGAGCGCCGCAGAAGGGAACGCACGGAAAGGACCTCGACGCCGCCAACCTGCGATACCGCGTGGTGCGCCAGCCCGGCGCCGTGACGGTGGCCGCCGCGCATAACGGCACCTCCATTACGGACAATATTGCCAACGACGGGCAACTGAAATCCTACTGGTATGAAGTGACCCCGATAAATGGTACGCTCAGCGGCGAAACCACTGCCTCGAACAAGATAGCCATAGGCCAGCCCGTCTCGCTCCCTTACACCGAGCGCTTCACCACCGACAACGGCTTCGACGTCTGCACCATTATAGACGCCAACAACGACGGCACTACATGGTATCGTTACCACTACACGTCGGACTACAGCGGCACGTCGAACCATGCCCGTATGGAGGCCGACAATGAGAATGCCGACGACGACTGGTTGCTGCTTCCTCCCATGGAACTTCGCAAGGGTGCCGTCTACACCGTATTCTTCGACGCCAAGAAGCAATTTCTGACCGCCGACTGCCTGCAGCGCCTCGAAGTGGGCGTGGGCCGTGGTGCCGAAGTAGACGGTTACGTCAAGATAATGGAACCCTTCGACATCGACAACGTGAACTTCGCCGAATACGGCACGCGCTTCACAGTGGCCGAGGACGGTGTCTACCACATCGGCTTCCACGCCATTTCAAACGCCGCTTCGGCAGCTCTCGACATCGACCGCGTTGCTGTTGCCATAGAGACATCGGCCGATTCTCCCGCCGCAGTCTCTGACCTCAAGGTTACGCCCGACGTTTCGGGCTTACTCGCCGCAACCGCCACCTTCACCGCGCCGACTGAGACACTGGCCGGAACGGCGCTCGACGCCATAACCCGTGTGGAGGCTACCGATGCCTCTGGCAAAGTGGTAGGCACACTGCAGAACCCGTCACCCGGAACAGCCTGCACTATGCAGCTCGGCGGTATGCAGAACGGCATGAACACCATCACCGTGCGCGCCGTCAAAGGAAGCGACAAGGGTGCCGTGGCACAGGTGGAAGTCTTCATCGGCCAGGACGTGCCCCTGCCTCCCGGCAACATCAGACTCTACGACAGCGGCACGCGCGCCATCCTCACATGGGACGCTCCGACTGCCGGCGCCAACGGACACCAGGTGAACCCGGCTACCGTGAAATATAACCTCTATACCGTCGATGAAGTGTTCGGCTACCTCACCACCATCGCCGAGGACATCAAGTCGCCCTACGACTTGGGTATTGAGAGCGACAAGGGAGACCAGAACCTCATCTACTACGCCATGCGCGCCGAGACAATCGCCGGCGAGAGCGAAACCGTTCCCACCAATTCGCTTCTCGTGGGTGCGCCCTACGGAGTGCCTTTCGCACAGTCGTTCGCGAACGCCGAGTGGGGCGAGTATTACTCCTGGATAGAGGGTGAAAAGGCCGACTGGAACATAGGCCTGACACGCGACCTCAGCCAGGACGGCGATGGCGGCTCTGTGGCCTTCATACCCAACATGGCTGACTTCGGAATCTTCAACACCGGCAAGATTTCGCTGGCCGGTTGCGACAGCCCGGTGCTCTCCTTCTGGTGCTACGTCTACCCGCAGTCGACGTCTTACCTCTCGGTAGCCGTCGACAAATTCCCGCAGGGACAGGCCGAGACGCTGAAGACCGTCCGCTATGCCGACGAGCAGCAGGAAGGCTGGAAGCCCGTCTACGTCGACCTGGGCAAATACAAGGCCGAACCCTTCGTCATCATCAAGTTCTCGATGGCCTCGGCCAGCAAATCAGCTCCCATCGTCATCGACAACATCAAGATAGGTGAAGGCTCCGGTATCTCCTCTATAACCGGCGACGCCGTCGGCACCTTCGACATCTACTCTATAGACGGCCGCACGGTGCGCCGCAACGCCACCACGACCGAAGGTCTCGAACCCGGACTCTACATCATCAACGGGCGCCGCGTCCTCATCCCCGCCACCCGCTGACAACCCGAAGATAAAAGTGTCTTTCCCCGGCATCGCACCGGAGAAAGACACTTTTAAATTAAAACACAATAATCTAATATTAACAGTTTATGAAGAAATTACTACTAATGGCCGGCGTAGTGTTGTGCGCGGCCGGGGCTTTTGCCCAGAATGATGCCGAAATCACGGTCCTCGCCGAAGCCGATTTCACAACCCTGACACAGGGCTCGCCCGAAGAACCGGTGGCCTTCCCCTCCTACGGGACGGGCAGTTTCTCAAACCTCTACCCGTCATGGTACAGCGGCAGCGTAAAGCAGGCCGGCGGCCAGCTCCTTATCGGTGACGGCGGCTATGTGCGCACCCCGAGCAAGGACATGTCGGCACATTCCGGCGTGGTGCGCGTGCGTGCCCGCGTGCGCATGATGGACGACTACGGCGGCATACTGCGTCTTTCGCTCGGCTACAGCTCCTCGCAGTCGGTGACCATTACCGACACCGACTGGCATGACGTCTCGGTGGTGATGGGCGGCGGCTCCTATTCCTCCTACGTGCGCTTGGAACCGTCGTTGTCGGCTTCCGGCGTGCTGGTACAGAACATGATTGTCGAGCAGAGCGACGCCTTCTTCATGGCACCAGAAGCCATTCAGCCCAACCAGGCCGACGGCACCTCCTTCACGGCCAAATGGAGTTCCGTCAAGGGTGCCACGGGCTATTTCCTCGACGTATATTCCTATAACGCGGACGGCTCGAAGGACTACGTCATCAACAACGAGGCGATAGCCGGCACCGTCACCTCGAAGCAGGTTATCGGACTCGACGCCTCGAAGAAGTACTACTACGTGGTGCGCGCCACGAATGGCACCGGCGTGTCGGCCGACTCCAACGAGATAGAGGTTATCAAGGTGATTTATTACCTTGGCAAACCCACAGATGTCAGCGTCACTACCACGGCCGATTCCTTCACCGCGACGTGGACGGGCGACCCCGACGCACAGTCGTATATCCTCAACCTCGACGGTACGCGCGTGCTGAAAGCGGAGGAGACCGTTGCGCTGCTGTCGGAGGATTTCTCCAATATCACCGACGGCACGTTGGAGAGCATCAACTTCATCATCAACAGCAACCTCGACCCGTACACCAAGGCTCCCGGCTGGGAAGGGGCCGAGCTGGGTAAAGCCGCCGGCCACATGGTGCTGACGCCGTTCAGCGGCGAAGCCGGTTACCTCAACACTCCGGTGCTCGACCTCTCGCGCAGCGAAGGCCGGTTCACGGTTGACCTCCGAGCCGCCATCGGAGCCTTCGGACGCTACTACACGGGCACTGCCGACGTGCGCCTGCTTACTGCCGACGGCGATGTGGTGGAAACGCACACCATAGACCTCTCGGGCGACTTTACCGATTATACTGCCGAGTTTACCGGCGGTCTCTCGCAGTGCCGTGTAAGCGTGCTGTATAACGGTGATTACAAGCTGTTTATAGACGATATGGCAGTTGTGCAGACGCTTGCTGCCGGCCAGTCGGTGACTTCGCGTATCCTCGAAGCCACAACTGAAGAAACCACTTTCTCGCACACCTTCACAGGCGAAGCCTTCTCAGAAATGACCTACGCTTTGACCGTCACGGCAGCTGCCGAAACCGTGATGGGAACAGACATAGTACCCATTTATTCCGACGCTTCAGACGTCGTGTCGTTCACGGTAGACGCCAACGTAGGCATCGATGGCATTGCAGCCGGCGATATCCTGACGCGCCGCTACTACAACGCCGCGGGCATTGCCTCCTCGAAGCCGCATGAAGGCCTGAATATCGTAGAGACCGTCTATACAGACGGCCGACGTACCATAAGCAAAGCCATTATCCGCAAATAGGCCCTCTGGAATTATAAGAATCATTGGCTGTCACGGAGCATTATGCGCCGGACAGCCAATGATTTTTTTTATTTACGCAAATTGTGTTTCAGAACAACTCAGATGCTATCTTTTTGCGGATTCGCGAGAGATATGTGGGAGTAATTCCGAGATATGAGGCAATGTTCTTGAGCGAAACTTCTTTTACAATTTCGGGACGGTGTCTGCACATAGAGAGGTAGCGCTCGTAAGCGGTGCCCTGGAATGTGCTGTACATCTTTTCGTAGAACATCGACTGCATCTGTAGATTGCCGATGATATAAAGGGCGAACTCCGGGTTGCCGGTAAGCAGATTGTTGTAAACCGACTTCCGGATGCGTAGCACACGGCTGTCACTACAGGCCTCGATTGAGCTCGGAGCCGCTTTGTTCATCAGATAGCAGTGGTAGCAAACGCAGATGGTGCCCGCAGTGCCGAAATAGTCGGTCTTCTCGGTATCGGCATCCCAATGCCATACGCGCATAATACCGTCAAGCAGGATATAGATGTCTTTGTTGCAGTCCCCTTCGGCTATGAGCGGTTCTCCTTTTTTTACGACAATAATATCTGACTTATCGATAATATCGTCGATAAGCTCTTTTGAAATAGGATATATGGACTCAAGAGGCAGCAATTCATAAAGACGCTGCCTTTCTTCATGAGAAATTTTTTCTGTCATTTTATTAAACTAACTAACATTACAAAGTTACATAATCCTTTCTTATCTACCTAATTATAAAGGAAATAATTCTTTACGGTTTGCTTTATTTTAATAAAGCAATAGCAATTAAGTTAACACGTGTGTATTAATGTTAAACAGGGTTAATAAAAATACGAAATCAAACTAGGTTGATTCCACTGTGTGTCGCGGTAGTTAGTTTTGCAACCGAGAAGAGAAACCCTCTCTGACTGACAATATGATTTAAAAATTATCTAACAACGCGAGTTCGGGATTGCTTATCCCGAACTCGCGTAAGTAAGTAAACGTGCAGTCTTCTGCTGCAAAATTATATGGTGTGCAGTCCTACCGGCCTGCGTAAACGAGGCGATGTTAATTTGCGTAAAAAAGCGCGCCGCGGTGTGCGGTGCGCTTTTGGAAAGTTATTAGGGGTGTCGATTAGCGGGCGATTTTTGCGCGGAGGGTGCGGCCGTTGCGAGTGTATTCCACGATGTAGATGCCTTTGTCGAGGGAGTTGAGGTCCGTGGCCGGGAAGGTGCCGAGGCAGCGGCCCGAAAGGTCGTAGACTTTGACGGTGCCTGTGATGGCGGCTTCGATGCCTTCGATGCCGGTGTTCTCGCTCTCGGCAAGGGCTATCTTCGTTACCATCACGGCGTTGGTCGAGGCTTCGGTGTGGGCGCGGATGGCGAGGCGCACGTCGGAGGCATCGCGTGTCAGGCCGTATTCGAAGTTGACGGTGGTTTCCTCGTCGAAGGTCATATTATCGGCGATAGTGAGGATGAACTCTTCCGGCATCGTGGTGTCCACGAGTCCTACGGAGAGGGCGGGACGGTCGGTGGCCGAACCTGTCACCGTGTATGTGAGGTCGTAGCGGCCGGTGGGGGAGTCGAGCACGAGCGGCGCGCCGATTACCCAACCGTCATGCACATCGGTGCGCGAGTTTACGTAACGCAGGCCGCGGTAGTTGGAATCCCACTTGGCGGAGGTGGCTATGGGGTAGTTCACCCACGCGGCGGCGAACCCTTCGACGCCAAGGTTGGCGAGCGTCGGTTCCCAGGGAAGGGTGACGGCGGCTGCCGGGCCGACGTATTCAACGGTGGCGGCTTCGGAGAGCGCGCTCCACGTGCCGGCTACGCTTACGCTCACCTGATAGCTGTGGCTGCCGGCGGTGAGGCCGGTAGCGGCGGTGTCGGAGAAGGTTGTGAGCGCCTCGGTGGAGGAGTATATTTCGGCTTCGTCGCGGTAAACCTTCACGCCGTCGACAGTCTGTGCGTCGGTGAAGGGAGTGCCGTCGGCGGCTGTCGTGGGCAGTGTCCATGCGAGGTCCGCCTGCAGCTGCTGGTAGGGGGCGGCGGTTGCCTCAAGGTCGGTCGGTGCCGAGGGAGCGAACGGCACGGCGGTGTATTCCTCGACTTCGAGACCGGTGATGGAGAAGCGTTTGCAGACCTTGCCGTTGACGTGGAAGAGGATGTGCGTGCCCCCCTCGATGCCGTGAATGCCGCTGATTTCCACCTCTTTCCAAGTCGGCTCCGCGTAGCGGATGTTGGTCAGCGTGTAGACGGGATCGGTCGCGAGGATGGCGCTCTCGGTGTCGGCCGTGGCGCGGTCGGCGTTGGCATAGACGTTGAAGTTTGAAATCAGGAAACCAGGGTCGTTCCAGGAAAGGTATTTGAAGCGCACCTTATAGGTCTTGTCGGGGTCCAGGGGAAGCGATGGGGACGAGAGCCATATATTCTGGATGCTCTCGTCGTAAGACCAGAAGCTGGCCGCGTTGGTGTACGGGGCTTGCACCTGCACGGAATTGCTCACGAACGACAGGTTGGTGGTGGTGTAAGAGGTCCACTGGTCGGCGGAGAAGTCCATCGTGGTCGGTGCGTAAAGATATGGGCCTACGAAAACGGTAGCTTCGTTGGAGTCGGGGCTTGCCACTCCGGCAGCCACTGCCGCTACGGTGTAGGTATGCTGTCCGCCTACAAGGCCGGTGGCTTCGGTGTCGGTCCACGAAGTGGGCGCGCCTTCGAGTGTGGCGGCCGTCTCGCCGTCGCGGACTACGATGATGCTCTGGATTGCATTATCGCCTGTAAGTGGAGCGCCGCCGGCGCTCAGTGTCGGATTGGTCCATGAGAGCGTGGTGGTGATGGCGTTGTCGGCACCCGCCGTGGCGGTCAGGCCGGTTGGGGCGAGCGGCTGGCTCAGGCTGCCGCTCATCTTGACGGAGAACGCGCCGATGTAGACGCTGCCCGATGGATATTCACCCGGCTCGTTCATCACCCGGAAGTTCAGGTATCCCACCTCGTCGGCGGTGGGGGTATATTCAAAGGAGACCGGCGTCCAGGAATTGGGAGTGGAGGAGGGACTGGTATAGTTGGACGTGGTTGCTGAAATGGAGTTTGCGGCCGCAAGGTTTGTTGTCCCTTTTTTATCTGCAAGCCAGCACTCCAGCGAGGCATAGGAACGGCTGTAAGAGAATTTGTACGAGAAGGAGATTTCGTAAGTGCAGCCGGCTTTGAACTGGAACGACGGGGATACGAGCCATGAGTCTATGTCGTCTTCATACGGCATATAAACGTAGAAAGCAGAGTCGTAACCGGAGGGGGCGTAGCTTGTGCCCGTTCGCACCTGGAATTTGGAATTGGCGTATTCGTAGTCCTTAACGTTCCAGGTATCGTCGTCGGTTCCGGTTTCGTAGATGCCGGTAGGGTTCCACGTGGTGTTGGCGAGCGAGGAGATGTCTATGGGGGAGGCGTTGGCGGTAAGCATGGCACCCAGCCCGACGGCTGTTAATAATATGGATTTTTTCATAATTTATGAGGTTGGGGGTGGTTAGTTGTGTACGGGGCGTACCAGGATACCGATGCTCTTGAAGGTATCGTCCACTTTGTGGCTGTCGCTCTTGAGTTTGAGGCAGTAGCGCGAGTGGGGCGACGGGGAGTAGACGGTGGGTTTCTCGGTGGAACTGGTGTAATATCCGGCGAAACCGAGTATGTCTCCGAAACTGCCCTGCATAAGGCCTTCTGCACCCATCATGCCGCCCAGTGGGAGGAAGATGCTGTTGCCGCTCGGACCCTGCACGTTGTAGCCGTAGTGGCCGTCGAGCGTGGTCCATGTCCACACGCACTCGTTGACGAGCTCTTCGAGCTCCGCTTTGGTAGGTATGCGCCATCCTTCTCCCCAGCGAACGGTGGCTACATCGTAGCGTGTGCCGCTGATGTCCTCGCCCAAATCGTCGTACATCTCGGTTTCGGCATTATAGTGGGGATAAGCGGCGTCGCCGTAGAGGGTCTGCACCTTGTTGCAACCCCATGAGTAATAGTTGCCCACTTCCGAAGCCTTCGCTGCGCCAACATTGTGGCCGCCCCACTTCACGCTGAGGCCCAGGTCAACCATGTTCATGGGTCCCGGTTCCGGTTCGGGATCGGTCTCTTCATTGTCGCGCGTTCCCTGCACGGCGCGGATAGACATGCCTATCTCCGGCACGTCATAGCCGTCGGCGGCATAGAGCGAGGGTGACAGCGACGCGCGGTAGATGCGGTAGTTGTACTCGTCGTCTTCGGCCAGGGTGCCGGTCCAGTAGAAACCGCTTACGTTCTCGTAGCCGTTGCGGTCCGACGAACCGTTGTCGTAGAGGCGGCCGGCACACGGGATGAAGATACTGTTGCCGTTGGGGCCTTCCACGGTGAAGCCGGTGAAGCCGTTGACCGTCCCGTGGGTCCATGTGCAGTTCTCCACGAGTTCTTTCCATTCGGCCTGCGTGGGCATACGCCAGTCGTCGCCCATCTGCTTCTTGGCGGCGTCATATTGCGTGCCTGAAATCTCGGTGCCTATCTTGGTGATGGTCTGCCATTCCAGATTGTAATACTTATAGGTGGTCTCGTTGTAGAGGTCCTTTTCCTGTGTTTCGCCCCAGGCGTAGTAGCCGCCGAAGCTCTCGGGACGTGTGGCGCCGACGTTGGCCGACGCCCATTTTACGCTCAGACCCAGGTCGATGGCCTGCACCTCTTCGGGGTCTTCACTGGCCTCCTCGAAAGTGATTTTCGTCACCTGCTCGGAGTCGAACGTTGTAACGGAACCGTTGCTCTGGTGGACTTTCACCACAGTTTTCTGGCTGAAACCGGCCAAAGTCAGGGTGGCCAGTGTTAGTGTAAGTAATATTTTCTTCATGATAGGTAAGAGTGTCAGATGTTTATTTTGAAAGTGAAATTATCGATGCGGATGATGTAGACAGAGGAGGGTAGGGATGAAAGGTCGAGGGAGAAACTGCGGCTCACGCGCTCGCTGCGGAGAGTTTTGCCGTCGAGGGAATAGAGGCAGAATTGCGCCTCATCGGGTAGCGAAGAGAAGGTCAGTGTGCGGCCTGCACGCGTAACCTCGATGTTTTCGGTTTTGACGCCGGAGATACCGTCTTGTTTCTCATGGACGAAGTCCACGCGGTCTATGTCGGCGATTTCCAAGGTGAAGGGTGTGTCATGGTCGGCTGCGGTGATGACTACGTTGTGGCCGTTGACGGTTATCTCCGGTTTGCCGTCTACATGAAACAGCACCGATGCTCCCTGCAGCGGGATTACACGCAGAGTGTTGATGTCTTCGGCGAAGCAGAGCGTGCTCAGCGCCAAAAGTAAGGCTGTTAAAAGATGTCTCATGCTATTAGCGATTAAAAGAATAAGGGTACTTACAATAGTGAATTACAAGGGTAATCACAAGTTAAAACTTATGATTTGCAAAGTTAATACAAATTTTCATTATAGCAACATTTTCCGCAATTTTATTTTACCGCGAACCGGTTCACCCTGAATATAGAGTAAAGATTTTTCCACTTATTTACGAAGATGCTCTTCTTCTATCCTTCCAGCGGGAGTTGCCGGGCGTAGGGGGTGAGTGACTTTTCTGTATGAGAAGCCTGTCTTTGCAGCTATGGGTGTCTGGGAGATGTATGGGTCAGTTCTTATTATGTCAAGAACGTTATTCTCGCCATCGTTGCGAGAACTCTTAGTCGTTCCCGGCGGATAAATGACTGTCGAGATGAGAAGTCGCTGTCAAATGTGACGGAATTTCCTGTAAGTTTTTTCCAGCCTAATATCTTATCAATTCCATATCCTGCGTTTTCCGACAATCTTGGATGACGGAATAACCTGATTATGCTTGGATTGCGTGGCATTGATAGGATACGACTGCGAAACTCGTCAGCTGCAAGAATGAAACGTCCCGGATTTTGCATGACGATTCTGTCATCGAATACCCGGATGGTAGGATGGGCAGATGCAAAGTAATCGGAGTGTGCGCAAAGGTTAACCAGTCCCTCCCGAAGGCAAAATAATTGGGAATTATCTTCCAACCCGAACATGTCCGGCCCTTCTAATATGGGGCATCTGTGAAATTACGTAAACGATGTATAATCAGCTGAAAACTTTCCCAGATATTTCCCTGCTCCGGCATGCGGTACATGTATCGTTGAGAGGCTGATGCATACGAATTTCCCGGAATCTCCATGTAAGCAGCTGCGGAAGACACCTTAGGTAATGATTGGCGACGTTGCGGTGACGCGGCGGTTACTTGGACTTCATGAATTTGGCGGAGCGTGGGGAGTATGCGAGGGTGATGCGGTGGTCGTCGCTGTCGTAGCTGTAGAGGTGCATGTCGTGCCATTGGCCGTCGATGCGCACGCGCGCTTTCCCTTCGGTGAAGTGGAAAAGCGGTTTTCCATCGGCTCCCTCTTCGGCGGTCATCGGCACTGGGAGCGAGGCTATGAAGATGTCTTCGCGCCAGTCGAGTCCGGGCGTCATGGCTGCTTTGTAGAGAGCCTCTTTGGCGGTCCACAGGGCTATGTTTCCGTCCACGTCGTCAGGTGCGGCGAGTTCCTTCTCCTTTTCGGAGAGGAAGCGGTCGCGGATGTCGAGCACCTGCCGGCGGTCGCGGCGCTCGGCGTCGATACCCATGGCGGTGCGTTCGCTGAACCGGCGCAGGTCGGTCTCGGGCGTCTTGGGGAGCGTGGCCACGGCAAGGAGTTCGGGTGTGTGGGTTATGGAGATGCGTGAAACGTCACCGTCGAGGTAGGGGGCGCCGTTGTCGAAATGCTCCACTTCGCGGTAGCCGTCGCGGCCGTTTTCGCAATAAATCTGCAAGGCCAGCGCGCGGCGTGTCTTGGGGTCGGCGTAGCGGGCTCCGCCGCTTATCTCTTCTACTTTGATGCCCACTGGTGTGTGGTGGCGCCAATAAATGAAATCTTCCTCCATGGCTTCTCTGTTATTGCTCGTTTTTAGGGTCTTCTGATGGTTCGTGGGGCGCTATTGCAACGCGCACCTTGCGTATGCGGTGGCGCTCTATCTGTAACACCGTGAAGCTGAAGCGCCCGCACCTGATGGTCTCTTTCAGCGCAGGGAAGTCGCCTTTTATCTCAAGCAGCAATCCGGCCAGCGTCTCGGCTTCTTCGCCCGGCTCGCCGAACTCTTCCTCTTCGGTGTCGGTGATGCGGCAGAAATCCACCATCGGTATCTTGGCATCGAAGATGTAGGCGCCGTCGGGGGCCTTTTGGTATAGGTCCTCGTCCTGGTCATACTCGTCGTCGATTTCGCCCACTATCTCTTCAAGGATGTCCTCGAGTGTGATTATGCCCTGTGTGCCGCCGTATTCATCGATTACGATGGCGATGTGTATCTTGCGCTGGCGGAAGTCTTCGAGCAGGTCGTCGAGCATACGCGATTCAGGCACGAAGTAGGCTTCGCGGATGAGGTGGCGCCAGTCGAAGCTGTCTTCGGCGCGCCCGATGTAGGGGAGTAGGTCCTTGCTGTAGAGGACGCCGCGGATGGTGTCTTGCGACGTGTCGTAGACAGGGATGCGCGAATAGCCCGAATTTATGACCATGTCGACGGCCTGCTGCCAGGAGTCGTGGTATTCTATGGAGGTGACGTCGATGCGCGGTATCATGACGTCGCTGGCTTGTTTTTCGCCTATCGAGAGAATGCCTTCGAGCATTTCCTTGTCTTTACCTTCGCTGACGTTCGAGATTTCGAGCGCGGTCTCCAGTTCGTCGGTGGAGATGCCGGTGCGGCGTTTGGTCACCACTTTCCCCACGAATGAGGATGATGAGACGAGCACCTTCTCCAGCGGCTTGAAGAAGTGGTAGAGGGCGGTGACGGCGGGCGCGGCCCACTTCACCCATGCCATGCCGCGCGACTTGGCGATGAGCTTGGGCAGGATTTCGCCGAAGATGAGCAGGAGCAGCGTCAGCAACACGGTTTGCAACAGGAACGCCAGCACAGTGCTGTTGAACTGCACGGTCTGCGAGATGGCGAACGTCAGCAGGATAACCATGGTGATGTTCACCAGGTTGTTGGAAATCAGAATAGTGGCAAGCAGCCGTTCGGAGTCCTTGAGCAGACGGTATGCCTGGGCGCACCGGCGGTTTTCACTGTCGGTGCGGAGTGTGTCTATGTCGTCGGGTGTGAGGCCGAAGAATGCGATTTCGCTGCCGGAGACGAATCCGGAGATGAGAAGGCACACGAAAGCTATAGCGATGATGGCTCCCCATGCGGGCCAGCCTCCCTGCGGGACCATAAACTCAATGGCTGAGGCCGCGAGGGTGATAAGCCCCGTGAGGGGCGAAGACGGTAAAGGGTCAGTATCCAATTGGCTCTAATGATTGGTTTTTCGGTTGCAAAGGTAACTAATATTTTTGATATGGACAAAAATTATCGGAAAACATTCCTCCGCCACCCCGGCATGGTGTTGTCGGGCGGAGTGGGAGACATCGGATTTTCAGTTGTCCGTGCGGCGCAGGGCGCGGAATTTGCGTGCGCCGCGCAGCCAGCCTTTTATATATGTCAGCCTCCGGCCGGAAGGTTCGCGCAGCGCGTGGCGCAGCATGTAGGCCGGCCACGCCAGCGGATGCAGTATGGTGAAGACGGCGCCCTTTATCTTGGCCGCCTCTTCAGTTTCCAGACGGAAAGAGGTGGTGAGGCCGCGGTGCATGCATACCTTGTGAGGCAGGTAGCGGCCGCTTATTCCCGAGCGTAGCATGGTGTGGAGCAGCACGTCCTCCTCGCCGGCGGGGAACGGCGCGCCTATGCCGAATCGTTCGTCGAAATGCACTTGCCGGGCAACGTGCAGCCGCATGGCAAGCTCGAAAGATGTGAGATACCATCCACGCAAAGGATGGCGAAGATCAAATTCGGTGTAATTCTTCACCGGCTCCTCTTCGCTGTCGTGGGCGAAACAGAGGATGTCGCATTTTGGGTATTTTTCGAACGCGTGTATTACGCCCTCCAGGGAGGAGACGGTATACTCCACGTCATCGTCGGCAATGAGCAATAGCGGGGCCGAAGCGGCTTCCAGAGCGTGGTTCCGGTTGCGGGAAAGCCCGCGGTCACGGTGTGTGTGAATCTTGAAATCATCGCGCCGCGCCAGCTCTTGGGGCACGGCGGCATCACCCTCGGGCATTTGCCAGCTTACCAGATAGCGCACGCCGTCGACGCGGGGATGGAGGCATTGCGCCACGCGGGCTATCCCCTCCTGTCCGAAGGTGCATATCAAGACTTCAAGATGCGGTGAGGTGTCCATCATTTCCGGTTCAAGATGTTTTCCCAATGCTTAAGATAGCGGTCAGCTACAATTCTGACGTCGTTGTGCCGTTCCACAATGGCGCGGCCTCCGGCGGCCATGTATGCCATCTTATCCGGGTCTGCAACCAGGGTTTTCAGCCGTCCGGCGATCTCCTCGGCCGATGCCGGTGCAAGCTCGAATAGCGGCCGGCTTTCCTCCCTGAGATAGTCGTAATATTCCGGTTGAGCCCCGGTGCCTGTCACCCTGCCGAGTGCCATCGCCGAGAGGGCGTTCATGCCGGGTGAGTAGCTGTAAAGCTGGTCGAGCACTATGTGCGCCCGTTTCAGTTCCTCCTTATAGTAACGCCACGCCATGTCGCGCACATTCACCACTTCCACGCGCTCCGGCATCTCTTTTTCCACCAGCTGTGCAGCTTTCAGCAGCGTGTCGGTACCCTTGCTAAGAATAAGCTCCGAACGCATTCCCACCAGTACGCGCACCTTCCCGTCGATGCGGAAAGGCTGTGGCCGCAGCTCCGTGAGGTCTATGGGAAGGTTGGTGAAGGCGAGGCGGTCGCCAAGTTCGGGGCGTGCCGCCATGTCATACTCCGGAAGCACCGCCATGGCGCCGTCGAGCCGGCTGTAAAGGTCATGCGAGAAGTTGCGCACGCTCGGCAGCAGATAGCCCGCCTCGTGGTCGGGGTCGCGTTCGGTGAATGGCGTAAGGTCGTGCCCCACGCGGAATTCCGAGAAGCGGAACATCTCGCCTAATGCGCATTGCCGCACGAAGAAATGGTCGTTGCCGGCCAGCGACAGGAACATCGCCCCGTTTTGCCGCGCCAGCTCCTTGAAGAAATATATCAGTTTGCCCGGCTTGAGGCTGAAGAAATGCGGGTTGATGAGCTGCACCACATCGTAGCCTGCCAGCCGGGGCATGAGATTCATGATTTTGTACAGGTAATCATATCCGGAGAAAGGTCCCCGGCGGCGCGCCAGGTGTATGTCGCTCTCCAGGTCCATGCACCGGCAGCCGTCCGAAACAAGCGTAACCTTGTGACCCTGACCGCGGAGATACGCCGCCAGGGTGCCGTGCAGGTTGGAATAATCACCTAAAAAGAGAATTTTCATATTGCAAAGTTAGTGATAATTGTCGAAAAAGCATTAACTTTGCGGAGAAAACTATTTTTATCGCCCCGAAATGGCCGAAGAACTGTCAGTCATAATCCCGGTGCTCAACCGCGAAAAATTAGTGTGCCGCTGCCTGGACTCCGTAAAAGCTCAGAACTATCGCCCGTTGCACGTCATCGTGGTTGACAACAACTCGACGGACTCTACGTTCCGCACCGTCACCGAGTGGGGGCGCGCCAACGCCGAGCCGGGTCTGCGCATGAGCCTGCTCAGCGAAAAGAAACCCGGCGCTGCGGCAGCACGCAACCGGGGATTCCAGCAGGTAAAGGGCGACAAACTGTGCTTCTTCGACTCCGATGACACCATGCGCCCCGACTTCGCTGCCGAAGTGATGAAAGCCTTCGATGAAAATCCTGGTGCCAACATCGTGACGTGGCGCACCGTGCGACATGAACTCAACGGCCGCCGCTACCTTATGAAATATGCCACTGACAACTTCCTGATTAACCAGATTTTCCACTGCATCTTCGTAACGATGCAGTATGCAGTGCGGCGTCCCTTCTTTTCAAACCACGGCATCTGGAACGAAAACCTCATGGTATGGGATGACTACGAGCTCGGCTTCCGCATGTTGCTGGTTGATCCGAATGTGGCTGCCGTTCCAAAGGTGTTGGCCGACAAGCACCAGCTTGACAATTCAATAACGGGCACCAGCTTTGCGCCGCGCGCCGGCGTATGGGAACGTTCGCTCGAAACCATGCGTGCCACTGCCGCCAAAAGCCGCCGCGACGACCGCGACCGCCTGCTTCGCCTCATCGACTACCGCTTCATGCTTCTGGCGGCGCAGTATGCCGCCGAAGGTGAGAGGGAACTGTCCGAAAAACTGCGCCGCGAAACCCTGGGACGATTCGAGGGAACGCCGGCGCAGCGCCGCTTCCTGAAAGCCGTCTACCACTACCGCCGACATGGCGGACGCGGCTCCGCCCACCTCGCCAACATTTTCCTCTGACGCAGTTTTCCCGTCAGACGAATAAGGATAGTAGGCCTCCCGGCGTACCGCAAATTGGCATCGCGTATGTTACCGCAGGACAGGAGGCCTGCGCTCCATATAATCTTGCCCGCCAAACGGTTGGATATAAAATATTTTGCCGGAACGGTACTTGGTACTGTTCCGGCTTATGGTTTGTATTGGGGATGCAGGTTTATCGGCGCTGGTGTCAGCGTTTGCGGCGGCGTACGCTCTTGGCGGCGTTGGAGTTGCCGGATGATTGTTTCACCTTGGGTTGCTTGGGCTGCTTTGGTTTCGAGGTCTTGGCTTTGGCACGTTTGCGCTTGGAGGAACGCACCGACTTGGCGCCTTTGGGCTCGTCGTCGTCTTCTGTCACTGAGGTGGTAGCGGAGGGGATGGTGTCGCCGGCGGCGGCTGCTTCGGCGGCTGCGCGCTGTGCCAGATATTCGTCGCGGTCGGGCACCCACAGGTCTTTGCCGAAGGAGCGCAGGCGGCGGTCTATGCTGTCACGGGCTGCTTTCAGGTCGTCCTCGTCGGGATACATTTGCATCATAGAGAGGTTGCGCAGGTTCTGGGTCTTGTAAATCTCGCCGTCATACATTCCCATGTTGAAGAAGTCGTCGAGGCTGTACTGCGGCAGGTTGTTGTCGTCGCTGAGGAAAATGTACTGCTGCGCCAGCCAGGGGCGCAGTGCGTCAAACTTCACCCAGAACATGGGGTATCTGTTGGTCTCGCCGAAGTCTCCGTACTTGTTGAGCACCGGGCAGATGGCCTCCACGCGCGTTTTCATGCGGTTGGAGCGGCGGTCGAACTCCCATTTCTCTATGATATAGTAATTGAGCACCTGGTTGGTGGGAATGTCGGCCTCGGCTATCTCGTAGCGGGGATTTTTGCCTGAGCCGTTGCCTTGGGTGTAATATATCTCGAAGCGGTCGAGCATGTCGCCCACTTTAATCTGATACTGGTCGGAGAAGATTTCGCGGCCGTCGAGGTATTCGTAAGCGGGTATTTTACCCTCGACCACCAGACGCATGATGATGCGGAAGAGGTTTTCCTGGCCGTCGATGACGTCTTCGGGGAAATACAGCGGAGTGTTTTTCTCCTTTGAGAGATCGAGGCTGCGGTAAATCTGGCGCACGTAAGCGAGGTCGGCGTCGTGCGGCTCTTTGTTTTCGAAGAAGGATTGCATACGGTCGGAGATTACGGGCCCCGAGGCCTCGGCTTTCTTCCGGCGGTCTTCTTCGCCGCGTTTGCGTACACCTCCGGCGTTCTGCACCTGTGCCACCAGTGCCATGCCGGCGAACAGGACCGCCAGTGCCGAGAGTGTTATTTTACGATATAGATTCATAATATGTTGATGCTGTCTGATGTTTAAAAAAGGGTTAGTTGAGCCGCACTTCCATCGAGGGGATTTCGCGCACTATACCGTCGGGGCCTTTGGCCTTGATGTTGGTGATGTAGAATGTCTTTCCGGGTTTGAGTTCGCGGAATTTCTCTATCTGGCGTTGCGAGAAACCGGCGCCGGCCGACACTTCGGGGATGGCGTTGCCCATCTGGTCCACGAAGACGGTGGTGAATGAAACGATGGTGAAAGGAATGTCGAGCACACCGTCGTCAAGCGCGGCTCCTACGCCGGAGGCGGAGAGCAGGGCACCCTTGGAGATGCGCTTGGGAGCGCCCTTGTACTGGTTGCCGCCCACTATCATGTAGGCCGCCGGGTCGGGGAGCTTGCGGATGCGGAACTTCATGATGCCCACTTCGCGTCCGCCGGCGTTGATGTGGATTTCAGCCTCGCCGCCTACCTGGGACACGCGGGCCGTCCAGTTGTCGCCGTCGCGCGTCAGCGTGCCGTTGGTCATGGTGGCCGAGACGTTGTCGCTCGAGACTCCGGGAACGGAGATGCTGACGGGGTTGTCGATGCCGGCGTAGAGGATGTTGGCCATCGTCTGCGCGACGGTGGGGTTGCCCACGGTCACCGCGGGGTTGTTGGTGGTGAAGTGGGTGGCGGGTTGCTGTATTGCTGCCGCTTCGGCGCGAAGCTCCTCGTTGAGGGGTATGTCGCTGAGGTCGATGCTCGCTATGATGCGGTTATAAGTGTCAGACTCGGCCGTGCGTATGTCGTTCTGCAGTTTGGTCAGGATGGTTATCGCCGCCACGGCGGGCATGTTCTCGAAGGTCTTGTTTTCCCACGTCACGATGCCGGGGCCGTCGTCCTTTCCCTTTTTGCCGTCGAGGGTGAGGAGGTCTCGCACGGTGGCCTGCTGAGTGGGGTCGCCTATCATGGGGATGATGAGGTCGCGGAAGGCGTGCACCTTCTGGCGTAGTTTGGCGCCAAGCCGGTTCAAGGGGTTGAGCATCACCTCGCCGGCGGCGTTGAGGTCGTCCTCGTTTCGCATAGTGGCGGGAGTGGCGCCGGGACCGTCGGCCTCGACGGCTATGAGGCGTTTGTACTCCTCGATGTCCTTGTAGAGCTCCATGGCTGCCTTATGCACGCGTGTTCCCCGGTCATACTGCGGCTGCACCTTCTCGGGCTTGGCGGCATAGAGGCCGCTTAGGTATTTGTATTGCAGCTCGGCCTTACGGGAGGTCTGCAAATAGGAGGTCTGCAATCCTTCGTGGACGAGGCGGAAACCGTTCAGGACATCGCTCGAGACATTGAGGGCGAGCATCGCCGTCAGGACGATGTACATCAGGTTAATCATCCGCTGACGCGGAGACATCCTGTTGATATTGTTGTTGCCACCTGCCATAGTCGCTTAGATGTTATCGTTGTTATCGGGGAAGGCGTCGGCGTCGGGACGTTGCTGGGCGCCTGCCGCTCCCATCATAGGGTTGTACATGTTTATGGTCATGGCCGTAATCATCTTCTCATAGACCTGGTTGAGCTGCTTCATGTAGCGTGCCATTTTTTCAGTCTCCTCGCAATAGTGTGCGCTCTCGCGGGCCGACTTCTCATACATGTCGCGTATGTCCTTGAGGCCGCGGTTCACGCGGTCGATGGAGTCGAGCTGCGAGGAGATGCTCTTGAGCTGTATCTCGTAGATGGTGTTCAGGCCGCCGATGTTGCGGTTGAGGTCTTCCATCTTTTCGACGTATCCGGTGGAACTGAGCGAGATGTTCTCGGAGTTATCTGTGATGGCGCGGTAGGATTCGAGCAGCACGGAGCTGACCTCGTTGAGCGAACGGGTGGTCTCCTTGAGCTGTGCCATCTGTCCGGCTATCTCGGAAATTTCCTGGAGATATGAGGTGGTGGCCATTGTTATGTCGGCCATCTGTGCGAGTTGCTCGCTGGCGGAGGCCATGCGTGCTATGCTGTCGCGCAGGGAGGCGGCGTCTTCTTCCGAGATGGCGTCGATTGGTGAGGCCGGTGCGGGTGCGTAATCCTCGCGGTCATACTGTTCCGGCGAGTCGGCGGCGCTGCCGCGGCTGAAGTCGGGACGGTCCCCGGGGTCTTTGGAGTCAAGTACGGGGAAGACGTCTTCCCAGGCATATTCGCGCGGCGGCCGGTCGAAGGCGGTGAGCACGAACATCAATACTTCGGTGCCCATACCTATCATCAGCAGCTCGCTGCCCGCCGGCAGGTGCAATATTTTGAAGAGGGCACCGAGAATCACGATGGCGGCGCCGATTGAGTAAGCGAAGTTGAAGAACCGCTGCCCGGCATTTCCGTGCAGGAATCGCTCTATGCCGTTGGCGAATTTTTTGACTTTGACCATTTCGGGGTTGGTATTATTGAGGGGTGGAGAGGGGTGGGGTTACTTGTTCTTGTTCTGTTTCTTGCCTGTACCGCGTGCGAAGCCTACCTGCGAGCGCACGCAACGGAAACCGATGTAGCTGCGCTGTTCGTTCTGGTATTCCCACTGGCGCAGGTCGCTGCGCAGGTTGGTGGCGACGTCTTTCCAGGAGCCGCCGCGCACAATCTTGCGCTTCATCTTGTAGGGGTCTTCCTTGGCGGCGTCGTAGCGGTATTCCGGGTTGAGGTCGCTGGTTAGGCGGTCCAGGCTCTCGGTGAAGGCCGTTGAGGTCCATTCCGAGACGTTGCCCGCCATGTCGAATAGGCCGAAGTCGTTGGGCGCGTAAGTGCCCACCGGCGCGGTGATGATGTGTCCGTCGCGCACGAAATCGCCCTCCAGCGGCTTGAAGTTGGCGTAGAAGCATCCGCGCTCGTCCATGGGGAGCGTTTCCTCCCAGGGGTAGGAGCTTTCGGAGTTGCCGGCGCGGGCGGCGTATTCCCATTCGGCCTCGGTGGGGAGGCGGTAGGGCTCTATGATGACGCCTTCACGTCCGAGCGAACGGCGCAGATAGTCAGTGCGCCAGTTGGCGAAGGCGTTGGCCTGCTCCCAGGAGACACCCACCACCGGGTAGTTGTTGTAGCCGGCGTGCGAGAAGTAGAGGCGTGTGTAGGGTTCGTTGTAGGCATTGTCGAAGTCGTTGATCCATGCCGTAGTGTCGGGGTACACGTTCACTATGTAGGTGTTGAGGAAGTCGTAGTCGCCGGTCAGCGGGCGCGTCACTGTCTCGCGGATTATGCGTCCTTCTTCGGTGAAGTAGGCGGTATCCTTCGATATAACGGGGAGTTCCGTGGGTATGGGTTTGTCGGTGTTATACTCTCGGCGTTCTGGGTCGAGGCGGTTCTTGCGCTGCGCCGCTGCCGTGTGGTTGAACACCTCGTAGCGGTAGTTGAGCTGCGTGGGGTCGAGTTCGCGGCGCCCTGTGATGGGGTTGGTGCGGTAGACGCTCTCTATGGCGCGGAGCTCGTCTTCGTTGGCGTTGCGCCAGGGTATGGGCTTGTTCCAGTTGAGGAAAGGCTTCACGGGGTTTCCTTCGCGGTCTTCCTCTATTTTGAAGGCCTCGTTGCCGCCATAGGCGGGGTCGGCGAGGCGTTCGCGGATAATGGAGTCGCGCACCCAGAAGACGAACTGCTTGTATTTGGAGTTTGTAATCTCGGTTTCGTCCATCCAGAAGGCGTCCACGGAGACGCCGTGGGGATTTTTGCGGATGTTGAAGACGGAGTCGTCGGTAGCGGGTCCCATGGCGTAAGCGCCGCGGTCCACGAGCACCATCCCGTAGGGGGTGGGTTCGGCCCATGAGGTGCCCCCGACGCCGGTGACCTCACCGCCGGCGGCGGCTGAGCGGCCCGACATGCAGGACGTCAGCACGGGTGCCAGCGTCGCCGCTACCATCAGAGCCGGCAAAATCTTGTTGCTTATCAGCTTATTTTTTATTGTCTTCATATATTGTCTTAATCGTGAGAGTCGTATGCTGCGGACGTTGCTGCTCCTTCCCGGCGGGCGGGGAGGCTACATTATCCGGATGTTGCGGTGCTTGTTCTTGTTTTTTCCGTCGAAGTTGAGTTTCAGGCTGTATCCCACCACCACCTCATGGCTTCCGGATGAAGCTTTGGAGATGGCCGACGTAGGGTAGTCGTAGGCATATCCGATGAAGAAGTTCTTTATGTCGGCGCCCACCATCACGCTGATAGCGTCTTTCCAGCGGTAGCCCACGCCGAAGCGAAGGAAACGGTTGTAGCGCGCCTGGAGCGTGGCTTCGGCCGTGAACATGCTCAAGTCTGTCTTCACGAAGACCGACGGCATCAATTCAAATAACGTATTTTTCAGCCTGATATTGCTCCCGGCGGTAAAATAGAGCATCCGCGGGGTTTCTATCTGATATTCTTGCGTCTCGTTGCTCTCGCTGCCTTCTACCGAAAGTTTCACCTTCGGGTTGGTGAGGTGCAGGGCGCCGGCGCCCACGTAGAAATACTTGTGGGTGTACCAGAGGCCTACGCCGAGGTCCACGGAGTTGCCGCTCATGTCCTGGTCGGGGATGGCCTCGTCGGTGCTCTGGTGGTAGTCGTCGCCGTCGGGGATAACCACCTTCGAGCCTTCGAATTTCTGGTTCAGAAGCCCCACCTGCACGCCGATGCCCAGCTCGCCTTTAAATATCTTGAGCTTATAGGATGCCTGGAGGTTGGCGTTGAAGTTGGAGAAAAGGCCGAGCGACTCCTGTCCGAGGTTCACGCCCAGGCCTATGCGCTTTTTCCCTATCTGCAAAGGGGACTCCGCGACGGCCGAGAAGGTCTTCGGCGCGTTCTTGATGCCCACCCACTGCAGGCGCGCGGCGCCGCGAATGCGCAGATAGTCGGTGGTGCCGGTGGCCGCCGGGTTGTAGAGCGAAGGCACTTCCCAATATTGTGTCAGCTGCGCGTCGTTCTGGCCGCGCGCCGACAGGGCGCACAGCAGAAGCAGCGACACCGCCACTGTCTTGGTTATGATATGTCGTATCTCGCGTTTCATTGTTATTCAAAGTAGAAGGTCACCACCACCATGTTCGACTTCATTTTCTTTATGGAGTCGGTGATTTTCATTGTCTGCGGGTCATCGGTCAGGTCGGGGCGCTTGTGGTTGAGCATGTCGTTGAGGCCGAAGCAGAATTTTACTTCCGGAATGAACTTGAAGAAGGGGAGGTAAAGGTCCACGCCGAGGCCAACGGTGAGGTAAGTGCCGAACTGCTTGAGCTGCAGGTATTCGCTGCTGCGTTTCGAGACGTCGTAGGTGGCCATCGCCCCTACGGTGAAGTAAGGACGGCTGTTGCCGAAGCGGTCGCCCGAGACTTTCAGTTCCACGGGAAGCACTACGTAGGCCGTCTTGATGTTCTGCGAAAGTTCCTCGCCCGTCGCGTAGTCACGCATCTTGGCCGTGGCGCCGCCGAAGTACATTCCCGGTTCGAAACGCAGGTTGAAGTTCTTATGGAGCCGCAGGTCGGCCATCACGTTTACGCAGAAACCGGGCGCCAGGTCGGGGATGGAGGTGAACCACTGTTCCCCTTCGGGCGTGACATTGCCGTTGTGCGTGAATGAGAAATCCTGAAAGAAACCGCCCACCGAGAATCCGAGATGCCAGCGCTTGAAGTCGGCATAGGGGCGGTTCAGCGGCTTCTCCTTCCAGCGTTGTGCCGACGCGGGTTGCGCCGACGCGGCTGAAAACAGCAGGGCCAGCAGCATTATGACTGTGCGGAAATATCGTGCAGGTCGGTTCATTATCAAATTAACGCCGCCGGGTCGGCGATTATTGCCCGCGGGCGGTAAAAACCTGAGCGTGGCTTATTTGTAACGATTTTAAATTAAGGAAAATAACGGCAATAAAATTTGATTTTCGGGGAAATGAAGTTAATTTTGCACCCGAAAAGGCGTCCCGACGGCGCCGCAACACAGAAAATAATTAAACAATTAATTAATACACAAGACTATTATGGCATACGTAATTGGAAATGACTGCGTGGCATGTGGCACATGCGAACCTGTTTGCCCCGTAGGCGCAATCTCAGAAGGTGAAATCTATCACATCGACCCGGATACCTGCATCAGCTGCGGCAGCTGCGCAGAAGTTTGCCCCAGCGGCGCAATCACCGAAGGCTAAACTCCTCTGGTTCCAAAAAAAGAGACACACAGGCTCCCCGCTCCGGGGCGCCTGTGTTTGCATATAGATACGGCAGGCCGGGAGGCCTGCCCTCCATATTTGTTTGCCATAAAAGCGCAAAATTAGATGGAACGCACGTCGCCCGGCCAGCGAGGATGCTGCCCGGCAAGGAGGTCCGGAATACCGCTGATTGCACAATCTATATTTTCCTTCTCTGATTCTCTTTTGTAGTTGTCAATTAATTTTTCAAAAAAAGTGGAAAAATATTTGCGAGTGTCGGATTTATTGTGTACTATTGCGAGTGATAAACATCGCTCCGCTTTTCCCGGGCCTCTTTATCCTATTTTTATAAACGTAACTAAACTAATAGCGTATGAAAAAATTCCTACTATTACTAAGCCTGTTGGTGAGTTTCGCAGTGCAGGCTTACGAGCCGATGAGTGGAGAAGGGAGAGCAGTAGGCCGATTGGGGTGGTCGTCGATAGGCTGGCGGAGGGGGTTTTTCGTCTGATTTTCGGATTTTTTCCTTTTTTATACCTGTTTTTCGGGATTTTTTTAGTAAATTTGCGCCATGAACCAGGATACACCGCTGATTTCAATCATTACTATCACGTTTAACGCGCAGAACGAGGTGGGGCGCACGGCCCGTTCGGTGCGCTCGCAGAGTTTCGACAATTTCGAGCATCTGATAATCGACGGCGCCTCCACCGACAATACCCTCGGGGTGGCCCGCAGCGAAGGAGTGGCCGGAATGCGCATCATCAGTGAGCCCGACCACGGGCTCTACGACGCCATGAACAAGGGGCTGCACGCCGCACGCGGACGCTATGTCATATTCCTGAACGCAGGCGACACGTTCCACAACGAAGGGACGCTGGCCCTCTATGCCGATGCGGCGGAGGGGGGAGCCGACATTGTCTACGGCGACACGGTGCTCGTCGACGCGCTGGGTACCCGTCTGGGGCCGCGTCACCTGAGCGCGCCGCGGCGCCTCGACGCCGACAGCTTCAAGGCCGGGATGCTGGTATGCCACCAGGCCTTCATGGTGCGCCGCGACCTGGCGCCGGACTATGACCTGAGCTACCGTTTTTCGGCCGATTACGACTGGTGCATACGCTGCCTGCGGCGCACGGTGCCGGAGCGGTGCGTGCGCCTCGGTGTCACCATCGATTACCTCAGCGAGGGACTGACGACTCGCAACCACGGCGCGTCGCTGCGCGAGCGATTCGCCATCATGAGCCGCCATTACGGCCTCGCGACCGCCGTGTGGCGCCACCTCGGATTCATCCCGCGTGCCGCAGCGCGCAAGTTCAAGGGAGCCTTCTCCTGAAAAAAGTAAGTAAAGGACTCCGCAAAACGTCAAACTATATGAAAGTAGATGAGTTTCTGACACTTAACCAGATATCTAACAAGGTAAACAGCAACCCGGCCGGGGTGGAGATAGAGGCGTTCGAGATGAAAGACCCGATGCGCAACCTCACGTTTCCGCTGCGCTTCGAGGCCATGGTGATAGCGTGCGTGGTTTCGGGCCGCGGCCGCGTGGGCATCGACCTGCGCGAGTATGACCTGGAGCCGGGGTCTCTGCTCGTCATACATCCTCGCAACTATGTGTATTCGGCCGACACCACGGAGATAACGGTGCGCGTGCTGATGTGCTCGCAGGGTGTGGTGGAGAACGTGCTGCCTAAGCTGACCGACCTCATGCCGCTGCTGATGCACCACCGCGCCGAGCCGGTGGAAAAGCTCGACGAGACGTCGCAACAGCATTTGCTGGACTTCTACAGCTCCATCTACCGCGAGTTGCAGCGCCCGCGCACGCCGTTCCTGAAGCAGAAGCTGATATGCATACTGCAGGCCGCCATGTTCGAGATGCTCGATATCCACGCCGCCATGCATGCCCCGAGGCCGCAGGCCAAGTCGAGGAAGGAGGAGATTATGGCGCGCTTCATACTGCTGATTTCAGAGAATTTCCGCGAACACCGCCAGGTGTCGTTCTATTCCGACCAGCTGTGCATCTCGGCCAAACACCTCAGCTCGGTCGTAAAGGAACTGAGCACCTTTACCGCCGGCGAATGGATAGAGCGATACGTGACGGTGGAGGCGAAGGTGTTGCTGCGCACCACCGACCTCACCATTCAGGAGATAGCCACGCGCCTGAACTTCACCAACCAGTCGTTTTTCGGTAAATATTTCCGCCACCATACGGGAATGTCGCCCTCGGCCTACCGCAAAAGCGCCTCAGAGTAAAACAAATCGGGCGAAATCAAGTTAATAACTTAGAAACAACCCGCCAATTCAGAGAGAAATATATGGAACAGAAAGTCAAGATAATAAACCGCAGCCACCACGACCTGCCGCGCTACGCCACCCCCGGTGCGTCGGGAATGGACGTGCGCGCCTATCTGCCCGACGGGCCGGTGAGGATTCCGTCGTTTGGCCGCGCGCTGATACCCACCGGCATTTACGTGCAGCTGCCGCGCGGACTGGAACTGCAGGTGCGCCCTCGCTCCGGCCTCGCCCTGAAGCAAGGGATAACAGTGGCCAACTCGCCCGGCACCGTGGACTCCGACTACCGTGGCGAAGTGGGGATAATACTGCTGAACGCGGGCGCCGAACCCTTTACAGTCAACGACGGCGACCGCGTGGCGCAGCTGGTCATAGCTCCCTACGTGCACATAGAATGGGAACCGGTGCACCGCCTTGACGAGACGGTGCGCGAGGACGGTGCCTTCGGCCATACCGGCACCAAATAAGCCCAGGCAACAAAGACTGACAGAAAACAAGGACCAATGATAAGGAATCTCAAGATATTGCCGCTGGTTGCGGCGCTTGTGGCCGTAGGGTTCATCTGCGCGGCACGCCCGGCTGCCGTGTCGCGCCGCGAGGCGCCGGAGCGACAGAAGGCTCGTTTCTTCTACATGGAGGGAATGGCACACGACGCCCTGGACGATAACGACGCCGCCTACGAGCTGTTCCGCCGCGCACACCAGAGCGACCCCTCTTATGCCCCGGCGGCCTACGACTATGGTCTGCGCCGCATGGTGCTCGAAAGCGACACACTGCAGAGCGACGCCGAACTACTCCGCTCGTTCAGCCTCGCCCGTCCGCTTGTGGAGGAGTATCCCGCCGACTATGACAACGTGGAGTATTATGCTTACGTGGCGCAGATTTTCGACACCATACAGGAGGCCGAGCGCGTGCTCGACCGCCTCGACACGTTAGCGCCCGACCGCTCCGTAGGGTTCCTGCGCCTCTCCACCGCCTTCGCGCAGAACCGCGACTTCGCCAATGCGCTGAAATACCTGGACAAATATGAGGAGAAAGAGGGACCTGGCGAGGAGATTGTGCCTTACCGCAGCTCGCTCTACCTGCAGGCCGGCGACACGCTCGGCGCCCTCGCATCGGTGCAGAAACTGCTGGACAAAGACCCTGATAACGTGGAGTATATGGCGCTCAAGGGACAGCTCTACGAAGCCATCTCGCAACCCGACTCGGCGCTTGCCGTCTACCTTGCCGCCGAGAAGAAAGACCCCGCCGCCGCCAAGATTAAAATCCTGCTGGCCGACATATACAACGCCCGCGGCGACTCGGCCGCCCTCGACAACAAGATGTATGAGGCGCTCCTGCTCGAAAACATGGAAATGGAGACAAAGATAGAGATGCTGGCCACCTATCTGCAGCATCTCATCACCGAAAAGAGCGACACCCGCCGCGGCGACTACCTCTTCGAGGTGCTCAACGAGCAGTATCCCCACGAGGCGGAAGTGCGCGATCTTTCGGCACGTTACAGCGCTGCCAAGGGCGACTTCCCGAAGGCCATCGAGGAGATACACTATGCCCTGGACCAGAACATGAGCAGCGCCGACTACTGGGGACAGCTTATGACTTACCTCATACAGGCCGACAAGTACAAGGAGGCCATGAAGGAGTATGAGAACTCCAGAAAGCACGTGGAGAAAAATCCCGCGCTGGCGTTGCTCTACGCCACCTCCGCCTTCATGGACAAGCAGTATCCGCGCGTCATAGAAACATACACCGGATTGATACACGACATAGTGCCTGAACTGAACGTCAACGACACGGTGAACCTCGACCTGCTGCGCAACCTCACGCTCGAAGGGCTCATGGCCGTCAGCGGCTATTACTCCTCGCTCGGCGATGTATATTTCGAACTGAAAGACACCACCGCGGCATTCCGCGCCTACGAAAATTCGCTGAAGATATTTCCCGACAATATGCTTACGCTCAACAACTACGCCTATTTCCTGGCCGAGAGCGGAGGCGACCTCGAGCGTGCCGCCGAGATGAGCAAGCGCACCGTGGAGAACGACCCGGAGAACATCACGCAGCTCGACACCTACGCGTGGGTGCTCTTCAGGCAGCACAATTATCCCGAGGCGCTGAAATACCAGGGCGCCGCCGTGGAGAAGGCCGAGGAACGCGAATATGAAAACTCCGACATCTACATGCACTACGGCGACATACTCTTCATGAACGGCCGTCCCGATGATGCCGTCACCTATTGGAAAAAGGCTCTCGAAGCCGACAAGAAGAGCAACGACCTCGATGACCGCCAGCGCGAACTGCTGAAGAAGAAGATACGCCACAAGACCTTCTTCTATGAGTGCCGCAATGTAGAAAGGAGCAACGCTCATGGCAACAAATC
>OHBJ01000093.1_pt1 | contig 41855 bp, 36 predicted proteins | sample 1577241 | NCBI WGS metagenome assembly OHBJ01 (sample SAMEA3541594, study PRJEB24748) | human gut metagenome | biome: human gut; feature: human-associated habitat; material: faeces | place: China | collected 2012 | reverse complement strand
TATACACCTGCTGATTTTCAAATACTTGCCAGGTGACCGTTTTTGTCTGCAAACTTCTACGAAAAGACCTGTTGATTTTCTGTCGGCCTCGTGTGGTTGAAAAGAATTGTCGTGCCTGTATCGTATGTATACGGATTTATATTGCCGTGTGCGGAAATATTTTCTGCGTCGGGCGGAAGGTTGCGCTGTTGTGCCCGTTTGCTGCAGTTTTCTTTCCGTGTGTATTATCATTAATGCGAAAAGAGTTAAATTTGTAATTCGCTTTCGAAATTACAAGCAATATGGAGCAATACATACACGTGGCCGGCGCAAAGGTAAACAACCTCAAGAACGTTACGGTCGATATACCCCGCGACAAGTTCGTCGTGATAACGGGCCTTTCCGGTTCCGGCAAGTCCTCGCTCGCATTCGACACTCTGTATGCCGAAGGGCAGAGGCGTTACGTGGAAAGTTTGTCGGCCTATGCGCGCCAGTTTCTCGGGCGAATGGCTAAGCCCGAATGCGATTTCATAACCGGTCTTCCGCCCGCCATAGCCATACAGCAGCATGTGGCGCAGCGCAATCCCCGTTCTACGGTGGGAACCACTACCGAGATATACGACTACCTGCGTCTGCTTTATGCGAGGATAGGAAAGACGTTCTCTCCGGTGAGCGGCTGCGAAGTGCGCCACGATACCGCCGACGATGTGGTGAATTGTGCCCTTTCGTATACGCAGGGCACGAGGCTTGCTGTGCTTGCTCCGCTGAAGATACGCGGCGGGCGCACCTTGTCGGAACAGCTCATGATAAATGTGCAGCAAGGTCTTACGCGCGTCGATGTGAACGGCGAAATGGTCGATGTGGAGGAGTATCTAGGTTCGAAGGATTTCGGAAAAACATCACCGGAATCGATATACGTGATAATAGACCGCCTCAGCGTGAGCGATTCGAAGAGTTCGCTCTCGAGACTTACCGATTCGGTAGAGACAGCTTTCTTCGAAGGCGACGGAGAATGCCTGCTGCGTCTGTATCCTTCGAGAATACTGCACCGTTTTTCCACACGCTTCGAGGCCGACGGCATGAAGTTCGAAGAACCCGACGAGAACATGTTCTCGTTCAACTCGCCGCTCGGCGCATGTCCCACATGCGGAGGAATAGGACGCACACTCGGAATAGATGAGAACCTTGTGGTGCCCGACAAGTCGCGCAACGTTTACGAAGGAGCCGTGGTGTGCTGGCGCGGAGAGAAGATGAGCCTTTGGAAAGACGAGTTCTGCCGCAGGGCAAAGAAGAACAAATTTCCGATATTCACTCCTTATTATAAATTGTCGCAGCAGGAGAAAGACATTCTCTGGCATGGAAGCAGCGAGGAGCGTCGCCTGCCCGAAGAACAGCAGGTAAGTATCGACGCTTTCTTCCGTATGCTCGAAGCAAATAAGTACAAAATACAATATCGCGTAATGCTGGCGCGCTATCGGGGCAAGACAATCTGTCACGACTGTCACGGCACACGCCTCAAGCCTCAGGCTTCGTATGTGAAGGTAGGCGGACGCTCGATTTCCGAACTTGTGGACATGCCTGTGGAGGAACTTTATAAGTTTTTCCTCGATATAAGGCTCGATGATAATGAAAAACGCGTTGCCGAGCGGCTTCTGAAAGAAATAAACGGTCGCTTGCGCTACCTTGTGGATGTAGGTTTGGGCTATCTCACTCTTAACCGTCCGAGCAACACGCTTTCGGGCGGCGAAAGCCAACGTATAAGCCTCGCAACCTCACTTGGCAGCAGTCTTATAGGTTCGCTTTACATTCTCGACGAACCCAGCATAGGTCTTCACAGTCGTGACACCGCCAGGCTCATAAAGATTCTTCGCGAGTTGCAGCAGATAGGAAATACTGTTGTCGTTGTGGAGCATGACGAGGATATAATCCGCACGGCCGACTATATAATAGATGTGGGTCCCGAGGCGGGGCGGCACGGCGGGGAAATCGTTTATGCGGGCGACCTTTCCGATATAAAGCACGGCACGAAAAGCCACACCGTGCGCTATCTGTCGGGCGAGGAGACCATTGCTGTTCCAGCGAGCCGCCGTGTATGGAACAATTACATCGAGGTGAAAGGCGCCCGCGAGAACAATCTGCAGGGCATCGACGTGCGTTTTCCGCTCAATGTGCTTACTGTGGTTACGGGCGTGAGCGGTTCGGGCAAATCGACGCTTGTCCGTGATGTGCTGTTCAGAGCTTTGAAGCGTCATTTCGACGAGGCGAGCGACCGTCCGGGGGAATTTGTTTCACTCGGGGGAGCTCTCGACCAGATAAAGGCCGTGGAGTTTGTAGACCAGGAGCCTATAGGAAAGTCCTCGCGCAGCAATCCGGTTACATACATCAAGGCGTACGACGAGATACGGAAACTCATGGCCGAACAGCCGCTTGCGGTACAAATGGGCTACAGCGCGTCGTTTTTCTCGTTCAACACCGACGGCGGGCGCTGCGAGGAATGCAAGGGCGAGGGAACTATCAAGGTCGAAATGCAATTCATGGCCGACCTTGTGCTCACCTGCGACTCGTGCCACGGAAAGCGTTTCAAGAGCGACATTCTCGAAGTGCGGTTTGCCGGAAAAAATATTTTCGACATCCTCGAAATGACGGTCAACGAGGCTGTGGAGTTCTTCGAAGCAAACGGAAAAACGTCGATAGCTGCAAGTCTGAAGCCGCTGCAGGATGTGGGGCTTGGATACATAAAGCTCGGGCAGCCGTCGTCTACGCTTTCGGGCGGCGAGAACCAGCGTGTGAAGCTGGCTTACTATCTCGGGCTGAAAAAGTCGCAACCGACGCTCTTTATCTTCGACGAGCCTACTACGGGACTGCATTTTCACGACATCCGTAAGCTGCTCGATTCGTTCGAGGCCCTTATTGTAATGGGGCATTCGATTATAGTTATCGAGCATAATATGGAAATAATAAAGTATGCCGATCATATAATAGACCTCGGGCCGGAGGGAGGACATCGCGGCGGACAAGTGGTCGTTACCGGAACTCCCGAACAGGTTGCGGTGTGCGAAAAAGGATATACGGGGCGTTATTTGCGCGATAAGTTGAAAGGCTGAATAGGCTGCAGTGGAATTCTGACGGAAGAAGAGTTTTATTCGGAATCTTATTCCGCATGAAAAAAATATTTTTTTTCGTGAGATAAAAAACTTCCCGCAGAAAATTGAAAATACAAGGGAGATAATCGAAAATATGTCTGAGATAATTCAAAATATCTCAGACATATTTTTTGCTACATATACACCTGCTGATTTTCAACTACTTGCTGGCTGACCGTTTTTGTCTGTAAAACCCTATGAAAAAGCACTGCGGATAGTACGGCGGCTTTGCTTCCGCAGCGTCGTGGCGTGTAGTGAAAATGTTTCGGGAGAAGAAAAAGATTATCAGGGAGACAAATAAAAACATATCCGGAATATTTTGAAATATCCCGGATATGTTTTTTGGGGCCTCGCGTACGAGGGTTTTAAGAAAGTCAGAAGTAATAGCCGAAACCTATCTTCAGACCGACAGTCGAGTTGTTGCTGAAATCGTGAGTGCTCATTTTGTAATAAACGGCCGGTTCGAGCGTGAGATAGTGGTTCAGGTAGTAAGCATATCCTATCTCCACAGGCACAACTACGTCGTTTCTGCTTTTGGTATAGTGTACGAACTGCGCGCCGCTGCCTATGTAAATGCCGTTCTGCGTGAAGTAGAAGCGGGCATTGGCTCCGGCAAACAAATCGTCGATATGGCGCTGGTGCTCGTAGCCCACGTTTGCGAAAACAAGCAGACCGTCGGTTATGAAAACACCGGCGGCGGCTTCAACGTTCAGGCGCAGCCGCTCGCTCGTGCTGTATTGCAGGTTTAAACCCGAGAGCGAAGCGTTCAAGTACTTTGTTCCCTCTTCGAATTGCGCTTTGGCGTTCGTTGCTGCAAAGGCAAGGAAAGCCATGATGACGAAAATCTTTTTCATTGTCGGTTTATGTTAGATGATTTGTGATTTCGGTTTAGAATAAATGTCCTTTTGTAATGTTTTGTTGCGCTGGCGGTTCAACGCTCTCTGTGTGCGGCACCGTTGCGTTTGGTTTCCTTCCGCCGGTTTACGAACCAAACTGCGGCTACGAGCATGTATGTGATTGCCGCAACAGACACGTTGCGTACGGAAGCGCCTACGTTTTCGACGAAGAACTTGTATGCAAAAAACGCCGTGGCGTAAATTGTCATTAAAGCGGGCAGCCATATGCTTGTACGGAGTTTTTTCATCGCTAAGGCATTTATGCAAACGCAAATTTAAAGAAAAGTTTTTACGGCGAATGTAAAAAATGTAATTTTGTGCGTGATATAGTGCGAAAATGGATTTAAAAAAGGCCTTTAATTTTACACTTTTACTTTTTATCCCGATTGTCGTTGCGGCGCAGGTAACTTTCCGGCAATCGTCTCCCCGCGAGGTGAGGGCAGTTTGGCTTACTACGATAGGAGGTCTTGACTGGCCCAAAGGATACGCGCGTTCGGCCGAAGGAATAGAGCGGCAGAAAAAACAGCTTTGCGAGCAGCTCGACCGATTTCGCGACATGGGCATGAATACCGTGCTTTTCCAGACGCGCATACGCGGAACCGTGGTGTATCCCTCCGAAATGGAGCCGTGGGACGGCTGTCTTTCGGGCCGTCCGGGCGTTGCGCCCGGTTACGACGCGCTTGCTTTCGCCACAGAAGAGTGTCACAGGCGGGGAATGACGCTGCAGGCCTGGGTCGTGGCCTTTCCGCTGATGAATTACAACGTTGCGCGCCAGCTCGGAAAGCAGGCGCTGCCGAGCGTTCGCCCCGAACTTTGCAAACGGGCGGGAGACCACTGGATGATGGACCCCGGAGTGCCCGCCACAGCCGACTATCTGGCCAAGATATGCGCGGAAATAGTGAGGAAGTACGACGTCGACGGCATTCACCTCGATTATATACGATATCCCGAGCGTGGAATTCCTTTTAATGACGATGTTACTTTCCGCCGATACGGTAAAGGCATGAACCGCAACGAGTGGAGGCGCGGAAATGTCACACGTTGTGTGGAAAAGATACACGCTGCGGTGAAAAGTATCAAACCCTGGGTGGTTTTGAGCTGTTCTCCTGTCGGCAAACACGATGATTTGCCGCGTTTTTCTTCATACGGCTGGAACGCCCGCACTGCCGTGGCGCAGGATGTGCAATCTTGGATGAAACGGGGCATAATGGATGAGATTTATCCCATGATGTATTTTTCGGGAAACCATTTCTATCCTTTCGCTCTCGATTGGGTGGAGGATTGCGGCGGACGTATAGTGGCTCCGGGGCTCGGAGTTTATCTGCTTAATCCTCGCGAGAAGGACTGGAGCCTTGAAACGATTACCCGAGAGCTCAGCTTTTTGCGCATAATACGTGCCGGCGGACAGGCTTACTTTCGCGGCAAGTTCGTTCTGGACAATGAGAAGGGTATTGCCGATTATCTGCGCACGTTTTACTATTGCGAGCCTGCTCTGAGGCCTGCTCTCACGTGGGAGGATTCGATTTCTCCCGAAAAGCCGCGTAATGTCACTGTCGAAAAAGGCAAATGCGAGTGGCGCATAGCCTGGGATGAGGCCTACGACCCCACTCCGGGCGATAAAGTGCGCTATAATGTTTATTGCTCGGCTTCTTATCCGGTCGATTTCAGCAGCGGAGCAAGAATGATTGCTTCTTATCTGGAGCGCCCCGAATATACGGTCGACGCGCTTTGCCCTTACGAGCGCGAGATGTACTATGCCGTGACGGCTATCGACCGTTTCGGCAACGAGAGCGGCTTTGCCGGGGTCAATGCTCCCGAGAGAACAGAGAAGAAAGAGGCCGGCATGAAAGTGGAAAACGGTTTTGTTGCCCTGCCTCGCCTCGATGCCGAATTTGTAATGCTGTTCGACGGTGCCGACAGGGAGATAAGCGTGCTCAAGTACGATACTTCGGTAGAGGTGAGGAATCTTGCGCCCGGGTTTTACAAGGTATATTCGCAGGGGAGGCGCGGAACGCCCCACCGTGTGGGAACCTTCGTCGTAAGGTGATTTGTTTTCGCAACCGGTTGCGAGTTATGCAATGCGCAATGCCTTGCGGTTGTCTTGTTCCGCGTTTCTTTATTTATCCTCGGTGATGTGTTCTACTGTCAGGCAGGCGTGGAAATGCGTTTCGGCGTTTACCGGTGTCAGCGGCAGGTAGCCTTGCAGTATTTTTCCCTTTTCGGTGGCGAGCGGTTGCGATTCTGCGAGCACGTGGCACTTTTGTTTCATGTATTCCGGTAAACGCTCATATAATATAAGGTATCTTCCTGTGCTGCCTGGGGCAATGAGCGGCGTGAGTGCCGCGGCAACCATTCCCATTGTGCGCCGCAGGTTTATTTCCACGCATGGAAAAAGACCGATATTCCCGTTTTCATTATCGTTCCGGCAAATCATCATGTCCACGCCTACAGGGCCGCTGTAGCCCCGCAGTACTTCGGGCAGGGTGAGCGACAAGGCAGATACGGCTGCGTCGAGCGCGAAAGCGGCCGGCCCGAGTTTGAGCCGTATGTCGTTTTCCACATGTGGCTTTACCGTATTTCCGGCGTATGCTCCTTTGCCGGCGGTGCGGAAATAGGAATATCCCGTAAGGCTTGCCGTTCCGTCTGGGTTTATGTGGAATTCGGCCGCACAGTCGCCGTGGTTTTCAAGCAGAGCCTGTACTTCGGCGCCGCCCTGTTCGCGAATTGCGGCTGCGCACCATTTGTCGGCGCGTTCGCTGTCGGCGCCGGAGGCTGCGAATATCCCGCGTCCGCTGCCCGACCACGGTTTTTTCATAATGTATCGTCCCGAAATGAACGCCGATGTTTCATGCAGCTCGTCGAGTGTGCGTACAAAATGCGATTCTCCCGAGAAAACATCTTTCCCGTCACGACATGCGGTGCGCAGTCTTTGAAGAAGTACGGGAAGATATTCGGAAACGGTTTCGCGGCTCTGCAGACGGCGCACGAGTTGCAGAAAACCGTTGTCGGGCATTACTTGTCGAGGCACGCCCCGTTTCTCGAGCATACGCACAAGCAGCGCATTCCATCCCCACGGTTCTATGGCCGAGGGCGGTGCGCCGGAAAAATCGTCAGCTATGGCTACGTTGCGCTTTACCGGCAGATTTTCTGTGAAATCGCGTGCTTCGGCTGCATGTGGTACGAGTACGCATTCGCCGCTGCTGGCATACCAATATGGAAGCAGGGCCAAGTCGTTGTCGATATGGCGGGCCGCGGCGGGAAGTGTGAAGTTTTCGTTGCCCGAAGCCAGAGCCTCGTCGTGGCTCGCGTTGAAAACATGGTAAATCATAGAATTGCAAATATAGCAAAAGGCGAGAGCAGAGTAAAATGAGCTCGCTCATTTTCTATGCCGAGCCGCAATCTATATTGGAGCTTTAGCTCAAATTGTGCAAAAGGCGAGAGCAGGGTAAAATGAGCTTGCTCATTTTCTATACCGAGCCGCAATTTATATTGGAGCTTCAGCTCAAAAATAGTAAAGCGGCTTTTTGCGTACGAAATGCTATATACTCCATTCCGTCGGGGAGCAACAGAGGAACATTGCTGTTTTAAGAATTTTTAATAATCGGGAAACGTGTAAGACAGACAAAAAAAGCAGGGAAGCAAAGCACTTGAAAATTAACGTCTGAAGGGTATGGAAAAATATGTCTGAGATATTTCGAAATATCTCAGACATATTTTAAATTATCTCGGAGATAATTTTTCTTATCTGCGGGAAGTGTTTTTTTATGCCTCGGAAACAAACGATTTTTCGGGGAATGCGTTTTTTAATTTTTTTAACCAACTGCGTCGTTTTTCGCTTTGCTGTCCGTGTAAATCGGAAATGACAAAAACAAGGGTGGTAAACGTTTATGCGCGCGGCGGCAGTATGTTTTTATTGTAGACTGCAAATTCGCACAATTAACAGGACTATTGTGTAAATATATTTTTGTATCTTTGCAGCCATTAAAAACGAAGGCTTTTTGCGCGTGCGCTTTCGCGTTCTTAATGAGCGTTTTGGAAGTCATGCACGGGCAATCGGCGCGCTTGAAAGAAAAAAATCGAAAACAAATCTAAAATATTTTATTAACAATGAACTTTGCCATGCTTGTAACGGTAGCCTTGCTGGGTCTGCTGTTCGTGCCTCTCGTATGGGCGATAGCAACGCTGATTGCCCCGAGGTCGTTCAATCCCCAGAAGGAGGAGCCTTACGAATGCGGTATCCCTACGCGCGGGCGTACGTGGGTGCAGTTCAGGGTGGGCTACTATCTGTATGCTATCCTGTTTCTGATGTTCGACGTTGAAACAATGTTCCTCTTCCCGTGGGCAGTGGTTCTGCGTCAGCTCGGCGCTGTCGGAATAGTCAGCGTCTTGTTCTTCTTGTTTATATTAGTGCTGGGCTTGGCTTATGCCTGGCGGAAAGGAGCTTTGGAATGGAGATAAAGAAACGTGCGAAAATAAAGTCGATTCCTTACTCCGAGTTTAAGGACAACGCAACTTACGAAAAACTCGTTGAGGAGCTTAACGCCAACGGAACCAACGTTGTCGTTGCAGCGCTCGACGACCTTATCGACTGGGGGCGCAGCAACAGTCTGTGGCCTCTTACGTTTGCAACAAGCTGCTGCGGAATAGAATTCATGTCGGTGTGCGCCGCACGCTACGATATAGCACGATTCGGATTCGAGGTGACGAGAAACAGTCCCCGACAGGCCGATGTTATACTCGTGTGCGGAACAATCACCACCAAAATGGCTCCGGTGCTGAAGCGCCTGTACGACGAAATGGCCGACCCGAAATACGTGGTGGCGATAGGCGGCTGCTCTATATCGGGCGGACCGTTTACGAAAAGCTATCACGTGGTGAATGGCGTAGACCAGATCATTCCCGTCGACGTTTACGTGCCCGGATGTCCTCCGCGCCCCGAAAGTTTCCTGTACGGAATGATGCAGTTGCAGCGCATAGTTAAAATAGAAAACTTCTTCGGCACGACAAACCGAAAGCAAAAACGACCTGAGGAGGAAAAAGCATGACACTCGACATAAAAACAATAGAACCGTCGCTTCTTAAAGCCGAACTTCTCCGCTTGCGCAACGAGGAACACATGGACTTCCTCGAAAACCTCATAGGTATGGACTGGGGTGAGGAAGGCGGCCTCGGAGTTGTCTATATGCTGCTCTCTACAAGCACAGGCAAACGGGCTAATCTGCGTTGCTCTACAACCGACAGGGTGAGCCCCGTGCTGCCTACGGCAAGCGACCTTTGGGATATAGCCAATGTGTACGAACGTGAGGTGTTCGATTTTTACGGAATAAAGTTTGCCGGACATCCCGACATGCGCAGAATTTTCCTGCGCGAAGATTGGGTGGGCTATCCCATGCGCAAGGACGACAAGACGGAAGAGCAGAATCCTTTCGACCCGCAGCACATGACCAACGAACCGCTGGCAGACACTACTTCGGAGTATGAGCTTCTGCCTGACGGAACTATAGGAAAAGCAAAAGAGAACGTGATTTTCGCCAACGAAGACTACGTTGTGAATATCGGTCCACAGCACCCCTCGACGCACGGTGTGCTTCATTTCCGCGTGGCTCTGCGCGGCGAAATAATCAAACGTATCGACCCTGTGCTCGGATACATACACCGCGGCGTGGAGAAGTTGAACGAAAACATGACCTACCCGCAGACTCTCGCACTTACCGACCGTCTCGACTATCTGTCGGCACAACAAAGCCGCCATGCACTCTGCGCCTGCATAGAGCAGGCTATGGGAGTGGAGGTGAGCGATCGCGTAAAGGTAATCCGCACCATGATGGACGAGCTGCAGCGTATCGATTCGCACCTGCTGTTCTTCGGTTGTCTCTGCCAGGACCTCGGTGCAACGACAGCATTCCTCTATGCTTTCCGCGACCGCGAGAAAATTCTCGACATATTCGAGGAAACCTGCGGCGGACGCCTTATTATAAACTACAACATGATCGGCGGCGTGCAGTACGACCTGCATCCTAACTTCTTCCGCCGCGTGAAAGAGTTTATAACCATAATGCGTAAGAACATCGAAGAGTATTACGACATATTCGCCGACAATATAATAGCACACAACCGTCTTGACGGAGTGGGAGTGCTCACGAAAGAGCAGGTTATATCGTTCGGCTGTACAGGTGGCACGGGACGTGCCTCGGGTTGGCATAACGATGTTCGTAAACTCGAGCCTTATGCGGCATACGACCGTGTGAACTTCAACGAAATAACATTCGAGAAAGGAGACAGCTACACGCGTCTGATAGTACGTCTGCAGGAAATAATGGAGAGCCTCGGCATTCTCGAACAACTCGTGGACAATGTTCCCGAAGGTTCGGTGCAAGAGAAGATGAAACCCATTATCAAAGTACCCGAAGGTACATACTACACTGCAGTGGAGGCTTCTCGCGGACGCTTCGGCGTATTCCTCGAAAGTCACGGCGACAAGTCGCCTTACCGTCTTCACTATCGCGCAACGGGACTGCCGCTCGTGGCTGTAATGGATACAGCATGCCGAGGCGAGAAAATCGCCGACCTTATATCGGTGGGCGGTACGCTCGACTATGTTGTTCCCGACATCGATCGCTAACGTTAAAAGACCAATAAACTGATATGTTCGATTTTAGTATAGTAACAAACTGGTTCGACGGACTTTTGCGTTCGGTGATGCCAGGCTGGGGCGCAATGCTTATTGAATGCGTGCTGGTGGCGGTGGCGGTTCTCCTGCTTTACGCCCTGTTCGCAATAGCCCTTATTTATATGGAACGCAAGGTGTGTGCGTTCTTCCAGTGCCGCATCGGCCCTAACCGTGTGGGAAAATGGGGACTTCTGCAAGTCTTTGCCGATGTGTTTAAAATGCTCACCAAAGAAATCATCTTCATGAGAAAAACCGACAGGCTGATTTACTGCCTTGCGCCGGTGCTCGTGATTTTGGCTTCTATCCTTACATTCTCGTGCATTCCCTGGAACAAAGGGGCGCAGGTGCTCGATTTCAATGTGGGTGTGTTCTTCTTCCTTGCGGCTTCGTCTATCGGAATCGTAGGTATTCTGCTTGCCGGAATAGGTAGCAATAACAAATATTCTCTTATCGGAGCCATGCGTGCCGGTGCACAGATAATAAGCTACGAGCTTTCAATCGGTATGACAATGCTTACCGTTATCGCTTTCACGGGAACAATGCAGTTCTCGGGCATAGTGGAAGGACAGGCCGACGGCTGGAACCTTTTCAAGGGACATGTGCCGGCTGTAATAGCTTTCATTATTTATCTGATAGCAGGAAATGCCGAATGTAACCGCGGCCCGTTCGATATGCCTGAAGCGGAAAGCGAACTTACCGCAGGATATCATACCGAATATTCAGGTATGAATTTCGGCTTCTATTATCTGGCCGAATATCTTAACCTGTTTATCTGTGCCTGCATAGCTGCTACTATTTTCCTCGGCGGCTGGATGCCCTTGCATATAGGCGTAGAAGGTTTCGATTCTGTAATGGATGCGATTCCAGGATTTGTATGGTTCCTTGCAAAAGCATTCTTTGTCGTATTCCTTTTGATGTGGGAACGTTGGACTTTCCCGCGTCTCAGAATAGACCAGCTTCTTAATCTGGAATGGAAGTATCTTATTCCTATTTCTATGGCAAACCTAATTCTTATGGCACTTATCGTGCAGTTGGGACTTCACTTTTAATAAATAAAGGAGATAGATGACAATGATACAAAATAAGAGTTATTTCGGAGGTTTGTTTTGGGGCATAAAGACACTTTGCGTAGGTCTTAAAACTACAATGCGCGAGTTCTTTACAAAGAAAATAACAGAACAGTATCCGGAAAACCGCAACGAACTCAAAATGTTCGATCGCTTTCGCGGTTCGCTGATAATGCCCCATAATGAAAATAACGAACATCGTTGTGTTGGTTGCGGACTTTGTTCTATGGCTTGTCCCAATGGAACGATAGAAGTCGTTTCGGAATCCTATGAAACCGAGGACGGCAAGAAAAAACGCCGTCTTAAGGAGTATAACTATAATCTTGGGGCTTGTATGTTCTGCATGTTGTGTGTGAAGGCTTGTCCTCACGATGCAATAACATTTGATCAGAGTTTTGAGAACGCGGTATTCGACCGCAATAAACTTGTGGTTCGTCTGAATCATGAAGGCAGTAAAGTAATTGAGAAACCTGCGCCAGTACGTCCGGTTGCGAAAGCTGCACCGGCTGCCGCAACAGCTGCCAAGAGTGCGCCCGAAGCTCCGCAAGAACAAAATCCTGCTGCTAACAGTTAAAATTATAACGATTATGAATGCAGAATCAATAATATTTTATTTAATTGCCTTTGTAATTCTTGTTTTCTCGGTACTTACCGTGACAACAAAGAAAATAATACGCTCGGCAATGTTCCTGTTTTTTACCTTGCTTGGTACGGCAGGCATATACTTCCTTTTGGGATATACATTCTTAGGAGCCGTTCAGATTATGGTTTACGCAGGCGGTATAGTGGTGCTTTTCGTATTCTCGATATTGCTTACGAGCGCAAATGACGAAAAGCTCGATAAATTAAAAATAGGAAAACTTGTGGCCGCAGCGATAACATGTCTCATTGGAGCCGGAATAGTTCTGTTCATTATTATTACTCATGATTTTGCCAATGCTATTACGCAGTTGGTTCCGAATGAGAATACCGCTTCGATAGCTTCGATTGGCCAGCACATGCTGTCTTTTGAAAAATTCGGATACGTGCTTCCTTTCGAGGCCGTAAGTATTTTGTTGCTTGCCTGCATCGTGGGCGGTTTGATAATAGCCCGCAAACGTTAATTAGGAGGAGAAAAGATGATACACATAGAATATTTTCTTATACTTTCGGCAATAATGCTTTTTGTGGGCATTTATGGATTTTTTACCCGCCGCAGTACACTGGCAGTGCTTATATCGATAGAATTGATGCTTAACGCGTCGGATATAAACTTTGCGGTTTTTAATCGTTTGCTTTATCCTGCAGGCCAGGAGGGTTATTTCTTCTCTCTGTTTTCGATTGCCATTTCGGCTGCCGAAACTGCAATCGCAATAGCGATTATGATTGCGATTTACCGCAATGTTAGAAGCATTCAGCTCAAACATATAAAAGACCTGAAATGGTAGGAATAATAAATTCAATAAAGTAAAAACGTTTATATGGAATATACATTATTAATATTATTACTGCCGTTTCTTTCTTTCCTGATTCTTGGTTTATCAGGTAAATATTTGAGTCATCGTACGGCGGGATTTATCGGAACTCTTTCGTTAGTTGCCGTTGCCATACTTTCTTATGTTACGGCTTACGAATATTTCTCGGCTCCGCGAACCGAAGCTGGTATATATGAAACGATAGTTCCTTTCAATGTCGAATGGCTGCCGTTCTATTTCAACGGACTTTCGTTCGATTTGGGAATAATGCTCGATCCTATCTCGGTAATGATGCTTGTTGTCATAGCAACGGTTTCTCTCGGAGTTCATATATATTCTTTCGGATATATGCACGGAGAGAGAGGTTTCCAGCGTTATTACGCGTATCTGAGTCTTTTTAGCATGTCTATGCTTGGATTGGTAGTAGCTACGAATATTTTCCAGATGTATTTGTTCTGGGAGCTTGTAGGCGTGTCTTCTTATTTGCTTATAGGTTTCTATTATACTCAACCGGCGGCTATTGCGGCTTCGAAGAAGGCGTTCATTGTCACTCGCTTTGCCGATCTCGGCTTCTTGATAGGAATATTGATTTACGGATATTATTGCAAGACGTTCAGCTTTGACTTTACGGCTAATGCTTCGAACATAGCAGCGGGAGCGTTTATGTTGCCTGCCGCCTTGTTCCTGATGTTCGTAGGCGGTGCCGGCAAGAGTGCAATGTTCCCTCTTCACATTTGGCTGCCCGACGCAATGGAAGGCCCGACCCCTGTTAGTGCGTTGATTCATGCCGCTACTATGGTCGTTGCCGGTGTTTTCCAGGTGGCGCGCATGTATCCTTTATGGATTACTTACGCTCCCGAAACGCTGCACATCGTGGCTTACATCGGTGCGTTCACTGCATTTTATGCAGCCTCTGTGGCGTGTGCGCAGAGCGACATCAAGCGTGTACTTGCATTCTCTACAATTTCTCAGATAGCTTTCATGATGGTAGCTCTCGGCGTTTGCACGGAGTACGTAACAGGTCATGAACATCCGGGTAGCGTTGGTTACATGGCTTCAATGTTCCATTTGTTTACCCACGCAATGTTCAAGGCTTTGCTTTTCCTTTGCGCCGGTGCCATAATTCATGCTGTTCACAGCAACGAGATGTCTGCTATGGGTGGAATGCGGAAGTATATGCCTTTCACGCACATTACGTTCCTCGTTGCCTGCCTTGCAATTTCGGGTATCCCGCCATTCTCGGGTTTCTTCTCGAAAGATGAGATTCTTGCCGGCTGCTTCGCTTTCAGTCCTGTTATGGGTTGGATTATGACGGTAATAGCAGCCATGACGGCATTCTATATGTTCCGTCTTTACTACTGCATTTTCTGGGGGCCGGAGAACAAAAAGCTTCACGAGGAGCATGTGCCTCACGAGGCGCCCGTTTCTATGACTTCTCCGCTTATATTCCTTGCTGCCGTTACGTGCGTGGTAGGTTTCGTTCCTTTCGGTCATTTTGTAAGTGCCGACGGAATGTCCTACGACATTCATCTTGACTGGACGGTAGCCGGAACAAGCATTGTGATAGCAGTTATTTCAATAGTTCTTGCTACCTATATATATAAGGGCGAGAAACAACCTGTGGCCGTTGCTCTTGCTACGCGTTTTTCTGCGTTGCACAGGTGGGCATACCATCGTTTCTATATCGATGAGGTTTATCAGTTTGTTACCCACAGAATAATTTTTGCTTACATTTCCAAACCGCTTGCCTGGGTTGACCGTAAAATTGTTGACGGTTTCCTTAACGGACTTGCTTCAGGAGCTCACCGTATAAGTTTTCTTATCCGTGGTTTCCAGAGTGGAGAAGTGCAGCAATACGCATATGTATTCCTCGTAGGCGCCTTAGTTTTAGTATTAATGTTGGTTCTCTAATCCCGATAAAACCTTACACACGATATGAATTTCTTATCTTTATTTGTGTTGATTCCTTTGTTGATGCTTTTGGGCCTTTGGTTAGCCAAAGGGGTGAAAGCTGTCAAAGGGGTAATGGTCGTTGGTGCGAGTGCACTGCTTGTTTGCGCTGTGGCACTGACCGTAATGTATCTTAACGACCGTGCAGCCGGCGCAGAGGGCGATATGCTTTACATGGCATCATTCACATGGTTCGAACCGTTGCACATAAAATATTCCGTAGGTGTTGACGGCATTTCGGTGGCTATGTTGTTGCTTTCTGCAATAATCGTTTTCACCGGTACGTTTGCCTCTTGGAAACTCGAACCGCTTACCAAAGAGTATTTCCTTTGGTTTACTTTGTTGTCTACCGGCGTTTTCGGCTTCTTTATCTCGATAGATATGTTCACTATGTTCATGTTCTATGAGATTGCCCTTATTCCCATGTATCTTCTTATCGGAGTATGGGGTAGCGGCCGCAAGGAGTATGCGGCCATGAAGCTTACGCTCATGCTTATGGGCGGTTCTGCGCTTCTCATGTGCGGAATTTTCGGTATTTTCTACGGAGCCGGCGGTCATACGTTCAATATTCTCGATATAGCTAACCACACCGGCGGCGCCCATGAGATTCCTTTGAGCCAGCAGTACATTTGGTTCCCGCTCACGTTTATCGGTTTCGGTATCCTCGGCGCTTTGTTCCCCTTCCACACTTGGAGTCCCGACGGTCACGCCTCGGCTCCCACGGCTGTGTCGATGTTGCACGCCGGTGTGCTCATGAAACTCGGAGGCTACGGCTGTTTCCGCATAGCAATGTACCTTATGCCCGAGGCTGCCAACGAGCTCGGATGGATTTTCCTTGTGCTTACCGGTATTTCGGTGGTTTACGGAGCTTTTTCGGCCTGTGTTCAGACCGACCTCAAGTACATCAACGCCTATTCGTCGGTTTCGCACTGCGGCCTTGTGCTCTTTGCAATTTTGATGATAAATAAGACGGCTGTTACCGGTGCCGTTCTCCAGATGCTCAGCCACGGTTTGATGACGGCATTGTTCTTTGCGCTTATCGGAATGATTTACGGACGCACCCACACGCGCGACACGCGCGAGCTTAACGGCCTAATGCGCATAATGCCGTTCCTTTCGGTGTGCTACGTGATTGCCGGTCTGGCCAACCTCGGTTTGCCCGGATTCAGCGGCTTCATTGCCGAGATGACAATCTTCGTCGGTTCGTTCGAGCACCCCGACACATTCCACCGTGTGTTTACAATCCTGGCTACTACGAGTATCGTTATAACGGCAGTTTACATTCTGCGCCTCGTGGGCAAGATTCTTTACGGCACTTGCAAGAATCCTGAGCACCTCAAGCTCACCGACGCCACCTGGGACGAGCGTTTTGCTGTCATTTCTCTTGTTGTATGTGTTGCCGGCCTCGGTATGTTCCCGTTGTGGGTCAGCACAATGATCAGCGACAGTGTCGGCCCTCTGGTTCAGCACATATCATCTGTTTCATCCTTTATGATTCCGTAAAAAATGGACTATTCACAATTTCTTTATATGCACGAGGAGCTGGCCTTGCTGGCTGTTATAATCGTAATGTTCATTTACGACCTTGTTGTTTGTACAGATAAAAAAGCAGGCAAGCCTTGCCTCAACACAGCCGTTCCCGTGGTGTTGATGACTGTTCTTACGATTGTCAATGCGGTGCCCGCGTGCCAGCCTGCCGAGGCTTTCGGCGGCATGTACCAGTATACGCCTATGATGACGGTGATGAAAACTACTCTCAATATAGGTACGCTTATCGTATTCCTTATGGCCCACAGTTATCTGCGTCGCGATGAGAATGCGGTTAAGCAGGGAGAGTTTTATGTCATTACGCTTTCAACGCTGCTGGGTATGTATCTCATGATTTCGGCAGGCCATTTCCTTATGTTCTTCATAGGATTGGAGCTTGCTTCGGTTCCCATGACCGCGCTGGTGGCTTTCGACAAGTGGCGTTCCACATCGGCCGAGGCCGGTGCCAAATACATCCTCGTGGCTCTGTTTTCGAGCGCACTGCTTCTGTTCGGTGTTTCTATGATATACGGTGCTACGGGTACGCTCTACTTCGACGACATAGCTGCAAAGCTCGACGGCGGTTGGCTCAACGTTCTCGGTCTCGTGTTCTTCTTCACCGGAATGGGCTTCAAGATTTCTCTCGTGCCTTTCCACCTTTGGACGGCCGACGTTTACGAGGGCTCGCCCACAGTGGTTACCGGATTTCTTAGCGTAATATCGAAAGGCGCGGCTGCGTTCGTGCTTCTTACCACGTTTGTCAAGGTATTTTCGCCTATGGTGGGCGAGTGGCAGGAAATATTGTTCTGGGTTATCATTGTGTCGATAACTCTGGCAAACCTCTTTGCTATCCGTCAGAAGAATCTTAAAAGGTTCATGGCTTTTTCGGCCATTTCGCAGGCCGGATACCTCGTTCTCGGTGTTGTTGCCGGTACGGCGCAGGGCATGACCTCGCTCGTGTTCTACCTTGTGGTTTATCTTGCAGCCAACCTCGGCGCTTTCGCAGTGCTCAACACTGTGGAGCAGAACAGCGGCAAAATCGGAATGGACGACTACAACGGTCTTTACAAGACCAACCCGAAACTCGCATTCCTCATGACGTTGTGCCTGTTCTCATTGGCCGGAATTCCGCCGTTCGCAGGTTTCTTCTCGAAGTTCTTCGTATTCATGGCGGCGTTCAATGCCGGTTTCCATTTGCTCGTGTTCATAGCGTTGGTTAATACGATAATATCATTGTATTACTACCTGCTCATCGTTAAGGCGATGTACATAAATCCCAACGAGCAGCCCATTCCCGCTTTCCGCAGTGACAATTACACGCGTATCGCGCTGTTGCTGTGCACGGCCGGCGTAATTCTGCTCGGCATAGCAGGCTGCGTTTACGGGGCAATCGATTCTCTCAGCTATGGGCTCGACGTGTTCCTCCCGTCTTCGGCTTGCGCGTCGTGTGGTTCCTGCCTTTAATGATTAGTCTCGGGAAACTCTATCTTTAAGGAGTTTCCGGCAGAATAAATTTATAATGAACGATAATCCGCTTTCCTATAACGGAAGGCGGATTATCGTTTTTATGCGGTTTGCTGCTGTATTTGTGCAGCTACATATCTTAATCCCGACAGGTGCTTGTAACCGATACGTCGCGTATGTGTTGCGCGCGCCCGAAACAGACAAAAACGGTCAGCTTCCAAGCACTTGAAAATCAGCATGTGTATATGTAGCAAAAAATATGTCTGAGATATTTTGAATTATCTCAGACATATTTTCGATTATCTCCCTTGTATTTTCAATTTGCTGCGGGAAGTTTTTTACGTGTATGAAAAAAATATTTTTTTTCAATGAGAAATTTTCCGCACAAACCGCCGGACGGGCCTTTTGAAATGTTTCTTTCGGTTTTTGTTTGTAAGTATCTCATATTTAGTTCCTGAGGCGGAATAAAAAAGCGTCGGAAAAATATTTCTCCTGACGCTTCTGATTTGTATGTTTCTGCAGGCTCTCGTTCTTCTGTGTGTGGCGTATGCGAGAGTTGTGTGTTTAAATCCGTCCGATGTCTTTAAGAAGCTGTTTTATGGCGCTGTCGGCGTTGTTGCTTTCGTTAAGCAGTGTTACGAAACGGCTGCCGATTATTACTCCTGCGGCATGGGCGGCTGCGGCGTTGTATGTGGCTGTGTTCGACACTCCGAATCCTATCATTCGCGGCCGGCGCAGGTTCATCGCCTCTATGCGTGCGAAGTATGCCTGCTTCTGCGCGTCGAAGTCTTTCTGCGCACCGGTTGTGGCGGCCGAGGACACCATGTAGATAAACCCGCCTTCCGAATCGCTGTCGATAAGACGGATTCTTTCCTCTTCGGTTTCGGGAGTGATGAGCATAATCATTTCGAGTCCGTGACGGCGCGCTGTTTCGCGGTATTTGTTCACGTATTCGCGGTAGGGCAGGTCGGGAATGATAAGGCCGTCGATTCCCGTTTCCGAGCATTTTTTGCAGAACTCGTCGAAACCGTATTGCATTATGGGATTGATGTATCCCATGAGCACGAGAGGTATTTTTACGTCACGGCGTATGTCGGCAAGCTGCCCGAACAGTTTGCGCAGCGACATGCCGCCGTGCAGCGAACGCGTTGCCGCGTCCTGTATCACAGGGCCGTCGGCCATAGGGTCGCTGAAAGGTATTCCGATTTCTACCATGTCTACGCCGTTTAGCTCTAATGCGCGTATCACGTCGGCTGTGTTGTCGGGCGCTGGGCTGCCGGCGCAGAAATATACCGACAGTACGTCGCGTTTTTTGTTTTTGAATAGTTCGTCAATTCGGTTCATATCTGTTTTGTTTTACTTGTTTTTGTGTTAATGGCTTGATGCCGTTTCAGCGGCGTGGCGGGTCTGTTCTGCATGCCTTACGGCTTTTATGAATCTTGACAGGGCTGTTGCGTTCTTTAATGCGGGCGATATTTCGAAGCCGCTGTTGAGGTCTATCCCTGCGAAGCGTTTGTGCTTGAATGCCGTAATGTCGCCGAGAGTGGTTTCGTTTATTCCTCCGCTTAGAAGGAATGGCGTTTTTCCGTCGTAAGCCTCCAGCAATTGCCAGTCGAACCGCTTTCCCGAGCCGCCGCGCGTGGCGGTTTGCGTGTCGAACAGCAGATAGTCGGCCGCTTCGAATCGCGCGGCCGCTGCCACGTCGTTTTCGTTGCCAACGCTTACGGCGCGCACCGTTGTCAGTCCTTCGGCCTTTATTGCACGACATACTTCGGGCGTTTCGTCGCCGTGAAGTTGCACGATGTCGAGTTTGAAAAGCCTTGCCGTTCCGATAATTTCCTCTACAGAGGCGTTTACGAACACGCCCGCTCGTTTTTGTAGCGACGGCAGGTAGGCGGGAAGCGAGCTTACGAAGCGCGGAGAGCGGTTGTAGAAAACAAATCCTATCCAGTCGGCTCCCGTTTGCTCGACGGCGCGTATGTTGTCGGCTTCGCGCATTCCGCACACCTTGATTATCATGGCTGTGGAGTTTGTGCATCGGATTTTTCGAGCTCGTCAATCAGTTTCCTGAGCTTTTCGGCCGGATTTTCTCCCTTCATCAGTTGCTCGCCTATGAGGAAGCCTTTGAAACCTAAGCGGCGCAGTCTTAGAATGGTGCGGGCGTCTTTGAGTCCGCTCTCTGAAATGCGCGTGATTGTGCGGGGCAGTTTGGGCGCGAGGGCCTCGGAATTTGCCGTGTCGGTAACGAATGTCCCCAGGTTGCGGTTGTTCACTCCCACAATGTCTATGTTGTCGTTTATGTACCCGAGTTCGTCTTCATTGTGCACTTCCAGGAGCGTTTCAAGTCCGAGCTCGTGCGCAATAGCGGCAAGGCGGCGGCAGTCGGTCGGGCTTAGGGCCGAAGCAATAAGCAGTACGGCGTCGGCTCCTGCGGCGCGGGCCTGATGAAGCTGGTATTCGTCTATCGTGAAGTCCTTGCGCAGAATAGGAATCCTTACTTTAGGGCGCACGGCAAGCACGTCGTCGAGCGTTCCGCCGAAGTATTTTTCGTCGGTGAGCACTGAAATAGCTGCGGCTCCGCTTTTTTCATAGCAAGGAACGATGTCGGTAGGATTTGCTGCGCGGTAAATCCAGCCTTTCGAGGGAGAGCGCCGCTTGAATTCCGATATAATTCCGCTTTTCGACGATTCCAGCGCTTCTTTGAGGCTTATCGTCTCGTGTTCTTCGGCAAGGCTGTAAAGCATGTCTATGGAAAAACTTTCTTTCAGCTTGTCGATTTCCGCGCGCTTGTCGGCGATTATTTCAGAAAGTATGTCTTTCATTTTTTCAACTGTTTATTTCTACGAATTTTCTGAAGCAGGCGAGGGCTTTTCCGCTTTCTATCGAAATGCGGGCCTCGTCAATGCATTCTTCAATGCTTTTGTCGGGATTTATTGTGTGTATGGCAAAAGCGGCATTGGCAACGACTACATTCTGTTGGGTGGGAGTGGAGCGGCATTCGAGAACGGAATCGAATATCGCTTTTGCTTCGTTAACATCTTTGCCGCCATGCAGTTCTTCGGCTCTAAGGTTCCCAAAACCGAGCTCCAAAGGATTATAAGTCGATTCGTATTCGTTTGTCATTACCTTGAATTCGTCCGTAAGTGATATTTCGTCATACCCGTCTATGCTTGTGATAACGGTGAAGTTTGTACCGACGCGTCGCAGAGCGTTTGTGTAAAGCCTCATTTGCTCGAGATTTGCCACGCCGAGAAGCTGGAATCCGGGCGTGGCGGGATTAATCAGTGGGCCAAGCAGGTTGAAGACCGTCGGAACCTGCAACGCTTTGCGAATAGGGGCTGCATTTTTCATCGCAGGGTGAAAAAGCGGTGCGTGCAGGTAGGCAACGCCCGATTGCTCTATCGAGCGCGTGAGCAGGTGCTGGTTGTTTGTGAATCTAACGCCGTGCTCCTGTATTACATTGCTTGCGCCGCTAACCGACGTGGCGCCGAAATTTCCGTGCTTTGCCACGTGGTAGCCCGCTCCTGCGACGACGAAGCAGGTACACGTGGAAATATTGAAAGTGTTCTTTCCGTCGCCTCCGGTTCCCACAATGTCAATAGGTGAATAGGCGGAAAGATCTATTGCCACCCTTGTTTTGAGCAGTCCTTCGCGGAATCCGAGGAGTTCCTCGACTGTAACGCCGCGCATTTCCAACATGGCAAGAATCGCAGCGGTCTGAACTTCCGGAATGCTCCCTTCGTTTATTTTCAGCAGTATTTCGCATGTTTCCTGCCTGGTCAGTGTCTGGCTGTTTCTGAGTTTCAGTAATATTTCTTTCATCGTTTTATTTTCTTTTGTCCTTTTTATGATTGATGAAGTTGTTTATTATTCTTACGCCGTCGGGAGTTAGCACCGATTCGGGGTGAAATTGTATGCCGTGCACGTCTAGCGTGCGGTGGCGCAGCGCCATGATATATCCTTCCTTGCTTCTTGCTGTTGTTTCGAGGCATTCGGGTAGGCCTGTGTCGCTTACTATCCACGAGTGGTAGCGTCCTACGGGGATTTCGTCGGCGAGTCCGGCGAATATATAGTCGGGTGCGATGATGTCTACCGGAGTCTGCACGCCGTGGAACACCGTCGAAAGGTTTACGAGCTTTGCGCCGAAGGCTTCGCCTATTGCCTGTTCGCCCAGACACACGCCGAGAATGGGTTTCTTGCCTGCGTATGTGTTTATGACGTCGAGCAGAAGGCCTGCTTCGGACGGAATTCCGGGGCCAGGCGAGAGGATAATCTTGTCGTATGTTTCGAGGCTGCCGAGCTCGAACTTGTCATTGCGCAGCACGGTTACTTCGGCTCCGAGGGCGCGCACGGCGTGGCTCAGGTTGTATGTGAAGGAGTCGTAGTTATCGATTATGCAGATTTTCATTGTATTTCGTTTTGTTTTTTATGTTGTTGCATTTTGTGTGCGGTATGAGGCCGCTGTCGTGTCACATTTCTTCTGATGCGAGGGCTATTGCGGCTTTCAGTGCTCCGAGTTTGTTGTTTACTTCCTGCAGTTCCTGCTCCACGTCGCTTTTGGCTACAATGCCGCCTCCGGCCTGGAACCAGAGGGTATTGTTGCGGCTTACGAATGTACGGATTGTTATGGCCTGGTTCAGGTTGCCGTTCAGGCCGATGAAGCCAATGCAGCCCCCGTATGCCCCGCGGTTGTGCGGCTCGAGCTCGCTTATGAGTTGCATTGCGCGTACTTTCGGTGCGCCGCTTAGTGTTCCGGCAGGGAATGTGTCCATAAAAATCTTTGTTGTGTCGGCGCCGTTGTCGGCCACGCCGGCCACGCGGCTTACAAGGTGGATTACGTGGCTGTATCGCTGCGGTTCGCGGAAGAAGACTGTCTTTACGTCGTGGCAGTTGCGGCTCAGGTCGTTTCTTGCCAGGTCTACGAGCATTACGTGTTCGGCGTTTTCTTTCGGATTGGCCAGCAGGGCATCGGTCAGCATTTTGTCGGTGTTTTCGTCTCCGCTGCGGCGTGTGGTTCCGGCAATGGGGTCGATGTATGCCTTTCCGTTTTCCACGCGGCAGTGTGTCTCGGGCGACGAACCGAAGATGCGGAACGAGCCGAAGTCGAAATAAAACAGGTATGGCGACGGATTTATGCGGCGCAGCGCGCGATACAGGTTGAAGTCGTCGCCTGTGTAGCGTTGTTCGAAGCGACGCGAAAGCACTATCTGGAATACGTCGCCGCGCAGGCAGTGTTTTATGCCTTTCCTTATGTTCTCGCGGTGCTCGTCGTCTGTGAGCGTGCTTGTCGTCTCGCCTACGGCGCTGAATTCGTATGTGCGGAAATTCTTGTTACGTATTTTGTGCATTACCTGCTCTATGCCGGTGGCGGTTTCGGGGCCGTTGAGTGCTACGAGTGCCATTTCGTGACGGAAGTCCTTGAAAACTATTATGTACCGGTATAGAATATACAACAGGTCGGGCGCGTCGTTGCGGCTTGCGGTACTGTCTTTTATGGCGATGTTTTCGGTGTATCGCACAACGTTGAACGAGGTGAAGCCGTAGAGCCCGAAGCATTCGGCATACTCGCCGCTGACGCTGAAGTGCGACAGGAAGCGGCTTATGGCGTTTTCTATGCGGTTGGTTCCGTTGTCGAGCTGCGATGTCTCTTCGCTTCCGTCGGGGTATTGGGCTGTTATGTATCCGTGGTGCGCGTAGATTTTGGCTATCGGGTCGAGGCCGATGAACGAGCGGCCGTTTTCACCGCCGTGATAGTCGGAGCTTTCCATGAGCGCGCTTTGCGGAAACAGGTCGCGCACTTTAAGATAGGTCGTGACGGGGGTGTGCAGGTCGCCTTCTATGATTCTTGTGGTTGTGGTGTATTTGAAATCGTTCATTTCGTTTCGTTTTGGTTTTGTCTGTGTTTATGTTGCCGGAGGCGGCGGGATTTTTATGTTTGTTAACTTTTTTGCGAAGCAGGTTTATGTGCCGCGCAAAGCCTTTATACGCTTGCGGAAAAATATGTCTGACATATTTTAAAATATCTCAGACATATTTTGAATTATCTCTGAGATAATTTTTTTTACAAGCGGGAGAGTGTTTTTGTCAAGGCTGGAGGAGTGTAAAAAGAAGTTAAGCGAAGTTATTTTCTGTATTGTCACGCTTTTTCTTTTTTATATCCTTTAGGCGGTGTCTTAATATTTGAGGTTTTTGAGATATGTGTCCATGTCTTTGTCGCCTCTTCCCGATACCGTAAGCACAACGATGTCGTCGGATTTGAACTTGAACTTTTCCAATGCAGCCAGGGCGTGGGCCGATTCTATGGCCGGGATAATTCCTTCCAACTGGGTGAGCAGCAAGGCTGCGTCGAGGGCTTCGTCGTCGTTTATTGCCACTACCGTCGCCCTGTGCGTGTGTGCAAGATTGGCGTGAAGCGGTCCGACACCGGGATAGTCGAGCCCCGCCGACACGGAGTAAGGCTCGATTATCTGACCGTCTTCGTTCTGCATGACGAGCGAGTACGAACCGTGCAGCACTCCGGGGCGCCCAAGTGCTATCGTCGCGGCCGAGTAGGGCGTGTTTACGCCTTTTCCTCCGGCTTCGGCAAGAACAATCTTTACATCCTCGTTGTCGAGGTAGTGGTATATCGTTCCGGCTGCATTGCTGCCTCCGCCTACGCAGGCAAATAGGTAATCGGGCGCAATGCGGTCTTCGTGCTGGCGCAGCTGGTGCATTATTTCGGCACTTATTACCGACTGGAGTCTGGCCACCATGTCGGGATAAGGGTGCGGGCCTACCGTAGAACCTATCACGTAGTAGGTATCTTCGGGGTGGCAGCACCAGTCGCGTATGGCTTCGTTCGTGGCGTCTTTAAGCGTTTTATTGCCTGAGGTTACCGGTATTACGGTTGCCCCAAGCATTTTCATTTTTTCTACGTTGAGGTGCTGGCGCTTCACATCGGTCTCGCCCATGTAGACCACGCACGGAATGTTGCGCAGTGCGCATACCGTGGCTGTGGCAACGCCGTGCTGGCCTGCGCCCGTCTCGGCCACAATCCGCTTCTTGCCCATGCGTTCGGCCAGAAGCACCTGTCCCAGGGCGTTGTTTATCTTGTGGGCTCCGGTGTGGTTGAGGTCCTCGCGCTTCAGATATATCTTGCAGCCGTAACGCTCGCTCAGACGCCCGGCCAGATACAGCGGAGACGGCCGGCCGGCGTAATCGCGCAGCAGACCGGTAAATTCTTTCATGAACTCCCCGCTCTCGATAATCTTGAGATAATTGCGGCGCAGGTTCTCCACGCAGCCGTGAAGTATCTCGGGCACGTAGGTGCCCCCGAATTCTCCGTAGTATCCCTTTTCGTTTACAGAATATTTTCCCATTTTCTTATTTTGTTTTTGATATGTTTAATAATGACAAAGGCCCGCTGCAAGTGCAGCGGGCCTCTATAGGTTTTCTTAAAGTCTGTGACTGTCAGGTATACGGGTAACTTACACTTGCGAATTTATATTTCTCAAGCGCCACCACCAAAATTTATTTACATTGATGAAAAGCATTGTTACCTCTTATTTTGTGACAAAAGTATATGTCTTTGATGAAAAAACAAAATTATTTCCATGTTTTTTGCGGTATTCGTGTGTTTTTTTAACGCATTGCCTCGTTCCAGCCTGCGTTTGCATACCATTCGGTGCTGCGGAAAGCCTCGTTGAGATTGCCGAAAATGCAACGGTTGGCGTTCTGTGTGTAGATATCCTGCGGAATGAACGCCGAAATTCCGCAATATGTGTCGAGGTCAACGTCAAGGAATGTTTCTTCGCCTGTGTAATCGTCATAGTCGACGTAGAATTTCTGCGTTGCGTTCTTGTAGACAATGCATTTGTCGAGCTGTCTTTTCCATGCCGTGTAGTCGGACGCGGAAAGCAGTCTTTTCATCGCTGCATTCAGGTCGTAGTAGTGCGGACGGTAGAAAAACGCACTCTTATAAACGCCGTAGTGCGTCACGTCTTCCATGTTGATGTTGTAATGTTCGGAACCGTCGTCGTCCGAAACACTGTAAATTGGCAGTTTCGATATGTATTTTTGTGTTTCGGCCGCAAGGGCGTCGAGTTCTGAGGTTTTAATGCAGGAGATTACCAGACCGAAATCATTATAAATGTTCGATGTAGGCAAGTTATTCATATAAGAGAAATAAGATTCGGCAATCGTGCCCGGATTGTTGCTGAAAAGGCCGTTCCGTATCATGGTTGTGTAATTTGCTCCTATGGCCGGCGTGGAAATGGGGCACGCCACGATGTAATCGGTTACGTTGCGCAGGGCATAGGCGACTTCGATACACTGCATGAAGCAGGCGTCGAAAAAGATATAGTCGGGATAGAAACCGTTTGAGTTGTCAATGGCCCATGCAATGCTGTCTATGTCCATAGCGGCTCCGTAGCGGTGTTTGCTGTCCATGTCGTTTCTCATGCTTCCTCCTGTGCCTACGTCTATACCGAACGAGCGGGAATTTTTGTAGTCGGTGTTCCACGACGGAAGCCAGCCGTCGGCGTGCGACCAGAGCACGAGTCCGTAGCTTTCGGAGGGATATTCCACTTTTACTCCTTCGAGGATGTCGCGGAGCACATGGGGATCGGACGAACAAAGGTTTTCATTGAAGCGTTTTACGAGACTTGGGCCTTTGCAGCCTTTATAGAAACGATAGATTCTCGGATTTTTCGCGTCGTCTATGTACATTATCAGTTGGTCGCGTTCGTTGAGAAACTGGCTTCCGGCCATTATTTCCGTCGAGTCGTTCTTGTTGAAGCCGTTGTAGCCCAGACTGTTTTCGGCCGACACGTACATTACTACGGTGCGCCTTATTCCTTTGTTCTTGTTGCTGTTGCCGCTATTGTCGTCGTCGCTGCACGAGGCGGTTACGGTTATCGCGATGAGCAGCATGAGTATTTTTCCGATTTTCATGTTTGTTTTATTTTCAGTGTTGCTTATGTTCCGATTGCTTTCAGATGTCGGCGTCTTTTGTTTCTATTTCCACGTGTTTGTATCCGAAAGCATGGAACATGGATTTGAATTTTTCTGCTATGTTCGTGGCCGCTTGCCGGCGTTGTTCCTCTCCGAAGCTGCGTTCCAGCATTTTGTCGTGTGCCTTGCGGTAAAGAGCTTCGTTGGTCTCGGCTTTCCATGTGCCTTTCTCGCTGAAAGTGCGCGTGCGTGCCTCGTTTATGAATTCGGGATTGAGCAGTATTACTTCCGGCAGCTTTATCACGGCGGTGTCGCCCCGCGATGTGAACCAGTCGTCGGGAGCGTTGCGCAGGTCAACGCCTAACCGCAGTGTGCCGGTGTAGATTCTTACAAGGCTTTTGTTGCCGAAAAAATGTTCTTCGGCCGTGTCTACCATTTCTTCGCATTCTATCGCTAAGGCTTCCCATTGCCCGATATCCTTTATGCTTTGTATCTGGTTTGCGGTGGTTCCTATCTGTGTGGTTCCTTCGATTTTTATTGACGAGGTGCTTTCCAGCTTTTTCAGGAATATGATTGCGGCTACGGCTATCACCAGCGCGAGCAGCACGTAGGGATATTTAACGAGCAGTTTACCCGCTTCCTTGAGCAGGTAGAGCGGAATCATCCACAGGTAGTCGAGGCGGTTGAGACGTTTCCGCCGCCGGCGTTTCTTTTCTCCGCTGTCGTATGAGGATTTTATCTCGGGTTCCATTTCGTTTACGTTTTCAGCAGATTTCACTTACCTACAAGACGCTCTATGTCGGTCCAGCGCAGCACGCTGCGGTCGTTTACGGCGGGGCGGAAGTTTATGGTTATGTTCTGCTCCTCGTAGCCCATTTCCTTTATTATCGGAACGAGCGTGCGCGCCGCGTTTACACGGGCCGATTCTATTATTCCCAGTTCGGGGATGTGTTTTTCAATGCTGTCCACGCCCTGGCTTACGTAGTTGTCTATTTCTTTTGTCTTGAATTCCGAGCGCAGCGGGTCGACAACCTTTATGATTCCATTGTGGTCTATTTTCGAACTGCTTACGGTTATTACAGGGTCGGGCAGGGTGACGGAAATCTTGTTGCCCCGCCGTTTTATGTTTTCGGTTCCGAAGTCGGAGAAGTCTATGTATCCGCGCAGGGTGACGTCGATAGGAATTGCGATTTTCCTTTCACCCACTGGCAGTTCCTTTTTGAATGTTCGTGAAAACAATGAGCCGCTCACAACAACCTTGTCGTCGAATGTTACGATTTTATGCAGGTTGTATTCGGTCGTGGCAAGGCGTGCGCAGCGCGCAATGCGGTCTGCCAGAAGAAACGTGGTGTCTGTGCGTACCGGCATGGAAGATGATTTCTTGCTGTCTGCCGGTTTCTCGCCTCCACTGCACGATATTGCAACGAAGGCCATGATAATTATTAATGTTTTGCCACCCACGGTTGCTCGCTTTTATTGTGACAAAAATAATGTTTTTTGTGCACATACCTATAAACAGCGAAAAAAACGAGAATGTTAAGATTGTTTAAAAATATGGTGCTGTTTTTATGCCTGCTTTCGGTGTTGAAAAATAACCTCCCGCAGATAATTGAAAATACAAGGGAGATAATTCAAAATATGTCTGAGATATTTTAAAATATCTCAGACATATTTTCACGCAAAAAAGAGGTGGTACGTAAAGTGCTGTGTGTCAGCGAATGAAATTGGTGCGCAATTTGTCTTCTTCGGCGGGCGTGGGAACGCTTCCTGCTTTCATGTTTTTTAACATCCAGGCCATGTTTTTTCCGAGCGTACGCATGGTCTGCATACCTTCGCCGTCGAGTGCGGCTTCTCCCTGAACGGCGCCGTAAACCATGTTCCAGTATTGTGACGAAATCACAGGCATGTTCATTACGGTGAAATATTTGTTCAGCCTGTCGAAAGCGGAGCTCAAACCTCCTCTGCGGCCAACGACAACTGCGGCGGCGGGCTTGTATTTCAGTTGGGCCTTGTGCGAGTAGAACAGTCTGTCGAGCACTGCGCACAATGCACCGCTGGGGCCGGCAAAGTATACCGGCGAACCTATCACGAGGCCGTCGCAGACGGCCATGCGCTCACCTATGCGGTTGCACACGTCATCGTCGAGCACGCACTTGTGCAGCTCTGTGCACTTGCGGCAGGCCATGCAGCCGTGCACGGGCTTCGTTCCGATGTTGAAGAACTCGGTTTCCACTCCTTCGGCGTTGAGAGCGGCGGCCACTTCGGCGAGAGCGGCATAGGTGTTGCCCGTCGTGTGGGGGCTGCCGTTTATCATAAGTACTTTCATTGTTCGTTAAAGGAATTGGTTTTCAGTTTTTCAACATACGCGTTAATGCGTTCCATTTGCCAGGGAATGTTTATCTGTTGCGGACAATGGGTTTTGCATTCGCCGCACCCTACACAGAACTCTGCCTGTCTCAGGCGGGGCACACTGCGGTCGTAGCCTATGAGGAACGCCCTGCGTTCGCGGCGGTAGTCGGGATCCTGGGCGTTTACGGGAATGTTTCCTTCGTTAAGACATTTGTTGTAATGCCCGAAAATGGCCGGAATGTCGAGCCCGAACGGACAAGGCATACAGTATTTGCAGGCAGTACAGGGCACGGCCGACGAATGGGCTATCACGTCGCCGGCCTGCATGAGCAGCGCCTCTTCTTCGGGCGTCACGGGGTCGAGAGGTGAGTAGGTGCGGATATTTTCCTTCAAATGTTCCATGTAAGTCATGCCGCTGAGCACTGTCAGCGTGCGTTTCATAGAGCCGGCGTAGCGGAAAGCCCACGACGCAATGCTGTCGTCGGGACGCATTTGCTTGAATTTCTCGGCAATGAAGTCGGGCACAGTGGCAAGTCGTCCGCCGAGCAGCGGTTCCATGATTATGGCCGGTATTCCGCGCTTGTCGAGCTCGTCGTAAAGGTAGTCGGCGTTGGCGTTCGACTGGTTTATCTCGTGGGCAAACTTCCAGTCAACGTAGTTAAGCTCTATCTGCACGAAATCCCACTTGTATTTGTCGTGTTGCGACAACAGGTAATCGTAAACGGCAATGTCGCCGTGATAGGAAAAGCCGAGATTCCTGATTCTTCCTGCCTCGCGTTCGGCCGCAAGAAAGTCGAGCACGCCGTTGTCTATGAAGCGTGCCGAGAAAACCTCCATTCCGCCCATTCCCACGTTGTGTAGCAGCATGTAGTCTATGTAGTCGGTGCGCAGGTTGCGCAAAGAATTTTCGTAAATCTTTTTGGAGTTTTCGAATGTCCAGTCGCCGCGTCCGAAGTTCGACATCTTCGTGGCTATGAAGTATGAATTACGCGGATGGCGGCTCAGGGCTTCGCCAATGATCGCTTCGCTCTGGCCTTTGTGGTATACGGGCGCCGTGTCGAAGTAGTTCACACCGTTGGCAAGCGCGTAATCCACCTGCTTTTTTACCATTTCTATGTTTATGTCGGCGTTGGGGTCGTTGTCGATAGTTGGATAACGCATACATCCGAAGCCGAGGAGCGATACACGGTCGCCTGTCGACGGCACGGTGCGCATAGTCATTTTTCCCTGGCCTGCTTTTCCTGCGTTGGCGGATGTAACGCCTTTCTTGTCGGAGCTTCCGCAGCCGTAAAGCGTTGCGGCGGCAGCGGTGGCGCTTGCGCCGAGTGTTTTGAGGAATCCGCGGCGCGAGAGGTTGTTTTTATTTTGATTTTCCATTAGTGTCGGAGTTTTGTTTTGGGTTGTGCGCTTAGATGTGTCGGTGTTCTTCGATTCCGTTTACGCAAATGGCCGGATAAGGTCGGGCGGGGCAGTGGTATTCGCAGGCACCGCAGCCTATGCAGCGCTCGGCGTTTACCATAGGAAAGGCGCGTCCGGTGTCGTTTCCCTCGTTGTCCTTTACGGGTATCATCGTAATGGCTCCGGCGGGGCAGCGACGCGCGCACAGTCCGCAGGGAACTCCCTTTGTGTTTACCACGCAGAGGTCTTTGTTCCATACGGCCACGCCTATCTGGATTGATGTTTTCTCGGCAAGGGTTATCGGCTTGATTGCTTCGGCGGGACATACTTCGGAACAGCGCACGCAGTCGGGCCGGCAGCTTCCTTTTTCGAAAAACATCTCGGGCTGCATGAAATGGTCGGTGTCTGTCGACGGGCGTAGCACGTTGTTCGGGCATTGTGCCACGCATAATTGGCACGCGGTGCAGTGTCTTTCGAAATGTTGTGCACTTGCGGCCCCGGGCGGCAGGATTTTTTGCTCGCGCTCGGGAGTTTTCTTGGGTTCTATGTCGGCAAGTCCGCCGTCGCCTTTGGATGTCTGTGCATTCAGCGCCTTTGCCGTGAGCAGTGTGGCGCTTGTGGTCAGGAATAGCCGTCGTCCGTTGTCGGGAGCGGCTTTCGCCTGGCTGCCGCTGCCGGAGTTTTCGCCTGCGGCCGCTTTGCGTCCGTAGGCAAGGCGGTATTTTATTGCTCCGCTGCTGCATGAACCTATGCAGTCCATACATGCAACGCAGCGGCTGTAGTCTATTTCCGATTTCTTTGGGTCTATGCACGAGGCCTTGCACTTGCGCGAGCACAATCCGCATTTTATGCACTTGCTGTGGTCTACAACGGGGCGCAGGAGTGCGAAGCGAGAGAAAAAGCCGAGTATTGTTCCTACGGGGCATACGGTATTGCAATATGTGCGTCCGTTGCGCCAAGCCAGTACGGCCACTATCACGAGCGTAACTATGGCTATGGCGAGCACGGCCAGGGATGGCAGCCAGATGTCGGTGCGGTAGAACATGTAGCTGTCGGCTTTTTCGCTTGCAATGGCGAGCAGATTGTTTATGCCTGCGTATGCGGGGGCGAGGATGTTTGTTGCAATGCGGCCGTAGGCGCTATAAGGGTCGAGCAGTGCCACTAATGCGCCGCCGCCTGCTATCAGCAATACTATGAAAAGCGCCAGAAATCCGTAGCGCAGCCATTTTTTCTCGCGTGAGTATCTGAAACGGCTGTGTTTTCTTTTTCTCGAGGCCGACAGCCGCGATATTATGTCCTGCATTACGCCGAGGGGGCATATTACAGAGCAGTATATCCTGCCGAACACGAGAGTGAGCAGTGCGAACGCCACGAACGCAACGGCGTGTACTGCCAGCAGCGCAGGCAGAAACTGAATTTTAGTCATCCAGCCCAGATATTGCTGGACTGTTCCCGTAAAATCGAGAAAGACGAGCGTAATGCCGGCAAAAAATATTGCCGCCAGAAAAATTCTTGTTTTTCTAAGCATATTGTATCTTGTTTGTCGTAAAGTTGGAACGGCGTAATGTCAGGGGCAATGCGCCAACCGATTCAAAAATATGAATTTTTTTTAAAAAGTTATTCTGGTAATAACTAAAAAATACGATGTGTTTTTTGCTTCCTGTTGTGTGTCTGAAAGTTGTACCTGCAATACAGGCGGTTGTACTTTAGAAAATGGCGACTTTTGCGGTCTGGAAGGAATGATTTCCTGTTGTAAAATCCGCATAGCCTTGCCGGCGGAGTTTGCAGACAAAAACGGTCACTTGTCAAGTAATTGAAAATCAGCAGGTGTATATATAGCAAAAAATATGTCTGAGATATTTTGAATTATCTCAGACATATTTTCGATTATCTCCCTTGTATTTTCAATTATCTGCGGGAAATTTTTTACCGTGTAAAAAAATATTTTTTTTTCGTCGGGGGTGATTTAAAATTAAATCTTCGTCTGCCGGTTTATGTCGTATCCACGTTAAGACAAGCCGGTTAAAGTGCTGCCGCAATGAGGAGGAATGCTGTGTTTGTGGTGAAAAAACGCGCAGTGCTTGCAGAAATGAATGCACAGTGCGCCGGCATACTTAAATTTCGTCGAAAATGCTGTCGTATCCGTCGTCGTCGAACAAGTCGCTGCCGTTGGCGGACTCAATGTCAGTACTCAAATCCTCACCGTAAGCGTCGTAGCCGGAATCCTGCATGAATCCGTCTATCTCGCGGCGCTCCTTTTTGGTGGGGCGTCCGGTGCCGCGGTCGCGTATTCCGTTGTTGCCTATCCGCCGCAGCTCGAGAATCTCAAGCTGGTCTTTTGTGGTGATGTTTTTTATTATTCCGGTCAGTTTCGACGCTCCTACGCGCTGTGTTATAGCCTTGAGCACGAGGAATGTGTAGAGCACCGGCGGTTTGCGCACGCTTACTTTGTCGCCTTCGTTCACCGTGTGGGCGGCTTTGGCGTGGCTGCCGTTTACGAGCACTCTGCCGTTGCGGCACGCAGCGGCGGCAATGGTTCGGGTCTTGAATATCCTTACGGCCCATAGCCATTTGTCCAATCGTGCACCTGCCATGAATGTGTGGGTTTATTTGTTGTTGAAGTTTGTCATGGTGAACTGCATCCCGGCAAGGCAGAAACTTTTTATTGCTTCGCAGGCCAGGCCTACGCGCTCGTTCATCTGTTCAAGCTGCTCGGGAGGGAATTCTCCCAATACCCAGTCTACCTGCCGGCCTCGCGGAAAGTCGTTTCCTATCCCGAAGCGCAGGCGCGCATACTGCTGTGTGCCGAGCACGGAAGTAATGCTTTTCAGTCCGTTGTGCCCTCCTTCGCTGCCCGAGGGCTTGAGGCGTATTTTTCCGAACGGCAGCGAAAGGTCGTCCACTACCACGAGCAGGTTTTCGGGCTGGATTTTCTTTTCGTTCATCCAGTAGCGCACGGCGTTTCCGCTCAGGTTCATGTATGTCGAGGGTTTCAGCAGCGTCAGGCGGTTGCCCCGCAGCGGCATTGTGGCTACGAAACCGTATCGCTTGTCGTCGAAAACAATATTGGACGCTTTTGCAAGAGCGTCCAATATCGTGAATCCTATGTTGTGCCGTGTGCGGGCGTATTCGTCGCCGATGTTGCCCAATCCGGCTATAAGGTAATTCGTCATTCCTTATTCTGCTTAAGCCTTTGCAGCTTCGGCGCTTGCCGCACTTGCCGCGCTGCGGCTGTTACGTGTGGTCTTGACGGTGCAGACAACTACGTCTTTCGAGGTTACGAGTTCAAGGCCTTCGAATGCGAGGTCGGCAACCTTGATGCTCTTGCCGAGTTGCAGTTCGGTTACGTCGATGTAGAGCTTCTCGGGTATCTTGTCGAAGGTGGCGCGCACTTTGAGACGGCGAACCGGAGCGTTGAGACGGCCGCCGGCCTTTACACCGGCTGCGAGGCCTTTGGTTGCTATGGGCACTGCTATGATAATGGGTTTCTCGGCATGAACTTCGTAGAAGTCTACGTGCAGAACTTCGTCCTTTACGGGGTGGAACTGTGCGTCCTGGAGAATAGCGGTGTGTTTCTTGCCGTCGATGATGAGGTCTACGAGGTAGATTTCGGGGGTGTAAAGCAGTTTGCGGATTTCGTCGTATTTAACGTTGAATGCAACTGCTTCGGGCAGGTTCTTCTCGTTTCTTGCTTCTCCGTAGAGTACGCAGGGCACGAGACCTGCGCGGCGTGCTTCGCGAGTGGCTTTCTTTCCTGTAGCCTCGCGGGTAACTCCGTTGATTGTGATTTCTTTCATTGTGTGTTACTCTAAATTAAGTTTTTGTATGTTTGCTTAATTCGCCATCGCACTACTTGCGTGATTGTTCAGGCAAAATCGGGTGCAAAATTATGGATTTTTATTCGAATGAGCAAGCCGTGCGGTATATATTTGCATATGAGTACGAATGACGCTCCCGCAGGTAAAAAAAATTATCTCAGACATATTTTAAAATATCTCAGAGATAATTCAAAATATGTCTGAGATAATTTTTCAGGGGTGCTGTAGGCTTGCCGGAATTTTCAGGAACCGGTCGTTTTTTCCTTGCATAGTGAATAATTATTCATTCCACCTGTTGTCGCGGAGCAACTTGTTGAGCGAATTTTTCTCGCCCACTATCCATACGATGTCGTTTTCCTTGAAACGCCGCGAGGCCGACGGAAAGTCGAGCGTTTCTTTTCCGCCTTCGAAGCCTACGACCATGCAGCGGTACTTGTCGCGTATTCCGCTTTCGCCCACCGTTTTGTTGCAAAGAGGCGACGAGCTTCCTATTATCAGACACTTGAGCTGTGTTTCGTGTTGCTCGGGGTGCAGTTCGACGGTTTCAATGGCTTCTGCCATTATGGTGGCGAATTTTCTGAGCTGCTCATCGCTCGCTATCACTTCCAGGCGGTCACCTGGGTAAATCGTTTTTTCGGCTGTTGGAATGTTTTGTCGCACTCCGCCGCGCAGTATCGACGACACCATTATTCCGTATTTCCGGCTGAGGTCGAGCTCTTTGAGAGTCTTGCCGGCCCATGAAGTGTTCTCGGGCACTTCGAGTTCGGCAAGGTGAATCTCGCGCGAAAGCAGGCGGTTGGCGTAAAGAGGTTTGACGCGCCCGTGCATTTCGGCCTGAAGGTCGCGCGAGCGGAGGTTTTCCATGAAAGTGTGTTCGAGCATTATGCTGTATTTCTTGACCTTGCGTGAATATAGCATGAGTGCTACGAGCAACATTGCAACGCCGAAGTGGATTATGCTGCTGAACGGTGACAGATAGTTTATGATATAGTATGTGATGAAGCTTGCCCACATGAATCTTACTATTATCGTGAGCGCAAGCAGGGGACGGTTGCGTTTGCTGGCGAGCCATAGCGATTTGTACTCTTCGGAGTGGTTTTTTCTCATAACAATGGCGCGCAGGAACGGCGACAGCAGCAGTATCGTGATAATGCCGCACACGGCATTGCCTATCCAATGGGTGAGCGTGTGACGGAAAAACGGCAGCAGGAAGTTCAGGGAGATAGCCGTCACGGCAATGCACAGAATAGAGTACGACAGCATTTGTTTGGCAAGGGCGGCGAGCAGGAGTTTCCAGCTGCTGCGTCTTGCTGCGGGAGATTCGGAATGGCTTTTCTTGTCGAGAGCGTTTACAAGTGCGGCGGGGAGCTTGCGCGATACGAATCTGTATGCCGCAGGGGCACTGCTTATCATATAAGGAGTGAGGAACGTCGTGATTACCGACACGGCAACCACGATAGGATAGAGAAAGCTGCTCGTTACTCCCAACGACAGTCCGAGCGAAGCAATGATGAAAGCGAATTCGCCTATCTGGGCCATGCTGAAACCGCATTGCATCGAAATCTTTAAAGGTTGTCCGGAGAGAATGAAGCCGCCTGTGCCGAAAACCGCCTGGCCTACGAGGATTGTAAACGTTATGATGATTATCGGAAACCAGTATTGTATGAGTACGTTAGGGTCGACAAGCATTCCTACCGAAACGAAAAACACCGCGCCGAACAGATTCTTCACAGGGTCCACGAGTTTCCCTATCATGTCGGCCTCGATTGTCTCGGCAAATATGCTTCCCATCATGAAAGCCCCGAACGCTGCGCTGTATCCTAACTTCACGGCGAGCACAACCATTGCGAAACACATTCCCACCGACACCACGAGAAGAGTTTCTTTGCCTATCCAGCGGCGGTTCTTGCGCAGCATGAGCGGAACAAGGAAAATTCCTACGAGAAAGAGCAGGGCTAAATAGAACAGCAGCTTCAGCAGGTTGTCGAGCACGGTGATTCCTTCGAACTCCTTGCTCACTGCTATCGTGGAGAGGATAACCATTAACAGAATGCCGAGAATGTCTTCGAGCACCAATACGCTGAGCACGTTCGAGGAGAACCGTTGTCCGCGAAGCCCGAGATCGTCGAACGCCTTATATATAATGGTCGTCGACGACATGGCGAGCATTCCTCCGAGAAACAGACTGTCCATTCGCGACCACCCGAAAGCGTGCCCCACCAATGAACCCAGCATACTCATGGCGAAGATTATCGTTATGGCGGCTATCACCGGCTTGCTGCCCATTTTAAGGATTTTCTTGAAGCTGAATTCTATTCCCAATGTGAACATCAGGAAAATCACTCCTATGTTGGCCCATGTTTCTACGGTACTAATGTCGTTAACCGTGGGAGTGTAGGGCATGTGGGGGCCGGCAAGGAATCCCGCAACGATGTATCCGAGCACGAGCGGCTGCCTTAGACGTTTGAATATCAGTGTGACGGCACCGGCAAGTACGAGAATCAACGCGAGGTCGTATATAAGATCGGGAAGATGTTCCATTTTATGCTTTATATGGTGAAAAATGTTGGTTTATATCGTAACGGGACAAGGCGTACTGTTACATGTCATTAATCTTTAAGCAACCGGTTGAAATGTTCGAGAATTTTTTCTCGGAATATGTGCATGCGTTCTTCGTCAGGAGCGTCTTCGATAGCCTCAAGGTCTATGTCGAATATGAATTTGCAGGCTTCGGCGTAGCTGTGACCGTTTTCTAAAAAATCTATTTCCTCCCGGGCAATCGGAATTACCTGCATTAAGCGCACGGTTCGTCCGGAGGGGAGATTAACGCTTGTTTCGAAGCAGGGGTCGGGCAGGGGATAGTCTAAATAAGCCCCGCAAGCGTTGGTGGAAGGGTCGAAATTCTCTGGAAAAGACAGAAAATAATTCGGAGTAAAGTAATTGTCGGCACCAATCGACTCACGGGCGCAGTCCTTGAGCATTTGCAGAGGCCACCAGTGCTTTTGTTTTTCGTAGTCTTCTCCGGAAACGTTCCAGTTGGCGGGAAGATGAACGGCATATTCCAGGCGCTCGGCCGTATGGTGTTCCATTCTTTCATCATAAGGCACTTCCATTCTGTATGCTCCCGCTCCGATTGTACAGACCGTGTAGTACGGGCGGCTTTCCGAAGGTTCTATGACGGCAAGGTCGAGATGTATGTCGGGAGATTGCTTTTCGTGCCCCACGAGTGCTATGTTGCCGAATTTCTTTTCTATGCAATTTTCTATGCATTGCAGCTCTTCATCGCTGTAACGGTCGGGCAGTTCTTCGGGGCTGAAACCTTCGAGTGCAAGTTGCCAATAGCAGAGGATGTTTCTGCGGGCTTCGGTCATGTCTTTGTGGAAAAGCAGATATTCATCGGCATCGACAGATTCTTTCTTCATGCTTATGGCTGCGAAATCCTTGTAGAAAATTACGTGCTTCACTAAAGTCCATGCGTCTGTTTCGCCACGAATGTAAGTTCCTTCATCGCATTTTACGTAAAGCGAAATACCGTATTTGTCTATGGCATAGTGGCAATTGCCCCGCCGCAGCACACGGTAGAGTCTGCCGTAGTTGAACGCAAGCGAGCCTCTGAGAATTACCGTAAGCGCGATAAAAATGATGAGTGGTTCGAATTTGCCGGTGAAAATTCCCCAAATCATGGCAAACACGAGAAATACCAGTTGCAAACCGTAACGCACGGGGCTTTCGAGCATAGTGTGCTTCATTCCGCGCCAGATGAAACGGTATATTCCGCTTTCGTTCCGGAACATCATGGGTTGCGGGGTGCCGAGGTCTTTAATATGTTTTACGTTGTCGGGGGTGATGAATTCCATTCGGGAGCAATTTAAAATTATCTCTGAGATATTTTAAAATATGTCTGAGATAATTCAAAATATCTCAGAGATGTTTTTTGCGGCTAACCGGAGTGTACCGTATGATTGCGGTATTGAAATTTGCGGCGCAGCATTTTTCGTTTTGTGCTGCGCCGCTTTGTGGTTTTCAGTCGTGGAATTGTGCCGAGAGTTCGCATATTTTCACGATTACCCGCATGGCTTTTTCCATAGACTGTATGGGAACGAATTCATAAGGGCCGTGGAAGTTTATTCCTCCAGCAAAGATATTGGGACATGGCAGACCTTTGAATGAAAGCTGGGCGCCGTCGGTGCCGCCGCGTATGGCGCGCACTTTGGGCGATATTCCCGTTTCCTGCATTGCCTTGATAACGATGTCGATTATGTGGAGCAACGGCTCGATCTTCTCGCGCATGTTGTAGTATTGGTCGGAAATTTCGGCCGATACCGTGCCGTCGCCGTATTTTGCGTTAAGTTCCGTTACGAGCTTGCGGAAGAAGTCTTTGCGTGCCTCGAATTTCTTGCGGTCGTGGTCGCGTATGATGTAGTTTACCGAAGCGCGCTCCACATTTCCCTCAACGCCTATCAGATGATAGAAGCCCTCGTAATCCTGCGTGGTTTCGGGGGTCTGGTCGGCCGGAATCTTCTCTATTAGTTCGGCGGCAATACGCGCGGCGTTGACCATTTTGTTTTTTGCATAGCCGGGGTGTACGCTGACTCCCTTGATTTGTATTTTGGCCGAGGCTGCGTTGAAGTTTTCGTACTCGATTTCGCCCACATCTCCGCCGTCCATAGTATATGCCCAGTCGCAGCCGAAACGTTTTACGTCGAATTTGTGTGCTCCGAGCCCTATTTCCTCGTCTGGATTGAAAGCTATGCGTATATCTCCGTGTTCGATTTCGGGATGTTCCTTGAGATATATCATTGCCTGCACTATTTCGGCTATGCCGGCTTTGTCGTCTGCTCCGAGAAGGGTGTGGCCGTCGGTTACAATGAGGTCTTCGCCCTTGTGTGCGAGAAGTTCCGGAAACACTGCGGGAGAGAGCACGATTTTGTCTTCTTCGGAGAGCGTTATGTCGTTGCCGTCGTAGTTTTCGACTATTTTCGGCTTTACGTTCGCCCCGCTGCAGTCGGGACTTGTGTCGTAATGGGAGATAAATCCTACTATCGGCGTTTTCTTGTCGGTGTTGGCCGGAAGAGTGGCGTATAAGTAACCGTTTTCATCGAGGTAAACGTCATCGAGTCCTAAGCTGTCGAGTTCTTTTTTAAGATATTCGGCAAATACGAGCTGTTTCGGCGTGCTCGGCGTGGTCTGGCTCGAGTCGTCCGACTGCGTGTCGTAGCTTACGTAGTTTAAAAATCTTTTTATCAGGTCCATTTTAGGTGTGTTTTTATTTCTTTTTGCGTTTGTGTGCGTATAACAGTTACAAATGTAGTAAAAAAATGTTTGCAGTGCCTTGCTTTTGAGCATTATAACCTAACTTTACCGGCACAGAACACACTTTATGTTTATGAAACGCTTTGTCGAATTTTCCGTTTTACTTGTCGTGGCTGTTGCGTGCTGCTGTTGCGGCTCGATGAGCGGAGGCACGAGCAACCGTTATGTGATAAGTCCTGTTACCGACACTATAACGATTAGGTTGTCGGGATATGAGAATGAGCTTTGCGAGGTGAAAATTTACGGAAACAACGCATATTTCCGCGGCACCGATTATGTTTCGGGCGGGTGCGTGAAGTTCGGAGTCAGTTCGCTGCCTGCAGGACGCCACCGCGTGGGAATTCGGGTGGGTGACCTTGTGGCCGACGAGAACTTCGTGAAAAGATAATCAAACGGGCTGCACATTGAGTGCAGCCCGTTTGATTTATAATATGTTCGGGTCCGGCGGTTTCATACCGCCTGCGATTTATTTTCCGGCAAAGCGGTCGGCTTGTTCGGCTATAAGTTTGTTGTCGTCGAAATAGTCTATTTTCATTGCTTTTCTCACGGCCGAGAGCGTATCGGCGGCTTTTTCGCGTGCATTCTCGCAGCCTTTTTTCAGAATGTCGTAAACGGCGGGTATGTCTTTTTCGAATTCCTTGCGCTTTGTGCGAACAGGTTCAAGCGTCTCTTCCATAATGGCATTGAGGAAGTTTTTCACCTTTACGTCTCCCAGTCCACCGCGGCGGTAATGGTCTTTCAGCTCGTCGAGGTTAGCATATTCGGGCAGGTAACGGCCAAAATGTTCCGGCAGACAGAAAGCGTCGAGATATGTAAAGACTGTATTGCCCTCCACGTTTCCAGGATCGCTCACGCGCAGGTGTGTGGGGTCGGTGTACATGGAGCGGATTTTCTGTTTCACCTCGTCGGCGGTGTCGGAAAGGAATATGCAATTTCCGAGAGACTTGCTCATTTTTGCCTTGCCGTCGGTACCGGGCAGGCGCAGGCACGCGGCATTGTCGGGCAGAAGGATGTTTGGCTCGACGAGCGTTTCGCCGTAGATATAGTTGAAGCGGCGCGCTATCTCAACGGCTTGTTCGATCATCGGTTTCTGATCTTCGCCGGCCGGCACGGTCGTGGCCTGGAATGCCGTGATGTCGGCGGCCTGGCTGATAGGATAGGTGAAGAATCCCACGGGTATGCTCGTCTCGAAGTTGCGCATTTGTATCTCGGTCTTGACCGTGGGGTTGCGCTGCAGGCGCGAAACTTTTGGAATCTCCGGCGCGCACCGGCACGGTCATTTCAATAAACCGTTTTTCCGACAGCTGGTTCGTGGTTTCCCCCTTAAAGCAGCGGATAACCTCCTCAGATACCACATACTTATTTTCAATCAGACCGTAAGTATCCTTAATAACGCGGAAATCCTGATCAATGATAATGATCCGTCCGTCGTAAAGACTGGCCAGCTGAGCCAGCTCGCCGTCGATCAGCTCCGTGGACGGATCCTCCATATAATTATAGCTTAATAACTGATTGGATAAAATTTTACACTGATTCTGCACCTCCGTGCTGCGCACGGAGATGGCCCGATCCCGATAACTCCTTAAGATACTGGCCGACATCAGAATCATGGGAAGCCAGCCCACTGCCAGCAGCACTAGCAGGATCCGAAATTTCAGACTCTTAAAATATGTAAATACGACTTTATGCCTGGAAATAATAACCCACACCCCACTTCGTATGCACGTATTTCGGCTCGCTCGGATTGGACTCAATTTTCTCGCGGAGTCTCCGGATATGGACATCCACAGTCCGCACGTCGCCCGGGTATTCATAGCCCCAGACCGTATTCAGAAGATTCTCCCGGCTGTAGACCTTGCCCGGATTCAGCACCATCAGCTCCAGCAGGTCGAATTC